>Ga0070681_10005713_pt1 | contig 12025 bp, 11 predicted proteins | sample KBSC83BmetaG_FD_65650 | JGI IMG/M metagenome (GOLD analysis project Ga0070681, IMG submission 65650) | Corn rhizosphere microbial communities from Kellogg Biological Station, Michigan, USA - KBS C8-3B metaG | ecosystem: Host-associated > Plants > Roots > Rhizosphere | place: USA: Michigan...
TTCTTCCACGTCTTACCGCCGTCAGTAGTTTTAAACAAACCACGCTCGCCACCAGGTCCCCAGAGCGGTCCCTGCGCAGCGACGTAGACGATGTTTGAATCCTTTGGATCGATCGCGATGCGGCCGATGTGCTCGGATGTTTTCAGGCCAACGTTTTTCCACGAGCGGCCGCCGTCGTCGGATTTGTAAACACCGTTGCCGTAAGCGACGCTGCGCTGGCTATTGTTCTCGCCGGTGCCGACCCAGACTGTCAGGGGATTCTTAGGGTCGAGTGTGATGGCGCCGATCGAATAAGAGCCTTCGTTGTCAAAGACCGGGGTCCACGTGACACCCGCGTTGACTGTCTTCCACACACCGCCGGATGCCACCGCAACGTAGTATCGCGAAACGTTCGTGGGATCTACTGCGAACCCGACCACGCGTCCCGAAGTGAAAGCCGGACCGATCGAGCGCAGCCGCAGTCCGTTGAATGTCGGCGTGGAAAACGGATCACGCGGAGTCGGTGATGCTTCAGGTGTCGGCGACGGACTCGCAGTGGCAGCGGGAGTTGGAGACGGCGATGCTGGTGGTCTCGGAGGTTCCTGAGCAATTACGCTGAGCGTCAGTAAGAACAGAGAGATCACGGTCAGTGCGCACGAAGACAGTCTCATAGACGATTTCCTCTTGGTTTTGAATAGAGATGGAGCTTGTAGAGCCGGCGTTAACTGATTACGTGCTACAGCTTAACACGGATCACGCGGATAGATGCTCGCGCATGAACGCAATCGTGCGCTGCCACGCGTCGGCAGCAGCCTCGGCGTTGTAGACCTGCGGCCGCGTGTCGTTGAAGAAAGCGTGATCGGCGTCCTTGTAGATCTTTACTTCAATTTGCTTGCCGAGATTTTTTAACTGGCGTTCCACTTCATGAACCACGGCGGGTGTCACCGAGCGATCTTTATCGCCCGAGATACTGAGCACAGGTGCGTGCAGGTTCGGTAGATCGGGTTTCACTTTTGGATGCCCGCCGTAGAAGACGACGCACGCGCCGATCTTCGAATTCTTCGTCGCCGTGTACAACGAGAGTGCGCCACCCATGCAAAAGCCGACAACGCCGATCTTGTCGCTAGTGGTCGAGTCTTGACTCGCCAGGTATTCGACTGCCGCACTGAGATCTCTTTCGGCTTCGTCGATGCGCAGCGCCATCATCAACTTGCCGGCTTCATCCGGAGACTTCGTTGATTTGCCGTTATAGAGATCGGGTGCGAGTGCGACGAAGCCTTCGTCTGCGAAGCGATCGCAAACGTCTTTGATGTGATCGACGAGTCCCCACCATTCCTGAATTACAACGATGCCGGGCCCACTGCCCTGCTCAGGTGTAGCGAGATATCCGCCGGTCGTGCCGCCGGCAAACGGAAATTGGACCATTTCTCCCATTGTGTTCTCCTCTACTCTGTCTCCGATCGCTTGTGATTGAGCAACACGCCATCCCAGCGATTCATGACGTCCAGATGAATGTCGAACTGATCGATCACGCGCATCGTGATGTGATTGATCATGTCGTCGAGATTTTGCGGGTGGTTGTAGAACGCGGGCACGGGCGGAAGTATCACCACGCCCATGCGCGCGAGTTTCAACATGTTCTCGAGATGTATTTCGCTGAACGGCGACTCGCGCACCATAAGAACGAGCTTGCGTCGTTCTTTCAGGATCACGTCGGCGGCGCGATGAATCAGGTTATCGCCCAGGCCGTGCGCGATGGCAGCGAGAGTGCGCATGCTGCACGGCGCGATCACCATTCCGAGTGTTACGAACGAGCCGCTCGAGATCGCCGCCCCCTGCGCCCCGATGCCGTAGCTTTGTGTCGCGAGGCTTTGTACGTACTTGAGTGTGTGCGGGGTTTCATGTGCGAGCGTGCGCGCCGCCCACTTGCTCACGACCAGATGCGTCTCCACTCCCGACCCGTGCAGCATCTGCAACAGGCGCACACCAAAGACCGTTCCCGTAGCACCCGTGATGCCGACGATGAGGCGAGTGGGTTTTGTCTGTTCCATTGTGGGATTAATTTTCTACGAATGTGAGGCTCGTCGCAAGGAAGCTTCAAGCAATTTCACGATGAGTAGATGAGAGCTTTTCGATCACGCTCTCCGTGATGATCACTTCCTCAGTATTCTTTGCGCCCTGCGGATTGAACACGCCGCGCCGCTCACCAGGGAGATAAAGAGGCCTTCGCCCTTCAATGCTGCGCCCGTAAAGTCCCACTACCGTGGCCACTGTTTGCTCCACCAGCAGCAATTAAAGGAAAGAGCACGCAGCCGCGTAGCAACTCACGTCCCGAGCCGGTCAACACTCCAACGCGTCGCAACGCTCTGCGCCCTTCTGCCGGCAGCTTCGCGGCCAGCGTGCCGTCTGCGTAGCCAACGCGAAAGCTCGTTACAAACTCCGTTGCGGTGATGCCCCGCGATCGCAGGTAGTCCTGCGCTGCCGGCGTCTCCAGCAACCGCGCGTGATAGTGCTCCACCGCCCGCTCCAGCCATTGCTGATCCTCAACCATCACACACTGCGACTCCGCTTCCTGACCACCAAGCCGCCGATGCGCTTCACGGAAGTCAACTCCGTCAGCCTTCATCACAAAACGGTACACGTCGCCGCCTTCGTGACACGCCAAACAGTTCCACAGTTGTTTCTTTGCATCGACCACGAGGCTCGGTTCGTGGTCATGATGAAAGGGACTGAGACCTCCAAGCTGCTTGCCGCGCTGCGTGAGGCGACGGCCCGGCTGCGAATGAATGCCACCAACTCATTCGCCCGCTTCACCTGCTCGATCTTTGCTTTATCGATCAGCATTGGATTTCCGGCTGTTTCTCAAAAAGGTATCAAGAGAAAAGTTTGCGAATGTCTTTTCACTGTTCCAGCTACCTGTTGACGGGTTTGAATTGGTTAAAAAAGCCTCGCTCGTTTAAATAGTTCAGCGCCTCTTGAATTCTGGGCAATGTAACTTCAGGAATGACGATGAGCCCAGGTTCGGCGTAGCATGGAATTCCTGACCTGATGTAGTCCGCTAAATCCTGGCCCAACCGAACCGGATCAATAAAGTCAACGGGATATCTGTCGCCATTCTCGAGTTCCACAAAAGCGTGACTTAGGCACCCTCTAAGTGCCATTTCATATGCATCTCTTTCATCGAAGCTATCCGGAAAGATTATTTTTGGGTAGTTTTCCGCCATTCCAAAACTCACTCCGGCTTTAAGACAACTTTTTGGAGGAGCTCGATGAATCGCTCTAACGGCATCGGGCTCTTTGGCACAATTTCATAATGCCCAGGATCTTGCCCCCTTTGGATGACCTGCAATTCGTCAGGCATACTCTCTACCCGGTAGGCGCCGCCAAATTGTTTTATCTTCTCAGGATCCATATTCAACGAAGGTCCTTTGTTTGTCTGAACCATCCCATCCTTTATATTTACATCTATTTTTTCTCTTACAGTGATATTAGAACCGCCACGGTACAGTGTACCACCCGCGTCGATAACACTGGCCATTTCCTGGGGTGTTAGTTGACGGTAGCCTCCACCATTTTCCTCCCAGTAGTGTGCAGCGTCTGACCACAGAAACACATTAGCCCGATTCATTTCCCTGGGGTAAACGCGCATATATAGGCCCGTGACTGGACTCATGATGATAACGCCCCCATAGGCATCGGCATGCTGGAGGAGATACTGGCGTTGCTTATCCTCCTCTTTTTGAACGTCTTCGTTGGTCGCCCACATATTCCACAGAAACAAATTCTTGAGCTTCTCGAAGAAGGAGCCAATACCTTTGCCATCGCGATCGACAAGTACCAAGGGATGATTGTTGACGTAACTATAAGCATTCCAAGACTGCGGATCTGTTGGGTTAAGTCGCGCCTGATAGTTGGCCGGATCCACGCTTGTGAATCTTCCTTGTATACTTGAATGGTACCGCGTTCCAAAGTAATCCAGCCCCGTCTCATTGTCCCGTTCCTTCGAGGTAAACTGCTGGTGCAGGTTGTCGCTGCCGGAGTAACCCAACGTCGCGGTGCGGCCGCCAGTGGGTGCGAAGAGTTCTTCGCCGAAAGGTAGATAGTCGTGGCGCTTCACATTCGACAGACTGCCCGTCTGATCGATGATCATTCGCGGCGTGCCGAGTTGGTCCGTGACTAGCCATGAGACCTGTGATGGAAGGGTGAGACTCGTTGCCGATGAAACACTATAGAACGTCGACGGCGAATTCTGGTTGTTGTATTCCGTCTTGATCCAATCGGCCGAGCGAGCGATCTTCGAAGTTCGCACTTCATCGATGGTCCCGTTGAAGTAGCTTTCATAGCCACTCTCGGGGGCAGCGCCAATCCGCGTGTGCGCCGCGGTCGTGATCGTGGTCACTGTCCCACCACTGACCGTGGCCGCATTGTCCAGCACTCCATCGATATATACACTCGGTGTTCCCGACCCACCGTACACAGCTACCACATGATGCCAGCCAGACGATAGGGTGCTGGAATCGCGACCATTGAAGTTGCTTCCATTTGTGACCACCACAAAGCGCACCTTGTTGGCCGTGTTAACTCGCAACAGGTATCCCGCGAGCGCATAAGCGTTGCCATAGACGGCTCGATTGGCGGAATCAAGCGCCGCATTCACCCAAGCTTCCACGGTAAACGAATCGGAGAGCACATACCCGCCCACGTTCGTTCCCATATCCGTGTAGTCGCTGCTGCCGTTGTAGGTGAGCGCCTTGCCAACTTTACCGGTTGCGGTCTTGCCGCTGGTGTTGGCTTGATTGGTTCCGTTGTTCGCGCCTGTTGAATCAGTGACTGCGGTACTGGCGGCGTTATCATTCAAATGCCAGACGCCTTTGTAGTTTGCGTCCCACACGCCGGTCCGGTTTGACTGGTCTGTAGTAATGAGGGAGTTGCCATAACACATGTAAATGACAGTGTCCGTCGTGTGCGAGACAGCCGGTAGTTTCACCCAGTAATTCACCGCCCCGTTTGCGGCAGTGTAGGTCTCTACTTCATGATTGAGCTTCGTAGCGCAACCTGTATCTGAAGTGAAAATGACATCATAGCCGTTTGCGTTTTGGACGTTCCCGCCGTTGGCAGTGGTGGCCAGATACGAATAAGTGCCGCTGATCAGGACCGGAAAATCAGTCTGATCCGTATTGGGTATTTTAGTGTGATCGATCGTTATCGCGCGACGATACGCGTAGCCATTTGCCGGAGGTGCATCGAGTGTCACCAACAACTGCCCACTGCGATAGCCATATTCTTTTTGCGGACTGGCGGCTGGCGCATTGGCTGAATATTCCGCCAGCAACTCGCCACTGAAGCCGTAGACCTGCCACGTCTCCTGATTGTTGATCTTGCGACGCGTGCGCTGCCCATCCGCGTTGTAGGTGTAGTAAGCCCAGACGCCGGAATTGTCCTGGGCCGCGGTCATCTTGTTCTCCGCGTTATAGACGCGACTACCAAAACCGGTGTAGCTATCGGTGGTGAGATTACCCGCAACGTCGTAGCTCATCACACCGGACTGCCCCGCAGGCACTCCCAACCGGTTCGTATTCGCATCGACCGTAAACTGTTTAGTATTGATTCCAACTCCCCACGAAGCCGGGTTAATCGTGCGATTGCCCCAGCGATCGTATGCAAACATTTGCGCGAAGTCCTGAGCGCTCTGGCCTGCCAGTGACGCGTGAAACTCAGCCGCTGACTGGATCCGGTTGAGCGAATCGTAGGTGTAGAAGTCTTGCGTGTGGTAGAAGCTACTGATCGCGTCGTCGGTGGGTACCCAATGCTGTTGCAGTAGGACGTTGCCGTTGTTGTCAGGACCAGCAGGTGTCGAAGGGTCGCCCTCCCAGGCATAATTAGAGCTGTAATAGTTGACTAACGCACCGCGATTCCAGTTCCACTGATCGGTGTCCACGAGACTGTGCTGACTCGTATGTCGAAGAGCTGGCCGCGCCGGTTGTAGTGCTTCTTGTGATAGAGAGGAATCTGAGTGCCGAACTGCTCCTGCCGGACACCGCCCGACGGGTCGTAAGTGATACCAGTCGCATAGGTGCGGGTCGTTGCATCCCCAAGATTGCCGCTGAAGCTATTCGTCCGGCCGGCTGAGTCGTACGAGTAACTAACCGTATGTCCGGATGGATACGTCTGTGGAGTAACTGCGCCCGCGAGGTTGTATACACTCGAGATTTGATAGGTCGTTCCCCACGTACCATTGACCTTGAACAGTTGCCGCTGAACGGTGGGTCTGCCAAGCGCGTCATAATTATCGATTGCCACTTGCTCGACGTTACTGCCGTTTGAAAGGTCTCCTCCCGCATAACTAACCCACAGGCGGCCTTTCCCATTCATCGCTCCATCATAAACGCGAGTCACGTCGGGGTTGATTGACGACGTATCCGAGTAATCGATTGTAGTGTCGCGGCTGAGCGCGTCGTACGCGTATGTTGAAACTATACTGCGGGCGTCAGTCTTCTGGATCAGATTGGAGTTGTTGTCGTACTGGTAAGTGATCGTTCCACTCTCTGGATTCGTCGCCGAGGTTAGTCGCTTTAGTGAGTCGTAGACAAAGCTCCTGGTCTGCGTTCCCTGAGTAACCGTGGTGAGGTTATCGAGAACGTCGTACGCGTAAGTCGTCTGGTAATTCAGTCCTGAGGGATCTTCATAAACCTGGCTCAATCGGCCCAGCGCATCAGTCACGCTCTTTCTGGCTTTGCCGGCCTGGTCTGTGACTGTGACAGAGTTGCCGCTGTAACTGGTCGCGACTACCCCATTGTCGGGCGTGGTGAGCGAGACTACTCGCCCCATGCCATCGAACCCGCTGGTCGTCCACTGGGCAGTTTCGCTTTGCCACGGACGAAAAGGATTCGAAGTCTTGTAGGCCCGGCCGAGACCATCGTATTGCGTCTGCACGGCGATGTAGTTTGTGCCGCCTTCGTATTGGCGGCTTTCGGTCGTGCGACCGAGTCCGTCATACAGGGTCTTGGTGACAAGTGCGTTGTCGTTATTTGTGTTTAGATCGCTTGTAACGGTGATGGTGTGATTCGGATCGTCATAGCTGAATGTGCTTTGGCTGGCGGCAGGAGTTGTGACGGCGCGCCTCACTTGCGTTGGGCGGTCGAGCGCATCGTTGTAATAGGCGCTTGCGACGATGCCGTTGAGGTCTTCGCCATCTACGGGCCGGCCCAGGTAGTAATCATATTGGCCATACACCGTTTGCCCCAGCGCATTGGTTAACTTCGTTGCAAAGGCAAAGCTGCTCAGTCCGGTGAGTTCAGACGGAGGTGTGTTGGACCGCGCCTCACCGTCAGGAGCACCAAATCGATCGGCGTAATCGATGGTAGTCGCGTAGCCGCGGGCATCGATGGTTTTGGTGAGATTTCCGGCAATGTCGAATTGCGAATACGCTCTGACTGAGCCGGTCACTGCTCCATTCGTAAGCAGATAATGTGTTATCGCGGTCAGGTTGCCGCGGGTCGCATAAGCGGTCGTGAAGCCACTATCGTGCCCGCTGATGTTCACACGATCAGTCAGCGGCGAGTGATTACTATCCGCCGCGTAGTTGTCGTACTCGAGAGTCGTGCGCGATCGTTCCACACCACCTGCATCAAACACGGATGTCTGTGATGGCAGACTCCGCAGGTAAACACCGGTCGCGGTGTAATCGGTTCCATTCACCGGGTTGGTGGTCACATAATCGGTGTGGATATGCCGCACCAGCGCTCCTGCCGCACCTGTGCCGTAGTCGTATTCGTAGCTGTCTGTTTGATTGTTGAATTGATCGTAGCTGTAAGTTGTTTTCGAAACCTGGTTAGTATCCACGAGAGTGGTGACTGTCTGCGAAATACGAGGATCGTTGGCCGGCTCGTTACCCGCGTTATAATACTGCGACGGATACCATGACACAGCCGCGCGCTGCTCCCACGTGTTGGTCACAGTTTTTAGAACAGTGGCGCCATCGGCAGTAAAGTAAGTGGTCGAGTATTCCCTGCCTTCGTGCCAGTCTGAGTAAAAGCCGCCTTCTACTGGAGTAAAGAGTGAAGCAGCAGGGTCGCCATAGTACGAATGAGACTCGACCGCCAGTTTTGTGCCGGCAGAGTTGTAATGACTAACGCCTGTTATTCCGCTATCCGCACTGTAGACGGTGCGTCCCTCAAGCGTGGTTCCATCGGCGTAGGTGCGACGCTCAATCACTCGCCGGTAGATTTGATACTCGAGCCCGTATGCACCCGATCCCTGGACCACACCCGAACCGGCGGTCATGTCGTATTCAATCGCACCGCCAGTCGGTAACACGACGCGCGCCAACTCGCCATAGCTGTTGTAGAGAAACTGGTAACTGCGCCCGTCAGGCAGAATCACTGCTGAGACGACCGTCGGGTTATAGGTGCCAAGGTTGTAGCCGCCAAGGAGTTCCGGAAATAGCTGAGCATGCGTTTGCAATGAAAATCCGGCGCGCAGCGCGCTTCCGAGAAGCGTATGTGTAATGGTTATCGTTCGTTGCGCGCCTTGATAACCGCGATACGTGATCTGATCTGAACCATCGGGTAAGGTTGTTATTGTGATCTGACGATTGATTGCATCCGTCTGGCTGTACACCAGATTGCCGTTACGATCGCGAATCCATGACACGCCGCCACTATCGATCCGATAGCGCGTGCCATCAGGTAATAACAGATATCCGGAAACAATCAGATTCCAACTGCCTGCCTGACCGGTGGGGATACTCGTCTTATCGAATATCGTGCTATCCGAGATGAAGGTAACTCCGGAACCGTCGCTGGTTTTGAAGAGTGTTCCTCGCGACGCCCCTTGTATCCCGCCGCATTGATTCGCGATCATTGGCTGCCCGTCTGTCAGTTGATCGCGCAGGTCGTATTCCGTGCCGTCAGGCGTGACGAACGTCAGTTTGGTATTGGTGTAGTAATACCGGGTTTGGGGAGGATTCGTGCACGTACGGCTGCTCCAACCCGATTGCCTTCCCTGGAGTTTGCCTGCCAAATATCCCACGTCGACGCTGCCCCAATTGACCGTGGTCGGCGTGTAAGTATCACTCGTTTCAGTATGCGATTCGCGTACGCGCCACTTTTTCGTGTTCAGTGACAGCGTCATGTTTCGCACTGCCGAACCACGACCGTCGAGCGCCAACAGAGGCAAATGAAAATCGAGATTTCCGTTGTAGAGATTGATGCTTTCCATGCCGGTTAAAGGATATGAGCCGGCAGGCGCACCAGGCGTAATGCCCGAGGGCGTCATTTTGTCTGTAGTAGTTTGCGAGGTCTGGCCACTGGTGTGTGTTGAAAGGAACAATAAGAAGAAGAGGGCAGAAATGACGATGGAGACATTCTGCAGAGAGAAACGGACACGATAGGTGGATGGCATGTCGTACTCCTTTTGAGTAGCCACTTTCAAACCAACTTGTGATAGCCAGAGCGGTCGGGTTAGATCGCTGGTAACAAATAGGTACTGCCTTTAAGGCGTTATCGATCGTTGAGCTTCATTGCATTACATTGATGGTCCAGGAGACGCGAGGTAATTTGAGATCCGGGGAGAATTCTGATTTGTGAGAGACGGGCGGCACTCTACTCCTGCGTTGGACCGCAGTCAAGAAAAAGTTTATTCGTATCATCATCGTACGTGGGCCGACTCACTATCCGTCAGTAAACAGCAGGAACCTATGTGCAGTTACGCACTAACGGGCCAACGTTGAAGAGGTACTGTGTTTGCTAAACATTGCCTTGAGGAGGTCCATAGAAGGCAATGATCAGGAAATTGAAATCCGGTAAGTACCGTCTTTACTCCCGCAAGGCAGATGCGAAGACTGGCAAGCGCCGGAACCTCGGCACGTTCGATACGAAGGAAGAGGCTGAGAAGCACGAACGTGCGGTCCAATATTTCAAACACAAGGGGTGAGCTATGGCAAGGTATGGTAAGAAGGCCGGGAAAAAAGTCGAAAAGGCGATGCACGAGCGCAAACACGGAACGCTCAAGAGCGGCAAGTCAGGTAAGAAAGTGACTAGCAAGAAACAAGCGATCGCCATCGGCTTGTCAGAGGCACGTAAGGAAGGTGACAAGGTGCCGAAGAAGAAATCTTCGAAGAAAGGATCGAAGAAGTCTTCAAAGAAGAGGTCTTCGAAGAAATAAAAAGGCCGAGCACAAAACGCGCCCGGCCCGTAAGTGTCTCGATATAAGTTTACGCAACCGCGGTGACGTACTTGTCGATCATTCTCGTGATCGACTCTTTGCTCGTCGCACCAACTACGCGCTCAACTTCTTTTCCGTCGCGGAAGAGGATCAACGTCGGAATACCTTTGATGCCGTAGCGTTGTGCGGTCGAAGGGTTGTCGTCCACATTCAACTTCACGACGCCCGCAGTTTCACCATACTGCTCCGCAACCGCGGCTACTGTCGGCGCCAACATGCGGCAAGGGGCACACCATTCCGCCCAAAAATCAACCAGCACCGGTTTGCCGGCGCCCAGAACATCTTTCTCAAACGAGCTATCGCTCACTTCTTTCACAAATTCACTCATTGTTAGTCGCTCCTAGTCCTCATCTTTCTAAACTTATTGCCCCTCACCTTCGAGGAAATTCTTTAACAAACGTGCACGCGATGGATGACGCAGCTTGCGCAATGCTTTTGCTTCGATCTGGCGGATGCGTTCGCGCGTGACGTTGAAGTTCTGGCCCACCTCTTCGAGCGTGCGCTCGTGGCCGCCGTTGTCGAGTCCGAAACGCAGCCTGATCACGCGCTCTTCACGGGGGCTCAACGTCTGCAACACATCGCCGGCGATTTCGCGCAAGTTTGAAGTGATCACACGCGCCGCCGGGCTCTCGCTCGACTTGTCTTCAATCAGATCGCCCAACTGCGAGTCGCCGTTTTCACCAATCGGCGTCTCGAGGGAGATCGGATCCTGCATCAGCTTGCGAGCCTTGCGCACCTTGTCGACGGAAGTATCCATCTTCTTGGCGATCTCTTCCGTTGTCGGTTCACGACCGAGCTCACGCACCAGCTCACGCGAAGTGTTCTTGAGTTTATTGATCACTTCGATCATGTGCACCGGGATACGGATGGTGCGCGCCTGGTCCGCGATCGCACGCGTGATTGCCTGTCGAATCCACCACGTCGCGTAAGTTGAAAACTTATAACCACGCCGCCAGTCAAACTTATCGACACCCTTCATCAAACCGAGATTGCCCTCCTGAATCAGATCCAGGAACTGCAAACCGCGGTTTTGATACTTCTTCGCGATCGAAACCACCAGACGCAGGTTGGCTTCAGTCAACTCATGCTTCGCCTGGGCGGTTTGAGCCTCGCTGATCGCAATCATCTGATGCGACCGTTTGATCTCGAGTGGAGACAAGTGATGTTCAGTTTCGATCTCCTTCAAACGCTTGCGGGCAGTAGCGACGTGCTTCCGGAATTCCTTCTGCTTGTCGGCTTTCAAGCCTTTGCGTTTGAGTTTTTCCGTATAACTCTCGATCTCGCGTTCGAGGTTTCGAGTTTCTTTGTAGACGTTGCCGATGGCGGCGATTAGCCGCTGGCGAGCTGCTTCTTTGAGATGCAGACTGCGGATCTCCGTCGCAATTTCGAGTCTGGTACGAGCGAGCTTACGACGGTAACGCAACAGCTTCTTCGAGCGCTTGCCGCGTGCCACCCTAAACTCGTCTGCGTAACGCTCAAACTCTTTGAGGCCACGTTTGTAAAGTTGGCGGATGTTGTTTAGACCTTCGATGGTCCACTGCAAATACTCTTCACTGCGATCTTCATGCTCTTCCGTCTCCATCTGATCGGAGAAGGCCACTACGTCGCGGATGTTTAGCGTACCGGCTGCGAGATCGTCGCCGATGCGGAACAGTTCAACGACAGCGATTGGCGAGCGTGCGATAGCTTTTTCGGCACGCTTCTGCCCGCGCTCGATGCGCTTCGCGATCGACACTTCCTGCTCACGCGTCAGCAACGGCACTACACCCATCTCGCGCATGTAAACGCGGATGGGATCCGACGTCTTATCCATCTCGCCGGC
>Ga0070681_10005714_pt1 | contig 12023 bp, 12 predicted proteins | sample KBSC83BmetaG_FD_65650 | JGI IMG/M metagenome (GOLD analysis project Ga0070681, IMG submission 65650) | Corn rhizosphere microbial communities from Kellogg Biological Station, Michigan, USA - KBS C8-3B metaG | ecosystem: Host-associated > Plants > Roots > Rhizosphere | place: USA: Michigan...
GAAGGGCGCGGACAGCCGAAGGGCGCGGACAGCCGAAGGGCGCGGACAGCCGAAGGGCGCGGACAGCCGAACGGCGCGGACAGCCGAAGGGCGCGGACAGCCGAAGGGCGCGGACAGCCGAAGGGCGCGAACAGCCGAAGGGCGCGGACAGCCGAAGGGCGCGGACAGCCGAACGACGCGAACCTCAGACGGCGCGCAGATGCCGACGGACGCAACGGCGAACGGCGTCAACGATATGGTATCCGTGTGTCACGAGGTCTGGCAGTGTCGTGCGATGTTTGCCGTTCGCGCCGTTTGGCTGTCTGCGCAGTCTGGCTGTGCGCGCCGTTCGGCTGTGCGCGCCGTTCGGCTGTGCGCGCCGTTCGGCTGTTCGCGCCCTTCGGCTGTCCGCGCCGTTCGGCTGTTGGCGCCGTTCGGCTGTCCGCGCCGTTCGCCGTCAAACTCCTATGAACCATTGCATGGCTCTTTCTCGCATCTCGGGTGTGGCTGTGTGTCCTCCATCGAACTCATCGAACCGAAGGTCGTATCCTTCGCGCCTGAGTTGCGCCGCGATGCGACGACCGCACTGATCGATCGGTAGGATGTTGTCCTGACGACCGTGCGACAGAAACACCTTCGGTCTTCCGTGCCGCGTGCCGCCGATGATGAAGCCTGCCGAGTGGCCGACGACGTGCGTGAAGACGTCGCCGTTGATGAGACCAATCGAGAGCGCGTACGTCGCGCCGTCGGAGAAGCCACCCACCGCGACGCGCTGCGGATCGATGGCGCATTGGTCGAACACATCGTTCATCAGACGATCGATCTGGGCGAAGTCACCCGCATACGTGCTGCGAATTGCATCCCACGTGTAGTCGCGGGAGCTCGGTGAGAGCATGACGACGCCGTGTGCTTCCGCCGCGGCGCGGCTGCCGCTCAACATCCGCTCGCCGCTTCCGGTCGCGCCGTGCAACGCGAGAAAGAACGGCGCTGCGCGCGCCGGGTCGTACGACGACGGAACGAAGAGAATCGAACGACGTCCCACGTCGTCCGCGACCAGGTGCTCGCCCGGGGTAATCGTCTTCGTTGGCTTCCGGGGACGAGTCGTCAGGCGGCCAGGATCTCCGACCGATCGACCGAGCATCAGCCCGCCACTGCCGATCACGGCTGCCGCCGCGGCGCCGCGCGTCAGGAACTCTCGTCGATTCATGTCGCTCCTCCGGGTGGACCAGGCGTGTCCTCTTACGCTAAGAGCTTTGAACCGCGCCGGAGATCATGCTCCGCCACGATTTACATCACTCTTACGGCCGCCGGACGGCAGCGTGCGTAAGCCTTTTCACATGGCCATCGTTGCCCAGCCATGTCGCTCGCGTCATTGTATACGTATGCATTCGTCGATCGTCGCGCACGCTGCGCGAGGCTTCGCCGCTCTGGCACTCATCGGATCTGCCGCCAACGCGCAGAGCGGCCGTTCGCTTCAGGTCACAGTCCGCGTCCTCGACGAAGTCGGCATCGTCGCCGGCGCGGATGTTTCGGTTGTGGTCGGGCTGAACGATGCGCGCGTTTCAGGCGTGACGGATGAGCATGGTGGACTCACCGTCAGGATGCCGGCCGCGAATGCCGACGCGGAGTATCAGGTCGTCGTGCGAAAGATCGGCTACGAGCGCGCCGATCGATTCTTCCGGGCGAAAGGTGACACGATGTCGTTCGACGTCGTGATCCACCGTGTGCAGGAGCTGACGCCGGTTGTCGTCACCGCGGAGCAGGACCTCAAACGCAAGTCGTACCACATTGGCGAGGAAGAGATCGCCAACAGCACCGCCACGCTGATCGACGCGACCGACATTCTCGCCAAGCTGCGACCCGACATGATCTGCGGTCGAAGCTGCCGCCCGATGGCCTCGATTGCGGCGACGACACAGACGGCGGTCCGGAAATGTCCCGGCCTCGCGTTCTCACAGCCCACAACCTGTCCCGTCGACAACACTCCGCCGTCCTATACGACCAACATCTGGGTCAATGGCCGCCGCATTCGGATCGCGGTTCCCGATGCGATGGCGTTGGCGCGACAACACGGCGTGCTCGCCGGGCTGTCCATCGCGTCGATGGGCGTGCTCAGTGAGATCAAGCCCGAGCACATCGCCGAGATGACGTACCTCGACGAATGGGACACGAGCGTCGACAAGCTCGGCGCGCAGGGTGGGCTGTTCATCGTGCTCAAACCCGGAATCGACTACCAGGAGGGAAAGGGCTCGTTCGTCACTGACGTAGAACCGAAGCCCGCCGCGGCTTCCACGGCGGGGTCCGCCGCGTCGCCGCCGGCGTATCGCTTGAGGCTCCTCGGTGTATATGACTCGGAGACAGGCGAGCCAATCGAAGGGGCTTGGGTCATCGACATGACCACCGGCACCAAGGCGCGGTCGTCCTCCACGGGAACGGTCACTCTCGCCTTTTTGCCTGAAGGCGGATCGCCGGTGCGCATCGTCAAGGAGGGCTATGAGGATCTGAGCCTCGCGGTGGAAATCTCACCCGAGCATCTCGCGCCGCTCACGCTGGTGATGGTCAAGCACACGAAACCCCCACTGCCGCCGCGGTAGCGCGGCCGAAGCGCGCGCTCGTTGCGCGCCTCATATCTTTCGTCCTTCGCGGACGATTCTCAGCCATTCGGAGCAAGTCACGACATGTCACGTTTGCGTTTGTTGGCGTTCGGCGCCTCGATTGCCGTGGGAGCAAGCCTCGTTGCCGCGGTGGTGCACACCGGAGCGTTGGCGTCACAAGGTCCGCAGCTTCGCGTTCCCACCGGCGAGCAGGTCAATGGCATCTCGTGCGACGCGATGGAGGGACAGCGCCTGCACATTCACCAGCATCTGGTGGTGTTCGATCACGGAAAGGAGATCGCCATTCCGGCGAACATCGGAATTCCAGAGGGCAAGAATTGTCTGTACTGGGTGCACACCCACACGCCTGACGGAATCATCCACATCGAAGCGCCGCTCGATCGGACGTTCACGCTCGCTGACTTCTTCCGCATCTGGGCGCAGCCGCTGTCGCGAACGACGGCCGCGAACGCGCACGCCGACAAGGGCACGACGCTCAAGGTCTGGCTCGACGGTAAGCCGTACACGAAAGATCCAGGCACGATTCCGCTCACCGCGCATGCCGACATCGTGATCGAAGCGGGGCCGCCATTCCCCAAGCCGCCGCGCTTCACGAACTGGGGACGCCTCTGAGCCTCGAGTCCATGCGCGCATCCGAAGCCATTCGTCAGCGCAGGTCCATCAAGCGATTCACCGAGCGCGTGATCACGCGCGAGGAAATCGAAACGATGCTCACCGCCGCGGCGCTGGCGCCAAACCATCGGCTGACGCAGCCGTGGCGCTTCTATGTACTCGGTCCCGAAGCACGGTTCGCGTATGGCATGGTGCTCGGCGAGCGGAAGGCGCGAAAGCAGCCAAGCGCGGAATCCGGACGTGTGCTTCGTGACGCCGTCGCTCAGGAACACCGCGCGCTGCCCGGGATGATCGCCGTGGCCGTCGTGAATACCGACGATCCCGAGCGTCGCGAAGAGGACTACGCGGCGGCGATGATGGCGGTGCAGAACCTCGCGCTCGCCGCCGTCGAGCTCGGGCTCGGTACCCACATCAAGACCGGCGCGGTGATGAGCGATCCCGCGGCGCGAAAGGCCGCGTGCGTGCGCGACGACGAGCGAATCGTCGCGATCGTGAACGTCGGCGAGCCAGTGGAGCTGCCGCCGCCCAAAGTGCGGGAGGCGGCGGCGGCCTTCACGATGTGGGTTCCCTGACGCTCAGCGCGGCGGCCGGCCGCGGCCCATTCCGCCCATGCTCTGGAAGCCGTCCGGCACGGAGAACAGCGAGGCGTCGAGCGGTTTCCGCTCGATCTTCGTGACCTCGAAGTTCACCTGATCGCCGGCCCGCTGCACCTTCAGCGGAAAAGCGTCGCGTCCGAGCTTCTGCCAAGCGGCAGGTGTATCGCGACCGCGGCCCATGGGATTGTTGACGACTGGAAACATCCCGAGGCCGTGCGCGATGCACGCGTCGTACTCGACCTTGTCGCTCGTGATGATCGCGTGCTCACACTCGACGCCCGCGATCGTCTCCTTGCGGCCCGTCATCTTGACGTCGGTCGGCTTGGCCTCGGCGGCGTCGGGCGTTGATGGAATGGGCATTTCCATGTACATGCGCTGCGCCGGCATCACCATGTAGGTGGTGTTCTTCGCCTGATCGCGAAGGATGTACATGTTTCCGCCGCGACCGGCCATGTCCATTCGAAACTGGTCGCCTTTGACGAAGTAAGTAACGTCGGCGGAACCTGCTGCTGCTGCTGACATCTTCGCCGTGATCGTGCCTTCGAACTTGGCCTGTGCGGAAAGCGCCGCTGGGACGCACGCGATCGCGAACGCGCGACGGAGGAGCTGCATCGAAAGGGGCCTCGGAAGGGGTTGTTGTATGGTAGGCAATTCTGACGCGCGGAGTTAGGCCGACGCAAAGGGTTGGGAGTTCAGGGTTGGAAGCTAGGTCGGGCGTCATAGCAAGCTCCAAACCTCAAGCGCCTAACCGTCAACTCCAAACTCGTGGCGTGACACTTGGGTCCGTTTCGGCGCCTTCCGTCGAAACTCCTACGGCGTCATCGTCCAGGTCCCCCAAGTTCTCGAGGAACCGTCCATGTATCTCGTTCGCGACATCATGTACTGCAAACCCGGCAAAGTTCGCCCAATGGTGGAAAAGTTTCTAGCAATGTCGACGTTGAACGAGCGAATCGGCATGCCAAAAATGAAGGTCATGACCGACTTTTGCGCGGAACAGTACTGGACGGTCGTGGCAGAGATGGAGGTTCCGAACCTCAAAGTGTTCGAGGACATGATGGCGCCGCCGCCCGGCGCCTCGGACGCCGACCTGAAAGAATTTGAGCAAATCATGACAGGCTACCACGACCTCGTGGATCACGGGAAACGAGAGATCTATAAGTTGGAAGGTTGAAAGGTCCGATTGTCTCGGGTCGGCGATATCGCTACGTACCTGTTCGCATGCGTCCCTACGTCACGCGACGTATTCGATGATGACCAGGTCGCACCTAGGTTCGCTCCGTCCTCTTACCGGAGAAGCCGATGTCTTCATCAACGAAGGTGCTGCCGCTGTTGGCCGTGCTCGCGAGCGTCGGTTGCTCCGATGCGACGTCCACGTCGGCGCCGCGGGCACTCGAGCCCACCGCGTCGAACATCATCGAACGATCCATCCGTACGATCGAGAAGTACATCGCGATCGGCACCAGCATCACCATGGGCTGGGCGTCCAACGGCGTGTACGACGGGTCGCAAAAGACAGCATTCCCGGCGTTGCTCGCGTTCGGAACTGGCCAGCCGTTCACGCTGCCGCTCATCGCGGCGCCGGGCTGCATCTCGCCAATCGTTCCGCCGCTCGGTGCCAACAAGCGGTTGAACGGCGATCCACTCTCTGGCGGTTTGGTGTGCGCGCCCAACGATCCTGGCGTGACGCTCCCGGCGCAGGACCTTGGCCTCGCTCAGGCGCTCGCAGTCAACGCCGTTCAGACGACGCCGCTGGATGTTGCCGCGACTCAGCCCTGGTATCTCCGTGTCCTGCCGATCGGAATGACTCAGCTCACGGCGACGCTGGCGCAGCATCCGACCATCGTATCGGTGGAGCTTGGCGGGAATGAAGTCCTGGGTTCCTTGAGCGGCCTGTTCGCGTTGGGCCTGACGGTCGTTCCGCTGCCATTCTTCACCGCACCATACGACGCGCTCCTCGACGGTCTCGCCGCTGGCGGGAACCCGAAGGTCATTCTCGCGGGCTTGCCGGAAGATGGTCGTCATCTCGCAGCACTGCGTCGTGGCTCGGAGATCTGGGCCGACCGCGCCGAATTCGCGGCGCTGCACGTCGATGTGAGCACCGACTGCAAAGAGAGTCCGAACTACATCAACGTGTCGCAGTTGTCATTGAACATGGTTTTCGCCGGCGCGTCGAACGCCGCGCACAATCTGCCAAACGCGATCTACAGCTGCACCGATGTCCCGGGCACACAGGACTTCATTCTCACGCCCACGGACATTTCCGCGCTGAACGGTCTCATGGCTCAGATGAACGAGCACATTCGTGCACAAGCGAAGGCGCGCGGCTATGCGTTCTTCTCGATTGGTGCGCTGTACGATTCTCCGCTGCAAAAGCTCGCCCCATACAGCATCGTCAACCAGCTCACGTCGCCGACGCCGTACAGCCCATTCATCTCGCTCGACGGCGTCCATCCGAGCCCGCTCGGCTCTGCGGTGCTCGCGACCGCGGCGGCAGTCGGATACAACCTGCGCTACTTCGGACAGGGCGTTGGAACGCATGCAGCGCAGGCCGATGTGCGTGAATCGGCACCCTCGCTCCCGCTCGGTGACCAGCTCGAGGAGCAGCAGCTGCCGGCGGCGGCGCTCGCCCAGGCAAAGCGCTTCGCGGCGGAGAACGCCGGCCGCAAAGTCTCCCCGTGCACCATGCTCGGCATCGGAATGACTGGCTGCCAATAGCTCCAAACTCTAAGCTCCAAACTGTGAACCCAAAACTCAAAGAGGTCATCCCTCGAGTTTGGGGTTCACAGTTTGGAGCTCAGAGTTTGCTGTTCGAACTATCCCGGCGGAATATTCTGATTCAGCCGGAAGACATTCGTCGGATCGTACTTCCGCTTGATCGATGACAATCGCGCGAACTTCTCCGGGCTGAACGCCGCCCGAACGCGGTCGGGCGCTTCGCCGGCGCCGATGTAGTTGACGTACACGCGGCCGTTCGTGAATGGCTTCGCCGCATCCGACGTCGCGCGCGCCCACGCCACGTTGCGCTCGGCATCCGCGGGATCCGTCCAGCGCGACACGATCACGAAATTGTAATCAGCGTCGCGGTTGTCGAACGCCGTGGCGTCACGCGGCACGCGGGAGACCGCGCCGCCAAACTGCTCGAACAGCAGCGCACTGAGCGGCGACGGGACGCGCTCGAATGCGGAGACGGCCGCCTCGATGAGCGCGTCGGGAATCGCGGTGACGAACTCGGAACGCCAGTGCACCTGAAGTCCCGACGGAAATCCAGCGTCGAGCATCGCCTGATGCGCGGTGTACGGCACGGGGCCAACTTCGCCCGCAATCGGCGTATCGAAGCCGCGAATCGGCTTGATCACGCGTTCGCCTTCGTCGACCGGACCGTTGTAGCACAGCGCCATCGCCACGACCGGTATGCCATCGGGCGTGCACATCATCGCGGCGAAGACCGTCAGCGCGTCGGGCGCCGTCTTCGTGAAATCACGATAGAACTTGAGAACATCACGGGCACGCGCGAGCGGATAGAACAGAATGCCGCCGAGCACCGTGGACACGGGATGCATTTTGAAGTCGAACGAGGTGACGACACCAAAGTTGCCGCCGCCGCCGCGAAGCGCCCACAGCAGATCCGGATTCTCGCTCTCGCTCGCGCGAACCACGCTGCCGTCGGCCGTGACGACTTCAGCGCCGATCAGATTGTCGCACGTCATCCCGGTGCTGCGCATCAACCAACCCAACCCGCCGCCGAGCGTGAGGCCGGCGACACCTGTCGTGGAGACGGCGCCGCCAGTCGTGGCAAGACCGTGCACCGCTGCCGCGCGATCGAAGTCTCCCCACGTCGCGCCGCCGCCGACGCGGGCGGTGCGCTTCGCCGGATCGACGACGACGTCGCGCATCGCGCTCAGATCGACGACGATTCCGCCGTCGCACACCGCGAGTCCCGCGGCGTTGTGGCCACCGCCGCGAATCGCGACGGGGAGATCATTCTCGCGGCCGAAGCGAACCGCCGCCTGCACGTCGCCGACCGACTTGCATCGCGCGATCACGGCGGGACGACGATCGATCATCCCGTTCCACACTTTGCGCGCGGAATCGTACTCGGAACTGTTCGGGCGAAGGAGATCACCGCGGAACGTCTTGCTGAAATCGCGAAAGCGATCTTCAGACAGAACTGGGGTGGAAGCAGTAGCGGTCATGGCGAGTCCAGTGATGTGTCGAAAGACATACCGCGCTTTTTCGCGTGGCGCTATGAGACAGTGACTGATACGTAAATCGTGACCGAAACCGGAAACGACCTCGGCTGTCAGCGGGATTGTTTCACAAACACGCGACGATTTCTCGCAGGTCCTGTCGCAACGCGACGCACCGGAGCGTCGCGTTCAGAGGCGTCGCGCTCGAAAATCCACTCGCCGCCGCCTTCGAGGTCGACGAACGTATCGCCGCCCACAGGTGCGATCAGGATCGGCCGGCCAATGAGCGGGCTGGAAAGCAGCAGCGTGTTGCCGTCGGACGTCGTGCTGACGATGAAGCCCGCGGAATCAGCCGGCGTTGAACCACGGTAATGTCCGAGGTACTCGCCGATCTTGCCCGCCGGAATCGGAACGAGCGTTCGGTCCATCCGACGCCACGGGAGTCCATACTCTTCAGCGAACGAACGCTCGATCTCCGTCATGAGGGGGCCCGACACACCATTCGTCATCACGACAAATCCGCGCCCTTTGTTCGGCCACATGTACAAGTCGGCCACGAACCCTTCGTCGCGGCCGTTGTGCGTGAATAGAAGCGAGTCACCGTCGCCCGCGACGGCGACGCCGAGCCCCCAGTAGCCATTTCCATATGGCGGTTGCTGGTGCATTTGCTTCGAGAGCATCTGCTTCGCCATCGTTGTCGACAGAACGCCGCCCGGCTCGCCTCGGTACGAGTGCGAGAGCGCGATCCCCCAGCGCGCGAGATCGGACGCGTTCGTCCAGAGGCCGGCGGCCGCCATCTCGGGGTAGACGTGAAAGCCGCCGGGTACCGGCGTGTCGATCCGCTCGTGTCCCGTCGCGGCTTCGGGGCGACGCTCGACGGGAAGAGGATTCTCATATGTGCTTCGTCGCATGCCGGCGGGGCGCAGCATGAGCCGATCGAGCAGAACCGGAAACGATTCGCCGGAGATGTCCGTCGCGACCAACTGCGCGATCGTGACGCCGCCGCCGGAGTAGAGCCAGCGCGCTCCGGGCGTCGTGTCGTTGCGCACCGCCGGCGTGTTCGCGGGCGGCGTACCGTCGAGAATCTGCGGAACGGTAGGCAACGGTGCGCCGAGCGCATAGCCTGGGAAACCCCACACGGTGAGCCCCGCGGAATGCGTGAGCAGCCGTCGCAGCGTCACCTTCTCGCGCTCGGTGAACCGACTCTCCGGCAGATGCCGGATTCTGCGCTTGAACCGCTGCGGCAAACACTGCGGCGGAGAACGCCGCAAGTCGCACGGAGTATTTCATGGCTACGCTCGTGGGAAGGACGACCGCGGTACGATCGGCACCAAAAAAACGAAGATACTGGCCGCTCGCCGATTGAATAGAGAGGCTGCAACCTTTTCGTCGACTCGGCCCACTGAGATAGTGTGAGCCCAACCAGGCCTTTGTCCGACCAGCCCGATGCCGCACTCATCGCCCATTTTCTCGACGGCGATGAAGGGGCCTTCCGCGCGCTGTACGAGCGGCACACGCCGCGCCTCCGGATGCTGGTGCAGCGGCTACTCGGCCGCGACCGCCACGAGCTGGATGATGTCGTGCAGGAGGTGTGGCTCGCTGCAAGCCGCGGCGTTCACGCGTTTCGCGGCGACGCGAAGTTCGGCACGTGGCTGTCGGCGATCGGAGTGCGCGTCGCGTACAACCGGCTGCCGCTTCGATCGGCTGAGGACAGCGAGCTGTCGGAGGACATTCCATCGCCAGCCGAAGGTAGTCCGGCGACCGTGATCGATCTCGAGCGCGCGATTGCCGCGCTCCCCGACCACCAACGCGTCGTGGTGGTGCTGCACGACGTCGAAGGCTTCACCCATGAAGAGATCGGCGAGCAACTCGGGATGGCGATCGGCACCTCGAAGGCAACGCTCTCTCGCGCGCGCCACGCGCTCCGGCGCGCGCTCACCGAAGGAGTCACCAATGCGACGTGATGACGATACGCCCATTCCCGAATACGACGCGGATGTGAATGCGTTGTTCGCGGCACTTCCTCGCGAGACGTCCGCGACGGATCCGCGCGCCGCAGACCGACTGGTGACGCGACTTCGTCATGAGGGTTTTTTCACGCGGCGTCGAAGTCGGATCGGCTGGCCGATCGGCATCGCGGCCGCGGCGCTCCTCATGGCGCTGAGCGCGTGGGGTGGATGGCTCGCGGGACGGCAGGGTTCGCTCGAGGAAATGCTCGGGCGCAAAGACCTGACGCTCTCCGATCGCGTATTGCTGCTGCAGCGCGCGGGATCCGCGTACGTCACGGCGGCGGAATCGTACGCGAGCGCGACTGCGCGCACGGACACGACTGCAATCGAAGTCGCGAGCCGCGTGCTCCTCGGCGCGGCGCACGCGGTCGCGCGCAATCACCTGGACGCCGGCGTCGCGGCGCGACTCACGAATGTGTTGCAACCGACGGCCACACCATCCAAGCCAACGATCTGGTTCTGACAATGACACCCAACGTTCGACTCATCGGCATCGCGCTCACCGTCGTCGTGTCGACGGCCAACGCCCAGACCCTGCCGTGCACTCGCCAGGCCCCTGACACGAGCGCGACGAACGCGCATTTCGTCGGAAAAGATGCGCATCTCTTGCTGGACACGACGCGCCGTAGCGGGAATCTCGACATATCGCAGGCATTCGGAGTGTTCGGGCTCGACGTCGCCAGTTTCGAGGAGTCTAAATTCCCCGATCGTCCTCCGGTCATCAGTTTCCTGGCGGAGCCTGTCGTGACCCTTGTGGCGAAGACCTCGATCCTGAAACCCGGCGACGTTATCGAGGCGATCGATGACCATCCCATCACGAGCTCGGTCGGTTCGAGACAGTTCTCAGCGCCCACGCCCGGCGTGAACACGTTGACGGTCCGACGCGGGCGTGATCGCATCGTGCTCCGGTTCGACGTCGTCGCACCGCCGCCGTGCACTGACTGGACAAGTTCTTTCAGCTTTGGAGTCCAAGGGCGCCGAGGTGGAAGCGTGAACTTCGACAGCACGGTCGGCGGCCGCGGTCGGCGCGGCGGCGGCAACGCCGGCCCTGACAGTCTCCGGGTCCTTAGGATTCGTGGACAAAGCGGCGGCAGCGCCACCGTCGTCGACAGCGGCTTCGCGTACTACGTTCAAGGCCGCAAGCTGTACACGCTTTGGTCAATGCGGGACACCTCGCGCGGTCCGATCTTCGTTATCGACGGCGTCAAGGTGGAACCAACGGTGATGCCGCCATCGAGTCGCTTCGGGTTTGCGGTGACGTGCACACCGATTTGCGAGAAGCTGACGACTCCCGATGGCACGAGCTTCTACAAGTTCGATCGGGCACCGGTGATCAGCGAGGTGCTAGAGAACAGTCCAGCGGCGACGGCTGGACTCAAGCAGCGTGACATGCTCTTGAAGGTCGACGGTTTTTCGATTCTCGAGGACGACGGTGCGATCAGGCTGTCGCGATCCGAGCAACGACAGTCGCTCAGCCTGACTGTCAAGCGCGACGGAAAGGAGATGGTCGTGCAGCTGCAGGTTCCGAAGTAACGGCGTGTAAGTCTCAGCGCCGTGGACAGAGGTGCGCGCCGCGCGATCGCGCGCTTTTGTTTGCGCGCGCAAATCAGCGCCAAGGTTGCGAGAGCGCGAGGTTCGCGCGTCAGCTAAGCCAGGTGGGAGGAGGAGACTTGGTGGTCGCAGGGCGAGCCGGGGGCAATCCTGCCAAGGCAGTATCGGCAGGATTGCCATAGGTCGCCCGAAGGCCATCAAGTCTCCTCCGACCGCGCGACGCCACAGGCCGCCGCGCGACCGAGACGCCGACGCACCTGTCAGTGTGCGACCGTCGATCGCTCCGCGAAAATCTGAACCAAGTGAACCAACGTCTCGGTCGTTTTCTCGAGCCCGCGCCGCGAGTTGAATTCGGTCTTCGCGTGAAAGTTGTGGCCGCCTGTGTAAATGTTCGGACACGGCAGACCGCGAAACGTCAGCTTCGATCCATCGGTGCCACCGCGAATTGGCTTCGAGAACGGCGTGACTCCTGCG
>Ga0070681_10005719_pt1 | contig 12022 bp, 11 predicted proteins | sample KBSC83BmetaG_FD_65650 | JGI IMG/M metagenome (GOLD analysis project Ga0070681, IMG submission 65650) | Corn rhizosphere microbial communities from Kellogg Biological Station, Michigan, USA - KBS C8-3B metaG | ecosystem: Host-associated > Plants > Roots > Rhizosphere | place: USA: Michigan...
CAGCGTCCCGTCAAACTCCTTTTTGCTGGTGAACGATTCGGGCGAGGGTTCGACGGCCGCCGTTCTCGGAAGCGGCGCTTCGATTGAGAATAGTCAGTGCACGGTGCTCACTAAAGGCGCCGCGGTGGCGGGAGACGGGCCAGATCTTTCGGTCACGATTCCCATTCGCTTCAAGCCGGCATTTGCCGGGGACAAGAAGCTGGTCCTGTTTGCTGAGGCTGCCAGCGGCGCAAATACGGATCTCGTACTGAAGGGCGAGTATGAGGCGGTAGCAGTAAACGCGGCGAAATAATTTCGCCGCCCGAGGGCTCTGCATCAATGGATGCTCCCGATGACGCCCTCTACCAAATCCCAACCTGCATCCTGCCATTCGCAGACCCATCGTCTCGCTTGCGCGTCAAGGCTATTTCAATTGCCGCATCGAATATGATAGAAGATCAACGGTAACAGGATACGCCACGTCCGTGATCTTGATCGAAAGAATGCCTAAACACGATTCATGACATTGAGAGATAAGCGCGTGCTGGTGACCGGTGCGGACGGATTCATCGGCTCGCACCTGTCGGAGGCAGTAGTCCGGCATGGCGCCCGTGTCCGCGCTCTTGCCCAGTACAACTCCTTCAACTTCTGGGGTTGGCTGGAAGAGCTTTCGTGCCTTCCTGATATCGAAGTCGTTACAGGAGATATTCGCGACGCTCATTTTTGCCAGGAAGTAACTCGGGACATAGATGTCATTTTTCACTTGGCGGCGCTGATTCCGATCCCCTACTCCTATGTGGCCCCGGACACCTATGTCGATACGAACATACGCGGCACCCTAAATCTCTGCCAGGCGGCACGGCGGAACGGTGCCGAGAAGTTTATTCATACGTCAACGAGCGAGGTATACGGAACGGCTAGGTATATCCCAATCGACGAGAAGCATCCGCTGACCCCCCAGTCTCCCTACAGCGCGAGCAAAATTGGGGCGGACGCGATCGCGTTGAGCTTTTTCCATTCGTTCGGTCTACCGGTAGTAGTCGCACGCCCGTTCAACACCTACGGTCCGCGGCAATCGGCGCGGGCGGTGATTCCTACAATTATCATTCAGCTCGCGGCGGGTCGGACCGACGTTCGATTAGGCGATCTGACGGTGTCGCGCGACTTCACCTATGTAGAAGACACTTGCGCCGGGTTCTTGGCGATCGCTGCACATGATGGCGGAGCCGGCGAGGTCTTCCATATCGGTTCGGGGACCGAGATCGCAGTCGGAGCCCTGTTCACACTCATTGCGGAAATCATGAATACGACAGCTTCTCCAGTGCGAGACGACCAACGCATCCGCCCAGCCGCCAGCGAGGTGCACCGCCTCTGTTGCGACAACACCAAGCTTTCGAGCGCAACGGGTTTCCAGACTCGGGTTCCGCTGCGCGAAGGCATCAGTAGGACGGTTGCGTGGTTTCGCAACCCGCGTAATTCGAGGTTCTACAAGGAGCACATCTACAATGTCTAGGCGTGCCGTCGTGCTTGCCGGTGGACAAGGCACGCGGCTCCGCCCTTACACACTCGTGCTGCCGAAACCGCTTATGCCGGTTGGGGAGTATCCGATTCTCGAAGTTATTGTCAGGCAACTCGCAAGGTTCGGCTTCGACCGAATCACAATGGCCGTCAACCATCAGGCCAACATTATTAAGGCCTTCTTCGGCGACGGCGAGCAATGGGGAATTCGTATCGACTATTCCCTGGAATCGCGTCCGTTGAGCACAGTGGCGCCGCTATGCCTGATCGCCGACCTGCCGGACGATTTTCTTCTAATGAATGGAGACATTCTCACCGATCTCGACTTCGACTGGTTGTATGGTCGGCATGTCGCCGGCGGTTGTCTGTTCACAGTCGCCGCGGCAAGGCGGGTTCACACCATCGATTATGGTGTGCTCGAAATCGACGGCTCGCACGTTCTGACCGGGTTCACCGAAAAGCCCTCGGCTGAATACTTGGTCAGCATGGGAGTTTACGTTGTCAATAAAGCCGTGTTGTCGATGGTTCCTACCTCCCAGGCCTATGGGTTCGACAATCTGATGCGCGATCTGCTCGCGGCGAAGAAGCGAGTGGACGTTTACCCGTACGACGGTTATTGGCTCGACATCGGGCGTCCGGACGATTATATGCGGGCAGTGGATGAATTCGACTGTCAAAAGGCAAAGCTACTCTGGAATGAATAAGCCGATACTCGTCACCGGTGCGAGCGGCTTCATCGGATCCCATTTGACCCGTGCGCTGGAGGCAGCCGGTCATTCGGTATACCGACACTCGGCCAAAATCGGAAACATCGCATCGTGCCCCCTCGAGTACAAAGGTGTACAACACGTTTACCATTTGGCGGCGAAGACATTCGTGCCAGACAGCTGGATATCGCCGTTGGGGTTTTACGAAACCAACGTCATGGGTACGATAAACGTGCTCGAGTTCTGCCGTCGTGAGGGCGCTTCGGCAACCATGGTCAGCTCCTATATATACGGGAAGCCCGATCGCGTGCCTATAGGCGAGGACCATCCCGTCCGGCCATCGAACCCGTACAGTCATACGAAGATTCTGTGTGAACAAGCGACACGGTACTACGTTATGCAATTTGGCGTCAGGGCCGCTATCGTTCGGCCGTTCAACATATATGGTCCTGGCCAGGAGTCCCGGTTTCTGGTGCCCAAACTTATCCGCCAGATGATCGATCCGGTAAGCGATGGCATCGCGATCGCTGATCCGCGCCCTCGTCGCGACTATATCTACGTCTCCGATCTTGTCACTCTGCTGATCTCGATGATCGGAGTGGGAGGCGCTGCGACATTCAACGCGGGCAGCGGAGAGTCTTTTAGCATCGGGCATCTGGTCGGAGAACTGCGTCTCCTCACCGGCATCGACAAACCTCTTAGGGCGAGCGGTGAACGCCGGCCGGAGGAGGTGTTGGACGCGGTTGCCGATGTTTCCAAGGCTAAGCGCGAACTCCGCTGGAGCCCGCAGGTGAGCTTGCGGGACGGGCTCTCTAAGACAATCGAATGGATGCGCTCGCACGGTGACCAGCGATGATGAAACGCATCGACATCATTCTCCCTGTCTACAACGAAGAAGAGGGCATCGCTTCGTTTCATGCCGCGCTGGTATCCGTGCTAGACACGATGGCGGACCGCTACCGGTTTCATCTAATCTACGTTCTGGACCGTTCCCGCGATCGGTCGTTCGGCATATTGAAGGAGGTGGCCGAACGACATCCCCGCACAACCGTCATCCACCTCTCGCGGCGCTTTGGTCATCAGATGTCGCTCGTCGCGGGTATCGACCGATCTGAGGGCGACGCCGCCATCATGATGGACGCCGACCTGCAGCACCCTCCCGAAGTCATTCCCAGGCTTCTCGAAAAGTTGGAGGAAGGCTACGACATCGTGCACACGGTTCGGAAATACCATGAGAGCATCGGAAGTCTCAAGCAGTGGGCCTCACCCTTCTTTTACCGGCTGCAGAATGCTCTATCGCCAGTGGATATACAACAGGGTATGGCGGACTTCCGCCTGATTTCGCGCAAGGTGGTGTGCGTATTTCAGACCTCCGTCCGCGAGCAGAATCAGTTTCTGCGCGGCTTGTTCCGGTGGGTGGGGTTTCGAAGCGCCATCATCACGTTTGTCAGTCCGGCACGCACGGTCGGCGCGACAAAGTATAACCTCTCTCGGTTGCTGACGTTTTCTATTACCGGCATTACGTCCTTCTCAAAAATACCCCTCCGTATTGCGACGCTGCTCGGGTTCGCAATGTCGACGCTGAGCGCACTCTACGCCGTGTGGCTGCTTTTTGAGCTGGTGCATGTTGGGCAGTTCCCGCCGGGATACGCATCTTTGATTCTGGTTGTCCTGTTTATCGGAGGGCTGCAACTGACCGTGCTCGGGATCATTGGGGAGTACCTGGGCAGCGTTTTCGACGAGGTAAAGCGAAGACCGCTTTACATCATTGACGAGATCGTCGAGGGCGGCCGGCCGTGAGCTCGCGCAGCTGCGTGGTTTGCGGCGGGCTGCACGCCGCATCCAGGCTTCCGGGATTGCTTAAATGCCGGTCCTGCGGGTTTTCGACGGCAGACCTGGAAATCTCAACTGAAGAACTGGAGTCGCTGTACACCGCCAAATACTTCGCGGGACTGGAATACAAGGATTACGTCGCGGAACAGGCGCTCATCGAGAAACAGTTTCGTGTGCGGCTTGCAACGTTGTTGCGGTACGTGCCGGACGCCGCATCGAAACGATTATTCGAGATCGGCTCAGCCTACGGCTTTTTTCTGTCCGTTGCGAGGAGCAAGTTCCTGTCCGTTGAAGGAATCGATATCTCGCGCGATGCAGCGACATACGCGCGGGAGAGGCTCGGATTTCCGGTCCATGTTGGAGATTTCCTAGATTTCGATCTTGAGCACAATCTGGACGTTGTGTGCCTCTGGGACACAATCGAACACCTAAAGAACCCGGATCTGTATCTCGAAAAGATCGCGGGCAACATGAACCGCGGCGGCGTGATCGCAATTACCACCGGAGATATAGGAAGCTTTGTGGCCCACGTGCGTGGATCGAAGTGGAGACAGATCCACCCACCCACTCACTTACACTACTTCTCAAAGTCGACTCTGACCAAGTTGCTCGAGAAGTACGGCTTCACTGTTCTGTCGTGTGGACACGAAGGCGTGTACCGTAGTATGGACACAAGCGCTTACATCATCCTGAACATCAAGCATCACCTCCCCTCCGCGTATGCAGCTCTCAAAAGGAGCGGATTATTGAACTGGAGCTTGTATTTGAATCTTTACGACATTCTCTTCCTCGTCGCCACGCGAAATTGAGGAACGGGCAGGCCCCGACATCGCTCCTGCGGAGCAAAGAGCGGGTGGGCGATTCCAGGCGAATACGGCTGCAATCGGGTTCCTTTGTTGGTGTTGTCAATTCGCGGAGGCGATGTCGGCGTGGACGCCTTGGCGAGCTGCGGCCCCAGCGCGCCCAAGCGTCTCTCGATGCGAGAGCCACAGCAGCCATCCCATAGCAAGCAGTCCGGCTAACGTGAATATCGGTCCGTACGTAAGGGCTTTGGGCCAGAACCTCATCTCGACTACATGCTCGCCCTTCTCGCCGATAACAACACCGCGCAAGATTGCGTCCACGACCTTGACGTCCGTTTCGCGGCCATCGACCTTAGCGGACCAACCCGGAAACCAGCTGTCACCCACCACGAACAAGCTGCGACCGGCGGTCTCGACCTTCCATCGCATAAAGGTGTTGTGTAATTCCTCTCCCAGAATCCGGCCGGGCGCAAGCGGCCCAGCTTGTTCCAAGTCCTCCACAACTGCCTGCCGGGATGGATCGAAACCAGGATCTGTTAATAACGCGTACGCCTCATCGAAGTCGCGGGCATGGACGGCTTCGGTAGCAAATCGAAAGCGGGGGAGCGCGTGAGGGTTTTTGAAGACGCTGAGACCGTCGGGGGTCCTGAGCACTTCCGGGTAAGCCGCCGCGGAAGCCTGATCCTGCACTCCGATCCGAACACCTCGGATCACGATTGGGCTGTGCGACTGCGTAAAAAGCCGGACGACTGCACTGGGTGGTGCGGTTGCGCCCGAGTTGATGTGCAACACGTACGATAAAGGCTTGGTGCTAGAGGGGGTCACCAAGCGCTTTCGCGACGTATCGTCCCAGATCAGCTGTCCGGCCTTGTACGCATACAAATCGACAATGAGCGGGTGATCCACACCGCCCACCGCGCTCGCCTTAAATGAAACCACGTATTCAGCGGAAGGCTTCATCGCCACAGGGAATTGTACGATCGCGACACTCTCGCCATTGGGCGACTGAAGAGTTATCCCATCATCTGAAATGCGTGCGTCGGCGCAAGTCAGGGCCGCACAGGTCATGGGGGATGGAGGCAGGACGGTTACCGGCGCATCGGAACCCGCGCGAGTCGACCGCAACAAATTTATGTACATCGAGTTCTTGGATTCGAGGTACTGCGCGCTGATGAGCGACAACAACTGGGGACGGTTCAAGAAGTCGGCCGCCGGTGCGCCGTTGTTTAGGAATCCACCAAACCTTTTGTAGCGCTTCAACCAGACCGGTCCATAATCGTTGACAACGGAGATGCCGTGCATCATGTTCAACAACGGATACAGATCGGCGACTTGGCTGTCGACCGGGAAAACACGATAGTGGTTCCGGTCAAACCGCAGGTCATCCAGGATCGCGACCTCCTTCCGCGAATAGGAATCGTACAGATGCCGGGTTTGCGGATTTTCGTACAAAGTCTTGTAAATCGCCCATACGTCCAGCAAAAAGAAGACGGCCACAAGTGGCTTTACGTAGCGCGCCGCTCTTGGTGCGGTCGCCCAACGAAGAAGGGAGATGGCCACGACCGTGAAGAGAATAGGGTACAGAATCGTCGGGTGACTTAGCCGGATATGATACAGAACCAACTGCTTCCAATGTTCGACCGTCATAAAGGGATTCAAGCGGAGATCGTCTAGACGCGCGAGGTCGGGATTGGAAGAGGCTAGCAAAACAAGGTAACGCAGCGCAGCTGCCACCATAAGCGTCGTAGCAACCAGGATCGCGAGGAAGCATGCCGCCTGATAGACGTGGCGAACCGCAATCGAGCGCTTGAGCGAGGTTTCGAACAGCTCTTGCAGGCCGATCGCCGCCAGAACACACAGAGCAAAGTCTACTTCGAAGAGATGTCGCGAGGGTGCCCGGAACAAGTTGTACACCGGAACATGGAATAGAATGGATTGGACTATCGGTACGGCGAAAGCCAGCAGCAGAGCGCCGCCAAACGTCCCCGCCCAGAACCAGACCATTGAACTCCCTCGCCAGCGCCGGCGCACTGCAAGAGCACATAATGCGATCGGCAATACTCCGACGTACGAGTAAACTTCGACTACGTTGAAGTTGTGCGAATATGTCGTGATGCCGTAGAAACCGCCGAGTATGTTCGGAATGACAAATGCGAGAAGGTGATACACCGGCAAGGCGTCGGCATCGAACATCTCCCGGGTCAAACTCTGACGAGTGATATGGGGCATCGATTCAGCCACCGAGACTAGTTCCAACGAGGCGAGTGCGCAGCTAAGCGCGCATATAGCCAACATTGCAAACAGTCCGCGTCCAGCGTGCTTCCAGATCGGCCTGGGACCAAAAACGCTCATACGGTAGATCAGATACGGGCCGGCGACCAGAAGCGAATAGGTCGTGACTTGGGGAAATCCCGAGAGTATCGAAAGCGCTAGAGCTGCGGCGGCCCAGCCTAGGTCGGCGTAGCGCCGAAGGGTAGCGTACCGTTCCAGGAACACGAGCAACAGCGGGAACCATATTGCCGCGCTTATTATGGCCGGGTGTCCCTTTTGCGCGATCATGAACCCGCAACACATGAAGAACAGGCCGCCCATAAGCCCGGCATACTGCCCCAGCCTGATCGTTCTGCAATAAAGAAAGAAAAACAGGCCGCCTAGTGCGTAATGCAGGACGATGAGCAGGTTATAGCCAAGCGTGTTCGGAAGCAAAGCGAGGATCATGAGGCTCGGAGGGTAGAACGACTGGTACTGTGTGTTGGAATATGCGTAGTGCCCCAGCTGCACTAGCGGATTCCACGCTGAGAGGGACTTGGAGAAAATCATCGCAGGAAGGCCGTGTATGAGCCCGTCGCCACCGCCGAACAGCCGGTTCGTGACGTCCCGGCCTGGCGAATGGAAGGCAAATGCAATGACGAAGTATCCGACAAACACGCCCAGCAGCCGGAAAGGCGCCGGTCTGGGCCGTTCCACCCCGCCTTTCCGTTGAATGGGGCTTGTTATTTGTGTCATAAACATCGTCGGTTCGGAACATTTGCTGCGAGCCTCAAACCGCTCACCTTCTCTTCGGGCGCATGATTATCGTCCGTCTAGCTCCCCAGGCACGCGTGTGTGACCTCCCTCGCTGGTTTAGCGATTCCAACGTGCACCATTAGTCTTCACTTCTCCATCCATGCAACCAATGGCGGGTAAGCGGCCGTCGCACCGAACACGCCTGTTCAGCGGGCTTGGTGCCCTTGGTGAGGCGCGGAAATAAAGACCGGGCTCATGGCAGGCGGGGCAGCGAACACCGGGAGATTATACATCAAGGTTTGCAATCAGTTTCTCTAATTCGGTACCTGATACTCAAAATGTGGTGATTCGGCCTCACAAAATACCCAACTAAAGGATGCTGGGAATGCGTCCGGTCGTCATGCGCCAGGCGAATTCGACGGGAATCCCCATCAACTTGTTCGACGCCATGCGAGTGATTGCGCGGAAGCCGATGGGGTAACGTGGCACAGGCATTCCTGCCTGTGCGCTTTTTCCTTGGCTTCAAACAACGCGTTGCTATCATGGGTGTCTCCATGCAAGAGGTATCGATACCGCTATTTCGTCCAGTGATCTCGGAACAGGCGATTGCGGCGGTAGCCGACGTGCTTCGTTCAGGTTGGTTGGGCACTGGCCCGGAGACCGGCGCCTTCGAGTCCGCGCTGGCGGAGTATCTAGGCGCGCCATTTTGTGTGGGGCTAAACTCCGGCACTGCCGCCTTGCACCTCAGCTTGCAGCTACTGGATTTGCCGGCCGGGGCAGAGGTGATCACCACTCCCATCACATTCGTTGCAACCAACCATGCTATTTTGCAGGCGAACTGCCGCCCTGTATTCGCCGATATTCAGATGAAGACCGGCAATCTCGACGTGGCGGCCGTCAAGGGCCGCATCAGCGAAAATACCGGCGCTATTATGCTCGTGCATTACGGTGGGTACCCCTGCGATATTGATGAATTCTACGCATTGGGGGGAGAGCGTGGTATCCCGATTGTCGAAGATTGCGCTCACGCATGCGGCGCGGCGTACAAGGGACGCCGAATCGGAAGTCATGGAGATCTGCATGCGTTTTCGTTTCAAGCGGTCAAGAACCTTTCAACGGGAGATGGAGGAGCCATTGCGCTTCGATCGCCGGAATATCGCCGCCGGCTACAACGGCTGCGTTGGTTGGGGATCGATTCCGAGACACATCAGCGGCAGAAAAATGGAAACTACGACTGGCAGTACACAGTTGTCGAAACCGGTTATAAAGCCGCAATGAACGATGTCCAGGCCGCTATCGGTCTGGCGCAGTTACGCCTGCTTGACGCCGAGAATGCCCGCCGCGCCTCCATTGCCGCTCAATACCGCGCCGGGTTAGCCGGCATTGCGGGCCTCGAACCGCTCCAATACCTTGACGACCGGACGAGCAGCTATCATCTTTTCTGTGTCCTGGTCGACCAGCGCGATGCCCTCGCTGCAAAGCTGCGAGCGGCGGGAATTTCGACCGGCGTCCACTATCAGCGGAATGACATGTTCCCGATGTACGAAAAGTACAACCTGCCAAACGCGGAACGATTCTGGCGCAGCGCGCTCTCTCTGCCCATGCATCTCATGTTGACCGACGACCAGGTCGGTTACATTTGTGACGCAATCCGCAAAGGCTGGTGAATGGAGAAGAGGCAGCGACCGTTGCTGATTCTCGGGACGCGGACCCTGGCGGTTGAGATCGCGGACCTGGCTTCGGAAATCCCCGGCGTAGAAGTCGCGGGATTTGTCGAGAATGAGAACCGCGACAAGTGTCACGACACGCTCGAAGGTCTGCCGATTCACTGGGTCGATGAATTGGCGAGGATGAAAGACACGCACATGGCGATAGGCGGGCTTGCGACAACGCATCGCAGCCGGTTTATTCTACAGGCCGCAGCGTGCGGAGTGCAGTTCGCCACTCTGGTGCATCCGCGCGCACGTATATCGAGCAGAGCCTGTCTTGGCGACGGAACTTTCGTCAGCGCAGGCTCGATCGTCAGCGCTCACTGCGTCCTGGGCCCTCACGTATTTGTGAACCGAGGCGTATTGATCGGGCATCACACGGAAATCGGAGTCTTCGCGACGATCCAGCCGGGAGCGAATATAGCCGGACGCTGCCGGATCGAAGAGCACGCCTACATCGGGATGGGCGCGCTGGTGGTGGATAACATCACGATTGGAGCGTATTCATTCATCGGTGCGGGCTCCCTGGTGTCGAAGGATATGCCCGATCACGTTCAGGCGGTCGGCGCTCCCGCGAGAGTCATTCAGAGGAATTTCGAGGGTAAGTGAGATTCGTGGTGTGCTACCGCATGCACCTCCTGGCGGAGCGGGAACGCTACCCGGTGGTTGAGGCGCTGCGGAAACTGGGTCATCCAGTGCAAGAGATCGCGGACGGTCCGTGGGATCCTGATCACGGAAATGTGCTGCTGATTCTTGGCAATCTCAACTGGTTCCCGCACTTGCGCCAGCAGCTTCTTAAAAACGAAAAACCCGCGCGAAGTGTCGTTGCGATCTGGCATACGGAACCCTTGCCGCCACCCTCGGCGAGCCAGATGCCCTGGCCGCGGCCGTCCCCGCGGGAAATCGTAAAGATCATCTTGCGTGATCCTCGTGCCACCGATATCTATACGAATTATTTACTGCTGCAGCGCTTGCGACGGAACGGATTGCCCGACCTTCTGGCGGCATCGACGCGTCCACGCGCTGAGTTTCTGGCAGAATGGGGAATCCCCTCGGAATATGTGCCGCTGGGGTACGAACCGGGTCACGGCCGCCGGCTGGGAACGCCGCGCGACATCGATATATTGTTTCTCGGCGAGCGCAGCGGGCGCCGACGGCGCATCATCGAAAAGCTGCGAAAACTGGGCGTGAACGTCACGGCCCGCGGCGATTGGACCGATCCCTCCTTGTGGGGAGAAGGGCGAACAGCACTGTTGAATCGAGTCAAAGTGCTGCTGAATATCCCGCGATTCCCCGGCGAATTTGCCTCCCTCCGTTTCATTTTCGGTATGGCGAATGAGGCCCTGGTGGTCACTGAGCCTGTTTATGACCCGTTTCCTTTCATCGCCGGACGGCACTTCGTCAGCGCATGCGTGGATGAAATCCCTGCCATGGTGCTGAATTATCTGCAAGACGAGGACCTGCGGCGGCAGATTACCGGCCAAGCCTATGCGTTTGTCACCCAAGAACTGACCCTGGAGCGCTCTATCGAGCGCCTCCTGGAATTGATTGCTGCCAAAGGGTTAATTCCCACCTAACCGCCGGACCCTTATACAGTCTAAAGATCAGCCGGATGGAAAATAGCGATGCCGCCGCGGTCGCAGAGGTGCGCGCCGGGGACCCTGACGCCTTTCGTGTGCTCGTGGAGCGGCATAGCCGTAGCGTATTCCGCCTGGCCTTTCGTATGACAGGAAACGAACAGGACGCCGAAGACCTGGTGCAGGAGACCTTCCTGCGAGCCTACCGGCAGCTCGGGAGGTTTGATGGGCGGGCGGGCTTCAGCACTTGGCTTTATCGCATTGCGGCCAACTGCTCGCTCGACTTGATCCGGGCGCGCAAACGGCGGCAGGAGCAGCAGGCGCCCGTGGATGAAGAAGGCCAGGAAGTGACAATCGTTGCGGTTGCGGAGGCGCCCACCCCGGACCGGCTGGCATTTAGCGGCGAATTGCAGCGGTTGATCGGACCTGCGTTGAACCGGTTGAGCGCGATGGAACGGGCCGCGTTTGTGCTTCGCCATTACGAAGGGATGTGCATGGAAGAGATCGCGGGTGCGTTGGGAGTGCACACGGGCGCGGCCAAACACAGCGTTTTTCGCGCGGTCCAGAAGTTGAGGCGGGCACTCGAGCCCGCGGTGGGTTCGGCAAAATGAAACATCTGAGCCAGGAGGAATTAATCCTCGAATATTACGGCGAGCGGCGCAACGATGGCATTCGGCAACATCTGGAAGCGTGCGCAAGCTGCCGGGTAAGTTTTGAGTCGCTGGCGCGCGTGTTAAATGCGATGAATGATTTCGAGGCGCCGGAGCCCTCCACTGTTTACGGCAGCCGCGTGTGGCACCAGATTGCGCCGCGGTTGGGAGAGTCTCGGCAGTCGTGGTGGAGCGGTTTCTCGTGGTGGTTTACGCCCCGGCTGGCGGCCATTTCGGCTA
>Ga0070681_10005720_pt1 | contig 12020 bp, 13 predicted proteins | sample KBSC83BmetaG_FD_65650 | JGI IMG/M metagenome (GOLD analysis project Ga0070681, IMG submission 65650) | Corn rhizosphere microbial communities from Kellogg Biological Station, Michigan, USA - KBS C8-3B metaG | ecosystem: Host-associated > Plants > Roots > Rhizosphere | place: USA: Michigan...
CGCGCTTCGCGTTCGCGCTGGACCGCGCCGGATCCTTCCGGGGCGCGCGCGTGGCATGGGCGGGATGCGCCGCGGTGCCGGAGGCGCTGGCCGCGTTGGCCGCGAGCTTGGGCGAGCGCCTCGCCGCCGCGGGCTTCGCGCTGGAGGACCGGCCCTACGCGCCGCACGCGACGCTCGCGCGGCGCATCGCGCGCGCCGTGCCGGCAGCGCCGATCGCGCCCATCGCCTGGCCGGTGGACGGCTTCAGCCTGGTGCGCTCGGAAGCGGGAACGGGACGCTACACCGTGCTGGAGGTGTTCGCGTCGGGCTAGTTGGGTGGGATTTGGCCCGCTTGCGAGGCGCTACCCGGCCGTGTTGCGGGCCGCTTGCGCGGCACCGGTCGGGTCGCGCCTCGTATTCGGGTCCAGCCGGCTTGCCTTGGGTGCCGTGAGGCGCCCGGTCAGCTCATCGGCTTGATCAGCGGCGTGATGACCGGGGTGACCGCCGGGGCCATGGGCCTCATCGGTGCCGCGGCCATCGCGGGCTTGCGCTTCGCCGCCCGCTTTTTCGCGGGCTTGCGCTTCGCAGCCTTCTTCTTGGCGGATTTCTTCTTTGCCGATTTCTTCTTCGCCGCTTTCTTCTTCGATGACTTCTTCTTCGAAGATTTCTTCTTTGCTACACGCTTCTTCGACGACTTCTTTTTCGCGGTTTTTTTCTTGGAGGACTTCTTCTTCGCGGCTTTTTTCTTCGCAGCCATGTTGACTCCTTTTCACGTTGACCGATGTCTGTCGTGCGGGAGGCCCGACGGGCTTCACTTCGCACTACCAAGCGTTCGGATTGGCATCAAACGGATTGGTGAGCCGATTCTATGCGCAACTCCGCGCAATCCACGCATGTCAAGCCTGACTATTTGGTAGGACTCGGCCCGATTCGGTATCGGGTCGATACCAAAGCCGCCTACTTCGACGTGTTTGCACACGCGCGCCGGCGCGCGCCCGCTACGGCAGCCGCTTTTCGAGCGCGTAGAGCGATTCCACCGTCTCCCGCGCGCGCACTTCCAGCGCCGCCCCGCGGTGCACGAGCACCTCGCACGGGCGCGGGCGCGAGTTGTAGTTGGAGCTCATCACCATGCCGTAGGCGCCGGCGGCGAGGATCGCGACCAGGTCGCCGGGAACGAGCGCCAGCGCGCGGTCGAGCCCCAGGATGTCGGCCGATTCGCACACCGGGCCCACGACGTCGTAGCGCGCCACCTGGCGCTCGGCGCCGTCGCCCACCGGCACGATGTCGTGCCACGACTCGTAGAGCGCCGGGCGGATCAGCTCGCTCATCGAGGCGTCCACCACCGCGAAGCGCTTGGCCTTGTCGAGCTTCAGGTACTCGACGCGCGCCACGAGCACGCCCGCCTCGCCCACGATCGCGCGCCCCGGCTCGAGCAGGACCTGCATGCCGCGGCTGGCGAGGCGCGCGGCAAGGCGCGCGGCGTAGGCGCGCGTATCGATCGGCCGCTCGTCGCGGTAGCGGATGCCGAAGCCGCCGCCCAGGTCCAGGTGGTCCAGCTCGACGCCCTGGCGCGCGAGGGCATCCACCAGCTCCAGCACGCGCTCGAGCGCCTCGTCGAGGGGCGCCGTGTCGAGGATCTGCGACCCGATGTGGCAGCCGATGCCGGCCACGCGCAGGTTCGGCAGCTGCGCCGCGTGGCGGTAGGCCGCGAGGGCCCGCGCGTGCGGGATGCCGAACTTGTTGCCCGCCATGCCGGTCGAGATATAGGGATGCGTGCGCGCGTCCACGTCCGGATTGATGCGCAGCGCCACGGGAGCCTTCACGCCGGTCGCGCCCGCCAGCGCGTCCAGGCGATCCAGCTCGGGCTCGCTTTCCACGTTGAAGCACTTGATGCCGGCGGCGAGCGCGCGGCGGATCTCCGGCTCCGACTTGCCCACGCCCGAGAAGATCACGCGGTCGGCCCGGCCGCCGGCCGCGAGCACGCGCGCGAGCTCGCCGCCGGAGACGATGTCGAAGCCCGCGCCGGCGCGCGCGAGCAGATCCAGCACCGCGAGGTTGGAGTTCGCCTTCACCGCGTAGCAGACGAGGTGGTCGACGCCCGCGAGCCCCTCGTCGAAGGCGCGGAACGCGTCCTCGATCGCCGAGCGCGAGTACACGTAGCAGGGCGTGCCGTGGCGGCGCGCGACCTCGGCGAGCGAGACGCCGTCCAGGCGGAGCTCTCCGCCCTCGCGCTCGAGGTACTTCATGGCTGGGAAGGCGTGGTGGGCGGCGGCGCGGGCGCGGCGGGCGCGGGCTCGCCGGGCGCGAGCTTGAGCGGGCCCTTCTGCCCGCACGCGGCGACGAGCAGGGCGAAGGCGAGGATCGCGAGCGCGCGTATCATGGGCCGCATTATGACGGAATCGGATTTCCATCGGGCCGTCGACGCGGCGCTCGCGCGCATCGAGGCGGCGGTCGAGGCCGAAGACGAGCTCGATTCGGACCTCGAGGGCGGCGTGCTCACCATCACCTGCCCCGACGCGAGCCGCATCATCGTGAACCGGCAGACGCCGAACCGCGAGATCTGGGTCGCGGCGCGCTCGGGGGGCTTCCATTTCGCCTCGCGCGAGGGCGCCTGGCGCGACACGCGCTCCGGCGAGGAGCTCTTCGCCGCGCTCGCGCGCCTGATCGAGCTGCAGGCGTCGGTTGGCGTGCGCTGGAGTTGATCGCGAGCGTCGCAAAGCGACGAAAACCGGCACAGGAAGGCCTTCCAGGCCGGTTGGTTTCGACCCGATACGACAAATCGGCGCGTCAAATCCTTGACATTTCCGTATCGACCCGATACTAATGCCGGCAGCGGACTGATTCCGCACCGGAGGCGCGACTGGACAAGAACCCGATCGTCCTTCTCGAGCTGGTCGAGCGGCTCGGCAACCTCATGCGCACGGAGCTGCGCCGCACCGGCTCCGACGAGGCGCTCCAGCCCGTCCACCTGCAGTCCCTGGTCTACCTCAGCAAGGCCAACCGCTACTCCAACACGCCCCAGGCGCTCGCCGAGTACCTCGGGCTCACCAAGGGCACCGTCTCCCAGACGCTGCTCCTCCTCGACCGCCGGGGCCTGATCGAGCGCTTCGAGGACGACATCGATCGCCGCGTCGTGCGCCTGCGCCTGTCGAGCGCGGGCGAGCGCCTGCTCTACCAATCGCAGCCGGCGCTCGCCTGGCAGAACGCCACCCGCAACATCAGCCCGAACCGCATCCGCAACGCCGTCTCGGCGCTGCGCGAGGCGCTCACCCAGCTCCAGGAGGACAACGAGGGCGCCGCCTTCGGCGTCTGCCACAACTGCAGCTGGTGCCAGAAGCTCTCGCAGCGCATCTACCGCTGCGGGCGGATGGGCGACCGGCTGTCGGGTCCGGAGACGCGGCGCATCTGCCGCATCTTCGAGGCCAAGAAGACCGAGGAAGCGGCCTAGGCGGCCGTCACAGGCGCTTGCGCGCGCGCTCGATGGCGGCGCGCACCGCCTCCGGGGCGGTCCCGCCGATGTGCTTGCGGGCCGCCACCGATCCTTCCGGCGTGAGCACGGCCAGGGCGTCGGCGCCGATGAGCGGCGAGAAGCGCGCGAGCTCGGCCGCGGAGAGCTCGCCCAGGTCCTTGCCGGCGGCCTCGGCCTCCCGCACCGCGCGCGCCACCACCTCGTGGGCGTCGCGGAACGCCATTCCCTTGCGCACCAGGTAGTCGGCGAGGTCGGTGGCCGTCGCGAACCCCTCGGCCAGCGCCGCGCGCATGCGCTCGGGCCGGGCGGCCACGCCGGCCAGCAGCTCCGCCAGGATCGCCAGCACGTCGCGCAGCGTGTCCGCGGCGTCGAAGAGCGGCTCCTTGTCCTCCTGGTTGTCCTTGTTGTAGGCGAGCGGCTGGCCCTTGATCACCGTGAGCAGCGCCACCAGCGCCCCGTACACGCGCCCGGTCTTGCCGCGCATGAGCTCCGGCACGTCCGGGTTCTTCTTCTGCGGCATGATCGAGGAGCCGGTACAGAAGCGGTCGGCGATCTGCACGAAGCCGAAGCGCGGGTTGCTCCAGATCACCAGCTCCTCGGCCAGGCGCGACACGTGGGCCATCGCGAGCGCCGCGGCGGCGAGGAATTCGACCGCGAAGTCGCGATCCGAGACCGCGTCGAGCGAGTTCTCGCACACGCCGTCGAAGCCCAGCTCCTTCGCCACCCATTCGCGGTCGATCGGGTAGCTCGTGCCGGCGAGCGCCGAGGCGCCGAGCGGCAGGCGGTTCATGCGCCGGCGCGCGTCGGCCAGGCGCCCGGCGTCGCGCGTGAACATCTCGAAATAGGCCATCAGGTGGTGGCCGAAGGTCACCGGCTGGGCCACCTGGAAGTGGGTGAAGCCGGGCATGAGGGTGTCGGCGTAGCGCTCGGCGAGGTCCAGCAGCCGCTCGCGCACGCGCGTGAGGAGGTGCGCGAGGCCGTCGATCTCGCTCCTCAGCCAGAGCCTGAGGTCGGTGGCCACCTGGTCGTTGCGCGAGCGGGCGGTGTGCAGGCGCTTGCCGGCCTCGCCCACCAGCTCGGTCAACCGGTGCTCGATGTTGAAGTGGACGTCCTCGCGCTCGATCGACCACGGGAAGCGCTCCGCGCGCACCTCCTCCAGGACCTGCGCCATGCCGCGCTCGATGTCGGCCAGGTCGCGCCCGGAGATGATCGCGCAGCGCGCCAGCATGCGCGCATGGGCGAGCGAGCCCTGGACGTCGAACTCGGCCAGCCGGCGATCGAATCCGACCGACGCGTTGAAGCGCTGGGTGAGGTCGTCGATGGGCTCGGCGAAGCGGCCCGACCATGCCTTGCCGGCGGTCGCTTTCCCGGCCGGCTTGTCGTCTTGTTGCATGGAAGCGGCGGCGATGGCCAAATGGGGAACGTGGCGAGTATAAATCAGACGGGAACGGGGATCCGGCTGCCCAACTTCTGCAACCTGGGCGTGATGCTGCGTTCCCTCGTCGTCGTGAACATCCTGATCGCGGCGGGCGCGGTCCTGCGCGTCCCGGACCTGCGCGCCGCGGCCTACGAGTACATGGTCATGGCGACCTTCGGGGAGCCGATCCTCATCGCGAGCCTGGTGGCGCTGTGCGCCGCGCGCCGCTGGCTGCACGCGCTGGGCTACGCGGGCTCGCTCGCGGCACTCCTCGCCTTCGAGCTGGCGCTCGCCTGGGTCATCGTCTACGCGGTGGGCGACGTGTTCGCCGACCGCGGCATGAGCTTCGGCCGGCTCGCCGTCCTGGTGCTGGTCGTCACCGGCATCACGCTGGTCTATTTCGACCTGCGGGCGCGCGCGCTCGCCCCCGCCATCGCCGACGCGCGCATCCAGGCGCTGCAGGCGCGCATCCGGCCGCACTTCCTCTACAACAGCATCAACGCGGTGCTCTCACTCATGCGCTCCGAGCCGCGCCGGGCCGAGCGGGCGCTGGAGGACCTGGCCGACCTCTTCCGCGTGCTGATGTCGGAGAACCGCACGCTCGCCCCGATCGCCGACGAGGTCGAGCTCGCGCGCCAGTACCTCGCCATCGAGACGCTGCGCCTGGGCGAGGATCGCCTGCGGGTGTCCTGGAACATCGAGGCCATGCCGGGCGACGCGCTGGTGCCCCCGCTCATGCTCCAGCCGCTGGTCGAGAACGCGGTCTACCACGGGATCGAGCCCTCGCCGGAGGGCGGCGAGGTGACCATCGACGTGCACCGCGACGGCCGGCAGCTCGTGATGGCGCTCGGCAACCCGGTGCCCGCCGAGAGCCGCCAGAGCGCCGGCAACCGCATGGCCATCGCCAACATCCGCGAGCGCCTGCAGCTGCATTTCGATGCCGAGGCCAGCATGCGCTCCGAGGTCTCCGGCGGGCGCTACCACGTGGTGATCCGCATGCCCTACCTCACGGCGGCGGCATGATCCTCGCCCAGGCCGAGGTCGCGCGCATCCTGATCGCCGACGACGAGGCGCCCGCGCGCCAGCGCCTGCGCGACCTGCTGGACGAGGCGCGGGAGCGCTTCCCGCTCGCGATCGTCGACGAGGCGCGCAACGGGCGCGAGGCGCTCGAGGTGCTCAACCGCGAGAAGGTCGACATCGTGCTGCTCGACATCCGCATGCCCGAGATCGACGGCATGGAGGCCGCGCGCCACATCGCCGGCATGCCGCAGCCGCCGGCCATCATCTTCACGACCGCGTTCGACAACTACGCCATCAAGGCCTTCGAGGTGAACGCGATCGACTACCTGCTCAAGCCCATCCGGCTGGAGCGCCTGGTCGCGGCCCTGAACAAGGTGCGTGCCGCCGCGCCGGTGTCGCGCGAGGCGCTGGACGCCGCCGCCAACCAGCCGCGCCGCCACCTCTCGGTGCACGAGCGGGGCAAGATCCACCTGGTATCGGTGGCCGAGATCCTCTACCTGCGCGCGGAGCTCAAGTACGTGACCGTGCGCACCGCCGAGCGCGAATACCTGGTGGAGGAGTCGCTCACCCACCTCGAGGAGGAGTTCGCCGAGACCTTCGTGCGCGTGCACCGCAACTGCCTGGTCGCGCGCCACGCCATCGCCGGCTTCGCGCGCAACGCCGAGGAGAGCGAGTCGGGCTGGGCGGTGGTGATCAAGGCCACCGGCGAGAAGCTGCCGGTCTCGCGCCGCCAGCACCACGTCGTGAAGCAGTTCCGCTGACGGTCTCCCTCCGCCTGGGAGAGGGTCACTCCCAGTAAGGCGGGTCGCCGAACTTCCGGCGCAGGAACTCGATGAAGAACTTCACCTTCGCGGGGAGCAGGCGCCGCTCGGCGTACACCGCGTAGACGTTGTTGCCGGGCATCGCGTACTCGTCCAGCACGGTCACCAGGCGGCCGCGCTTCACTTCCTCGCTCACCTCCCAGGCGCTGCGCCACGCGAGGCCCTCGCCGGCGATCGCCCAGCGGGTGAGCACCTCGCCGTCGTTGCACTGGAGGTTGCCGCCCACCTTCATCGCCACGGGCTTGCCCTTCTCCTGGAACGTCCACGAGTCCGCGGCGCCGTCCTCGGTGCTGGTGACGAGGCAGTTGTGCCGGGCGAGGTCGGCCAGCACGCGCGGCTTGCCGGCGCGCTTGATGTAGGCGGGCGCGGCGCACACCACGCGGTGGTTGCGCGCGAGCCGGGCGGCGATCAGGTCCGCGCTCTTCATGTCGGCGATGCGGATCGCGAGGTCGAAGCGCTCGTTCTTGAGGTCGACCAGGCGCTCGGACAGGTGCAGCGTGATGGCGAGGTTCGGGTGCTCGGCGATGAAGGCGGCGAGGTGCGGCGCGATGTGCTTGCGCCCGAACGACGTGGGGGCGGTCACGATGAGGCGGCCCGAGGCGCTCTTCACGCCCACGGTGAGCGCGTCCTCGGCGCCGCGCAGCTCCTCCAGCACGCGGTGGCAATCGTCGTAGAACGTGGTGCCCTCGGGTGTCAGCGTCACCTTGCGGGTGGAGCGCTTGAAGAGCTTCACCCCGAGGCGCTCCTCGAGCTGGTCGATGCGCCGCCCGACCATCGCGGGCGTGATGCCCTCCTCGCGTGCGGCGGCCGAGAGGCTGCCGCGCTGCGCGACCTCGACGAAGGTGGTGAGCTCCTTGAACTTGTCCATCTCGCAGCGGCAGTAAAAGGCGCGACGTGCGCCGAAGCGCATTAATGCTATGCGAGTTGGGTAATGGACTGCAAGCTTCGGGAAGGAAAAGCTAGCCGCGCCGGTCGAACGGGGTGACCTTGGGCCGGGGGTTGCGCACCGGGCGGTGCGGGTGGTGATTGGGGCGCTGGAAGACCGGCGTGCCGCCCACAAAGAGGGGATAGCCCTCGTCGGCGGCCGCGGGGATGGGCTGCTCGGGCGGTTGCATCGCGCGCGCGACCGCCTCGCGCGAATCGCGCTCGCGCTGCGCCTCGAGGCGGCGGTCGAGGGCCGCTTCGCGCTCGAAAAGCCGCTGGCGCTCGGCCGGATCCGCGCCCGGATATTGCGCCGGCACGTCCATCACGCGCGACTTGTCCGTGGGCGCGCACTCGGCTTCCTGATAGCTCACCGAGCCGTCGGCGGCCGTGCAGCGGAATATGGCCGCGCCCGCCGGAAGCGCCACGCACACGGCGGCGGCCAGGATGGCCCGGGATGCGTTATGGGAGAGCGGCGATCGCATCGCGCCATTATGCTCCGCGAGGCCGGCTTGTCGAGTGGGACTTCAGGCGTATCCGGCTTCGCTCGCCTGGCGATCGGCGTGGTAGCTCGAGCGCACCATCGGCCCGCACGCCGCGTTCACGAAGCCCATGCGCCCGGCCTCCTCCTCGAGCATGCGGAACTCGTCGGGGTGCGCGAAGCGAGCGACCGGCAGATGGTGCTTCGAGGGCTGCAGGTACTGGCCCACCGTGAGCATGTCGACGCCGTGGGCCCTCAGGTCGCGCATCACCGCGAGGATCTCGTCGTTGGTCTCGCCCAGGCCCACCATCAGGCCGGACTTGGTGGGCAGGTGCGGGTGCGCGGCCTTGAAGTCGCGCAGCAGCTGCAGCGAGTGCGCGTAGTCCGAGCCCGGGCGCGCCTGCCGGTAGAGGCGCGGCACCGTCTCGAGGTTGTGGTTCATCACGTCCGGGGGCGCCTCGTGCAGGATGCCCAGGGCGCGATCGAGGCGGCCGCGGAAGTCCGGCGTGAGGATCTCGATCTTCGTGCCCGGCGAGAGCTCGCGCACGGCGCGGATGCAGGCCACGAAATGCCCGGCGCCGCCGTCGCGCAGGTCGTCGCGGTCCACGCTGGTGATGACGACATAGCGCAGCTTCATCCGCGCGATCGTCTCGCCCAGGTGGCGCGGCTCGTCGGGATCGAGGGGCTGCGGGCGGCCGTGGGCCACGTCGCAGAACGGGCAGCGGCGCGTGCACAGGTCGCCCATGATCATGAACGTCGCGGTGCCGTGGCCGAAGCACTCGCCGATGTTCGGGCACGAGGCCTCCTCGCACACGGTGTGCAGGTTCGCCTCGCGCAGGATGCGCTTGATCTCGGTGAAGCGCTCGCCGCCGCCCGCGCGCACGCGGATCCATTCGGGCTTGCGCAGCGGCGCCTCGGCCGGCGCCACCTTGATCGGGATGCGCGCCGTCTTGAGCGAGCGCTTCTGCTGCAGCTTCTGGAGGTCGTCGGCCATGGTCGCTAGGCGCCGAGCTGGCGCTCGATCGCGGCGCCCAGCTCATGTTGCACTGCATCAATGCTATCACGGACCCCGAGGTCGGCGAGCCGCGTGCAGGCGAGGCCGGGATAGCCGCACGGGTCGATGCGCGCGAAGGGCTCGAGGTCGAGGTCGGCGTTGAGCGCGAGGCCGTGGTAGCTGCAGCCGCGCGCGACGCGCAGGCCCACCGCGGCGATCTTCGCCCCGTCCACGTAGACGCCGGGCATGCCCGCCCTGCGCTCGCCCGCGATGCCGTGCGCGGCCAGCAGGTCGATCGCCGCCTGCTCGAGGCGGCGCACCAGCTCCTTCACGCCCAGGCCGCGCCGGCGCAGGTCGAGCAGCACGTAGGCCACCGCCTGGCCGGGCCCATGGTAGGTGACCTGGCCGCCGCGGTCCGTCGCGACCACCGGGATGCCGCGTGGCGCGAGCACGTGCTCGCGCCGGCCGGCGAGGCCCAGCGTGTAGACCGGCGGGTGCTCGAGGAGCCAGAGCTCGTCCTGCGTATCGGGGCCGCGCGCCGCGTTGAGCGCCTGCATCGCGCGCCACGCCGGCTCGTAGGCCACGCGGCCGAGCGCGCGCGTCCTCACAACACCATCATCACCATCGGATGCTTCGAGAGCTCCGAGTAGAGCGCGTCGAGCTGCTCGCGCGAGCGCGCATTGATGGTGACCGTGAGCGAGAGGTAGCGCCCGTTCTTCGAGGAGCGCATCTCGATGGTCTCGGGATGGAAGTCCTCGGCGTGCCGGAGCACGATCTCGCAGACGGTCTGCGCGAACCCGTCCTCGCGCCGCCCCATCACCTTCATGGGGAAGACGCAGGGAAACGTGAGCAGCGAGGGTTGCGGATCGTCGGGGAGGTTCATCGCGGGCGTGTGCATGTCCTTCATGTGGGGATGGGCGCGCGCCGTATCAAGCCGCCACCGCACGGCCGGCGGCGAGCCTCGACTTGTAGTCCTGGTAGAGCGAATGGATGCGGCGGAAGAGCGGGCCGGGCTTGCCGGTGCCGACCGGCCTGCCGTCGAGCTTCGTCACCGCGAGCACCTCCTTGGACGACGACGAGAGCCAGATCTCGTCGGCCGCGCGTAGCTCGGCTTCGCAGATGCGCCGCACCTCGAGCTCCAGCGCGCCGTCCTTCGCGAGGCGCGTGAGCAGGTCGTAGGTGATGCCCATCAATATGAGGTTGTCGCGCGGCGGGGCGGCCACCTTCCCGCCCTTCACCACGAACACGTTGGAGGCCGAGGCCTCCGTGACGTGGCCGTCGCGCAGCAGGATCGTCTCCACGGCGCCGGCCTCGACGGAAATCTGGCGCGCGAGCACGTTGCCCAGCAGCGACGTGGACTTGATGTGGCACTTCTCCCAGCGGAAGTCGGGCGAGGTGACGCAGGCGACGCCGTTGTCGACCTGCTCGCGCGAGGGCGTCACGAGCGGCTGGCACATCATGAAGACCGTGGGCGTGAGTCCCTTGGGGATCACGTGGTCGCGCTTGGGCGGCACGCCGCGCGTGACCTGGACGTAGACGCCCTGGTCGCCCGGATGATGCGCGAGGAGCTTCGTCATGAGCGCGATCCACTCGTCCACGGAATGCGGGTTGGCGAGCCCGATCTCGTCCATGGAGCGCTGCAGCCGCTCGAAATGCTCGCGGGCGCGCAGCGCCACGCCGTCGTAGACGGGGATCACCTCGTAGACGCCGTCGCCGAAGATGAAGCCGCGGTCGAGCGGTGAGATGTGGATGCGGTCGAGCGGGAGGAGCTCGCCGTTGAAGTGGGCGATGGGGGAGGTCATTTGGACGATTCGACGAGGAGTCTCAGGGTGTCCCAGCCGCGCGACAGGAAGCCCGCGACGGGCACGTCTTCGAGGGCGACGACGGGAAATTCTGCCAGCGTCGCGTTGTCGCGCATGAGCTTCATTATCCCCGCTTTCTCACCCGCGGCAAGCGGCGCCACGAAGGGCTTGCGCGTCACCAGCACGCCGCGGATGCCGGCGAAATGGTCGCGCGGCAGGGTGAGCCAGACGTCCTGCCGGAAGCCGACCGGGACGCTTGCCCGCGTGCCCTTGTAGACCTCGGGCTGGGCCACCGGCACGCCCTTGGCGTACACGCGCCGCGTCTCGTAGACCTGGAAGCCGAAGTTGAGCAGCTTCTGCGTCTCGGTGCCGCGCAGGTTCTCGGTGCGCGCGCCGAGGACCACCGAGACCAGCCGCCGCTCGCCGCGCCGCGCCGAGGCGGCGAGGCAGTAGCCCGCGGCCTCGGTGAAGCCGGTCTTCACGCCGTCCACCGTGGGATCGGTCCACAGCAGGCGGTTGCGGTTGGTCTGCGCGACGCGGTTGTACGTGTACTCCTTCTGCGCGAAGAGCGGGTAGCGCTCCGGGAAGTCGCGGATGAGCGCGAGGGTGAGGCTCGCCACGTCGCGCGCCGAGGAGTACTGCGCGCGCGCGGGCTCGCCGGTCGCGTTGGCGAAGTGGGTGTTCGCGAGGCCGAGGCGCGCGGCCTGCCGGTTCATGAGGCCCACGAACTGCTCCTCGCTCCCCGCCACCGCCTCGGCGAGGGCCACGGCCGCGTCGTTGCCCGACTGCACGGCGAGCCCTTGCAGCAGCTCGCGCACCGTGACCGGCTTGCCGGGAGCGATGAACATTCGCGATCCGGCCTGCTTCGCCGCGTTCTCCGATACGGGCACGGCCTGCGCCTCGTCGAGCTTGCGCTCGCGCAGCGCCGCGAACACGACGTACGCGGTCATGAGCTTCGCGAGCGAGGCGGGCTCGAAGCGGTCCTCGGCGGACTCGGCGGCGAGCGTCTGCCCGCTCAGGGCGTCGACCAGGATGTACGCGCGCGCGGCCACGGGCGGCGGCGCGACGGCCTGGCCAGCGGCACCGAAGACAGCGCACGCCAGGAGTGCGGCGATG
>Ga0070681_10005724_pt1 | contig 12014 bp, 9 predicted proteins | sample KBSC83BmetaG_FD_65650 | JGI IMG/M metagenome (GOLD analysis project Ga0070681, IMG submission 65650) | Corn rhizosphere microbial communities from Kellogg Biological Station, Michigan, USA - KBS C8-3B metaG | ecosystem: Host-associated > Plants > Roots > Rhizosphere | place: USA: Michigan...
CTCAACTTCCGCGGTGACAGTGTGGGATCTGTTCTTGACGTTGATGAAAGCGTTCTCTGACATGCCGACCATTCCGTCAAACACATTGAGACTGGTACGCCCACCCATCAGCTCGGGCCGCCCAACATTAGCCGCGTTTAGTCGCTCCAACGTCCTGTCATCCAAAGGCAGGACGTGATACTTGACGGCTTCCGTTAGAAACAGCGCTTGCATTTCTTTCAGTTTGGCGGGGTTGTCTTTTGCAAGGTCATTAGCGAGACTGAAGTCTGCCCTGGTATCAAATAACTCCCACACGTCGGCTTCAAGCGTGCCCCGAGGTTTGAATTCCCATGCAGCACGATGAATGGTTCGAGCTAACCAGCCGTCGTTGTAAATGGCCCGGTTGCCGAAGATTTCGAAGTACTGGGTCGTGTGACGGGTCGGTGCCTTGGCGTCGTTGAAGGAGTAAAGCATGCTCACTCCTTCGAATGGTGTTTGCACAGTTCCGTTAACGCTCTTGGGCTCGGGTAGGCCCGCTGCTTCAAGGATCGTGGGCGCTACGTCAATCACGTGATGCCACTGCGAGCGCACCTCGTTCTTAGCAGTGATGCCCTTGGGCCAGTGGACAATCATTCCGTTGCGGGTGCCGCCGTAATCAGCAGGAACTTGCTTGGTCCATGCGAAAGGACTGTCGCCGGCAACCGCCCAACCGGCAGCAAAGTGCGGATAGGTCGTTGCGTCACCAAGGTTGTCGTAATGTTTCAGGATCTCTCCGACACTCTCGAGCTGGCCGTTGAAGTAAGTCATCTCGTTGTAAAGGCCGCTCATGCCGCCTTCCGCGCTCGTGCCGTTGTCGCCCACGATGTAGAAAATCAATGTGTTGTCGAGCTGACCTGTATCGCCGATCGCATCAATAAGTCTGCCAATTTCCGTGTCGGCGTACTCGCCAAACCCTGCGAAGACTTCCATCTGTCGAGCGTAGAGTTTTTTCTCATCAGCTGAGAGAGTGTTCCAGTCTTTGATCGCGGCCGGCTTCGGCGCGAGCTTTGTGCCCTCGGGCACCACGCCGAGCTTGATTTGCCGAGCGAGAGTTTCCTCGCGCATCACGTCCCAGCCCTGGTCAAACTTTCCTTTGTACTTCGCGATCCATTCCTTGGGTACGTGATGTGGCGCGTGTGTGGCGCCCGGTGCGAAGTACATAAAGAATGGCTTATCAGGCGTGAGAGATTTCTCAGCACTCATCCAACTGATTGCTTTGTCCGTCATGTCTGTCATGAAGTGGTAGTTCGGGTCCTTTGGCAGTTCGACCGGGGTCATCCCGTCGTAAAGAAAAGGAGCCCACTGATTTGTCTCGCCTCCCATGAAGCCGTAGAACTTGTCGAAGCCCGAGCGAGTGGGCCAACGGTTGGTCGGTCCGGAAGGACTAACTTCCCAGGGCGCAGTTTCGTGGTTCTTCCCAAACTGTGCGGTGCTGTAACCGTTCAGGCGCACCATCTCCGCCAGGTACGCGACGCTGTTGGGACGTTGGCCTGTTTGTCCGGGGAAGGATGTGGCTGTCTCTGCAATCGAGCCGAAGTTGGCCGTGTGATGGTTGCGTCCGCTCATTAGCGCTGCTCGCGTTGGAGAGCAGAGCGCCGTGGTGTGAAACTGGTTGTAGCGAAGCCCGTCATCTGCCAGGCGCGTGGCCGTTGGCATGTGGATAGGACCGCCGAACGCATCGGACATGCCGAAGCCCATGTCGTCGATCAGCACAATCAGAACATTGGGCGCACCCGCCGGCGCCTTGACCTCGAACCTAGGTGGCGGCGTTGCATTGCGGGCATTGAACACGGTGCTATTGGGAACTTTCGGTTCAGGGATCGGTAAGATCGTACGGTCGATGGGCTCAATTACTTTTGACTGCGCAACCACGCGCAACGTCGAAAGAGGCCCCACCAACATCACGAGGGTGAGTATTCGAGCGACCATAACTGCGATTCTTTTCATGATTTCTCGTCTCCTTAATATGTTGCAGACTTCCTCTAATGGACCGGTGTCTGCGTTGTTTGGATCGAAGATTTGCTCAGCTCCAACCGCAAACGTTTTTCAATTTCACTAAGCAACTCGATCTCACCGAGCCGGTAGGCTGTCGAACGATTCACCCTTGGCGATTTTTTGCGAGTAACCAGAGAGTCAAAACACACCAGGCGCCGAGGCACAAATGCAAAACGATCGCCGGCCATAGCAATGCACTGCGCAGGTCTAAACGAATGCCGGAATACACAAGCACAATCGCCGCTGCGAAGTTATAGAAAAACAGCGCCTCGACGACTCCGATCGTGCTACTTCCGCGTTCGCCGTTTCTTGCTTGCCAACATGCGATGGCAAGCGCAACCAAGGCTGCTCCCGCAACTCGCGCCGCAACCAAACCGGTAGGCGTGCCGAGCGGCGTTCCTAGTAACGTCGCGACCGCAACCATCGGTATGAGAAGCAAGCTCAAGCCGGCAACCGCTTCTATTACTGCCGCGATGATGAGTAGAAGTTTCATGTCGTTTAACCTAGGGTTTGTCGAGCTACGACTGCTCTGCGCCGGAGCCGCCGGCTCGTATTTCAAAATCGTGAGCTTCGCACGGCAGTGCTTTCTCAATGCCTGGTGCGTTCACAGGCTGTTACTGGTTACGTTGATAATTAGAGTTGTCTATCTGAACCACCACGTTCTTCTTTGGATAATTCAGGATCGCCTGGGCCATGTAGACCTGTCCGCTTTGCAACGTGTTGTAGTTGGCAGTAGTAGTTACTGGATTTCCTTCGTAGGTCGTCGCAATCACCGCACGGCGAAACAGCATCGTTTTTTGGTCGATCCAGATCGTCATTGAATCCCCATTCTGATTCACGTTGTGCATCACGATCTGAACTGCGCCGGCCATATCGCCACCCCCAGCTGAAATCGTCGCCTGTTTCAGAGAGGTCTGTAACTGTTCGGCCGGAAGTTCGGTATACGATTTCACCAGGGCCGAAATGTCTCCCATCATGTCCTTAAATTCGCCGGTCTTTTTGGCGACCACCCTGCGCTTCAGGCGACCACCTGACGGTTGCGCATCCGCCGGCGGTTGCTCGCTCAACAGGGTCTTTTGCAGGTTTCCATTCATGTCATAGGTTATTTGGTTCAGGGTTACTTTCTTCGTTTCGCCCTTTAACTGGAGCTGCAACCGCTGCTGGTAGCTGAAGGTCTTTAAAGCCTGTGCATTTGCTTTTACCGTCGTTGCTACCTGCTGGGGATTCACTTGTCCAAGGGACGACTGTAAGGTTGCGAAAACGAATTGACTCGTTGTTGCAGCGAACATCAGGGAAGCCAGAAGAGAAACTCTGAACAAATGGTTGGCAACTACCGCGAGACCAGTTGTACTCGTGGCCCACAATTGTTGGTCGTCTCCTTTAGAGTTCATAGCTTTTTTTCCACCGCCTTCTGTTCTCAGTGATTTGTTGACAGTTTCATCGTCGAAGAGTTGCTCTAGCGAGAAGCGGTTTTCTTGCTTTCTTACCATTCTCCTAACTCTCGCTCCTCGGTCGTTCACCTTCAGCGCTCTGTTAGTTGATATTGCGAGCTTGGAAGCGCGGCGACCTATATCCGCGCTTCGGAATCATCAGTTGTCGCGAACCAGGCTCCAGGTTGAATCCGGGTTATATTCATTCAGCGCGGCAGCGATTTGCGTAGTGCGTGGTCCAAGATTCTTCTCGTAAACGCGCCCCTGCTGATTTATCAGGAAGGTCATTACGCCGGAGTTGTTCCACGTCGCCGGATAAGCAACCAAAGCGAAGCCGGCAATCATGTTGCCGTTGATGATGTAGTTGTAAGCACCGCCAGGAGCACTCGTGCCCTGTCGCGTGAGAATCTTGAAGTAGTAACCGCGGAAAGGAGCGGCTGTCTGAGTGCCTGACCCGTTCTTTCGCGTGTAGCCTTCGTCCACCGCACGCGCCACCAGGGGACCCAGAGGACTTTGCTCTTCATCACCGACAACTTCCCAGTACAGCCCATCTTTCTTACCCGCAGAACTGAGCAGCTTCGATGCGTATTCGGATACCTGGTCCTCGTCCCAATCTCCATTGTTGAAATAGTCGTACTGGGCCAGCGCATAAGCCCGGCAAGCGATAGCGGCATCGATCTCGTTTGCGCCGATGCGCCGGGCATGAACTTCCTCTACGCCGTTGTCGGTGTCGAAACGCCACTGATCGCCAGTCTTGATAATGGCAACAGGAAACGGCCATTCGTCGTTGCCCACTATCAGAGTAACTTTCTGATCACTTTCTCTTTCCAGCTTAGTGCCTTCAGAGATGAACGCTGACAAGTCTGATAGATCATTAGCGTCCGAGACGGTATCACCGGAGAGCAGGTCTTTAAGTCGTGGGCCAAAGATCCGCGAGAGAGAGTTCTGGTCTTTAGCCTGGGTGGCTGTCAACAGTGCCCGGGTTGCTTCTTCGGGGCTAGAGAAGAGTTGTGGTTGCGCCTGGGCCATCGCGACAACGGCACCCCCGAATGTGATGGGAATCAAGGCAATTAAGTTCATGCAGCACGAAGCCCAACGGGGCTGAATACTCTTGCGTTTTTTCATAAATGAAGTCTCCTATGAATGATAATTAGTGTCGTCGTCCGCCGCTGGCCCTGCCGGCGCGGCCACCAGCGCCGGACGATGCGCTCTGTTGAGCACTCGCGCGACTGGCTTGTCCTCGTTGACTCGCGGCTCTGGTCTCGCTGCTACTGCCGCTGCGACTAAAAGCTGAGGACCCTCGTTGTACTGGCTGCGTCGCACTCGTCGGTCCTGTGCCCCCGCGCATCGAGTTGATGCGCGCGTCGTTGGAATTAATGTTTCTGCTCGCAACATTGTTCGTGTTCACGTTGTTGCGATTGACGTTATTCGTGTTCACGTTATTCGCGCTGACATTATTCCGATTGACGTTGTTCACATTTGCGTTATTCACGTTCACGTTATTCCGATTGACGTTGTTTACGTTCACGTTGTTGTAATTAACGTTTCGATTGACAGTGTTGTAGTGGGAGATGTTGTTGTAATTCACATTCCGATTCACCACTGCTGTGTTGACGTGGACGGTGCTGTACCTGTTATTCACGTACACGCTGTTGACGTGCACGTAATGAGAGCTGGTCGTTACCCATCCAGATCCATGCCAACCATGGTAATAGACGGTATGCGAGTACCAGTTGCAGTCGTTGTTAAGCCACGCACCAATCGCCAGTCCAACACCAAACGAGATCGCCGCAGCGGCAACTACTGTCCCAGTGGAAGGGGCCGCCGGCTGAACGTAGACAACTTGCGGGTTGTAGGTGGGAACGTAGATCACCTGCGGTTGAGCAGGTACTACCTTGATGACCTCCTTCTCCACAATAACTATCTGTTGTGGTGTCGTGGCAAGGTAGCCTGCTGCCTTGGCTCGAGCTCGCAGTCGCTGGACTGATGTCAGCACATCAGTTGATTGGTTGACATAGGCTTGGCCCAAAGCTGTGGTCCAATCCAACTTGTCGCTCATCATGTAGATTACTTGGGGATAGTGACCAACTGACTTAACGCTCACATCCCAGTTTTGAGTGTCGATTTTCGCGGGGTTGTCCTTATTACTCCTCAGCCAGCGCGCTGCCTGGTCTACCTGATCGACGAAGGTCGAAGCGGGAAAGATCTGCGCCAGCAGCGGATCCGGGTAAAGCGCGATGGGCGCTAGTAAGTTGTCCATTTGTTCCGCGGATAGCCCGCCTTCCGCGGCCATCGCAGCAGGTATGTAGGCGCTATCCCGTCTTGTTGCAGCTCGTGCAGACAATGTCACATTGGCGATCAGGCACGAGAGCAGGCAAAGCGTAATAATTCTTCTCATCTCAGAATTCTCCTTTTGTCGTTCCTTAGAGCTTGCTAAATTCGTTTCCGCAAACAGAAAGCTCATTTAGTTTTTACGCACGTTTGCCAAACGAATCGGCTCCATACCGACGTACTCAATGTCGATCTTCCCGTTTTCGATCTTGACCTTTGAGGCATAGATCAACATTCCCTCACCGACCTCTTTCCCGTTTTTATTCAGCTTCAAATCGATGACCAAAATTCCAACCTGGTAATCACTTGATCTGCTGCCGGCGTAGGCTTCCAAAAAGGCGATCGGGCGATCTGAGACACCGATAATTCGGCGGCCCGTCGGGGTCTTTCGACTGCGAACCAGTTTCAAATCGAAAGCGCCCACCCGACCACTTAGCGAGATGTGACCTACGGTTTTAGCTTTCTCGAGCGCCTTGACTAGCTCGTCCTGCCCGCCCGCAACCAACGCATTTGCCATTTCCTGAGTCTTCGAATTGCTCGAGTAGCGTGAAACCCGCACGTCTACCCATGCTGTGGCTGTCTTGGCTCGTGGTAGCGAAGCCACTGCGCTGAAGTGCTCAGGTTTTGGCCCAGGCAATGGTTTGGGCTGCTCCGCCGTCTGTGAGAACGCTGCCGTCGCGAGACAGCACATACCAAATAACAGTGCGAATACTTTAAGGGGTGTGTGACTCATCTTTGTTTGGTTTCTCTCTTTGTGAAAGTTGTTCGATCAAAGCGTGTCGTGCTCTTTGCTACCGTACACAGCGAAAGCCCACATGGTTCGTTCCGGTGTTTGGCTCGGCCTTTCCACGCCCACCTGGCATATAGCGAGCGCAGTACTCGTCCGTACAAAGAAAAGAACCGCCCTTTTGCACGCGCTTCGCTACGCCAGGCTCTGACGGGTCAAAACTGTCGGATGGTCCTTGCGGATTGCGCGCAACCTTCTTTTGCAGGGCAAGGCTTTGGTAGTAGTCAGGTCTGTACCAATCAGACGTCCACTCCCAAACATTCCCGGCCATGTCAAATAGTCCAAAGCCGTTGGGAGCAAACGAGCCAACTGGAGCCGTACCGATAAAACCATCTTCACCTGTGTTGTTCTCGGGAAAGTGACCTTGAAAAGTGTTTGCACGAAACGGACCGCTCGGCCGGAAGTCATCGCCCCAGGCAAACCGTTTGCGATCCAGACCACCGCGGGCGGCGAATTCAAATTCGGCTTCTGTAGGCAGACGCTTCCCGGCCCACCTTGCATAAGCTTCCGCATCTTCAAAGGCGATGTGGACCACGGGATGTTTTTCTTTCCCTTGTAGATCACTCTTGGGTCCTTCCGGATGGCGCCAGTTCGCTCCCGGCACATAGCTCCACCAGACGTAATGGTCATTCAGTGACACTGCAGTAGGTGGAGGAGTAAAAACGACTGCACCGGGTACAAGATTCTCCGGAAGTGCTCCAGGGAATTCCCTCGCGTCGGGTTTGCGCTCGGCAACGGTCATGTAATTGGTAGCCTTCACAAAGCGTGCGAACTCTTCGTTAGTCACTTCTGTCTGGTCTATCCAATATCCGTCGAGCGCTACGCGATGAAACGGGCGAGCATCACTCATGTTGGGATCTTCGGCGCCCATGGAAAATTCACCGCCCGGGATCCAGACCATTCCTTTGGGCGCAGGAGCCGGAGCGCTCGCTGCATTGATTAAAGGAGGCTGATTTGCCGCAGCGTCCGAGTTTGTCTCGAAGATTGATTCACGTGCGAGGACTGCATGAGTCAAAGGAGAACGACCATCACAAAGGGCGAGAGCTTCGACCGTGCTGTTTGGCTTCGGCTGCTCCCGAGATTTGTTAATGCCATACAACGAACCCACTATTGCCAGGCTCACAAGAGTTGTACCGAGGAGCTTTCTGCGAAGGCGGTTTCTAAAACTCATCATTTCCTCACTCTCATCGTTCCAAGTTGTGGCTCAGCGCCAGCTCAATGGCGTCGAGCAGTGCCTGATCGTCGACGGGTTTGCGGAGATAAGCTACGGGCATCCCTTCCAACGCTCGCTTGCGCGTATCATCAGAGTCGTGGCCGGTTATGACGATGACTGGCACTCTCACCCCGGACTTGGCCATCCAGATTTGCACTTCAAAACCGTTCATTACGGGCATATGCAGGTCCAGCACGATGCAGTGGGGCCGATGGGCCGACATCGATTTGAGCAACTCGGTACCGGACGGAAAGGTTTCCACGTCCATGCCGGCGGAGCGTATTAGCCGGCTCAGAGCTTTGCGGATGGGTTCTTCGTCATCTACGACAGCAATTAGGGATCTGGTCTTAGTCAAGATTGGCGCACTGTAACTGGAGCGGGAGAGGAAAGATATTGGACCTTGGGTTATTGGACTTTAGGCCTATACATAGACAGAGGTGACAGATCTGAAGGCACTAGGGAAGCTCCTGGAATGTTGGCGATAAACATTTTGGCCTCTGGAGCAAAGCCGACTAGCAAGTGATGGAGACTCTCTGTGCAAGACCCTGATGGGATACTGATTCGCCGTTTTGGAAACTCAAACGATCAGATTTTGTGAGATAAGGGAACACTATCCTCTGTCAATCACGCTACTTCCTTTCTCAATGCAAACCTGAGTAAGGCGGCGTTTGAGTCGAGGTTAAAATCGTCCATTATCCTGTATTTGTGATATGCAACGGTGCGAGGCTTAATCCGCAGGGCTTGTGCGGCTTCTTTCATCGAGTGTCCTTCAACCAATAGTTGGAGCACCTCACGTTGACGTAAAGTAAGTCCCAAGGGATCCTTCCGTCCGGCCCGGCCCTTCCTGAACGAGCCCACAATTGTTTTTCTCCTGGTCATAAACGGCATCAAGTATGAAGACCTGAACCATGCTCCGCGGATCGCATCAAGCAGATCCGAAGCCTTGCAATTCTTCAGTAGGTAAGCTGCCGCGCCTAGTCGAAAAGCCTCGTCAACCATGTCGGTGTCCTGCTCCATGGTCAGATAGATCAACTTAATCCTCGGGAGACTAGTCTTAAGGCAACGGCCCGCTTCCAGCCCATTAAGCACCGTCATTGAAACATCGAGAACGACAATGTCCGGCCTGAGATCCAAGACGGTCTTTAGCAACTCACTGCCATTGGTAACCATGCCAACAACTTCAAACTCCGGCTCCAGGAGTTTGGCGAGAGCCTCCATCAGCAAGCTCTGGGAATCTCCTAATAGAATGCGGGCTTTCTTCATTTATCCACCTCGGGTTTCTTTGAGGGAATCCAGGATCGATTGTTATTGCGGCCGCCACTGTAGGGAAAACGGGTCGGTGAAAGATATTGGACCTTGGGTTATTAGACTTTGGGCCAACAGGGAGCAGACGTTGCAGTTGAAATTAGAAAGGACCGAGGGTCGGAGGGCAGGTGTTTGATTCCACTATTCCATCATTCCATCATTCGATGGTTTTTAAGCGCTCAGTTAGGCGTACAAGTTCGGCGACGGAATTCACCTTCATTTTCTCCATCACGCGAGCGCGATGGACCTTTATGGTTTTTTCCACGGTGCCGAGATCATTCGCTATCTGCTTGTTCAGCTGTCCTGAGACAACATGCGTGAGAACTTCGCGTTCGCGCGGTGTGAGCGCAGACAAACGTTGTTGTATTTCATCCAGTTCGGAGCGGCTCTCTCGACCAATGCGATCTTTTTCGAGCGCGGCGTTAATGGCTCTCAACAAGTCTTCGTCATTCACCGGCTTGGTGAGGAAATCCAGAGCACCTCCCTTCATGGCCTGCACGCTCATCGGGATATCGCCACGTCCTGTAAGAAAAACAATCGGAATCGCGCTGCCTTTCGCCTTCAGCGCCCCTTGCAGTTCAAGTCCGTTCAAGCCGGGCATTGCAAGATCGAGCACAAGACAACCTGGAGCGCTAGAGTCGTGTAATTCAAGAAATGCGTGAGGTGAACTGAAGGCGGCGACCTCCAAACCTGCCGAGCGCAACAGGCGCGCCAGTCCCTTAAGCACGTCCGGATCGTCATCCACAACAAAAACTATTGGTGAGTTATCACTCATGACCGAATCTCCGGTTGCGCCGGAATCGTGAAGTAAAATGTGGCCCCCCGATCTCCGTTGTTCGCCGCCCACAACTTCCCGCCATGGGCCGCAATGATCGTGCGACAAACCGACAGGCCGAGTCCCATGCCATGCGGTTTGGTGCTGAAGAATGGCTCAAACACCTTCTCAAGATTATCTGGCGCCAACCCAACACCCTGATCAGCGACGGAAACACAGACCCCATCTCCGTTATTTAGGGCCGTGCGAATGATGAGTTTGCGATTTGCGGCCGGGCCCGTGGCGATTGCGTCGCAGCCGTTCATCACGAGGTTCAGCACGACCTGCTCAAGCTGCACCCGGTCTCCGATTATGGTTGGTAGTTCGGGTGCGAGTTCCATTTGTCCGGTTACTCTTTGATTGAGCAAGTCATTACGAACCAGCTTGAGCACTTCGCTGACCACTTCATTAAGATCGAGGGGTTGGTGTTCAACTGTGCTCTTTTTTAGCAAGAGGCGCAGACGATGAATGACTTCTCCCGCACGCTTGTCCTGTTTCACGATGTCGCCGAGGATATCGCGCACTTCGTTGAGATCGACGTCGTCGTGCGCGAGGAAGCGTTGTGCAGCTTGGGCATTGCTGAGGATGGCTGTAAGCGGCTGATTCAACTCGTGAGCGAGGGAACCGGATAGTTCCCCCAGCATCGTCACTCGCGAGAGGTGGGCTAGTTCCGTTCGATGCTGTCGTTCCTCTACTTCGGCCTTTTTGCGGGCGGTTATGTCGCGAGCAATAGTTGAAGCACCCATAATTAATCCGCGTTCATCCCGGATAGGGGAGATCGTCAAAGAGACATCGATGCGCATTCCTTCTTTGGACACACGCTGTGTTTCCAGATGATCCACGCCCTCGCCGCGACTAACACGGTCAACAATTCCCTGCACTTCAACTTTCAGTTCAGGAGGAGCCAGAATCGAAACATGCTGCCCTACAATTTCGTTGGCAGAGTACCCATAGATCTTTTCGGCGCCAGCATTCCAGCTGATGATGATGCCCTCCAACGTCTCACTCAAAATCGCATCATCCGAAGTCTCGACGATCGCCGCCAAATTATTTTTTGCTTCTTCGCCGGCCTTGCGGTCCGTCATGTCGAAGGCGGAGCCTATGTAACCCAGCAACTCTCCGTTGGTACCAAATCGAGGGGCTCCTGTATCGTAGATCCAACGAAACTCGCCGTCGGCTCGGCGAATTCTGAACTCCAATACGAACGGTTCTCTCTTTTCATATCCAGCGGTATAGGCATCCACGCATCGCTGAACGTCGTCGTGGTGGATAATTTCTAACCAGCCTTCGCCGAGTAGTTGGTCCATCGTCCGGCCCGTGAAGTCAAGGATACGCTGGTTGAAATAGGTGCATTGCATGTCGGCATCAGCAAGCCAGATCAGAATCGTTGAGGAATCGGCCATATCTCTAAATCGCCTTTCGCTCAGTCGCAACTCTTCTTCGGCTCGTCGACGCTCAGTGATGTCCCGCCCGATTCCCTGTAACTCAATTCCGTCACCATTTGTGGGTTGAGCTACATGATCTACCCATTCGTGCCACCCCACCTCACCATTGCGTAGGACGACTTCACGCTCATAAGGTTCGCGCCGCGGGTTCTCGATCAGTGACGCGATGTGAGCAAGCGCAGCATCACGGGCGTACTCCGGCAGAAGCTCGCTAAACTTCGTTCCTATCAGTTGTTCGCTGGTCTTGCCGAAATAACGACAGTACGCGTCGTTGACAAATGTCAGGGTCGTATCAGGTTGATAGCGGCAGATCAATTCTGTCTGGGTCTCGACGACGGTGCGGTAGCGCGTCTCACTTAGCTTAGAAGCTTCTTCCGCCTTGCGGCGTTTCGCCCGACTTATGAGCAGCCCGATAATGAGGAACGCCTGGAGAATAATCAACGAAACAGCGCCGATGATGCGCCACTTGTACAACTCCCAGACCGAAAACTCCCTGAAACGAACAATGCTTCCGGGCGGTAACTTCGCTTCGTCTATGCCCCAACGACGCAGTTGTCTCCAATCAAACATCGCAGCGCTCGGGATAGTTTGCGAGGGAATGTTCTGCGGACTCTCCCCGGCCAGAATTCGAGATCCTATCTCAGCCGCGCGAGTCCCAATCTCTTCCAAATTAAGC
>Ga0070681_10005726_pt1 | contig 12012 bp, 8 predicted proteins | sample KBSC83BmetaG_FD_65650 | JGI IMG/M metagenome (GOLD analysis project Ga0070681, IMG submission 65650) | Corn rhizosphere microbial communities from Kellogg Biological Station, Michigan, USA - KBS C8-3B metaG | ecosystem: Host-associated > Plants > Roots > Rhizosphere | place: USA: Michigan...
TGGGGTTCCACGCTAGAGTACGGTCCCCAAACGCGATAAGGTGAAGGTGCAATTCGAGGACTCTCTTATGAAGACACATCGCCGTACGCGCGCTTTTCTGGCCCTGAGTTCCGCGCTCCTCCTGACGTTGGCGGCCGCGTGCAACAGCACGTCGGTCGCCCAGCCTCCGGCGGCCACTGCCGCAAAAAGCGATCTCCCCAAGATTGATTTTGAAAAATACACGCTGCCGAACGGGCTCGACGTGATCCTCTCTGAGGATCATCGACTGCCGCTCGTCGCCGTGAACCTGTGGTACCACGTCGGGCCGGCCAACGAAGAGGCCGGACGCACCGGATTCGCGCACCTCTTCGAGCACATGATGTTTCAGGCCTCGAAGCACGTGCCCCCGGACACGTACTTCAAAACCGTCGAAGGCGCGGGTGGCAGCAACATCAACGGCACCACCGACTTCGATCGCACGAACTATTTCGAGACGATGCCGTCGAATCAGCTCGAGCTGGCGTTGTGGCTCGAGTCCGATCGGATGGGTTACCTTCTCGACGTTCTCGATCAGGCGAGCTTTGCCAACCAGCAGGACGTGGTCAGGAATGAGCGGCGTCAGAGCGTCGAGAACGAGCCGTATGGGATCGTCGAAGAGGCGATGTTTCATACGCTCTTCCCGAAGAACCATCCGTACTATGCGGACGTGATCGGCTCGCACGCCGACATCCAGGCGGCGAAGCTCGACGACGTGAAGAATTTCTTCAAGACGTACTACGCACCCAACAACGCGAGCCTCGCGATCGTCGGGGACATCGACAAGGCGCAGGTGAAGGCGCTCGTCGAGAAATACTTCGGACCGTTCAAGCAGGGCCCCGCGGTTCCGAAGCCATCGGCGGCGGCGCCCAGGATCACCGCCGAACGCCACGTCGTCGTCAAGGATCGTGTGGAGTTGCCGAAGGTCTACATGGCGTGGATTACGCCGCCGTTCTTCAAGCCGGGTGACGCTGATGCCGACGTGGCCTCACAGATTCTTGGCGGCCGCGGTAGCAAGTCCAGCCGCTTGTACAAATCGCTCGTCTACGACAAACAGATTGCGCAAACCGTCTCTGCGCAGCAGAACTCACTGCTGCTGGGATCGGTGTTCAGCATTGAGGTGACGGCGCGGCCAGGGCACACCGCCGAGGAAATCGAGAAGGCCGTCGACGAGCAGCTCGCAACGCTGCGTGACGCTGGACCTGAAGCCGGTGAGGTTGACAGGGCTCGCAACGTGATCGAAACGCAGATTGTCCAGGGCCTCGAGAATCTCGGAGGGTTCGGCGGCGTCGCCGATCGTCTCAACACCTACAACCACTACCTCAGTGACCCTGGGTACCTGCCGAAGGACATCCAGCGGTATCGCGACGTGACGCCGGCAAGCGTGAAGGCGTTTGCGCAGGAGCAGCTCGCGCCGTCCGCGCGCGTGGTCGTTTACGGCGTGCCTGGCCAGCCGGATCTCGGCGCGCCGGTCGCGACAGCCAAGCCACAAAAGGGTGCGGCCGGAGCAGGCGCGGAGTCAATCAATGCGGATGAAGCCTGGCGGAAGGATCCGCCAAAGGCCGCTGAGGCACGTCCGCTGCAAGTGCCGGTTCCGAAATCATTCGTACTGCCGAACGGACTGACCGTGCTGGTCAACGAGCGACCCAATCTGCCGATCGTGTCGGAGCGTCTCGTCGTCAGGACCGGAAGCGGTGCAAACCCGGCCGACAAACCAGGGCTGGCGAATTTCACCGCCGAAATGCTCGACGAGGGAGCGGGGAGCCGTTCATCGTTGCAGCTGGCGGATCAGATCGCGCAGCTCGGCGGCGCGCTCTCGACGTCGTCGACCATGGATGCGTCGCAGGTGTCGGCAGGTTCGTTGAAGCGGACGTTCCCGGACATGCTGGGACTGGTGGGCGATGTCGTGCGGCATCCGACCTTCCCACAGGAAGAGATCGATCGGCAGCGGGCCAGCCGCCTCGCGAGCCTGGTGCAGCAGCGCGAGGATCCGAATCGCGTTGCGAGCGCGGTGATGTACTCGGCGCTCTACGGCCAGCAGCACCCGTACGGCTACACCGAGATTGGCACCGAGGCCTCGAACAAGGCAATCTCGCGTGACGATCTCACGAAGTTCTGGTCTCAGAATTTCGTGCCGAACAACGCCGCCCTGATTGTGTCGGGGCAGATCACCGTCGACGAGCTGAAGCCGATGGTGGAGAAGGTGTTCGGCGACTGGGCGAAGGGCACGCCGGCGCAGGTGACGCTCGGGGAGCCCACGACAGACAGCGCGAAGCTGTTGCTGGTGGACAAGCCGGGCGCGCCGCAGACCCAGCTGCGCGTGGCGACGATCGGCGTGCCGCGCAACACCCCCGACTACGAGCCGATCATCGTGATGAACGAAATCCTCGGCGGGCTGTTCTCGAGCCGCATCAACCTCAATCTGCGTGAGGAACACGGATACACGTACGGGGCCAGCTCGCAGTTCGTGTTCCGCCGGTCGGCGGGTCCCTTCCTCGTCGGTACCGGTGTCCGCACCGACGTCACGGGTCCGGCGGTCGCTGAAATCATGAAGGAGCTGAAGCGCATTCGCGAGAGCGATGTCTCGCAGGAGGAGTTGACGCTCTCGAAGGACTCGCTGGTTCGTTCGCTGCCGGCCGACTTCGAGACGAGCAGCAACATGAACGCGACCACCGCCAACATGTTCATCTACGATCTCGGGTACGACTACTACGCGAAGCTCGCGCCGAAGTTGTCTGCGATTACCGTCGACCAGGTTCGCAGCGTAGCGCAGAAGTACATCGTGCCTGAGAAGCTCATGGTGGTCGCGGTCGGCGATCGTGCGAAGGTCGCGCCTGCGCTGGGGAAGCTGAATCTCGGATCAACCGAGTCGTGGAATGCGGATGCGACGCCTGCCGCGCAGCCGAAGGCCACTAGATGACCGAACGGAAGTGAGGAAGTGAGGAAGTGAGAAAGTGAGGAACTGAGAAAGTGAGGAAGTCAGAAAGTGAGGAAGTGAGCGGTGTCTCAACTCCCTCACTTCGTTACTTCCTCACCTCGTTACTTCCTCACTTCGTTACTTCCTCACTTCCTTACTTCCTCACTTCCTCACTTCGTTACTTCCTCACTTCCTTACTTCCTCACTTCCTCACTTCCTTACTTCCTCACTTTCATTGATGAAGTTGATCGCCGCCTCGATTTGATTGTCGGTGTTGAACGTGAAGCAACACGTTCCCTTCAGCCGTGCGGCGCCCTCGTCTGCCTGCGTCACCCACTCAGCGAGAACGACGCCCTGACAATGGCGGATGTCGCCGCGCCGTTCAAAGCGGATCCCTGGAAAAAAACGTTGGTACGCAGCGGTGTGCGCGACGAGATCGTCGAGACCGTCAATCAGACTGAAACGATCGCGGAGTCCAATGTCACTCGAAGACACACGCGCGAACGCGTCACGTCGCGCAACCGGATCGGCGATCGACCACGCGCTGAACCAGCCGTCCACCGCTTGCGCAACACCCGCGTGCACCTCGTTCGCCACGACATTTGCGAACAGCGACAGCTGAAATCGCCATCCCTGGACGTGCTCGTCACGAGCCGCGGCGTCGTTGAACTCATGCGTCAAACGCAAACGTGTGCTTTGCCCCAGCGGTTCGAGCGCGATTGTCACCCGTGAATCGCCCGCGGACGCTGCCGTGCGATCGAGAAAGCCGTAGCTGAAGACGATTCGTTCCGGCGGCTCGACCTCGATCACCTCGCCCACGACGTCCATGCCTGCGGCGTGCCGGATCAGCACGCGCCCACGCGGCTTCGATTCGATGGTGGAATTGGCGCCCCACCACGACGCCCACCGCTCGCTCTCCTCGAAAAACCGAAACACCACTTTGGGCTCGGCGTGGATGACGATGGACCGGTCGAGGCGAAAGGCGAATGGCGTCGTCATTGAAGGAGGGCGCGTGCCGCCACCATCGCGCTCTCGAGATCGGTAACTTTCCCATCGAGTTGCTGTTCGTAGACGGCTTTCAGAATTTCTCCCATGGCTGGTCCAGGGCGCATGCCGAGTTCGAGCAGATGGCGCCCGAGAAGTATGGGGCCAGGCGGACGATGTTCGACACCCAATGTTCGGGCCCGCTGGAGAAACCAGTCCATCGCTTCACAGTTGAACGTGCCCGGCTGCCTTCCGAGGCAATCCGATTTCGCCAGGCGTGCCAGCAGTTCGAGGTCGACTTTCTGAGCCAGCCGCCGAAAGGCGCCGTCGCCCACTTCGTCGCGGACCTTGAACCACATCCCCGGTTTCAGATGGTGCGCCGTCATGCCGAGCACCTGATGGCGCACATCGTAGCCGTCAATGGTGTAAATGTTGAGCCGATCGAGAAACGCCGTGGCCGGCGGCACCCCCTGCTCCTCGTGATCGATGGATCGGATTCGGCCGTCGACGAACGCCGTGGTCGCGGGCTTGCCCAAATCGTGCGCCAGCGCTCCGAGCATGATCGTGACCGCCTGCGGCCGCGGCAGGTCCGCGATACGGGTGCGCGCCTGATCGACGACCTGCAGCGTGTGCACCCAAACGTCGCCCTCGGGATGCCATTCGGGTTCCTGTGGACAGCCGACCAGCGCGAACAATTCCGGGAACAGCCGTCCGATCACGTCGAGGTCGAGTGCCAGGGCCAGACCGATCGATGGCCGGCTGGCCAGGAGCAGCAGTTTTTCCATCTCGCCCCAGACGCGCTCGGCCGGCAGATCGTCGAGCGCGATCGTCCGGCAAAGATCGCGTGTGGCCGAATCGACCGTCAGTGCGAACCGCGCCGTGAATTGAACGGCTCGAAGCACGCGCAGACTGTCGTCGGCAAACGTCGAGGGATCAACGACGCGTAGAAGGCCCTGCTCGAGGTCTTCGCGGCCGTGAACAGGGTCGAGGTATTCGCCGGTGAGCGGATCCCACGAAATCGCGTTGATGGTGAAGTCGCGCCGCCGCGCGGCTTCTTCGATTGACATCGACGGATCGCCGGTGACCGCGAAGCCGCGGTGTCCCCGTCCGGCCTTCGAGTCGCGTCGCGGCAGCGAGACATCGATGTCGCCGACTTTGTAGACTTGAAAACTCGCGCCAACGGCTTCGACCCGTCCGAATGGCTCGATCAGCGTTCGCAGGTGATCCGCTGGTACGCCGAAGACTTCGATATCCAGATTGGTCGAGGGCAGGTTGAGCAGACGATCGCGCACCCAGCCGCCGACGACCACTGCACGGCCGCCAGCGTTGCGAACGGATTCAGCGATCGCTACGGCGGTATCAAGAGACATCAATAGTCAGTCACGCAGTTGCTAATTCGTGGCGCCTGTATGCCACGAAGGCACGAAGGGCACGAAGGGCACGAAGATGACAAGTGAGCGTCGCAAACCGTCGCTTCGACGGTGAGATCGGCCGGCTTTGCCGGCCGACTTGCGACGCGGCACGGTGACAAGCTCTCCGCGTTCCTCCTTGTCCTCCGTGCGGTCCGCCGCAAGTATCGGAGGGCGGACCAGTGTCCTCCGTGCTAAAGCGTCTATTCTCATGTGATCGGCGTTCGGCCCCACCTCTTCACAATCCGATCGGCCAAACCCGGCGCAATCGCGTTGATCACCGCCAGCCCCTTTGACAACCGAAACGGGTACACCTCCGGCACAGGACGTTCGATGGCCCGCGCGACGGCTTCGGCCACTCTGTCCGCTGACTGCCGTGGACCGGCCGCCCGCGTCGCGAACCCGGATTCCCGAACCATCACCTCGTGAAACTCCGTCGCCGTCGAGATCGGATAGACGACTGTCACGTGAATGCCGCTGCCAACGAGCTCGGCTCGCAGCGACTCGGCGAGCCCGACCTGGGCGAACTTCGTCGCCGCATACCCACCGACGTACGGCACGCCGCGCTGCCCGACGATCGACGAAATGACCACGATGTGGCCGCGAGTCTGGCGCCGGAAGATCGGCAATGCGGCCCGCGCGGCGTTGAAGGTGCCGAGATAGTTCACCTCCATCATGGCCTTCATCTTCTCCGGCGTTACCTGATCGATCGTGCCGTACACCCCGTAGCCGGCGTTGCAGATCATCACGTCCAGTTGTCCCCACCGTGAGACCGCCCGGTCGACGAATGCGCGCATCTCGCCGTCCTGCACGACGTCGGCGACAAACGGCAGCGAGGTTCCACCGGCCTGAGTGATTTCTTTCGCAACCGTGTCCAGCCGGTCAGCCCGTCTGGCACAAATCGCCAGCGATGCGCCGTCGCGCGCCAGCCGCATGGCGATCGCCCGTCCGATGCCAGCGGACGCACCGGTAATCGCGACGACGCGCATCATCGAGCCTCGTCGGCGATGCCGCGGAGCACAAACCCGACGTTGGCGGGTCGCTCACCCAGCCGGCGCATGAAGTAGGGAAACCACTGATGGCCGAACGGAATGTACACACGAACACGGTAGCCCTGCGACACCAGCGACGCCTGCAGGTCGCGGCGAATCCCGTAGAGCATCTGAAACTCGAACCGCTCCTTGGAAATGTGCTGCTCCGTGGCGAATCGCTGCGCTTCGTGAATCATGGCTTCGTCGTGCGTGGCGATGGCCGGATACGTGCCGTCCCGAAGCAGCCGTTTCATCAATTGTGCATACGCGGCATCGACGTCGGCCTTGCTCGGAAAGGCCACCGACGCTGGTTCCCGATAGGCGCCCTTGACGAGACGGATGCGGGCGCCGAGCGCGACGATACGCTCGACGTCCTGTTCGGTCCGGTGGAGATCCGCCTGCAGCACCACGCCGATGTTCCGATAGTTCTGCTGCCAGAGCGTTTCGAAAATCGCGAGCGTCGTCTCCGTGTAGTGCGAGCTTTCCATGTCGAGGCGAACGAAGAAATCCTCGGCGCGCTCCAGGATCCGGCGCAGATTGTCGACCGCGCTCGCCCGATCGACGTCGAGTCCGAGCTGTGTCAGCTTGAGCGAGAGGTTTCGGCCGATGCCGGCCTGAATGACGGCGTCAATCACGCGAAGGTAATCGCGGGTGGCGGCGTCAGCTTCGGCCAGGGTACTCACGCTCTCGCCCAGAAAATCCAGCGTCTGCATCAGGCCGGCCGCTTCGACCTGCCGCGCGGCCACAATCGCTTCCTCGACCGTCTCCCCGGCGATGAATCGCCGCGCGAAGCTCGTCGGGCTGCGCATGCCGTACCGCGACGCAATTTTCTTCAGAGTGCTGCTTCTCGCGAGGAGATGAAAGAACGCTTTGGAGGCGTTATCGAGCATGCGTGAGCGCGACCGAGGGCACGATCAGTGCGTGCGGCCCGGGGTCGCGAGGAGGTGTTCGATCGAGCGAGCGTAGTAACGCAGGACGCTCCGCTCGCGCACGCGGAAGCGTCCGCTTTCGAGCACGATGATGCCCCGCGTCTCGAGCGGTTCGGCCGCCTCTTCAATGGCTTGCTTGCCGCTGGTCACGCCCAGGTTCGCGCGGCGAACCGTCAGTTCTTCGAGAATCTGATTGATGCGGCTCTCCAGATCGCGTTTGGTGATCGACGGGCGCATCGCAGCCGCAAAGACCGCGGTGGGCAGAACCTTGTACTGCGCGCTGATGCGCGCGCGGATGAGCCGCGTGAGCGCGAGGACGTCGGTGCGCGACTGCGGATTGACGTCGCTGACCGGAATGGCCGCGCCAAAGGTGACGAAGGCGCGCGATCGATATCCGACCGCGTAGCGGACCATTTCGGCCAACTCGCGCGTGAACGGCCGCTGCGTCTTCTTGACGCGCTGCCGGGCCAGGATGTGATCTTCGAGCACCAGGTCGTACGACACCGCAGTGGGAAGGATCACCAGATTGGTGCAATTGGCGGTGAGCGCCGCGTGGATGAGACCGGTCTTCGCGGGCTTCAGCTCGCCGCTGTAGCTGCGGCCACCTTCCGGATAGAAGAACAAGTCGTGCTTCTTCAGCATCTCCGCCACATACGCCTTCAGTGTGACGAGGTACGCCGGATCCTTGATGTTGCGACGAATCGGAATCGCGCCCGTGACGTACCGGTGGATCAGGCCCAACGGGCCACCAAACAGATTGATCCCCGCCGCGATCAGCGGAGGTCTGATGCCGTTGTCGTCAAGGACCAGCGGTTCGACCAGATAGTCGGTATGACTGCGATGGTTCGACGCGTAGACGATCCGGTTGCCGCGCGTGGCGCTGACGACGTGATGCAGCTGTTCGTGTTTGCGCTCGATCTTCCGGAGGATTGGATAGAGCGGATGTTGCAGCGCTCGATATAACCCATGCCGCTGAGTGGTGCGCAGTTCTTCGAGGTACGCGAAGATGCGCTCCCTGGCCTGCTCGCCGCTCTCGCCGTCGGCCCGCAGGTATTTCACGACCTCTTCGCGGGCCAGAACTGCCTGAGCGATTTCATCAAGCATGGAGAGCCGGACTATACCACGCCGCGTGCGGCCGAAGCCTAAATCACGCGGCATATTGCATCAGAAAACTCCGATGTCGTGGCTCGGCCGCCCAGATCCCGGGTGCGTACGGATCCGTCAACAAGAACACGTCCCAGTGCCGTCATGATTCGAGACGCCGCAGTCGCTTCGCCGATGTGGCGCAGCATCAGGACGGCTGACAACAGCAGCGCCGTCGGATTCGCGATGTTCTGTCCGGCAATGTCCGGAGCGCTGCCATGCACGGCTTCGAAGACGCCAATCTCTGCGCCGAGGTTCGCGGCCCCCACAACCCCGAGGCCACCCACGAGGCCCGCACAGAGATCGGACACGATGTCTCCGTAGAGATTCGGCAGCACCAACACGTCGAACTGTCCCGGGTTCATCACCAGGTGCATGCAGGCCGCATCGATGATCTTCTCGTCGTATGGGATCCGGGGAAACTGGGACGCGACGGCTCGAGCCGATTCGAGAAACAGACCGTCGCTGAGCTTCATGATGTTCGCTTTATGGATCGCGGTCACTCTCTTTCGTCCGTGTCGCTGCGCATGCTCGAATGCAAACCGTGCGATGCGCGTCGATGCTTTCTCCGTGATGATTTTCAAGCTCTCAACCACGCCGGGAATGATCTGATGTTCCAGCCCTGCGTAAAGATCCTCGGTGTTCTCGCGCACGATAACGAGGTCCACACCTGAAAACTTCGCGGGCACGCCTGGAAGATTCCATACCGGCCGGAGATTCGCGTACAAGTCCAGCGATTTTCGCAAGCCAACGTTGACACTCGTGAATCCCTCACCGATGGGCGTCGTGACCGGCCCCTTGAGGGCGACCTTGTTGCGCCGAATGGAATCGATTAACGCATCGGGGAGCGGCTGGCGATGTCGTTCGAGGGCGACGATCCCCGCTTCCTGCGTGTCCCAGTCGATGGCCACGCCGCTGGTGGCGAGGATTCGAAGAACGGCAGTGGTGACTTCCGGACCGATGCCATCACCAGGGATCAGCGTGATCGTGTGAGTCATGGGATCGGATCATTATAATTTGCAGCCGTGGAGCAGCCCGGCCTCGACTGGATTGCCGACGAGTTGTCCGCGTCACTCACCGCCGGCACGACATCGCCGAGCGCGGTGCTGTTCGCGATCAGGTCGTACACCACATCGGGGCGATCCGACATGCGCACGGCCATCGAGGCGGGCCTGACCAGCGGTCTGCAACTCATAGCCGCCGATCCAGATCCCTGTCGCCGCTGCCAGTGGCTGGGCGTGTTCGCTGAAGCCGCCGCAATTTCTGACGATGAACGGCTCGTCGAGAGCGTACAGATCCATTTGCCGCCGACCATTGACGGCCTGGAGCGACTAGTGCGATCGGCCTACGAGCCGGGCGAAATCCTTGCCGGGGCCGATCTCAACGGTCAACTTCAGAGTGCGCTGGCGTTTCTCACGGCGTTCGAGCTGACGGGCCGCCTGCCTTATTCGATGCTCGCCGAGGAACTGCTGCAAATGGCGCGTCGCCAGTGGTGGGACGGCGATGCCGGCGGTTTTGGCAGGAATTTCCGCGCGAATGCGACCGGAGCCCAGTTGTTGTGCCGCCTCGCGGCTCTGCATCGCGATGCGGATTACGCGGCCAGCGCAGTGGTCGCACCCGACGCCCAGTACGAGCTCGACGCAGAACACATCCTCGCAGCACTGGCGCCCATTGCTCGCTCGCATCGCGATGATGTGGCCGAGTATGGCATGGCACTGCTCGACTGGTTCGCGTTGCGCGCGCTTCCGAATTAGAATCTGTGCTCGATGAATCCGCTCGCAACTGCTGTTGCTGAACAGTGCCGTCGCAATGCGGCGCTCCTGGCTGAGACACCCACCCTTCGGGAACGCATCGAATCGCACGTCCTGCCATTCGCCTGGGATTTGAAAAGCGGGCGGCTGTCGCCGGACGAGACGCTGCAACTCGGAGCCCTCGAGAAGGTGGCGGCGACGATAGCCGTCAAGTCGCTCGTCTCTCTCGCAAAGGCCGGCGACATCGATCACATGGGAGGCAGTCTGGAACTGATTCCGGCGCTGCTCATGACGCTCGGCATCGTCGACTACGAAACGCGCCACTACGTCATCGAACACGGGCACGCGAGCATCGGTTACTACGCGGCACTCTCGGCGCTTAAATTTCTGCCGGAAGAGCGCGTGATCGAGAAATTCCGCAGGAGCCTCGACATCGCCGGTCACGTCTCATGGGTACCGGGCGGCACGCCGCTGGGCTCGGGTCGTCTGGGCGTGATGATGCCGGTCGGAACCGGCTTCGCGCTCGGTCTCAAGGCGAATAAAGGCGACGACGCACTTGTCGTCTGCCACTGCGGCGACGCGGGGTGGATTTCCGGACAGGCGCTGGACGGATTCGTGGGTGCATCAGCCCACCACGCCCCCATCACCTTCGTCATGCACCGCAACGGCATCCAGTTGTCCGGCACGACGGCGCACGTGTTGAACCGGGATCCGCGTCCGGTTATTGCCAGTCTGGGAATAGAAGTCCTCGAGATTCAGACGCTGCACGATCATGCGGTGCTTGCACAGGCGTACGGTGAGGCGTTCAAGCGGGCGCAGGCCGGGCATCCCACGCTGATCTATCCGGTCGGCTCCGGGACCGACAAATCACCGCTCACGGTTGCCGATTTTGGCCGGATGTACGGCATCAGCGCCGAAGTCGAAGATTTTGCGAAGAAGCACAACGTCACACTCGACACGAAAATCCACATTCCCGGGTCGCTGATGAGCTTCCGCGACCCGCTCGGGATGATCGAGTGCGTCTTCTACGTGAACAACCTTCCCGGCGGTGAGGGACAGCATGACGGTGGAATGAAGGGACGCGATGCGGCAGCGACGCTGGCCAATCCGATGCTTCAGCTCACAGCCGCGGAACAGTCGGCGCTCGACAAGTTGCGCGAGCGTCCAAAGCGGACCGTCGTCACCGTCGCGAGGCCGGCGAAGGGATCGCCGAACCTGGTGCTGACTCACGAGGACGTCAAAGCGATTCAACTGCCCGGGACTGACAAGTGGATCACGCCGCGAGCAGGTTCAGAAGCGGCCTACGTTGCGGTGGCGAAGAAATTTCCAGAGCACTGCTTCTTCGTGTCGTGCGACTTGAATCCATCGACGAAGGTGGGCAAGGCGGCCGACCTGGTCAAGCCAACGCATCGATTCGAGATGGGCATCGAGGAGCAGGCCGCATCGTTGATGAACGATGGCCTGTCGTATTCCGGCCATCCGCAGCTCAACGTGTTCGCAACGTTCGGGGCGTTCCTGGAAGGCATCGCGCGCGAAGGCTTTGAGATGTGGCGCTATCAGCGCAATCTCAACGGCCTCAACGAAGGGTTGAACGTGGTGATGCACTTCTCGCACGTCGGGGCGTGTACGGGACGCGATCACTTTTCAGGCTGGAGCCTCGACTGGATCAATCTCGCGCTTGGCTACATGCCGTTCCTGCGTCGTTTCTACGCGCCGGCGGATGCGCGTGCGGCGTTTCTTGCCGTGCGTGATGCCGCATCGGAGTACGGCGGCCACATCGTGGCGATTCCACGCGACAACCTGCCGGTCTTGACCAAACCAGGATCGAACGAG
>Ga0070681_10005728_pt1 | contig 12009 bp, 12 predicted proteins | sample KBSC83BmetaG_FD_65650 | JGI IMG/M metagenome (GOLD analysis project Ga0070681, IMG submission 65650) | Corn rhizosphere microbial communities from Kellogg Biological Station, Michigan, USA - KBS C8-3B metaG | ecosystem: Host-associated > Plants > Roots > Rhizosphere | place: USA: Michigan...
CGCGAGTTTTTTCTTTGGAAGCCCGTCAGGGCTCGGGGGGCGCGGTGCCGTTAGAGCACGCTGCCAAAAGCCGGCCCGCGGCGCAATCTCTTCCGCGCCGCGGGCCGAAAGGGGAGCGAGGATCGCTTCGGCAGATGCCCGAATCTCGCCCAGACCGGGGTCCCGAGATTCCCCGCGGGGCCGGTGGATCCGCGGCCGCCGGGCTGGAATGAAACTTGCTCCCTTGCCCGGAAGGCGCGCAAACTTGGCGCGGGGGACCGGAAGGAGAGAGCCGAGATGGATATTAGAAGAGCGCTTTATCTCGCCGCCGTCATTCTGGCAGCCGTTTCTGCCGGACGGGCGCGCGCGGAAACGGCGGCGGAATTCTACCGCAGCCATCCCTTGACCATCGTTCTCGGCTATTCGGCCGGCGGCGGCTTCGATATCTATGTGCGCGATCTCCAGCGCTTTCTCGGCAAGTACATTGCGGGCAATCCTACCATTGTCGTGCAGAACATGCCCGGTGCCGGCAGCCTGACGGCGGCGAATTACATCTACAACCGCGCGCCACGCGACGGCACGATGGTGGGCATGTCGCGCGCGCCGGTCATGGATCCGCTCACCGGCACCAGCGCCACCGCCTTTGACGCGACCAAGTTCACCTGGATCGGCAACGGCATGCACGAGCTCACCGTCTGCGCAGTGCTTGGCGCGCCGCAGATCAAGACGATGCAGGACGGCGCCAAATATCCGTTCACTCTCGCCGGTTCGGGACCCGGCTCCGACGACGACATGTTCAGCAAGCTCATGATGCAGATGTTCCATTGGAAGGCGAAGCTCGTTTCGGGCTATCCCGGCGGCAACGAGATGACGCAAGCCGTCGATACAGGCGAGGTCGACGGCCGCTGCGGCTGGTCCTTCTCCAGCATGATGATCGCGCGGCCGCAATGGGTGACCGAGAAGAAGATCAGGTTCCTCACCGCCCTCACCGTCGAGCGCTCGAAGTTCCTGCCCGACGTGCCGGCCCTCCTCGAGTTCGCCAAGAACGACCGCGAGAAGCAGCTGATGAAGCTCTTCATCACCGCCGAGACCCTGGGCCGGCCCTTCATGGCGCCGCCCGGCATGCCCGCCGACCGCACCGAAGCCTTGCGCACCGGCTTCCAGAAGGCCTTCGCCGATCCTGGGTTCATCGCCAGCCGCACGGCGTCGCATGAGGAGGTCAACCCGATGAGCGGCGCGCAGATGCAGAAAACGATCGAGGAGCTATATGCGACGCCCAAGGATCTGATCGAGGAAGGGCGTGCGATCATCGCCGAGAAAGAGAAATAGGGCATGTCTGACCGGGACGCCGCAGGCGGCGTCCCGGCTCGGAGGGAGAGTGGAATTGAGTGCTTCAGCCGGAAGCGACGCCAAAGCGGCGCCGAAAGTCTTTCTCGACTATACCCAGGACGAACTCGACCGCGCCTATGATCAGCAGGTCTGGGCGTCCAACTTCAAGGAACTCAGGAAGGAAAGCTTCGCGCGCTGCGAGGAGCTGCGCCGGCGCATGCGCCATTTCGAGGTGTCATACGGTCCCTCGCCCGAGGAGACGCTCGAGATCCTGCCGACGGCGCGTCAGGGCGCGCCGGTGCACCTCTTCATCCATGGCGGTCGCTGGGCCTATCAGCCCGATACCGCCTTCATCTGGTATGCCGACACGATGGTCGATGCCGGGGCCCATTTCGTGGCGGCGCGCTTTACGACCTTGGATCCCGAAGGCCAGGGGCCGGAACGCATGGCCGACATGGTGGCGCAGCTACGGCGCGCCATCTTGTGGCTGCGCGACAATGCCGGGAGCTTCGGCGGCGATCCCGAGCAGATCCATGTCATGGGCTGCTCCTCGGGCGGCCATCTCACCTCGGCCATGCTGGCCACGGATTGGGCGGGGCTCGGCTGCGACCGCTACCCGATCAAGAGCGGCTTCTGCATCAGCGGTATGTACGAGCTTCACCCGGTGTTGCTGAGCTGGCGCAGCAACTACGTGAAGCTGACCGAAGCGGAGAAGGATGCGTTCAGCGCCATGCGCCATCTCGACCGCATCGAGTGCCCCGTCCTGGTCGCCTGGGGCAGTCGCGAGAGCCCGGAATTCAAACGCCAGGGCGGCGAGTTCGCCGCGGCGTTGCGCGCGCGCAAGACACCCTGCAGCGAGCTGCTGCTCGAAGGCTGCAATCATTTCGAGGGCGTGCGCACCATGATGGAGTCGACCTCGCCCCTGGCGCAGGCGGTATTTCGCCAGATGGGGCTCGTCGCCTGACCCGCCGCGCCGCCATTTTCGCGCGCGCGCCTTCGTGACATGATGGCGGCGGCGCCCGCGAGGCCGGGCGGCGCGATCGACGGAAGAGCCGGTCTTTCCCTACGAGTCCATGCCTAACGCGGGGCCTTGTTCAAATCGGGGAGGAAGCCATGCGCGCCATGCTTCTGGCAGCGGGTCTGGGCCTTGCCATCGCCGGCGCCGATGCCGAGGAGGTCGGTCCCTATCCCGCCTGGGAGGGCCAATGGAGCCGCGTCGGCAGTGGCCAATACGATCCCAACGCGGCCTCGGGCATCGGCCAGAAACCGCCGCTCATTCCGGAATATCAGGCCATCTTCGAGGCGGCGACCGCCGACCGCAAGGATGGCGGGCTCGCTTACAACGCGACCGCCGGCTGCCTGCCGGCCGGCATGCCGCGCGCGATGATCGTCTATGAGAGCATGGAGATCATCGTCACGCCTGCTGTCACCTACATCAAGCTGCTCTATATGAACGAGCTGCGCCGTATTCATACCGACGGGCGCGGCTGGCCCGCGACCCTCACCCCGAGCTTCATCGGCACCTCGATCGGCGAATGGGAGAAGGGGCCCGACGGGCGCTACCAGGCGCTGCTGATCGAGACGCGCGGCTTCAAGGGCCCGCGCACCTTCGATGCCGAGGGCATCGCGCTGCATGCCGACAATCAGACCGTCGTGAAAGAGCGGATCTTTCTCGATGCCGCCAATCCAGACCGGCTGCATGACGAGGTCACCGTCTTCGACCATGCCTTGACCCGGCCCTGGACCGTCATGCGCACCTACAAGCGCGAGACGCAGCCGAGCTATGCCGATTTCTATTGCAGCCAGAACAATCACGAGGTGACGCTCGGGCGCGAGACCTATTTCATCGGCGAGGACGGGCTGCTCATGCCGACGCGCAAGAACCAACCGCTGCCCGATCTTTCCGCCTTCGGCGGGCGCGCGCCATGAGCGCCGTGATCCTGCACCGCCTCCTGCTCGCTGCGGCGCTGAGCTTCGCCGCCCTCGCGGCGCGGGCTGCCGATGATGCCGCCTTTCCCGACTGGTCGGGCCAATGGGTGCGCATCGGCGGCAGCCAGTTCGATCCGAGCCGCGCGCCGGGGCTCGGCCAGCAGGCGCCGCTGACGGCCGACTATCAAAGCCGGTTCGAGGCGCTGCTGCGCAATCCGCCGGCCGACGGCATCGACAACAGCCCGACGGCGCTGTGCACCCCGCCCGGCATGCCGCGGGCCATGATCGCCGAGCTGCCGATGGAGATGCTGATCCGGCGCGACATGGTCCTCGTGATGCTCAGCTATTTCGGCGGCTTGCGGCACATCTTCACCGACGGGCGCCGCTGGCCGGCCGAGCTCGAGCCCGGATTCTACGGCACCTCGATCGGACGCTGGGACGGCACCGCCCTTCTGGTCGAGACCCGCGGTCTCAATGGCCCGCGCAGCTTCGATGCGAGCGGACTGCCGCTGCACGACGACAATGAAACGGTGGTGACCGAGCGCATCTCGCTCGATGCGACCGATCCCGATGTCCTGCATGACGAGATCACCACCGAGGATCATGCCCTCGCGCGGCCCTGGACGGTGACGCGTAGCTATCACCGCAGCCGCGGCGCCGCCTGGCCCGAGCATGTCTGCGCCGAGGAGCATCAGCGCATCGCCGTCGGCCGCGAAATCTATGCCATCGCCGGAGGAAAGCTCACGCCGATGCGCCCGGGCCAGCCGCCGCCCGATCTCCGCTATTTCGGCGCGGAGTCGCGTCGATAGGCTATTGCAGCTGGATGCCCTGCTTCGCCAGCATCGCCTTGGCGCCGTCGATGATCGCGGCGGGCGTGCGATAAATCAGGGAAACGAGCTCGGCCAGGCGTTCGCCGCTGCGGGGCTCGAGCTCGATCTGTGCCTTCGCCGCCTCGGCGCGGAAATCCGGATCGGCCATGCTCGCGTCGAAAGCGCGGCGCAGCTCGGCGGTGCGCTCAGGCGGCAGGCCCGGCGGCCCGAGGATCGGCAGGCCGAGCTCGCTGCGCGCCGAGAAGAAGCGAAGGATCTGCCTGCTCGCCTCGTCCGTCGCCAGATCCTGCGCCAGCGGCACGCCCGCCAGCCCCGGCCGCTCGTCGAGGGCGAACTGCAGCAACGGCACGATCTTCTTCTCCCGGTACCAGTCCGGTTGTGAGGCGAGGATGCCGCCCAGCGACCAGATGCGCCCCTCGATCTCGCCGCGCTCGAGCGCCAGCGTCATCCCATTGCCGCCGGTGTAGCCCGCGACCGTCTCGAGTCGAGTCCCGAGCGTGCTGTTGAGGATGCGCGGCAGCGTGTTGGTGTCGGTGCCGCCGCCCGAAGCGCCGAAGACGATCTTCTGCCGCCGCATATCCTCGATGCTGCGCGCCGGCACGCTGTGCCAGACGATGGCCAGCGTCGAATCGCCGCTGCGGCTGCCGATCCAGGTGAGCCGGCTGGCATCGAACTTCGCTTCCGCGAATCCGAGCAGCGGCAAGGTGATGTTGCCGCGATTGACGAGGGCAATCACGGTGCCGTCCTTGGGGGCGTTGAACGAGAGGTAGTTGAGCGCCGCGATGCCGCCGGCCGCCGGCATCGATTCGACCACCAGCACCGGGGCTCCCGGCAAATGCTTGGCGAGATAGCGGCCGAGGAGGCGCGTCTCGATGTCGTAGGAGCTGCCGGGATCGGCCGCATAGATGAAGGTGAGGCGCTTGCCGCGATAGAAATCGGCAGCGGGTTGTGCGGCCGCCGAAGCGACGCAAAGCGGCAGGATCAGTCCCGCTGCCCACTGGCCGGCGCGCATGCCTTCCTCCCGTCCGTCGTTCAGCGATAGGAGACGGTAGGGAGCCGATACGGTCAACCCCGTCGGCGATCCGCCGATTCGGGCTTTAATCAGCCGGTGCTTTGCGTCCAGAATGGCCCGACAAGAAAAAATGACAGGGGCGGGAATGCCGGGACTGATCTCCTTCAAGATCGGCGAAGCCTCGCCGGCCAATACGTTTCTCGCGATCTGGGTGGCGAAGGCGGCGGGACTCTACGAGGCGAACGGGCTCGATCTCGAAATCGTGCCGGTTGTGGGCGGGCGCGAATCCGGCCCCGACCTCTCGAGCGGCCGCATCCATCTCATGCATATCGGCCTGTCCTCGGTGGTGCGTGCCAACCAGGCGGGCTTCGATCTCGTCGCCGTCGGCTCGCTCAGCAATATCATCCGCAACACCATGTTCACGGCGCCGCATGTGAAGAGCCCCGCCGATCTCAAGGGCGGGGTGGTGGGCATCAGCAGCGCCGGCTCGGAGACCGATCCTCTGACGACGCTGGCGCTGAAAAGGCTGGGCCTTGCGCGCGACGACGTCAGCGTGAAGGAGATCGGCGTCAGCCGGCTGGCCGCGGTGCGCGACGGCACGGTTTCGGCGAGCCTCATGGGTGAGCCCTATCGCAGCCAGGCGCTGGCTCTCGGCCTCAACCCGATCGTCGATTTCCTGGCCGAACGGACGCCCTGGCTCTATAGCGGGCTGGTGGTGCACCGGCCCGCTCTCGCCGGCAACCGCGATCTGCTGTTGCGGTTCCTGCGCGGCACCGTCGAGGGCAACTACCTCGCGGTCAAGGACGCGGCGCGGGCCAAGGCGGTGATCGCCGCCGAGCTCGCCGTCACCGATCCCGCCATTGTCGAGACGACCTACGTCAATTTCCGCAACGAGACGCCGCTCGATGCCGAGCTCACGCGCGAGAGCGCCCAAAACGTCATCGACACGGTGGCCACGACCGGCAGCCGCCGGGTCGAGGATTATATCGATACCAGCCTGCATGACGCGCTGAGCGCGGAAGGGTTCTTCCGGGCCATGCAGAAGAAATACGGCAAGCGCTGATTCGTCGTCCAGACCGGAGGAAGGTGATGGTCAAGACAAGATCCGGCCTGAGCGTCCTGCTGATCCTGGCGGCGCTCGCCGGCACGCAAGCGAGGGGCGAGGATTTCTACAAGGGCAAGCGGATCGACATCGTGGTCGGTGCGACGCCGAGCGGCAGCTTCGATCTCATCGCGCGCTCGCTCGCCCGCCATATGGGACGGCACATACCGGGCGGTCCGGCCATCATCGTCCAGAACATGCCGGGTGCCGGCAGCCTCACGGCTCTCTTCTACCTCGACGCCAATGCCCCCAAGGACGGCACCGTGCTGGGCGTCTTCCTGCCGGGCATCATCACTCAATCCTTCGTCACGCCGGACAAGATCGGGCTCGACCTCAAGAAGCTCGCCTGGGTCGGCGTGGTCAGCGCCGATAATACGCGCGTCTGCTACGGCTATGGGCCCGACGGCGTGAAGAGCTGGGACGATCTGATGCGGCGCACCAAGGATCGGCCCTTCATCATGGGCACCACCGGCACGGGTGCCAGCAACTACATCAACGGCCAGTCCCTGGTGCTCGCCTTCCAGGCCAATCTCAAGATCATCATGGGCTTTCCCGGCAGCACGGAATTGCGGCTCGCGGTCGAGCGCGGCGAGCTCGACGGCGATTGCGGCGGCTTCGTCGGCATCCCACCCGACTGGATCAGCAGCGGTAAGGCGCATCCCTTCGTGCGCTTCGCCGCCGAACGGGCCCCCGGCATTCCGGCAAGCGCCGTCTATGTCGGCGACATGGCGAAGACGGCCGAGCAGAAGCAGCTGCTCGGCTTCCTCTACGGTGCCGACAAGCTCGGCCGGCCGCTGGTCATGTCGCGCCAGGTGCCGCCCGAGCGCCTGCAAATCATGCGCGCCGCCTTCGACGAGACCATGCGCGATCCGGCCTTCCTCGCCGATATGGAACGGCAGCAGGAGCCGGTGAATCCCGTCACGGGTGTCGAGGCCGAACGGCTGTACAATGCGATGAGCCAGGTGCCGGCGGAAATCGTCGCCAAGGCGCGCAAGATCTACGAATAGGAAAAGGATGCTGCTCGAGGGGAAATCGCTGCTCATCACCGGCGCCGCCGGCAATCTCGGTCGTGCCACGGCGACGCGCGCCGCCGCCGAGGGCGCCCGGCTGATTCTCGTCGATCGCGATCAGGACGGGCTGCGCCGGGCGTTCGCCGGACTCGGCGGTGCCAAGATCGAGGCGGCGCTCGAGCTGCAGGACGATGCCGGCATGACCGATCTCGTCGCCCGGGCACGCGGCGCGTTCGGCCGCATCGATGCCTTGTGCAACATCGCCGGCGGCTTCGACATGGGGCCGGCGGTGCATGAGACGCCGCCGGCTTTGCTCGAGCGCATGCTCGATCTCAATGTGCGCTCTCTGCTGGCGGCGAGCCGCGCCGTGGTGCCGGGCATGATCGCCTCCGGCAGCGGCAGGATCGTCAATATCGGCGCCATCGCGGCGCTCAAGGCCGGCCCCCGCATGGGCGCCTATTCGGCCGCGAAGAGTGCCGTCGTGCGCCTGACCGAGAGCATGTCGGGCGAGCTCAAAGCCTATGGCATCAACGTCAACTGCGTGCTGCCCTCGACGCTGGACACGCCGGCCAACCGCCACAGCATGCCGGACGCGGATCCCTCCCTGTGGGTGGCGCCCGACGCGCTCGCCGACGTCATCCTGTTCCTCGCCTCCGACAAGGCGCGCGCCCTGCACGGCACCGCCATCCCGGTGACGGGACTCTCTTGAGAATTAGCGCGCCGCAGCTGCGGCGCGCGCCAGCCCCGGCATGGTAAAACCGATGACAGCGAGCTCCGCGGCCAGAGACGCCCGCTCGCCGCTATCGAGCGGCAGCAAGGGCGGCCGCACGCTGCGCCAGGCGGCATCCTCGGCATAAAGCGCGATCGTCTCCTTGAGTGCGGCGATCATCAGATATTTGCGCCCGATCGTGTCGCGCACGCGGTCGAGGCGCTGCTGCTGCGCCTCCGCGTCCGGCCGCTGCCAACCGCTGTAAAGCGCATGGATCGCCGCCGGATTGACGTTGGCGGTCGCCGATATCGTGCCGACCCCGCCATGGCGCATATTGCGCAAGAGGAAGGATTCCGAGCCGACGAACACGTCGAAGCCCGACGTCGCGAAGGCATCGAGGAAGGTCTTGGTATTGTCCCAATCGCCCGAGCTGTCCTTCATGCCGGCGATCGCGGTCGGATAGGCTTTGAGCAGCCGCTCGACCAGACCGGGCGTGATGCCGACCACCGCGACCGGCGGGATGTGATAGAGATAGAGCCTGAGCCGCGCATCGCCGACGCGCTCGACCACCTCGCTGAAATAGCGATAGAGCCCCGCCTCGGGCACGCCCTTGTAATAGAAGGGCGGCAGCATCAGCACGCCGGCACAGCCATGCTGCACGGCGTGACGGGTCAGCGCCACGGTGTCGCTGAGCGCGCAAGATCCGGTGCCCGGCATCATGCGCCGCGTATCGAGCCCGGCCTCGAACAGCGCATCCATGAGCCCGAGCCGCTCGGCCAAGGACAGCGAGTTCGCTTCGCTGTTGGTGCCGAGAAAGGCGAGGCCGCAATTCTGGCCCAGCAGCCAGCGGCAATGGGCGAGGAAGCGTGCGGGGTCGGGGGTGAGATCGGCGCTGAAGGGCGTGACGACGGGCGAGAGCACGCCGCGAATGCGAGCGGGTTCGGTCATGCGGGGTCCTGGATCGCGAGTGAGCGGCGATTATGGCCGAGGTGCCGGGGTTTGGCGACCTTGCCGGAAGCATGGGCGAGGGGCAGGATGCTCGTCCGGTCCGGGCAGGGGCACAATCGAGCGACGAAGGAGGAAGAGATGAAACGCGCGCGCGCAATTCTCTTGAGTGCCACGATTGCGATCCTGTCGGTGATGCTGCTCGGCTCTGCCTGCCCGGCGGCCGCGCAAGGCACCGCCGCGCTTTCCGGCATCGTCGCCTCTGCCGAGGAAGGCAGGATGGAGGGCGTGATCGTCAGCGCCAGCCGCGCCGGCGGCACGCGGACGATCAGCGTCACCGATCCGGTCACCGTCTGGACCGGCAGCAATTACAGCGGCGTCATCGTCAAGCTCGAGCCCTTGGATTGAGGCGGCGGCATGCATGATGCGGGCTTGCCGCCGGCCGAGCAGCTCGCCGCGCTCGCCAAGGCCGGTCGGCGCGTGCTGACGCCGTGCGGCGACGGATCGCTCGTCTGGCATGTCTGGGGCGACGGCATGCCGATCCTGCTGCTGCACGGCAATCACGGCAGCTGGCGGCACTGGGCGCGCAACATCCCGGATCTCGCGCAGCGATACAGGGTGCTGGCGCCCGACCTGCCGGGCAACGGCGAGTCCGATCCGCCGCTCCTGCCGGCCTCGCTCGCCGCCATCGTCGATGTCATCGAAACCGGCATGCGGGAGATCATCGGACCGACTCGGCTGCACGCTTTGTTCGGCTTTTCGTTCGGCTCGAATATGGCGGGCGATCTCGCGCGCCGCATGGCGGAGGGGCTGCAGCAGCTCGTCCTGGTCGGGCCCGCGGGGCTCGGCCTGCCGCAGGGGCCGCGCGACGAGCTCCTGCGCTGGCGCCAGCTTCCGGACGAAGCCGCCCGCCGTGCCGCCCACCGCCGCAATCTCGAGATCCTGATGATCCACGACCCCGCCCGGATCGACGCTCTCGCGGTCGAGATCCAGGCTTTCGGGGCCGAATCGCACCGGATGCGCGAGCGTCCAAGCATGGGACCGGCGCCGCTCGCCGAGGCCCTGCCGGACATCAGGGCCAGGATCGCCTGCCTCTGGGGCGGTGCCGACGGCGCCGCCGGTCCCTATCTCCAGGCCCGGCGGGACAGGCTCGCCGCGATCCGACCGGATGCCGCGCAATTCCTCATCGAAGGCGCCGGCCATTGGGTGCAATATGAGGCGGCCGAGCGTTTCAATGAGCTGGTGCGCCAGATACTGGGTTGAGGGCGCGAAGGGGGAAGCGGATGGGCAAATTCGTCATTGCGCCGCATTTCCGGCTCCAGGAATGGGTCGCCGAGGAAAAGGGCTATTTCGCCGCCGAGGGGCTCGATTATGAGTTCCACGAGACCATGCCGTCGCAGCAATCGGGCGGCCATCAGCTCGGCGATCGCGTCGGCGCCTATCAGAGCATCGAGCGCGGCCGCGCCTGCGACGTCAGCGGCGCCTGTCATTGGACGGTGAATGTCGCGGCTTCCACCGGACACGGCAAGCTTTATGCCGACGCCTATTCGGTATCGCCCGCCGGCGTCTTCGTGCCGCCGGAATCGCCGATCCGCGAGCCGGGCGATCTCAAGGGCGTGCCGATCTCGGTCGGCTATCAATCGGGCAGCCACTACTCGACCATCCAGGCGCTCGAGCAATATATGGACATAAAGGAGATAGAGCTCTCCTTCGCCGACGGCCTTTTGTTCAGCCGGCTGGAGAAGCTGTTCGATCGCGCCGTGCCGGCGGCGGCCGTGTTCAGCGGGCCGTATTATTTTCTCGAGCAGCTCGGCTTCCGGAAGATCATCGATTCCACCTTCATGATGGCCTCGATCGTCAATGGCAGTCCCGAGCCCGGCGATGTCGTCAGATATTTCCGGGCACTCCGCCTCGCGCAGCGCGACATCGACCTCCGGCCCGAGCTCTATACCCATTACTACAAGCGGGAGTTCCCGGCGCGCTTCCATGATCTCATGGATACCCGCCGCTGGGGTCCGGGCGAGCGCATCGTCTTCGAGCCCTATAGCAAGGAGACCTTCGACATCTCCTTCCGCTGGATCGCGGCGCACGGGCTGTTCGCGCCCGATGCGATGGGCTCCGGCGATTATGCCAGCTCGATCTTCTCGATCGCCGCGGAATAACCTATCGTCCTCTCATGCAGGACGGAATCCAACGCAGCTGGCTCGGTCGCTACAACCGGCCCCATGACGATCTGAGGGAATTCCTCGAGCGCGCCGAGCGCGAGGGCGAGGTCGTGCGGGTGACGGGCGCCGATTGGGATCTCGAGATCGGCGCCCTCTCCGAGATCGCGGTGCATAAGAAGCAGGATGCGCCGATGCTCCTGTTCGACGAGATCAAGGGCTACCCGAAGGGCTTTCGTGCCGTCGCCGGCACCAGCAACTCCACCAAGCGCCTGGCCCTGGCGCTCGGCTTTCCCGATCCGAAAAATCCGCGCGATCTGGTGCTGGCCTATCGCGACCGCATGAAGCTGCACCGGCCGATCCCGCCGGTGACCGTCGCCACCGGTCCGGTGCTGGAGAATATCGACCGCGACGAGGCCGTCGATCTCCTGAAATTTCCCGTGCCGCGGCTGCATGAGGAGGATGGCGGGCGCTATATCGGCACCGACGATGTCGTCATCATGCGCGATCCCGAGGGCGGCTGGATCAACGCCGCCACCTATCGCGCGCAGGTGCACGGGCCGAACACGCTGGGCTTGTGGATCTCACCCGGCAAGCAGGGTCGCCAGATCCGCGACAAATATTTCGCCCAGGGGAAGCCCTGCCCGGTGCTGATCTGCTGCGGCCACGATCCGCTGCTCTTCCTCGCCGCCAATCACGAGGTGCGCTACGGAGTCTCGGAGCTCGATTATGCCGCCGGCCATCGCGGCGAGCCGTTCCAGGTGATTCCGAGCGAGATCCACGGGCTGCCGATCCCGGCGCATGCCGAGATCGTGCTGGAAGGCGAGATCGACCCCGTCGAGACCCATGCCGAGGGGCCGTTCGGCGAGTTCACCGGCTATTATGCGAGCGCCCGGAGCGAGCAGCCGCTGGTGCGCATCCGCCGCGTCTATCACCGCAACGACCCGATCCTCACCACGGCGACGCCGATGCGGCCGCCCAATGACATTCTGCTCAGCAAAT
>Ga0070681_10005730_pt1 | contig 12008 bp, 11 predicted proteins | sample KBSC83BmetaG_FD_65650 | JGI IMG/M metagenome (GOLD analysis project Ga0070681, IMG submission 65650) | Corn rhizosphere microbial communities from Kellogg Biological Station, Michigan, USA - KBS C8-3B metaG | ecosystem: Host-associated > Plants > Roots > Rhizosphere | place: USA: Michigan...
CAGGACCGCGATGCGCGCGCGCGACGGCGCGGCTCCGTCACGAACGTCGGCCATGGATCATCCCCTCCGCCACGTCCACCGCATCAGGGACCCGATGCGATGATATACTTCGCCTCGTATCGCGCGATGGCATCCAGGATGACTCGCATGGCCGCCTCGCTCTTCTCCCACCCCACGGTCTGGACGCGTTTGCCTTCGAGATCCTTGTAGATGTGAAAGAAGTGCTCGACCTCCTTGAGGTAGTGCTGCGGGATGTCGGCAATGTCGAAGTATTCGTGATAGAAGGGATCCTGGCTGGGCACCGCGAGAATCTTGTAGTCCAGTTCGCCGCGGTCCAGCATGCGCAGCACACCAATGGGACGCACGTCGATCTGGCATCCGGGAAACGTGGGCTCGTTGAGCAGCACGAGCACGTCGCAGGGATCGTTGTCCTCCGCCAGCGTCTGGGGAATGAAGCCGTAGTCTCCCGGATAGTGCACGGCGGAATACAGCACGCGGTCCAGGCGAAAGAGCCCTGATTTCTTGTCCAGTTCGTACTTGTTGCGGCTACCGCTCGGGATCTCGACGACGGTCGTGACCTCGTCCGGCGGATGATTGCCGGGCGGCAGGTCGTGCCAGGGGTGGATCACGACGCGGCGCGGCCGGCCTCAGCGTGATCGACCTCGCGCTGCATGGTGCCCTTGTAGCGCATCGGCTCCTCGGTCACGCCGAAGTTCCGCGCATGGAGTTCCGCGATGCGCGCCATTTGTTCGGGAGCGAGGTCCGGCAGATCGGATGCGGCGGCGAACTCGGCGAGCTGCCCGGCGTCGTAGATGTTGGGAAGTGCGGTGACGACGCGCGGCTCCGCGAGCAGCCACTTGAGCGCCGCCTGGCCGAGCGTCATGTGCGTCGCGAGGAAGTCGAGTGTGCGGACTTTCCGCACGCCGCCGGTGAGCCAGGAACGCGGACGGTGGCGGCGATGGTCGTTCTCCGGGAAGACGGTGTCTTCCGTGTATTTCCCCTCGAGCATACCCGACGCGTGGGTGACGCGAATGTTGAAGCAGCAGTTGGGCGCCGTTCGGCGCGCCGCCTCGAGCATGGCCGTACCAGGGTGCTGCTCGAGGATATTCCAGATCATCTGGATGGTGTTGATGTCGCGCTCGCGCTCCATGAGCTCCACCGCTTCATAGAGCCAGCCAATGGCGGGCCCGAATGCGGCCCCCCAGGCGCGAATCTTCCCTTCGCGCGTGAGCGCGCGCAGGGTCTCCCAGATTTCGGGATTGCGCACGTGCTCCATCTTCACGTTGTGGAGCTGCAGCACGTCGATGTAGTCGGTGCCGAGCCGTTCGAGACAGCGGTCCACGGCGAGCCGCATGTAGGCGTCGTCGAAGCGCTGGGGCAGCTCGGCCTGTCCGCGGCGGGCCGTGGCGGCGGCACTGTCGTAAATGTCGTAGCCGATCTTGGTGGCGTATACGACCGTGTCGCGCATGCCGGCGAACGCGCGCGCGAGCTGCCGCTCGCTGCGGCCGTTGCCGTAGGTGTCGGCGGCGTCGAAAAAGGTGATGCCGCGGTCGTACGCGTCGCGCAGCAGCGTGACGGCCTCGTCGTCGCTCTTCCTGCCCCACCAGTCCGTGGCGATGGTCCAGAGGCCGAATCCGATTTCGGAGACGGAAATGCTGGTGGAGGGGAAGATTCTATGGTGCATGGTCGCTGGTCGCTGGTCGCTGGTCGCTGGTCGCTGGTCGCTAGTGCAGGCGCTCGGCGGCGTCCACGGCGAAGTACGTGATGATCATGTCCGCTCCGGCGCGGCGAATCGCGAGGAGCGATTCCATCATCGCGCGGTCGAGATCGAGCCAGCCACGCTGAGCGGCTGAATGAATCATAGCGAACTCACCGCTCACCTGATAGGCAGCGAGCGGCGCGTTGAACGTGCGTTTGACGCGCGCAATCACGTCGAGATACGGGCCGGCGGGTTTCACCATCACCATGTCCGCGCCCTCATCGATGTCGAGCTGGACTTCGCGAATCGCTTCCTCCGCATTGGCCGGATCCATCTGATAGCCGCGCCGGTCGCCCTCGCGCGGCGTCGACTCGGCCGCATCGCGGAAGGGGCCGTAGAACACCGAGGCGTACTTGGCGGCGTAGGAGAGAATGGCGGTATCGGGGCAGCCCTGCGTGTCGAGCTCGCGGCGGATCGCGCGCACCCGTCCATCCATCATGTCGCTGGGCGCGACGACGTCGGCTCCGGCCTGCGCGTGCGACAGCGCCTCGCGCGCGAGCAGCTCGAGCGTCGCGTCGTTGTCCACCGTGCCGTCACGCAGCACGCCACAGTGGCCGTGGTCCGTGTACTCGCACATGCAGACATCCGTGATTACCACGAGCTCCGGCAGCGCGCGCTTGAGCGCGCGCACTGCCTGCTGCACCGGCCCCTGCTCGTCCCACGCGGACGAGCCGATGGCGTCCTTGGCATCGGGGATGCCGAAGAGCAGCACCCCGCCGACCTGTGCCTTCGCGGCCCGCTCCGCATCGCGCAGCAGCTCGTCCACCGAGGTCTGCGCTACGCCGGGCATTGATTCCACGTTCTGGCGCACGCCGTGACCGGAGCGCACGAAGAGCGGCAGCACGAGCTGATCGGGCGCGAGCCGCGTTTCGCGCACGAGGCGGCGGAGGGCCTCGGTGCGACGGAGGCGGCGGGGACGGCTGACGGGGAACGCGGGCATGCTGGCGGAGCTCGACGTGATGACGGTTGTGAGGAATCTAGCGTGCCGGCATCGGCGTCGAGATGACGCGGGCGTTACGAGCTGCGCCGTCGCTCGCCCGACCCGCAGGTGACAATGGACGCGCGGCGACGGTATCTTCGCTGCTTCTGGAGGGAGGCCATGAGCAAGCTGCTGTACGATGCCCGGTTCGCGTTGCGCGGCTTTCGGCGCACCCCCGGCTTCTCCGCCATCGCGGTGATCATCCTCGGTCTCGGCATCGGCATGGCCGTCGCGATGTTCACGGTCTTCCGGATCGTGCTCGTTCGCAAGCTCCCGGTCGTCGGGCAGGATCGCGTGGTCGTGATGTGGACGTACGGCGCCGATCCCTCGACTGACCTCGTGACCGGTACGAAGGACCTGTCCGTCGTGCGCGCGAATGCCCGGACCATTCAGGACGTGGCCGCGGTCGCGCACTGGCCCGCGTATCCCACGTCCTTCGACGACGGCGGGCGTGAGATTGCGCTCAATCGGGGTATGGTGACCGGGAATTTCTTCGCCGTGCTGGGTGCCCGGCCCATGCTCGGGCGCCTGCTCGAGCCGGACGACGATGAAGCGCCGGGAGCATCTCCCACCGATTCGTCCCGAACACGAGCGCTCGTGCTGAGCTATCGCGCGTGGCGCGACAAGTTTGACGGCGATCCCGGCGTGCTGCATGCGCAGCTCGTGGATCCGACCATTGGATTGACGTACAGGATAGTCGGCGTGGCCCCTCCGGGGTTCGACTACCCGGCCGGTGTGGACTACTGGATTCCCATGTGGTCCGGATGGCAATCCACGGTTTCCGCATTCGCGGTCGCCCGACTGCGGCCCGGTGCGACGGTAGCCGCAGCAGCCAGCGAATACCTCGCCATCGAGCGGCGCCTCGAGCCGACGCTGGGCCTGCGCGGCGCGCACGCCGCTACCTTCGCGGACACCGTGCTCGGCAGCGTCCGGCCCGCGCTCGGGCTGCTCACCGCCGGCGTCGCCGTGCTGCTCCTCATTGCGTCGCTGAACGTCGGCAACCTGCTTCTGCTCCGGGCCTCGTCGCGCCACCGCGAAGTGGCCGTCAGGCGTGCACTAGGTGCCACCTACAGGGACGTGCTGCGCCAGTTCATCATTGAGGCCGCAATGCTCGGTGCGGCGGGCGGCCTGGTCGGCCTCTGCGTTGCCCTCGCTCTCATTCGCGCACTGGTGGTGCTCGCGCCGCCCGGACTGCCACGCCTGGACGAGATTCAGCTCTCCCCGGCGCCTCTCGTCATTGCGGTCATGCTGTGCGCGATCACGGTGCTGATATTCGGGATCGCCCCGGCGATATTCTCGGCGCGCTCCATCAGCACGTCTCTTCGCATCGATTCGCGAACCGGCGGCGAAACCCGCCGTCGCCGCATCGCCCGCCAGGCGCTGGTTTCGTCACAGATCGCACTGGCCATGGTCCTGCTCGGCGGCGCGGCGCTGCTCGTGCGCAGCCTCGCACGACTCGAGACGCAGGACACCGGCTTTGTGAGCGATCACCTCTCGGTTTTCGGCTACTCGATCGATTTTCGGAAGTACGCGAGCTGGCCACAAACGCTGCCGCTCGGTGATGCGGTCGTCCGTCGCATTGGCTCGATACCAGGCGTTGTGGCAGCCACGCAGATTGTCGTGCCGCCGCTGCTCGGCAATGGCGTCTGGCAGGTGCGATTCGCTCCAGAGGGCCAACTCGCCGTGGAGAGTGCGCGCTTTCCGGTGATGCCGGCAGAGATGGGCGGGCCGGAGTTCTTCAAGACGTTCGGTGTGCGCATCGTACGCGGCCGCGCGTTTACAAGCGACGATCGCGCCACTGCTCCGCTCGTCGCCATCGTCAGCGAATCCGCGGCGCATCGCCTCTGGCCCGGACAGGACCCGATCGGGAAGCGAATTCAGATTCCCGGAGCGACAGCGGCCAGCATCGTTGGAGGTGATCAGTGGCGGACTGTTGTCGGCGTGGCGCATGACACGCATTTGCGTACCTTCCGCGAGTCATCGCCCATGGTCTACCTGCCATCACTGCAGGGCTTCTGGCAGGGCTTCGTCGCGATACGGAGCACCGTTGCCCTCGACCGCCTGCTTCCCGCGCTTCGCGCCGCCGCGCACGATGTGGATCCACAACTCGAGCTGCAGAACCCACGCACCATGGACCAGATCCTCGCTCAACCGCTGGCCCAACCACGGTTGAGCACTCTCCTCATGTCGGGCTTTGGCGTGATGGCGCTGCTCCTTGCGGGGATCGGCCTGTTCGGAGTCATGGCATCGGTCGTTCGCGACCAGACCCGGGAATTCGGCATCCGGATTGCTCTGGGCGCGACTCCATCGCAGGTGCGGCGCCAGGTCCTGATCGGCGCATCATACATGGCGGGAATCGGAGTGCTCGCCGGGTTCGTCGTGGCATTGGGAACGTCGCGGCTGCTGTCATCGCTGCTTTTTCGGGTGAGTCCGGCTGATCCGGTGGCGCTCGGCGCCGCGTGTGCCGTGCTATTAGGCGTAGCGACGCTGGCGGCATACCTGCCAGCGCGGCGCGCGACAGCGATCGATCCCGTCCAGGCGCTTCGGGCGGACTGACGTTCGCGGGTCGGACGCTCCCGAGGCGCCGGACTCTGAGATGGCCGTGATCGTCCGGCAGGACTGAAGTCGAATCGCGTTCAAAGTCGGCGCCGAAATCGGTGCTCGCTCATTCTCGGTGACCGCCTTTCACGGCTTTCATCAATGCGCTGATGATGCATTCGGTCGGATCCGAAGCAGGGCACACGATTCGTCCGCGGTTGCGAATAGCGTACGGCGCGCCTGCAAACGGCGGACAGGATTTCAGGATTGACAGGATTTACAGGATTTTCATGGTGCTGTTCCCAAGGCAGTTGCGCTCAATCAGCGAACCTACCGGTATTGGGAAGTTCGGCTCCGCACGATCCTGTTGATCCTGACAATCCTGAAAATCCTGTCTCAATTCCATCTCTTCGTAGAATTCGGTCTGCGAGCTCGGGCCAATACCGCCTTCTCTCGGCATTCGGCGAGCATCATTAATGTGGATACCTGAAGATCATTAATGATCGTCGATGCGCCCGACCTTCCTCGGCCGGCGTCCGCCGATGCTGACGACGACACATTCCAGGCTCGCGCGCGAACCACTATTCCGGCTGCGGCGCCGGCACGCCCTCCTCTCCCCGCAGTCCCGCCAGAATCTCGTCCGCCCCCTCTTGCCGCAGCTCTTCAGCCAGCCGCGCTCCCGCATGTTCCGGATGCGCCGGATCGACCACCGCCGCGCCCCGCAGCACACGAGCGCCCGCGACGTCCGACAGCATGCCGTGCAGCACCCCCCCGCCGTCCTGCTCCACGACCAGCGCGCCGATCGGCACCTGACAGCCGCCTTCCAGCGCCGCGAGAAATGCGCGCTCGGCGCGCGTGGCGCATGATGTGGCCGCATGATTCAGTGACGCGATGAGCACGCGCACCGCATCGTCATCGGCGCGTACCTGTACGGCTATCGCCCCCTGACCCGGTGCGGGGAGCCAGCCGGGCGGCTCGAGATAGGCGTCAATGCGCTGGCGCACGCCCAGACGGTGCAGACCGGCGGCGGCGAGAATCGCGGCGTGCACCTGGCCGTCGTCCACCTTGTGCAGGCGCGTGGGGACATTGCCGCGCAGCTCCACCACTTCCAGGTCGGCGCGCGCATGCCGGAGCTGCGCGCGCCGGCGCAGGCTCGACGTGCCCACCCGGCTGCCGCGCGGCAGGTCGGCGAGGCCCTCGGCGGCGATCGCGTCGTTCACCACGAGCACATCGCGCGGATCCTCCCGCTCGAGTACCGCGGCAATGGCGAGCCCTGCAGGCATTTCCGTGGGCAGGTCCTTCAGCGAATGCACGCAGCAGTCCACGCGCCCCTTGAGCAGCGCGTGCTCCAGCTCGTGCGTGAACAGCCCCTTGGCGCCGATCGCGCCCAGCGGCTTGTCGGTGTTCCGGTCACCGGTGGTCTTGAATGTGACCAGGGTGGACGGCGTGCCGCGCGCGGCGAGCGCGTCGGCGACGAGACGTGCCTGGCGCAGCGCCAGCTCGGAGGATCGCGTCGCGATGCGCAGGCCGCCGTCGTCGCTCACGCAAACGCCTCGAGCACGGCGTCCGCCAGTGCGTCCAGCGTCGCCGTGCGCGCTTCGACCGTCACCTGGAGTCCCAGTGCGCGCGCGGCATCGCTCGTCACCGGCCCAATGGACGCGACACGCGTGCGCCGCGCCGCATCCACCCCCACCGCGCGCACGAGGTTCTGCACCGTGGACGCTGAGGTAAACGTGACCAGATCCACGCCCTCGGCCAGCGCGTCGCGCGCGGTGATCTCGCCCTCGGGGTCAGGCACCGTGCGGTACACGGGGACATCATCCACCACGGCGCCCAACGCGCGCAGCTCGGCACACAGCAATTCCCGCGCGCCCTCCGCACGCAGGTACAGCATCCGCGAGCCGCGCACGGCGTCGCTCTCGCGCAGCGCGTCCACGACGCCTTCGGCCACGAAGCGGCGCGGCACCAGATCAGGCGAGAGGCCGATCGCGAGGAGCGCGTCCGCGGTGGCGGGGCCGACAGCCACCAGCCGCACGCCGGACAGCGCCCGCGCATCGAGTCCCAGCCCGCGCAGCTCGTGCCACATGCGTTCTACCGCGTTGCTGCTCGTGAAAAGCGCCCACTGATACGACGCCAGCGCCTGCAGCGCATGCCCGAGCGGTGCGGTGTCGAGCGGTTCGATGCGTATCGTGGGTGCTTCGATGACGTCCGCGCCGAGCGCGCGCAGTCGCGCAGACAGCCCGGAGGCCTGCGCCCGCGCGCGCGTCACGAGCACACGCCGCCCGTGGAGAGGACGAACATCGAACCAGCGGATGCGTTCGCGCAGCGACACCACGTCGCCTATGACGGTGATGCACGGCGCCCTGACCTGTTCCGCGTGCGCCACGTCAACGAGCGTGCCCAGTGTGGCCGTGACCGTGCGCTGTCGCGCGTATGTGCCCCACTCGATCATCGCCACGGGTGTGGCGGCCGCGCGCCCGCCCGCGAGCAGCGCCGCCACGATCGCCTCGAGCCGGCTCACGGCCATGTACAGCACCAGCGTACCGCGCGTGTTCGCCAGTGCGTTCCAGTCCGTGTCGCTCGCGTCCCTGGCGGGATCCTCATGACCGGTCACGAAGGTGACCGATGTGGCGAGGCCGCGATGCGTCACCGGAATTCCGGCGTACGCCGGCGCGGCGATGCCGGCCGTGACGCCCGGCACGATCTCGAAGGGAATGCCGGCGCAGGCCAGCGCTTCCGCCTCCTCGCTGCCGCGCCCGAAGACGAAGGGATCGCCGCCCTTGAGCCGCACCACGCGCAGCCCGCGCCGCGCGAGTTGCACCAGGAGCGCGGTAATGTCCTGCTGCCGCACCGAGGCTTCGCCGCCCCGCTTCCCCACGAAGTGTCGCTCGGCGCCCGCCGCGACCGCATCCGCGGCGACGAGGCGCGGATGCACGAGCGCGTCGTATACCACGGCATCGCATGTGGCCAGCAACTCGCGTCCCCGTACCGTGAGCAGCCCGGGATCGCCTGGCCCGCCGCCAACGAGATGGACGATGCCGGACGCGCCGGTGTCGCGAGATGACATGCGTACAAGATGCCCCGGCCCGCATGCGTTCTCAACCGACAATCGGCGACGATGCATGCACACCCGGGGCCGGCGTGCATTATCATGCAGACTTATGGACGCCTCGGGACACGACATGAGTGACGTGGCAGTCGAGACCCCAGCGCCCGGCGACACGGCCGCCGGGCGCGTCACGATTCTCGCCGGCTGTTCCTTTGCGGGGCTCGAGTTTCTCTATCGCCTGTCGCGCCGGCGGCGGCTGGCGCCCGGCACGATGGTCGTCGTGGAGCCGCGCGCGCGGCACCCGTACATTCCGCTCGCGCACGAAACGGTGATCGGCCGGCGCGCGCCCGGCACACTGCAGTTCGACACACCGGCGTTCTGCCGCTCCATTGGCGCCGATTTCATCAGCGACTCGCTCGCATCGCTCCGCACCGCGGAGCGCATGGTGACGCTCACGAGCGGCCGCGTGCTGGCGTACGATCGTCTCATCCTCGCCGTGGGGAGCGTGCCGGATATTCCCGCGGCATTCGCGCAGTCGCCCTCAGTGGTCGCCGCGAAATTTCTCGATGACCCGGCCGCGCTGCACCGCAGGCTGCACGTACTTCGCGTGCAGGGCGCGCGTGTGCTGCGGGCGGTCGTGGTGGGCGGCGGCATCACCGCCGTGGAATGGAGCGCCGAGTCGGCCAGTGCGCGCGTGGACGGCGTCCGGATCGTGACGACGCTCGTGGGCGGCGACCCCCGGCTTCTGCCGCGCTTTCACCCGCGCGTGGCCCGACGCGCGGCGCACGTGCTCTCGACGCTGCGCATCGAGACGCTGCTCGGCCGCCGCGCGTTGGACATCAGCGGCGACCACGTGGTGCTCGAGCAGAACGTGTCCATCCCGTTCGACATGATTCTCTGGGCGGCCGGCGTGCGCGCCAATCCGGTGCTCGCCGCGCTGGGCCTGCCCCTCACCGAGGACGGTCACGTCGTGGTGACGCCGCGACTGGCAGTGCCGGGCCTCGACGGGGTCTACGCCATGGGCGACTGCGCGCGCATTGCCGGTGCCGGTGCGGCTCGCCCCACGACCGACCGCGCCATCGATGCCATCTGGCAGGGCGCCTATCTTGCCCGGCGTGTGGCGGCAGGGTGGCGGCCCGATGCCGGTCCCGCGTTCCGGCTGCGCCGCACCTTTCCCTACGGCATGTCGCTGGGTCCGCGCCGGAGTGCCATTGTGTATCGGGGACTCCACGCGGATATGCGCCCCTTCGTCTGGTTTCGCCGCTGGTTGCAGTGGGGATACTACGCGCGCTTCCGGATCGAGGCGTGGCGCCGGGGATAGTGTTCTCCCCGCCACCCCGCCCGTCCCTTGGGAATCGGCAATCGGGAATGGGGAATCGGTAAGGCAATCCGCCCCCCGCCGCCTCACCCCGATTTCATCAAGAGCAGGGAATCGGCCTCCCCATTCCCCATTCCCACGATTCCCTATTCCCGATTGCCCATTCCCAGGGGCGGGGTGGTGGGGCGTGGAAGATTCCCTATCCCCGATTGCCCATTCCCAAGGGCGGGGTGGTGGTGATGGGCAGCAACGCCCCGCAACCTGAGCCAGACGCTCAGCGCGTACGCCCCGTACACCACTGCCACGATGATGTACGCCGCATGGTAGTAGCCCGCATTGTGTGGCATCAGCCGCGATCCTCCGCGTCGAGCTCGTCGCGCGCGATGGCGAGGTGATAGCGCGCCCGGAAGAGCGCGATGAACAGGATCGTGAAGGACACGAAGGCCAGCGCGAACGTCTCGAGCATCTCGTTGGGCAGCGACGGACGGCTCGGCTTGCCGATGATCGGCATCGGATGCAGCGTGCGGAACAGGTACACGCTCAGGTGGATGAAGGGAATGAGCAGCGCACCCAGAATGCCGAGCACCGCGGAGTAGCGGGCGCGCATTTCGCGGTCCTCGATCGCGCCGCGCAGCACCAGGTAGCCCACGTAGATGAACCAGAGAAAGAGCGTCAGCGTGAGCCGCGCGTCCCAGGTCCACCAGGTGCCCCAGATCGGCTTGCCCCACAGCGAGCCGGTGACGAGCGTGACGCTCGTGAAAACTACGCCCACCTCGGCGGCGCTCTCCGCCACGCGATCCAGCTTGAGGTCCTTGAGCCAGAGGTAGCCAATGCTCGCCAGCGCCACGATGCCGAACGCCATGAACGCCACCCACGCCGACGTGGGGTGCACGTAATAGATCTTCTGTGCCGGACCCTGGATGGCCTCGAGCGGCGTGAAGTAGATCGCACGGATATACGTGGCGGCCACCGCGAGCACGGCCACGACGAACCACCAGCTGATGCCGGAGCGCGCGCGACGCGCGCCGGCTGCCGTAGGCGCGTGCACGTCGCTCGTGAGTTGTGTCGTCATTCCTCGATCGTAAATGGAAACGCCATCATGCAGGCCGCGACGAACACCAGGTCGAACGCCAGGAGAATCTTGAGCCAGTTCGCTGCCTCCAGTACGGGCCGGCCGCTCAGCAGTCGCGCGGTGGCCTGCGCCGCGGGCATCACGATCGGCACGAAGAACGGGAGCGACAGCATGGGCAGCAGAAGCTCCGCGAGCCTCGTGTTCACCGCCATCGCGCTGAACAGCGTTCCCACCGCCACGAGCCCGATCGTTGCCAGCAGCGCCACGCCCGCAATCGCGAGCCAGCGACCGCCAAACGGCGTGTTGTAGAACAGCGCGACAGCAGGTATGGAGATCGCCTCCACCGCCCCCACGAACACAACGTTCGCCAACGCCTTGCCCAGGTAGATCGCTTCGCGCGGAACCGGGGCACCCAACAGTGCGTCGATGGCTCGATCCGCGAGCTCCAGGCTGAACGACCGGTTGAGCCCCAGAAGTCCCGCGAATGTGAAGATGACCCAGAGCACACCGGGCGCCAAGTCCATGCCGGTCACGGCGGTGGGGTCCCAGGCGAAGAAGAAGATCACGATGGCGAGGAGCGCGAACACCACCGCGGAAAAGAACGCCGTGCGCGTACGGAACTCGATCGCCAGGTCCTTGCGCGCGATGAGCAGCGCGGCAGCGAGCGTGCCAGGCCGCGCGTCAGGCGCCACGCGTCACCAGATCGCGATACGTGGCCGCGTACGCCGCGGCATCCAGTTCGTCGCACGGTTCGACGCGCACGAAGCGCCCCGCCTGCATCACCGCGGCATGCGACGCCAGCGCCAACCCTTCTCCGAGATTGTGGGTGACGAGAATGAGCGTAGCCCCGTGCGCGCGCAGTTCGGTGAGCGCGGCGGTGAGCGCCGCGGCGCCCGTGGCGTCGAGTCCGGTGAAGGGCTCATCGAGCAGGACGACGCGCGGCCCATGCACCATGGCTCGCGCAATGGACACCCGCTGCTGCAGCCCGCGGCTCAGCGAGCGCACCGGCGCATCGGCGCGGTCGAGCACGCGCATGCGTTCCAGCGCCACGTGCGCCGCGGTGCGCGCATCGCGCACGCCGTGCAGCCGCGCGGCGAATTCCACGTTCTCCCGCGCCGTGAGCGCGCCGTAGAGCATGCTCGCGTGCGAGATGAGGCCCACGACGGCGCGCACCTCCTCGCCACCCGGAAGCGTCACGCCGCCAATGCGCGCCGTTCCCGAGCTGGGCTTGAGCAGCCCCGCGAGCATGCGGAGCAGTGTCGTCTTCCCTGCCCCGTTCGGCCCGAAGAGCGC
>Ga0070681_10005731_pt1 | contig 12008 bp, 11 predicted proteins | sample KBSC83BmetaG_FD_65650 | JGI IMG/M metagenome (GOLD analysis project Ga0070681, IMG submission 65650) | Corn rhizosphere microbial communities from Kellogg Biological Station, Michigan, USA - KBS C8-3B metaG | ecosystem: Host-associated > Plants > Roots > Rhizosphere | place: USA: Michigan...
GACTTCACCTTGGCGGCGTGGATCAAGCCTGCGTAAGCAGTGACAAAGTTTGTACCGACGGATGCTGCTTCAGCCATGCTGATTCGAGCAGGCTTGATTGCTACGCCTTCGGCGGGAACCACAATCTGCCCCGCATGCGCGCCATCGCGCGTGAATCCGATCTCGCCTCCGCTGCCGAATACTTCCCTGCCTTGCAGGGCCGCTGGTCCGGAGATCACCGTCCCGGCAAAATCGCGACCCGGCGTGCGCGGCAGCGTTGTGCCTTCCATCTTGCCGAGAATGTTCTTCGTGTCACTGGGATTGATGGATGCCGCCGCGATCCTGATGAGGACTTCGTCCTTCGCTGGTTTTGGATCAGGAACATCTTCCAGGCGCAGCACCTCGCGGACTGAGCCAAAGCGCTCGAAACGCAGGGCCTTCATGCGTGCACCAGAACCGGCTTGCCGCGACGCATCTGTTTTGCGAACTCCTCCACCGGCAGCGTATTCAGTACGTCTGCCTTCGTCAGCCACGCGCGACGAAGCTGAAGCACGCCGTAGCGGATTTTTTCCATGTGCGACGTATGGTGCGCGTCAGTATTGATCACAAACTTCACGCCGCGCGCCTTCGCCATCCGCAGGTGCTGGTCGCGCAGGTCGAGCCGGTCCGGATAGGCATTGTGCTCCATGGCAACGCCTGCCTTCGCCGCGGCTGTGAACACCTTGTCGTAATCAAACGTGTAACCTTCACGGCGCAGCAGCATCCTTCCCGTGGGATGGCCGATCAGCGACGTATGCGGATTCTCGATCACGCGCAGCAGCCGATCCGTCATCTGCTGCTGGTCCTGGTTGAAGTGCGAGTGCACGCTGGCGATCACCAGGTCCATCTGCTCAAGCACAGAATCAGAAAGATCGAGCTCGCCATCGGCGAGAATGTCCACTTCGATGCCGGCGAATACGGTGATGCCCTCGATCGCATCATTCGCCTGGCGAATCTTCTTGATGTGCTGCTCGGCGCGCTTGTCATCCAGTCCATTGGCGAATGCCAGGTTCTTGGAGTGATCCGTGATTGCCATGTATTTGTAACCGCGTTCGCGCGCCGCCAGTGCCATTTCCTCGATCGTGCACTTGCCGTCCGTTTCAACCGTGTGCATGTGCACATCACCCTGTATGTCCTCCACCTTGATCAACTCCGGCAGGCGGCCTTCTGCAGCCGCCTCAATCTCGCCGTTGTTTTCGCGCAGCTCCGGCGGAATCCATTCCAGGCCAAGCTTTTTATAGATCTCTTCTTCCGTCTTCCCGGCTACCCGTTTCTCATCGTCGACACGCGCAAGCCCGTATTCATTCAACGTGAAACCCATTTTCAATGCGCGCTGCCGCAGCGTGACGTTGTGGTTCTTGGAGCCGGTAAAGTATTGCAGCGCCGCACCGAATGAGTCCGGCGGAAGCAGCCGGACGTCCACCTGCATTCCACTGCGCAGCTTCACGCTCACTTTGTTCTCGCCCTTGGCGAGCACTTCCAGAATTCCGGGGAAATTCAGGATCTGATCTATAACTTTGTTGCGCTGATCTTCATTGGCGCAGCATTTGCCCGTCACCAGCAAGTCGAGGTCGCCGACCGTCTCGCGGCCACGGCGTAGCGACCCTGCGGGCGTGACCTTATCCACCCCGGGCAGGGCCTCCAGCAGGCCAATCATCTTGCTGGCAATGTCATCGGCCGTATCAATATGGAAGCGGCCGGTGATCTGTTTGTAGCTCTCGATGGACTTGAGGATCTTCTGTTCAGACTTCTCGCTCAGCCGCGGCAGCGTGCGCAGCTTGCCTTCCTGCGCCAGTTTGGCGACTCCATCAACATCGCAAACCTGGTACGCGTCCCAGATCAGGGCAATCGTCTTGGGGCCCAGCCCGGAAATCTTGAGCAACTCCAGCATCGATGGCCGAAACCGCTTGCAGAGTTCTTCATGCAGACGCAGTTTGCCTTCGGTGAAAATTTCTTTGATGTTTCCGGCCATTCCCTTGCCGATTCCGGGGATCGCCAGCAGCGCTTTCTGGTCCTGATAAATCTCAGATAGCTGCTGATCCAGCGATTCAATTGCCTCGGCCGCGCGACGGTAGGAACGAATGCGGAACGGATCTTCGGCCGCGACCTCCATCAGGTCAGCGGTTTCATACAGGATGTTCGCGATAGATTTGTTGTCAGTCTGCACGAGAAAACAATTCTAAAGCAGGCAAAAATTTTCGACCTTCAGATGTTCTGATCTTCCGTTACTCCGGTATCCCGATACGTTGATCCATTTAAACTGTTTTCCATGCCAGGATCGCGCAAGAAAACTGCTGCTGCCAAAATCGTCAAATCGAAAACCGTCTTTAAGGGGCCCGTGTTCAGCGTGGTTTCACAGCAGGTCAGGGAGCCTGACGGCGTAAATGTCCGGCGCGACATCGTCGAACATCCCGGATCAATCGTAGTGCTGGCAGTCGATGACAGCACCCGCCCTCCTCGCGTCTTGCTCGAGCGCCAATATCGTCATGCCGCCAGAACCAGATTATGGGAACTCCCGGCAGGCAGCCTCGATCCCGGCGAGTCGCCACTCACAGGCGCCAGGCGGGAATTGCTCGAGGAGACTGGTTACACGGCTTCGAAATGGCAGAAGGCTCTTTATTTCTACGTCAGCCCCGGATTCCTGACCGAGAGTATGGAAATCTACCTGGCTACCGGCCTGAAACAAGGTAAAGCTCAGCCCGAAGAAGACGAGCGCATCGCCATCCGCTTCTTTCCTTTGAATCAGGCTATCGCCATGGCGGAATCAGGAAAGATCATTGATGCCAAGACGATAGCCGGCCTTCTCTGGCTCGAGAGACATCTCTCGCAGACCTAAGAAATCCCTTCTTTTGGTGGATAACGACAGCATTTATTAGGGGAAATCCCTGAGAGCAGCCGGTTTACCCCCCTCAATCGGGCTCCTGCTTAGGTAACTAAGTAATTGACATGAGGATTTAACAGAGCGACAATATTACAACAGCCAAAGTAGCGGGTAATATCGACGTAATCCCCGGGAGAAGGTTAATTCTCCGGTGCCTGCGTCCCTCCTTAAGCAGTGGCAACACCCATTTGTAGGGAAATCAAAAAGTCCCCAGGCATTGCCGTACATCCGGTATGCCGGTGGACGCTCGGAGTAAGGAACGTGTCTCGAATCAAAGGCAAAGTGAAATGGTTCAATAACGCAAAAGGGTTCGGTTTCATCGGTCGGGATGACGGCCCTGATGTGTTCGTGCACTACAGCGCCATCCAGTCTGAAGGCTATAAAAGCCTGCAGGAGGGTGATGACGTAGAGTTTGAAATCGTACAAGGCCAAAAAGGGCCGCAGGCTGAAAACGTCACAAAGAATCAAGCGACGCATTCCGCCTGATACCCTGCTCAACCTCCTCGCCACAGTATCAAGACCCGGTTTACCCCCTTGGACCGGGTCTTTTATTTTTGTCGCTTCGCTCCAGCACCGCTCGGATGCCATTCTTGCCACGTTGAAGCCTTTATGCTCCTGTGACGCCTCTGCTCGGCGCGTGCCCGGCCTCGCCGAGGGGCAGAACCGCTTTCCCGATCGCCAGATCACCAGATCCAACCGATGCCTCTCCGGTCCCGGCTTTTGTTTCCGATTACGGCGATTCCGGCGATCACGCGCGATTCCGGCGATCCCCCTGCCACCCCCCGGTTCGTCCCCGATCGTCCCCGGTCGTCCCGGGGGTATCCCGGCCTCGTCCCGACGGACATCCCGGCTGATCCCGACCCTGTCCCGGTCCGTCCCGGCTATCAGCAGAGGGTTGTGGCAACCTTGACACGTTTCCGGACCCGTATCTGGCTGATGCCATCTGCCAACGCCTCTTCTATTCAGTTTTTAAAGATCGGCGCCGCTTTCGCGGCAATTCCCCTAAGGAAATCGAGCTAACATACTATGGTTTCGCTTCGCGAATCAAGAGCGAAATAGGTCAGTGCTGCTCCTCGTCCGAAAGGGCGAAGAATGTTTGCTCGCATCTTTAGGGTGGAGGAGGCCTTAGGCCTCCGGCCAGAATGGCCAGATTCTGTCATGTTGAGCGGAGTGCGAGTGAGCGACAGCGAAATGAGTGCGCAGTCGAAACATCCCGAGAATGCATCCCATGCCATGCTGATTCAGGGAATTTTGGCCCATGCAGCGGACTACCAAGCGCGGAGGAGGGATAAGCCTTGGGAAAGAACTTCGGGTATGGCGTTGTAGGCGCGCGTGGAGCGTAACACGCACCATCGCCAGCGTAACCACCTCCTATAATGAAGCTCATGAAATTTTTCGGCCTACTGATCGCCGTCTTCGCGCTCGCAATTCTGCCGACCCAATCATTCCCTTCTACTCAGGCGGCTCCCGCCACCGGACAACAGAATCCCACTCCCTACGTCATGGACGGTGGCGCAGGGCCATGTTCGGCGGAATTTGCCGTGACCGGCCCGGACGGTAAACCCGTTTTCGCAGCCTTAATCAACGTTCACGTCGTCTATGGTTTCGGCGGATTCCATAAACTCGATCTGGGCGTTTACACAGACCATGACGGCAAGGCGAAATTTACCGGCCTGCCGGCAAAGGTCAGGAATCCTCCGCTTGAGTTCCGTGCCGGCAAAGACAATCTCGCCGGAATGGCAACGGTGGACCCCGCGACTGAGTGCCAGGCCAGGCATGACATTATTCTGGAAGCCCCGAAGAAGTGAACGCCCGCGCGTAACGACCGTAGCGGGCGAGTCACACTGATTTGAATTCTTTCTGGGTGCGTTCTGTTATCCTCGCCCTGTGAAGCCACGTAAGCCGAGCATCCTGCTGGTTGGGTCGGGAAATCTGGCGCAGGCGCTGGCGCCGGCGCTCCAGCAAGCCGGTTATCCCATCATTGCCATCGCAGCGCGCAATGCCTCTCCCTCGCGCCGGCGTGCAAAGGCTCTGGCCGAGAAAGTCGGCGCTCGCCCGTTGCTACTGGCCGACGCAGGCCCGATCGCGGATATCGTCTGGCTCTGCCACACCGATGACGAACTCGCTAAGACAGCCCAGTCACTTGCGAAACAACGCGGGTGGCGCGGGAAGATCGCTCTCCACTCCAGCGGCGCGCTCTCGAGTGACGTACTCCTGCCTCTTCGCCGCGCGGGCGCGTACGTTGCTTCCCTCCACCCCATGATGACCTTCATTGCCGGCACGGCGCCCGAAATTGCAGACGTGCCATTTGCCGTGGAAGGCGATGCACGCGCCGTAATCGCTGCGAACAACATCGTACGCGACCTCGGCGCGCAGGTCTTCGAACTCAAAAAACAATCCAAGGTCCTGTACCACGCGCTCGGATCTTTTTCCTCGCCCATGATCGTAGCCGCGCTCGCCACCGCCGAGCGTGTTGGCAAAGCCGCCGGGCTTGGACAGCAGCAAACCCGCGCCATTATGGGTCCCATCCTTCGCCAGACGCTTACTAACTATCTCGACCATGGCGGGGCGTCCGCTTTCAGCGGGCCAATCCGCCGCGGCGATCTTGAAACCGTCCGTCGTCATTTGCAGGAACTGAAGCGCGTGCCGGACGCGCTGGAGGTCTACCGCGCGCTGGTCAAATCCGCGCTGCGCGACCTGCCCTCGACTCGAAAAAAACAGCTGCTGAAGTTGCTTGGGAGTTAGTGCTCCGTCGCAGGCGCTCCCTGCAGGTTCAAGTCGCGCACCAGAGTCCGGACCCTGCTCATGAACTCTGCCCCCGGATCAGGCTTGTTGTTCCGGTATTTGGGATCAAGCTCCAGAAAGAGCGGCGTTCCTTCCATGCGGCGGTATTCCATGTGTCCAATCAGGTGAGTGATGGGATACTTTCCTTTTAGATAGCGAACCAGCTCTGCGTCGGCCTTGACCTGCGCGTCCGTGAGCGGATATTTGGCCCCGTCGCCTACATTCTCAATGCCGATTGCGATGTGGTTCAGCCCGATGCAGTGCCGGGCCATCCAGGTTTCAGGCATAAGCTGGTAAATGGTTCCGTCGCGATCCACAAGAAACTGTGCCGAGACGTTGACCTCACCAGCTGCTGCAAGTTCCGGCCGTGCGCTCTCGGCCTTCACGTGGTTGAAATAGCTCCACGTCGAAGCAAAAGAATCGATTGCCGTCCAATGCAGGATGATCATCTTCGGCTGGATCTCAACCGAATCGGCCTTGGGATCCTGGTGGCTTCGACGATATTCAATCGTCAGCCGCACCCGCTCAGCACCATAATCGATGGGTTTAGATTGGATGCTTATGTTTCGCCCCGCTTCCTTCATATCACGTGCCTCTGGCGTTCTCGGAACGGCGGTGCTCGCCGGCTGCGCATTGGCCATGATCGCGCTGGTGACAATCAATGCAGCCAGCCAGGAAAAGCGCATCCCAGGCGGTAACCAGGCAATCACCGAGCTCTGGCTCGGCGGAGACGTAAACCTCGGCGATGGAGGACACAAGCAGTTGGATTTGCTGGCAGGCATGGTTAAGGGCGCAACCGGCATTATCAATCTGGAAGGGTCCGTCGCGCAAAAGTCCGAGCTTGCGCGCGGCGGATTGAAGCTATGGAACTCGCCCGCAGCTCTTGCTGAACTGCACCGGCTGAATGTACGCGTCGCAGGCATCGCGAACAATCATTCCGGAGACGCTGGACCTGGGGCCGCGGCTCGCACAGCGCTACGCTTGCGTCAGGCAACACTCATCCCCGCGGGATTGCAGGCCAGCCCGGCATATCTCACGCTGGCGGGCACGCGCATCGTCATCACCGCTCATGATTTGACCGCTGGCGTTCCCGATAGGCTCGCTGAGCAGCTCCACGACGCCAAATTGAAGGGTGACCTCTTGATCGCCACCTTTCACGTGACCGGCCCGCCTTCTTATCTCCCCAGGCCGGAACTGCGGAAAGCCGTCGAGATCGCTCTAGCTCAGGGCGCTGCGGTGATTGCCGCGCATGGGACCCATGCCATCGGCCCGGTAGAGAGGCGCGGCAATGCCATCATTGCCTGGGGACTCGGTAATGTTGCATTCGCCTGTGACTGCACCCACGAAAGCGAAGCTGTGATCCTTCGCGTTGCACTCCAGTCCGGCCAAATCAAGGATGCCGTCGTAATCCCGATTGAGGCAGGCCTGAACGGAAGCGCCGCCAAGCCGAGCAAGGATCCCTCAGGAATTTTTGATCTGCTGGAAGCCATTGGCTCCTCACACCTCACGCGCAATCAGATATCCGCCAGGTTTTGACGCTTCGGCGCCCAGCGCTGGCGATTTCTGGTCAGCAGACGAAACCGTATTCCCTGTCTTGGAGGTCGCCGCTGGCCTCGGCGAAGCGCCGGTGGAAGAGCGGCCTGGGCCGCGTAAGAAGAGCCTCTCATTATGTCATCCCGACGCGAGCGCGCGGGAGCGGAGCGACAAAGCGCGAGAGAGGGACCCCGAAGATCTTCCAATATCCCATGCCGCCTCAGGGACTTTGCCCGTTTACGCGCTCGCCTCAACATATCCAGGCTTGGAGGGACCTTGGTGCGACGTCAGCTTACAACACCCCTGAGCCTGGCGCGAAGAAGCGATGAGAACCGTGGTACAGCAGAGGAGCGGATCTTCGGAAAGCGCCTTAAAACAATTCTGCGCCCGCACGGGGCGCAAAGAGAGCTATCAAGCGTTCGACATCCAGCCGTCTTCTTTCTTGTGCTCCCAGTCCAACAGTGGACCGCCAAGCTGGTTTTCCACGCTCAGAACTAGTTTGATGTTGCGCTTGTCCAGATCCGTGAGACGCACGTCCGTGTAAGCCGGATTGGGTTGGTACCATTCCACCGCGCCGAAGTAGGCGCGGAGCAGGTCTGATTTGAACGGCCTGCCGCGCCGCGCGTAAATCAAATTGCGCAGCAATCTTAGATCGCGGCGCGAGAAGTCGTTCAATGATTCCACCGTAAGCTGCTTGTCCAGAAGCGTGGGGTCTTCTAAAGGCGTTCTCTCGGCATCCTTGGCGCCGGTCCATTTCCCCAGGCGTGCGTACGCCAACCGAAGCTCAATTTTGCCTTCCGGCGTGTTTGGGTTCGCTTGCTGGATAATCTGTTGCAAATAGTCCTTGTTAATTGCGGCATCATATTTTGCGATTATTTCCGCGTTTTTACGATCGAGAGTGCTGATTTTGCTCTCATCATCCTTTTCCAGCGGGTGATACCAGGGCTGTGCCAAGAAATAGTCGTTGAGCCATTTCTTGCGAAACTTGTGCCCTGCACGCGCATAGATCGTGTTACGCATCAACGAAAGGTCGCGTAATGATCTTTCCTCTAAATCGTTCTGGGTTATCTGTCGTGAATAGTACAGGGGACGAATCTCATCGTCCTGCGTCTGCGCCCGCCGGCAGGCCAGAGAGAAGAAGAGACACAGCGAAAGGAGCAGCACCCAGAGTTGTTTCGGCATGCGAGCAGGCTAGCAAAATACGTCGCCATATAGAATAAGTTTTTCCTCTATGCAGCACGTCGGTAATAGCTTTGACGTTCTCGTAATCGGCGCCGGTCCCACCGGAATGGCTTCGGCCATTGAAGCGCAGCGCGCTGGATTTTCCGTGGTGCTCATCGACAAAGGCTGCCTCGTCAATTCCCTGTTTCACTATCCGGCAAACATGACTTTCTTCACCACGCCGGAACTGCTCGAAATCGGAGATCTGCCTTTCAACAGCGCCAACCAGAAGCCGACGCGGCAGGAGGCGCTGGAGTACTACCGCAATGTCGCCCGGCACTATAAGCTCGATGTACGCCAGTACCAGCGGGTAATGGCCGTAAACGGCTATGACGGCGCCTTCCGCGTGACCACGCGCGACCGCCACGACCGGCATCACGAATACTCGGCCCGCAAGATCGTCGTCGCCACCGGCTACTATGACCGGCCCAACTACATGGGCATCCCCGGCGAGGACCTGCCCAAGGTAATGCACTACTACCACGAACCTCATCCGTACTACGACATGGATGTGCTGATCATCGGGGCCAAGAATTCGGCGGCCATCGCCGCGCTGGAGTTGTGGCGTCGCGGTGCCCGCGTCACGCTGGTACATCGCGGCCCCGGGATACACAACAACGTGAAGTACTGGATCAAGCCTGACATCGAGAACCGGATCAAGAATAAGGAAGTAGAGGCCTTCTTCAATACCTGCGTGACTGAGATTCGCCCTGAGTCCGTGCGGCTGCAAACGCCGGAAGGCGAGCGCGTGCTGAAAAACGACTTCGTTTTCGCGCTTACCGGCTACCATCCTGACTACGAGTTCCTGCAAGCCCTTGGCATCGAGCTGACGCGCCCGGAGATGCGACCCGTGTGCGACCCGCGAACCTTCGAAAGCAATGTGCCGGGAATCTACGTGGCCGGCGTAATCGTCGCCGGGGCACGGACCAGTGAGATTTTCATCGAGAATGGCCGTTTCCACGGTAAGCAGATCGCCATGGATCTGGTAAAGCGCCTGCACCCGGCGAGAGCCTAGAGACTATCTCATAAATGAGTTAAGCAGGCTGTTACCGGTTCTGTTGATTGTTGGCCGGGCCGACACTTGTCTCTTGCAGGTTGTAACTGTGTAGCACAGGCGCTCTGCCTGTGCCGCGAGAACGCCAGTTTACCGCCGCAAATTACTTGACTCTACTGCCGGCCGACCTGGGTTGTTTCCGGTTGGCAACAAATCATGAAGGGCTTTAAGGGAGCGTCATCACACAGCGTAAACCAGCTCTTGCAGAAAAAGGGGGGCGCTTTGGATGTATCGATCATTTGATCACCTGATCAGACCAGAGGAGGACGTTGAGGCCAAGACTCTCTATATCGCACCAATGCGGTTGAACCGGGGCCCACGGGAATATCCCCCGTATTGGCGAGGTGGAATGAAAAAACCTGAAACGGAAGCAGAAGATTAGAGCTTCGTGGCTCGGTGGAGAGTTACCGGTACAGGCGAGGGCGCCCGTGCTACAAAGGGCGTTCCCAATCGAGATCACTTGTGAAATAGCTCTTAAATATCTTCCTCCAGATATTCCATTGCCGCATGCAGGTTGTTCTCTTCCAGAAATATGCCGGGGATTCGCGTGCGCCCTTCCATCTTGGCGCGCTCGGCGGTTGCTTCCGCCATCTCCAGGTCCACGCGCATTTCCTGGTGCATGAAGGGGACCAGCTCCTCCGCTTCCACCCGCGCCACAAAGGTGCCACCTGCATTCTGTTCAAACATCACCTGGTATGTGACCGGGGCGCCATCGAGTTTCATCACGTCCAGAGTGCCTTGAGGCATGTTGATCCCTCCGCTAGCATAGTAGACGCAAAAGTTTACTGCCGAGTTGATGGCGGTGCCAACCCCTGCCCTGCCCATGACACAGTCTCATGAAGCAGCCCACCCGTGCTCGCGGTAAGGCATCGAAACTTGTAATTAGCCGTGCTGAAACTCAAGTGTTCTCAATTACGCTGGGGGATCAGTATGGCCTTGGGAATCTTCTTGACGGGAGAATAGTAAGAATGAAACGCATCGCAATTCTAAGCGCTCTGGCGCTTTGTCTGGCGGCGCTTGCGCCGGCGGCCTCGGCCCAGATGGAGGACAACAAAAACCACGGGAACTTCGGCGTGTTTTTCAACTTCACGCGCCCTGAAAACACCAGCACGAATTTCTACGGTGTCGGCGCGCGTCTCGGATTCAACGTGCAGCGTCATGTCGTGATGGAAGGCGAGATGGCCTACGACTTTGAGCAGAATATCAGCACCAACCCGCTCGGCGGCATTGGCGGTACCACGGGTCGTACCCGCGTTCGCATGTTGCATGGGCTGTTCGGCCCCAAGATCCAGACCACCGGACCAGTGAGGGTGTTCGCCGTACTCAAGGGTGGATTCGTGAATTTCGGCGTGGGCGGTCCTGTGACGGCCGGCACGATCAATAATCAGTTCAACAATATCGTGGACGGCGATACGAACGGTACGTTCTATCCGGGCGGCGGTGTGGAGTTCAACCTCGGCTGGCTGGGGATCCGGTTGGAAGCCGGAGACGAGATGCAGTTCCTCAGCGGCGGCCACACGAATAACCTCCGCATGACTGCCGGTCCGCAAATTAGGTTCTAACTTTTCGGCCGCGCCCAGCATCAAAGCTGATAACAGTGCAAAAAGCAGCCCTGCGGGGCTGCTTTTTTGCCGAAGCATTCACAGGATCGCGGCTTTGGAACACGCACGAAGGCAGTACTCGCCGTTGCTGGCTGTGGCGATCGGCTACAGTCTCATCGTTGTCACCATCTGGATGCCCCGTTCTACCCAGCGACATCTTTTCTGGTTTGACGTCGCTTTCTTCCTTACAGCAGCTATTTTGCAGGTCAGGGCGACCCGGTTCGAGTGGCCGCGCCTTCGCGTCTCGCTCGTCATAGCCGGTCTGGGCGTGCTGGTAGCGGGTTCGATCTTATATCTCGGTACCATCCTGGGCACAGTGCACCCGCTCTTCGGCCGGCCGGCGCGCCTGCTACATGGCAGCACGTATCTGATCTGGGCCATCGTGCAGCAGTGGATCCAGCAGGGGTTCTTCTTTACCCGCCTGGAACAGTTTCTCGCCCGCGGCTGGGTAGCGAGCTTTACTACCGCTTCCCTTTTCGGCCTGGCTCACCTCCCCAATCCAGTCCTCACGCCCATCACTTTTGTCGGCGGCTTCCTGCTCAGCGAGGTCTTCCGTCGTTACCGTACAGTCGTGCCCCTGGGGATTGCCCATGGTCTCGTAGGCCTGGCCATCGCGCTGGCCGTCCCTGACGCCATCAACCACCACATGCGCGTCGGTCTCGGCTACCTGATGTGGCACGGCTGAGCAGCTCTCGATGCTGCCTTCGGTTAACTCACTTACCTGCAATAACTTAGCGCATATTTGAACAAATTCAACTTTTTCCTTGACAGTCGCGCCTTGGCGGTCTCATTATTTGAACGCGTTCATATTTCGGCGAGGTAGGGACCTGTGAATCGATCGTCGGCCGCAGCGAGTGAGAGGCAATTATTAATCTGGGGATTAATCGCCGGCTTCTTTTATGGCTTCGGAATCCGG
>Ga0070681_10005732_pt1 | contig 12005 bp, 8 predicted proteins | sample KBSC83BmetaG_FD_65650 | JGI IMG/M metagenome (GOLD analysis project Ga0070681, IMG submission 65650) | Corn rhizosphere microbial communities from Kellogg Biological Station, Michigan, USA - KBS C8-3B metaG | ecosystem: Host-associated > Plants > Roots > Rhizosphere | place: USA: Michigan...
GGACGTGACCGAACAGCTGGTCGCAGCACTCTACGCGAGCATGAATGACGCGGCGACCTTCAAACGACTCAGCCTGCTGTATTTCGCAGCCGCGAGCTACAGCGAGGCAGCGCGACGGCTGGGCCGCCCAGAGCTCGCACCCGGCTTCCTGCTGCACGCTCACCCGACATTCGGAGCTGAAGTTTTTGCATGCGCGACGCTGGCGTCCCGCCAACCGACTGACCGCGAGCGCGACGCGCTCCTGCAACGAATCGATCGCGCGATCGAGCCGTTCGATACCGCCGGGTTATTGGATGAATCGCGGAGGAGCTGGTACCCCGTGTTGGCTGACGACCTGGTCGCTGGCGCGCCGAAGCTGAAAGCCACGACCGACGAGATCTACCGGCTGCTCGAGCGCTGTGGATTCGACATCTCCAGGGATTTTGGTAGGGAACGGCCTTCAGGCCGTGCCTCGCTCCGGACGCCCTGAAGGGCGTCCCGTACCCGTACGCCGCCATTCAAACAGCAGCGCGGCCGGACCTACCAGGAACAGCGCGTAAAACGGCGCGTACACCACTTCCGCAAGCCGCAAGATGGCCTCGATGAGCGCCACGAAGAAGACGACGACGCACTGACCGGACCTCGAGCGAACCGTCGTCTTCGGATCGGTGACCATGAAGAAAATGAACAGCTGATACATGGGGCCGGTAATCGGCGCAACCGTTGCCAGCCAAGGCGTCCCGATCACGACGCTCCGAACTATTGAGAAGGCCAGGAACGAGGCGACGTACGTCGCGCTGATATGCAGCCGGCCAACCCTCCATACGATCGCCGTACCCAGAATCCAGATCACGACCATCGGCCAGATGGTGTTTCCCCACTGAACACTGAGCAGAGAAACTGTGGCCGGGGCGAGAAACAAGACCGCGCTGAGGCCGAAGTTCGACGGATTCCAGAGATGACGCCCGTCGAGGCGCAAGACGTACTTGGACGCAATCGAAATAAAGCTGATTAAGACGTAGGGCCAGTAGAACGGCGATCGAGTCAGGATTCCGACACTGATGCCCGTAATGTACGCACTCGCCGGATGCGGCCACTTGCCGTATGTGAGCCCCCCCATGAAGAGCTCGGTCGCAATCGCCGTCGCAATGGCGAGAGCCGTGCGCTGGTAGCTTTCGAGGACCCCAAACGAGAGATGGGCCGCGAGCAGAATGCAGGTGATCAGGATCGGCGGAAGAAACCGGTTGTCGATCGTGAACACCCGTCGTCGAGCGGGTGCGGGGACGGCAGCGGGCTGAGCGACAGAGATATCGCCGTTCACTTCGCCTCCGTGATTCGGTGCACCCTGTCGGTCCCGGGATGATCGATCGTCTGCTTGTGTCCCGATGGCCAGCGAATGATCACCTGATCGACCGCTGCCACGGCACCGAGGCCGAAGTGCAGCTTGCGCTGGTTCTGTGCACTGAATCCGCTGCCGCCGTTCACCTCCTGCACTTGCACCTTGTTATTCCAGTGCAATTCGACGCGAGCGCCGATTGCGCTCCTGTTGCTCGCACGGCCTTGCAATTCGAAATCGATCCAATGACGTCCGGGCTGGACGGTGTTGCGATAGACGAGCAGCGGTCCGCGCTGGTTCGCGACGATCACGTCGAGTGCGCCTCGGTTACCGAGATCGGCGAGCGCCACGGCCCGGCCATCGTATACGTCGTTGACGCCGACCACCTGCGCCACATCCGTGAATCGACCAAGACCGTCATTCATCCACACCCGTTTGCGCTGGTAGCCTGACAGGCTTCGGCCATTCATGGCCGGCCAGTTCTTCGCGTCGCTGATGATGGCGCTGTGTCCGACCGCGATTTGCGCAAAGTCGTACCAGTAGCTGGTCCGCTCGCCGGCGGAGACGTACCCGTTCACGAGATAGAGATCGAGCGTGCCGTCGTTGTTGAGATCGCCGAATTGTGCGCCCCAGCTCCAACCGCCAAGGTCCACACCGAGACTCGAGGCAAGGTCTTCATACTCGAGCGCGCCCGCGTCCCTGGGCACCCACAGATCGTTGGCCTGCACGAGAACCCCGGGCTCTGAGATGTTCGTCTTGTAGATCGACAATCGTCCGTCGTTGAACACGTCGCCGAACGCGACGTTCATGCCGCTCTTCGGCGTCCGCGCGACGCCGGCATCGCGACCGACCTCTTCGAACTTCTTCCCGTCGCGATTCACGAAGAGCTGCGAGATGCCGTAGTCGTTGGCGAAGAACAGATCGGGATGGCCCGTGCCCGAAAGGTCAGCGGCGCCAATCGCGAGCGTCCACCGCCGCGAGTTGATGCCGAGCGATTCGGAGACCTCGTCAAAAGTCCCGTCGCCGCGATTATGAAAGACGTACTTGCGGCCGCCGTTCTCCGCGTACTCAAAGCTCTCCGGCATCACTTTGGTCGTGGTCAAATGCCAGAGGTCGACGGTTTCCGGCCAATAGCCCGCCAGAATCAAGTCGAGTTTGCCGTCGCCGTCGTAGTCGAACCACACGGCGCTGTTGGCATTCACCCAGTTCGGCAAACCAGCACGCTCGCCGACCGCAACGAACCCGTGGCCCTTCTCGTTGTGAAACAGTTCCGGCCGTCCGTACTTGTAGAGGAACAGATCCTCGTAGCCGTCGTTGTCGTAGTCGCCCCACACAGCGCCCATCGACACACCAGTGCCCGGCTGATTCACGTCGGCGACGCCCATCTCGCCGGCGACGTCGCGGAATGTGCCGTTGCCGAGATTGCGATAGAGATGGTTGCGGCTCCCTTCGCCGCTGTTGGTGACGTAGAAATCCTGCCAGCCGTCGCGGTCGAAATCAGCGACGGCAACAGCTGCGCCCATCGCCGCGACTTGCGGCATGATGTGCGCCAACCTGTCGTCGAACGTCGGCGCCTGATGGACGGCATCGACACCAATTCGCCTGCTGACTTCCTCGAGACGAAAGCCGTAGCGTGAGACTGCGCCCGATGTTCCCGATGCCGGCCTGCCCGCGCTGTCGGCCGAGGATCGATTGAGGATCGGCACCGCCGCCAGTGCCCCGACGAACATAACCGTCCAGACGACGCGCAGCACCCGATGCCGGGCCTGTTCATTGGTCTGCAATTACTTCTCTTCCAGAGACTTGGGACTGTAACGGCGCCGGACAGCTGCGGCAATAGTGCAGAAACATTACCGCCGCGTGGGAGCCGGTTTCAGCCGGCTCAATCCGCCTGAAGGCGGATCCCACGTACATCAGCGCATCAATCCGCCTGAAGGCGGATCCCACATTGTCTCAGCGCAGGCCCTGAAGAAATCCGGAGGGCACGACGAAGCGCGTGTGATACGTCTGCCAATCTTCAGGATGACGACGATAGACAGGATCGGTCTCGAGATCGACTGGCGGAGACGAGGCGCCGTAGTCGGGCCGATCGTGTGACGGAAGCGGCAGGACGGTTTTCGAAAACGTCGTATTGAAATCGCCGTCTTTTTCCCAACCATCCCCCATCAAGACAAAGTCGCGAACCCATCCGTCCTGCGGAGCGGACAGCGCCGCAAACGACAACCGCAGCTCGTCACCGGCGTTCATGATCACGTAGCGATCGTCGACTGAGCGAACCAGTTCGCTGACGTCGCCAAACCGCGTGTAGTACCCCACGAGGTCGCGCCAGCGCGCGGCGGTATTGGCGATTTCGTCGTAACGCGGAAGCTCGGGGACGTCCCGCCTCGAGAAATCAGTTTTCGAGTAGCCACGGTAGCGGAGATCGGCTCGCTGCGGCGCGATGCTCACGGTCTTCGTCGACACGTCTGATCGATCCTCTGCCACGGCGAGCCAGTCCCAATAGATCTCGAGATTCGTGCGCAACCGCACGCGCCTGGGGTGCGACACGCCGGCACGAGTCACGGCACGGAGGTCGATCAGAATTGTTTTGTTTTTGCCGGCCGGAAAACCCAGATCCGGCGACGCCACGATCCAGCGACCGTGCGCGTCCTCGACTTCGAGCGAAATGCCGTGTGGCTGGATGTGTCCGCTCTGGCCCATGGCGACGTTGATGCTGCTGTCGGTTGGATACACCCAACCGTTCGCAACGAGCCACATCCCGCTGGTCGCCGGAATATCACGATCCAGCTCCAATTCCACGTAGTGATCTTTGGCGATCCCTTGGTAGCCCTCGCGAGCGAACGTTGCCAGATAGCGGCCGTCGCGGCGGGACACGAGCTCGGTCACGTCGCGACCAGAATCGTCGCGCGCGCTGACCACAGAGCGTGGTGTCGTCACCTGATGCACCGCAGGCGCCTGAGCCTCCTTTGCGAACCGCTCGTCGACGAACACGTCGACATCCTTCGGGTGATCGATGGCCATCAGCGCGACCTGATCGATGAAGTGTGTTTCCCAGAGCTCCGCAGTGATCCGCACGTCGTACGACCCGTTGCGAGGCGCCAGCTGATCTCCTCGGATCTTCACCCAGTCTTCTGTTTGTGCTACGCCTGCGGTGTCCTGCGCGTTGATGCGGAGACCCAGCGGAGAACGCCAAAGGAAGTCGGTCACGAACTTCATCCCGCGGCCATCGTCGGCAAATACCCAGGGGCATGATCCTTTCAGCCGCTGCTCCGCGACGACCGAGAGATTCGCCGCGCGTTCGAAATCTGCCTGCACGACTCCATTCGGCCAGACGATCCTTGTCACGTCGACGCCGGTTCGTGTGCCGAGCCCGAAGTGGACCTGGGTACCGGCAATCTGCTGCTTCGCCGTAAGCAGACCCGAACGGATTTCGATCTCGCCGCCGATCCCAAACGAATTGATGCGTTGGTCGCCGGCATTCTCCTGTGCACGTGGACGAAACATCTGCCAGTGGTATCCCTTTGTGCCGTGCCCGAGCCACTGGGCCGGCTGCCCGTTCGCGAGCCCCACAAGATCGAGCTGACCATCCTCGTTGAGATCGAGGATGCTGAAGATCTCGCCTGGAGGTGTTGGGGAGAGCGCCGCGAACTGCCCGTTCTCAGTCGAGAGCCAGATTCGTGATTGGCTGGCGCCCGAGACGATGATGTCCGGCGATCCGTTGTTGTCGAGATCCTCAATCAGCAGGCGGAACTCGCCGGGATTTCCGCCGTGCCAATCGCCAGACCATTCGGCCGCCGTCTGAACGGTCCAGTTGCCGTCGTGCTCCGATGCGCGGCGAATCGTTCCCTTGTCGTCGAGGACGATCACATCGGTCACGCCATCCCCATTGATGTCGCCGAGTGCGAGCGCCAGGATTCGTCCGATGTCGGCGGGACCGGTCATCACATCGAACTGTCCTCCCTGACGATTTTCAAACAAGTGCAGGTGACCCTGGGCGTCCAGCAAAGCGGCATCAGGGTCGCCGTCCCGATCGAGGTCGCCCCACGCGAAGCTTTTCAGCCCGGTCACACCCGCAAACGGCTGTTGCTTGCGCCAGGTTCCGTCGCCGTTGTTTCGCAGCACGACCGGTGCCGCGTTGTTCACGCCAACGACTACATCGAGGTCGCCGTCCATCTCCAGGTCAGCGCTCCACGCGCCAGAGCTGTCGGCCGTCAGCGACTCGCTGGTGCCGGCAGCCGCGGCCGTCCGATCGCGAAGAGTCCCATTGGCATCCTGAAGAAACAACCGCACACCCTGGGGACCAGCGAGCACGAGATCCTGACGGAAGTCGCGATTCCAATCGATCGGCAGCATCGCGTTCGCGTTCGGCGCCGAACCAGCAGCCGCACTGGTTGGCAGCGGCAGCGCGGTTTCAGGCGCGGTGAGCCGGCGAACTTCATTGATATCGGCAGCGAACAAGGCCGGACGATCGGTTCCGGTCGAGGAGAACGACAGCATCGCGTTCGCAGGTGCAGCGCCACCCACCGATTCCTGCGTGAAGGTGAGATTGAGGTCCGGGGGCGACGGCTTCGACGTCGCCACTGGCAAGCTCAGAAAACGGTCGAAGGGATCGGCAATCAGCTCGGCCGGTGTCCGGATGGCCAGTAAGTCTTCGCGGTAGGCGGGCACGCGCAGGAGCACATTTCGGAGGACCGCAACCGCACGCGCAGCCTCGGTGAAATCGTTCGCCGCAGCCGCGCGCTGCAGGGCTCGATATTGCTCCACGGCAGCCGCAGGCCAGCTGTCCACCCGTTTCTCGACGCTCGCGACGGCTTCCTCCAGCACGCGACCATCGGAACGCTTCGCCGCCAGTCGCGCACGCTCGAGCACGGCTGCGACGTTGTCCGGACTCAACCGCACAAGTTGATCAAGGAGCTCCTGCGCCTGCGCGTCAGCGTTCTGGCCACCCGCCGACTCAATTTCCTGCGCGAGCGCATAGCGTTCGCGCAAGCCCGTTGGATTGAGATCGACCGCTCGCCTGAATCGCCTGATTGCTTCATCCGGCCGTCCGCGACCAATTTCGAGTTGCCCCTGCAAGAAGGCGATTCGGCTGTTCGAAGGCGCGAGTTGTGCTGCGCGATCGATAGCGTCCGCAGCGGGGTCGAGCTCGCCCAACCGCAACTGAGTCAGCCCGAGATTCGCCCAGGACGCAGGCTCCCTGGAGACGACGTCGGTCGCCTTCGCAAACTGCGTCCTGGCATCATCGAGCAGACCAACCTGGAGTGCCGCATAGCCGCGATAAAAGGCGCGCGACACTTCTTCATAGGCCGCCGAGCGTTCAGACACGAAGCGCGGCCATCGTCGGATGAAGAACGTGGTGACGATCGCCGCCACGATCACAACGGCACCGATGGCAACAAGCGCAATGCGGCTACGCGCGGTCATTCGGGATGATCATAGTGAACTGTGAGATTGCAGATTCTAGATTTCAGCGTGCAGATTTACGACTCGACGGATTCAATCAATAACCTTCAATCTGAAATCTGAAGTCTGGAATGCGAAATCTGCACATGGCACTCAGAACCGCAAGCCCGCACCGGCAGCAAACCGCAGGTCGTGGCCGAAGAAAGCATCCTCGTGGAGCGTGCCATCCCTGTCACGGGCCGGACCTGGATAGTGCACGGCCCGGTCGCCGACCTCCACGCGCAGAAACAATCCGCGTGACGGAAAAAGTTCCAGCCCACCACCAAGTTCATAATCCAAGAGGGTTCGATCGCCGAGCTGGCACGAAAGCGGAGGTGGGAAGATCAACACGCAGGCAAATGGCTCCGTCACGGCACGGAAACTCAGGAAGCCGGCCCTTGCTTTTGCAAATGGCCTCAGCGTGCCGAATCTGGGTCCGACCGTCGCGCCGAACAATCCTTCGATCCGCCCGCGGCTGAATGGAACCTCGCTGGGCAGATCTTTCGGATAAAAATTGATTTCAGATTCGAGGCCGGCCAGCTGCACTGGATTCCAGGAAAAACGTGCGCCAAGGCCGAAATCGGCCTGATCGACGGGGCTCAAGTTCACCGAGATCAACTGGGCGCCCAGTTCGAATCGATCAGACTGCGCAAGAGCGACTGCTGGCGACCACACCAACCACGCGGCAAACATGAGGAGACGACGGGAGGTCATTTCGATCGCGCCTTTCGGGCTGGTTTCGTCAGTTCCGCGTAGCGAAAACAACTGGTCGCATGATCGTTGACCAGACCTACCGCCTGCATGAAGGCATAGCAAATCGTCGACCCGACGAATGTGAAGCCACGTTTGATCAAATCGCGGCTCATCGCGTCCGATTCAACTGTACGGGCGGGGACGTGATCGTGGGGGTTCCACCCGTTGACACGAGGAGCGCCGGCTACGAAACGCCAGATATAGGCGTCAAACGTTCCGAATTCTTTCTGCACGTCGAGGAAGGCCTTCGCGTTCCGCACCGCGCTCTGAACCTTCAGGCGATTTCGCACGATGCCCGGGTTCGTAAGGAGCCGCTCGATCCGGGCGGGCGTGAATCGCGCGACCTTGATCGGGTCAAAGTCCGCAAACGCCTCCCGATAGGCCGCGCGTTTGTTCAGGATCGTTTCCCAGCTCAAGCCGGCTTGCGCGCCCTCGAGCGTCAGAAATTCGAACAGCCGGCGATCGTCGTGGCTTGGCACGCCCCACTCTTCATCGTGATACACGATGCTCAGCGGTGTCCGCGCCCACGAGCAGCGTCGGACACCCTGAAGGGTGTCCTCTACCATTCCCGTCAACCCAACGTCCTCACCGTGTCAAGCCGGGGCCGCACATCACGGCGTGTCGACCGTACGAGCGACCTTGAGCATGTCCTCCATGATCAGAAAATTTCCCTCATGGCAGGCGAATTCGTATATCGGCTCGTTCAATCGATGAAAGTGCAGCAAGGCTGTCCACGGCCGCGTCCATACGGACTTATCGTCAACCGTGAACTCATAGGAGAGCGTATTGGCGTCAGTTGCGGTGAACCGCTCGACGACATGCAGGTTCTCGTCAGATCCCGCTACGCCTGTTTTCGATGTGAGATTGACTGTGTCGACGACAAGCGTGTCACCATCCCAGCGCCCACGTGAATCGCCCAGCCACTGGCGCACGGAGCTGTGCGGTCGCCCGTCCAGCGGAATCAGGCGCGCGTCGTGAATGTTCTCGTTGGAAATGACGACATAGTCGCGGGTTTCGATGAACTGGATGTTGTTGTTGTACGGCGACGGCACCATCGGCGGTCCGGCATTCGAATAGAAAATACAGCGGGAGTTCAACGGAAAGTCCTCGGGACCCTCGGGATTGCCGCCACGTCCACGCCGGCGCTGCACGTTCGCGACGAGCGGCGGCAGATGACCGTCCGCGGGATCGATGATGAGCGACGTGCGTCGCTGGTCGAGATGCGCAGATCCTTCGTCCCACCAGTCGTAGCCGTTGTTCACGTTCGCGGAGCGCGTCTTCGCCGTCTCACGCTCGAACGTCGCCGCCTCTTCGGGCGAGAGTTCCGCTTTGTCGATGGCGCGCGGTCGCTCGAGCGGTGTCATCGTGGCGAAATTCCAGGTCGCACCCTGGAAATCCGGCACGTTCCACGGCGTTCGCGCCACCTTCCACGATTCCGCCTTCGGAGAGCCGTGCGCAGCGAAGAGGCCAAGACTCAGGCCGACAATTGCGATCACCGATTGTCTGGTCATCGTCGACTCCTCGGTTGCTCAAGGGACGCCCTAAAAGGGCGTCCCCTACGCGCAGCCCTAAAAGGGCGTCCCCTACCAACCGTAAAAGGGCGTCCCCTACTCGCAACCGTAAAAAGGGCGTCCCCTACCGTATCCCTGACGCTTCCGTGCAATCGTAAGCCTTGCCAGAGGCGAGGTTCTTGAATTCTTCAGTGCGGCCGCTCGGCCAGGCGATGACCACGCGCTCGATTTGGTCGCGCTGGCCAACGCCAAATGTGACAGCCAGTTCTGACTGCGAGAGGTAGCTCGACCCCGACTTCACCATCCGCGACTGAGAGGTCCCGCCGTAAAAAATCTGTACGACGGCGCCAATCGCATCGCGATTGGACTTTGTGCCGATCAGACGAAATCGCACGCTGCGATTTCCTGCCATTTGATCGTTGCGAAACAGCATCGCCGGACCGTTGTTGGTCGTCACGAGCAGATCGAGATCGCCATCGCGATCGAAGTCGCCGTATGCGAGGCCGCGGCCAACGCGAGATTTGGCGAAATCGATTCCCGCGTCCGCGGCAACGTCACGGAACGTGCCGTTGCCTTGATTCAGAAACAGATGCGGCGCTTGCGCGTAGCCGACATTACCGCGGATGTTGCGGACCGTATCGTCGATGTGGCCGTTGGCGACGATGAGATCGAGGGTTCCGTCGAGATTGATGTCCGCAAGCACGCAGCCAAATCCGAGGCTGTTGCGGGACGGCGACGCGATTCCGGCTCGCATCGCCACGTCCTCGTAGGTTCCCGGCTTCATTGCCTTGTACAGGCCAATCATCTCGTTGTCGAAATTCGTGATCGCCAGTCCTGGGCGGCCCGTGTTGTCGAAGTCGCCGGTGTCGACACCCATACCCGCTCGCGCCTTGCCGTCGGCGCTGAAGGCGAGTCCGGCTTCAAGCGCGACGTCCTTGAACGTCCCGTTTTTCATATTGCGATAGAGCTTATTGGGCTGCGTGTCGTTGGCGACGAACAGATCGGGCCAACCGTCACCGTCGTAGTCGAGCATCGCGACGCCGAGCGATTTGGAGCTCGTGTCGAAGATGCCACTCGTGGCGGTGACGTCCTCGAACGTTCCGTTGCCGCGGTTGCGAAACAGCCAGCATGTGTCGCCTCGATATGCTTCCGGCGTGCAGTAGGACTTCTGCTTTCCGTCGAGGCTGCAAAAAACGTCGTGCTCCGGCGACCACTTCACGTAGTTGCAGACGAAAAGGTCGAGCAGCCCGTCGCGATCGAAGTCAAACCACAGCGCGGACGTACTGAACCCCGTACGACGGCCCAGCCCGCTCGCCTGCGTCACGTCCACGAACGTGCCTTTGCCGGTATTTCGAAACAACCGATTCTGACCGACGCACGTGACGAGGAGATCGGGGAATCCGTCGTTGTTCCAGTCGCCGACGGCGACGCCCATTCCGTACATCTCGACGTCGAGCCCGGCGGCGCGCGTCACGTCGGTGAACGTGCCGTTCCGGTTATTGCGGTACAGCGCGAGCGTGGATCGCTGCTTCGTATGGCCCGGCCAGTCCATTCCATTGACGAGCAGAAGGTCCTGCCAGCCGTCTCCGTCGTAGTCGAGAAACGCACAACCGGATCCGAGCGTCTCGGGCAGCAGCTTGTTTCCGTTCGCACCGTTGTAATGGCGGAACGTCAGGCCGGCGGTGCCGGTGACGTCCACGAGCCGGAAGCCGAGCGCGGAGCCGCTGACGGCTCCACGCCCCGCGGGTTGATCGAACGTCGAAACGAAAGTCGTCGCCATCGCTCCGTCGGGACGCCCTGCAGGGCGTCCCGTACCATACTTGAGTCCGAGCGCGCTCAGGCTCCACATGAAGTCGCGTCGGTTCATGGAAGATTGACCAGCCCGTGTTGGATGGCGTACACGACCAGTTCCGCGGTCTTGTGGACGCCGAGTGCGTTCATGATGTTCGCGCGATGAACGGCGACCGTGTTCACGCTCAGCGTGAGCGTCGTGGCGATTTCGCGATTCGAGAGGCCCTCGCAAATGAGCCGGAGGACATCGAGCTCACGTTCGCTGAGCGCGCGATTCCGCTCACCTTTCAGGCCGGCTGCAGGCGACACGCTCGGATCGATCACGGTCTCGCCGAGTGCCACCCGCCGGACTGCCGCGGCCAGATCCAGGTCGAGCGCGTTCTTCAAGATGTAGCCGCGCGCGCCGGCCGCCATCGCCTGGCGGACAAGCGTGTCTTCCGCATGCATGCTGAGCATCAGCACCGCCACCTCGGGCGTTTCCTGAAGAATCTGCCGCGTCGCGGCGACGCCATTGGTACGCGGCATCGCGCAGTCCATCACGATCACTTGCGGCCGATGATGGCGGGCCAATTGAATCGCCTCGTCGCCGTTTTGCGCTTCGCCGACGACGACAATCCCGGGATCGTCTTCGAGCATGCGACGAAATCCGCGGCGGACCAGGCTGTGATCGTCTGCAAGCAGGACGGTGATTTTCGGCGTCGATCCGGTCATAAATCGGTAGGGGCGCCCTTCAAGCGTCCCGGCTATTGCAACGGCACTGTCATGCGGACCAGCGTGCCTCCACCGGGAACGCTGCGGAATTCAATCGTTCCACCAGCGATGGCCGCCCGCTCGCGCATGGCGACCAGGCCTAACCCGCGGCGGCGTCCTTGGCGATTAGACGAGTCTGGCGCGGCGACGGCTGTTGGCGCGAGGCCTGCCCCGTGATCCTCAACCTCAAGCTCCAGACAATCCGCCGAAATCCGGAGGCGCACCCAGACGCGACTGGCACCGGAATGACGCGCGACGTTGTTCAACGCTTCCTGTAAAACACGATACACGTGAATGGCGATCGTGTTGGGGATCTCGCGCGACGGCCCACTTCGTTCATACGATACGGCAAGGCCCGTCTGGCGTTCCACGGTCGGGAGATACCATTCAATGGTGCCCTCGAGCCCTGCCTCTTCAAGAATCGAGGGATGAAGCGTCTGCGA
>Ga0070681_10005733_pt1 | contig 12005 bp, 8 predicted proteins | sample KBSC83BmetaG_FD_65650 | JGI IMG/M metagenome (GOLD analysis project Ga0070681, IMG submission 65650) | Corn rhizosphere microbial communities from Kellogg Biological Station, Michigan, USA - KBS C8-3B metaG | ecosystem: Host-associated > Plants > Roots > Rhizosphere | place: USA: Michigan...
CAACTCGATCCAGCAGGAGACCGGGGCCGACGTCAACGTCGACGACGACGGCTCGGTCGGGACGGTGACCATCGGCGGGCGCGACGGCGGTGCCGTCGCCGAGGCCAAGCGGATGATCGAACTCATCCTCAACCCGCCGGAGGCCGACGTCGGCGGCATCTACAGCGGGAAGGTCGTCAACATCACCAAGTTCGGCGCCTTCGTCAACATCCTCCCCGGCCGCGACGGCCTCCTCCACATCTCCAAGCTCGGTGCGGGCCGCCGGGTGGACCGGGTGGAGGACGTCCTGTCGCTCGGCACCGAGGTCGAGGTCCGCGTCGACGACATCGATCCCCAGGGCAAGGTGTCGCTGTCGCTGGTGAAGCCGCTCGACGGCACCGGCGGCGAGGGCGCCGGCGACGGGAACGACGGTGGCGGTGAGGGCGGCGGCGGCGGACGGGCCGGCGGCGGCGACCGCGACCTCGTGTCGTTCGACGCCGACTGGGACCAGACGGCCCGCGACTCCTTCGGAGACCTCGGCCCCACCGAGGTCTCCGGTGCGGGCGGCGGCGGTGGTGGCCGGTCCCGCGAGGGCGGCGACCGGGACCGCGACCGGGGCGGGCGCGACCGCGACCGCGGCCGGCGCCCGGGGGGCGGACGCGGCCGCCGCTAGGCGGCGCGCCCGCCCGAACCGGTGACGGCCCATTCCCAGGGCAACGGCGGGTGCGTCCGCCGGACGCGCCTCGACAACGGCCTGCGGATCGTCACCGAGGCCATGCCCGAACTGCGGTCGGTGGCCGTCGGCTTCTGGGCCGGGACGGGGTCGCGCGACGAGCCCGACGCCCTGGCCGGCGCCAGCCACTTCCTCGAGCACCTCCTGTTCAAGGGCACCGAGACCCGCAGCGCCCAGGCGATCGCCGAGGACGTCGAGGCCGTCGGCGGCGAGATGAACGCCTTCACCACCAAGGAGTACACCGCCTACTACGTCCGGCTCCTCGACGAGAGCCTCGACCTGGCCCTCGACATCCTTTCCGAGGTCGTCTGGGCGCCGGCCTTCCGCCCCGAAGAGGTCGACTGTGAGCGGCAGGTGATCCTCGAAGAGATCCGGATGCACGAGGACACGCCCGACGAGCTCGTCCACTCGCTGTTCAGCGAGGCGCTGTTCCCCGGCGAGGCGGTGGGCCGGGAGGTGCTCGGCCAGCGCGAGGCCATCGTGGCCATGACCCGGGACGAGATCGCCCGCTTCCACGCCGAGCACTACCGGGTGGAGAACCTGGTCATCGCCGCCGCCGGCAACGTCGACCACGACCGGATGGTGGAGGCGATCGCCGCCCGCTGCACCGGCGGGCCCGGCGACCGCCCGCCCCGGCCGGAGGCCGAGATCCGTCCGGCGGGGGCGGTGCGGGTGCTGCACCGCCCGACGGAGCAGGCCCACCTCGTGCTCGGCATGCCGGCGCTGTCGCGCTCCGATCCCGACCGGTGGGCGCTGTCGGTCCTCAACCACGTGATCGGCGGCGGCATGTCGTCCCGCCTGTTCCAGGAGGTGCGGGAGAAGCGGGGGCTGGCCTACTCCGTCTACTCCTACCGCTCGGCCCTGGAGGACACCGGCACCTTCGCCGTCTACGCCGGCACCGCCCCCGAGCGGGCCCCCGAGGTGCTGTCGATCATCGGCGCCGAGCTCGACCGGCTCGGCGCCGAGCGGTGCCTGGCGCCGGGCGAGCTCGAGCGGGCCAAGGGCCACTTCAAGGGCCAGATGGCCCTGGGGCTCGAGAGCAGCTCGGCCCGCATGGAGCGTATCGGCCGCTCCGAAGTGACGACCGGCGAGATCCAGAGCGTCGACGACATGGTGGCGGCCATCGACGCCGTCACCCCCGACGACATGGCCCGGGTGATCGACCGGGTCCTGGGGGCCGGGCCCCGGGTGCTGGCCGCCGTCGGCCCGGTCGACGGCGACGACCTCGCCGCCCGGCTGTCGGTAGGGTCTTCTTCCCATGGCTGACACTGACACGACTCGAAATGGGATCAGGGTCGCCGTCCTCGGGGCGGCCGGCCGCATGGGAACGACGGTGTGCCGGGCGGTGCTCGACGCTCCCGACATGGAGCTGGTGGCGGCGGTCGACCCGCCCCACGAGGGCCGCCCGCTCGACGACTTCGGCGTGCCCGGCACCGGGCTCACCCTGCAGATGCTCGGCCCGTCGGTCAAAGCGGCGCAGCCCTCGGTGGCGGTCGACTTCACCCACGTCGAGGCGGCCCGGGGCAACCTGCGGTGGTGCGGGCTCAACGGCGTCCACGCCGTGGTCGGCACGACCGGGCTCACCAGCACCGACTTCGCCGATCTCGCCGGGCTGTTCAACGGCGAGCGGGCCAACGCCGTGGTGGCGCCGAACTTCGCCATCGGCGCCGTGCTCATGATGCAGCTGGCGGCCATCGCCGCTCCCTGGTTCGAGTCGGCCGAGATCATCGAGCTGCACCACGACAACAAGGTCGACGCGCCGTCGGGCACCGCCCTGCTGACGGCCCAGCGCATCGCCGAGACGTCGACCGAGTGGACGCCCGACCCGACGAAGACCGTTGCGGTGGAAGGCGCCCGGGGCGGCGACGGCCCGGCCGGGATCCGCATCCACTCCGTGCGGCTGCGGGGCCTGGTGGCCCACCAGGAGGTGCTGCTCGGCACCACCGGGCAGTCGCTCACCATCCGGCACGACTCCTACGACCGGACGTCGTTCATGCCCGGCGTCCTGCTGGCCGTGCGGGAGGTGGCCAACCGGCCCGGCCTGACCGTCGGGCTCGACACGCTGCTCGGCTTCGGCCCCTAGTTCAGGTCCCGAAGATCTGGGCCAGCTCGGCGGGGGCGGCCTCGTCGAGCTGGGCGTAGGTGCAGGACTCCGGCGTGCGGTCGTCCCGGAAGCGGACGAACGTCGTGCCGTGCCGGAACCGGTCGCCCTGCAGGTGGTCGTAGCGGACCTCGACGACCAGCTCCGGCCGGAGCGGCTCCCACGACTGGTCCTTGCCGGCGTTCCAGCGGCTCTGGGCGCCGGGCATCCGGCGGTTCCCCACGTCGGCCATGGCCGAGGCCCAGTCCCGCCAGGGGTGGTTCTCCAGGGCCCGTTCCCGGTACGGCGCCAGCGTCTCCACCAACGCCTTGCGCTGCGCCATGGGGAACGACGCCGTCACGCCGACGTGGTGCAGCGTGCCGGCGTCGTCGTAGAGGCCGAGCAGCAGCGAACCGATCACGCCGCCGCTCTTGTGCCAGCGGAAGCCGGCCGCGACGCAGTCGGCCGTCCGCTCGTGCTTCACCTTGAGCATCACCCGCTCGCCCTCCCGGTAGGGGAGCTGCTCGGGCTTGGCCACCACGCCGTCGAGCCCGGCACCCTCGAAGGCGTCGAACCACTCGGCGGCCACCGCCCGGTCGGTGGTGCAGGGCGTGAGGTGCAGCGGCGGACGGGCGTGGCGCAGCACCGCCTCCAGCCGTCGCCGGCGCTCGACCTGCGGCGACGGGCGCAGGTCCTCGTCGCCCTCGGCGAGGAGGTCGAAGGCCACGAACGACGCCGGCGTCTCTTTGGCCAGCAGGTTGATCCGCGTCGCCGCCGGGTGGATGCGTTGCAGCAAGGCCTCGAAGTCGAGCCCGCCGGCGGTGGCGATCACCACCTCGCCGTCGAGCACGCAGCGCGGCGGCAGCTGCTCCCGCAGCGGGTCGAGCAGCTCGGGGAAGTAGCGGGTGAGCGGGCGCTCGTTGCGGCTGCCGAGCTCGACCTCGTCGCCGTCGCGGAAGACGATGCAGCGAAACCCGTCCCACTTCGGCTCGTAGAGCAGGCCGCCCTGGGCCGGGAGCTCCCGGGAGAGCTTGGCCAGCATGGGGGAGACGGGGGGCATCACCGGCAGGTCCACGGCCGGAAGTCTGCCCTACCCTTGGAATCCATGGAGACCCGGTCGGTCCGCGAGCGCGTCCTCGAAGGAGGGCTGCTGTGCATCGGCCGCTACGGCCTCGCCCGCACCACCGTCGACGACGTCGCCGCCGCCTCGGGCGTCTCCCGGGCCACGATCTACCGCCACTTCCCCGGCGGCCGGGAGCAGATCGTGACCGACACCGTCGGCTGGGAGATGGGTCGCTTCTTCCTGAGGCTCGGCGAGGCGGTGGCCGGTGCGTCCGACCTCTCCGGGCTGCTCGAGCACGGCCTGGCCTTCGCCCGCCGGGCGCTCGAGGAGCACGCCGTCTTCCAGCGGGTGGTGGAGACCGAGCCCGACCGGCTGCTCCCGCTGCTCACCGTGGAGGCCTTCCGGATCCTGCCGCTGATCGGCGGGTTCCTCGTGCCGTACCTCGAGCGGGAACGCGACGCCGGGCGGCTCCGCCCCGGGGCCGACATCGGCCGCACCGCCGACTACCTGGCCCGCATGGTGCTGTCGTGCATCGGCGCCGCCGGCGTCTACGACCTCGACGACCCCGAGGAGATCCGGCTCCTGGTCCGCGAACAACTCCTCCCCGGCGTGCTGGCGCCGGGGACAATCCTGGCCGAGCGTCCTTGACGATGAGACAAAATTAGTCTTAGCATCTCAGCCATGACGGCCGAGCCCATCGCCACCGCCCCGGAGCTCACCGCCCGGGTCGTCGACGGCGCCCTGCGGGCCATCGCCCGCTACGGGCTCGCCAAGCTGACCGTCGACGACGTCGCCCGGGAGGCCGGGATCTCCCGGGCCACGCTCTACCGGTACTTCCCGGGGCGCGGCGCCGTCCTGGCGGCGGTGGTGCAGGCGGAGACCGAGCGGCTCCAGCGGGGCCTCGACGAGGCGCTCACCGATACCACGACGCTGGCCGAGGCGCTGGCCGCCGTGGCCGGCTACGGCGCCCGGGCCTTCGCCGGCCACCGGGCGCTCCAGCATCTGCTGGCCACCGAGCCCGGGGCCATCCTGCCCCACCTCTGCTTCTCCGGCGCCGACGGCCTGCTGCGGGTCGCCGCGGAGCGCATCGCCCCCCATCTCTGCCGGTTCATGGGGCCCCTCGAGGCCCGGCGCACGGGGGAGTGGCTGGCCCGCATCGTCCTCTCCTACGGGCTGGCCCCGCCGGCCGGCCCCGCCGAGGCGGCCGTGCTCGGCGTCGTGTCCGAGTTCGTCATCCCGGCCGCCGAGGAGCGGGCCGGGGCAGCCGGAGGTTGATGCCCTGATGGACGATCGGCGCAGCGACGAGGAGCTCATCGGCCGGGGCGGCGTCGACGACGTCGACGCCATCCTGGCCATCGCCAACACCGACACCGCCAGCCGGTTCCACGACGTCGGCGCCGACGTCGACACCCGGTTCACGTGGGACTACGAGCGGGCCCGGCCGAAGCTCGGGAAGCTCTACGAGAAGGCCAAGGTCACGCAGTGGAACGCCAACGACCTGCCCTGGGACACCGAGGTCGACCAGGAGGCCGTCGTCATGGCCAACGCCGCCGCCAGCGCCGCCAGCGGCCTCGTGCCGGCGGCCGACATGACCGGAACGCCGTTCGAATCGTGGGGCGACAAGGAGTGGGTCGAGTTCGGCGTCGAGTCGCAGAACTGGACGCTGTCGCAGTTCCTCCACGGCGAGCAGGGCGCCCTCGTCTGCACCGCCCGCATTGTCGAGACCGTGCCCTGGATCGACGCCAAGTACTACGCCGCCACCCAGGTGATGGACGAGGCCCGCCACGTCGAGGTCTTCTCCCGCTACCTCGACCAGAAGCTCTCGGGCCACTACCCGATCAACGCCCACCTGCGGATGCTGCTCGACGACATCATCGCCGACTCCCGCTGGGACATGACCTACCTCGGCATGCAGATCATGGTCGAGGGCCTGGCCCTGGCCGCCTTCGGCTTCATCTCCCAGATGACCACCGAGCCGCTGCTCAAGGCGCTGCTCAAGAACGTCATGGCCGACGAGGCCCGCCACGTCGCCTTCGGCGTGCTGTCGCTGCAGGAGTTCTACGCCCAGCTCAGCGCGGCAGAGATCCGGGAGCGCCAGGAGTTCGCTTTCGAGGCCGCCGTCCGCATGCGGGACCGCTTCCTCCAGCAGGAGGTCTGGGAACGGATGGGCGTCGACGTCAAGCGGGCCGTCGAGGTCCTGCTGAAAACGCCCGAGCGCGACATCTTCCAGGCGATGCTGTTCTCCAAGATCGTCCCCAACTGCCGCAAGCTCGGCCTGCTCGACGCCGCCGACGGCTGGCTCCGGCAGCGCTTCACCGAACTCGGCGTGATCCAGTTCGAGCACTGGGAGGACACCGCCGAGGAACTGGCCGTGGCGTGACCTGAAAGCACCGTGAAATCAGGTTCAAAACGGGCGTGAAATGACCGTTCGGGCAGGAGGTCGTCGCGCCCGGTCGAAGTCGAACCTGCTTGGACGAGCGCCGAACCTCCCTGCAGGGCCGGGCGCCAAGGCTGGCGGCGCTCCTGCTCCTCGCGGCCGGGGTGCTGCTGCTGTGGCGCCGCGACGCCGTGGCGGCCGGTACGGCGGTCGTGGTTCTGGCCGCGGTGGCCGGCCTCGTCGTCCGCCGCGGCCGCGGTGCCATCCGCCGGACGGTGGCGCTCGTGGCGGCCGGGGCCACCGTCCTGGCGGTGGTGAGCGGCACCGTCATCGCCCGCCGGCCGGCGCCGGCCCGGCCGCAGGGTCCGCTGCTCGTCGTCCCGCCCGGCCCGCCGCCCGGAACGCCGGCCCCGGCGGCGCCGGCCGCACCGGCGGCCACCATCCTCGGCTTCGTCGCTCCGGACTACGGCGACGCCGGCGCCGTCATCGACCGCGACGGTGCCCGGGTCTCGTCGGTGGCGGCGACGGGGATCACCCTCGGCCGCGTCGCCGGGACCATCGACGTCCGGCCGGCCACCGACGTCCTGGCGGCCGCCCACCTCCAGGGCGCCGCCGCCTTCGCCGTCGTGTCGAACTACGACGGCAGCCAGTTCAACGGCGGACGGGCGGCGGCGGTACTGGCCTCGCCGAAGGACCGGAGCCGGCTGGTGGGCGCCCTCGCCGCCGAGCTCGGCCGACGGGGATGGGACGGCGTCGTGCTCGATCTCGAGCGGCTCCCCGCCCCGGTCCGGGGGGCGTACCCGGCGCTGGTGGCCGACCTCAAGCGGGCGGCGGGAGACCGGCCCGTGCTCGTCGCCGTCCCCGCCCTGGACCCCGACAATCCGGCGGCGGGGGAGGGCTACGACCTCGCCGCGCTCGGGGCGGCCGCCGACCGGGTCGTCCTCATGGCCTACGACCAGCACCCCGCCACCGGCGGCCCCGGCCCGATCGCCGGCCTGCCGTGGGTGGAGCGGGCGCTCGACGCCGCCACCGCCGCCGTCCCGCCGGAGAAGCTCCTCCTCGGCGTGGCCGGCTACGGCTACGCCTGGCCGGCCGCCGGCCCGGGACCGGCCCGGGACCTCACCGTGGCCGACGGGCAGGCCCTGGCCGCCCAGCCCGGCTCGACGGCGGAGTTCGACGCCGGGGAGGGAGAGTGGCGGGTCCGTACGGCCGACGGCACCGAGGCCTGGTACTCCGACGCCCGCAGCACGGCCCTGCGGGCCGGCCTGGCCGCCGGCCGGCACCTGGCCGGCGTGGCGCTGTGGCGGCTCGGTACCGAGGATCCGGCCGCCCTGTCCTCGATGCCGTTCCCGCCGCTCCGGGCGACGGGAACCCTGCCCGGCGGCGGGGCCGAGGTCGTGCGGGCCACCGGGGTGGTGGCGTTGACGTTCGACGACGGGCCCGATCCCCGCTTCACCTCGCAGATCCTCGACATCCTCCGCAAGAAGCACGTCCCGGGGACGTTCTTCGTCATCGCCGACGAGGCCCAGGACCACCCGGAGCTCGTCCGCCGGGAGGTCGCCGACGGCAACGTCGTGGCCAACCACACGTACTCCCACCTCGACCTCACGACGATGCCGAAGGCCCCGGCGGAGGCGGAGATCCTCGGCGGCGCGGCCGTGATCGAGGGCATCACCGGCCTCAAGCCGGCGTTGTTCAGGGCGCCCTACGGCGACGGCGACGCCGCCCGGCCCGACACCGAGGGCGCCGACCAGCTGGCCCTCGACCTCGGCATGCACCCCGTGCGGTGGACCGACGACCCGAGCGACTGGCGCCGCCCCGGCGCCGGCGCCATCGTCGACCGGGTCCTGGCCGGGGCGACGACCCACACCGTCGTCCTCCTCCACGACGGCGGCGGCGACCGCTCCGGGACCGTGGCCGCCCTGCCCGGCATCATCGACGGTCTGCGGGCCAGGGGCTACGCCTTCACCACCGTCGACCGCCTCCAGGCCGGCGTCGCCGGGCCCTACCTGGCCCGGGCGGGCGCCGCGTCCCGGGCCCGGGGCGTGGGGATCATCGCCGCCTTCCGTCTGCAGCTGGCCGGCCGGCAGGTGCTGCTGGTCCTGCTGGGCGCCATCGTGGTGCTGTCGCTGTGGCGGATCCTGATCGGAGCGGTACTGGCGATCTGGCACCGCCGCCGGGCGAGACGGCGGCGGGCGCCGGCCCTCGGCCCGGCCGGCCTGTCGTTCACTGTCGTGATCCCCGCCCACAACGAGGAGCGGGTCATCGCCAAGACGCTGGCCGCCCTCGACCTGGCCCGGGACCCCGGCGTGGAGGTGGTCGTCGTCGACGACGGCTCGAGCGACGCCACGGCCGAGATCGCCGCAGGGTTCCGGGTCACGGTCATCCGGCAGGCGCGGAGCGGGAAGGCGGCCGCCCTCAACGCCGGAATCGCCGTCGCCGCCGGCGAGGTGGTCGTCGTCCTCGACGCCGACACCGTGCTCGACGGCGGGTTCCTGGCCGCCGTCGCCCCGCACTTCGCCGATCCGGCCGTCGGAGCGGTGGCCGGCAACGTCAAGGTCGGCAACCGGCGGTCGCGGCTGGCCCGGCTGCAGGCGCTGGAGTACCTCGTCAGCCTGGACCTCGACCGCCGGGCCCAGGACGTCCTCGGCGTCGTGGCCGTCGTGCCCGGTGCGGCCGGCGCCTTCCGGCGCGCCGCGCTGCTCGACGCCGGCGGCTACCCCGACGACACCCTGGTGGAGGACGCCGACCTCACCGTCGCCCTGCTCCGCGGCGGATGGCGCATCCACTACGAACCGGCCGCCGTGGCCTGGACCGAGGCCCCCGAGACCGTCCGGGACGCCCTGCGCCAGCGGCGCCGGTGGTCCTACGGCACCATCGAGGTGCTGGCCAAGCATGCCGGCTCGATGCTCCGGCCCGACGACGGCCGCATCGGGCTCCTCGGCCTGCCGTGGATGCTGGTGTCGCAGGTGCTCCTCCCGCTCGGGGGGCCGCTGGCCGACGCCTTCCTGCTCTATCTCCTCGTCCTCCGGCGGTTCTCGCTGGCCGCCGTGATGCTCGGCCTCACGTTCCTCCTCGACCTGGTGGTCACGGTGGCGGTCGTGGCCGGCGAGCGGGAGGACCCCCGGCTCATCGCCGCCGCCCCGTTGCTCCGCCTCGTCTGGCGGCCCCTGCAGCTGGTCGCCGCGGCGGGGAGCGCCGTCCGCTGGCTCCGGGGGGAGCCCGAGCGGTGGCGGCGGGTCCGCCGGCGCAACACCGTCGTCGTCCCGGCACCGGCGCCGCTCACGGCCCGTTCCGGGCGGTGAGGACCGGTTCGACGGGCTGCTACCTTCACCCGGCGTGACTAACCCCGTCCGCGTCGTCTTCCTCGGTGGCCTCGGCGAGATCGGGCGCAACTGCGCCTGCATCGAGGTCGAGGACCGGATCCTGCTCATCGACTGCGGGATCATGTTCCCCGAACCCGACATGCCCGGCGTCGACCTCGTCCTCCCCGACTTCACCTACCTGCGGGAGAACGCCGAGAGGATCGAGGGCGTCGTCCTCACCCACGGCCACGAGGACCACGGCGGCGGCCTGGCCTTCCTCCTGGCCGAGGTGGCATCGGTGCCGATCTACGGCTCGGCCCTGTCGCTGGGGCTGGCCCGCAACCGCATCGAGGAAGCGGGCATGCTGTCCCGCACCGAGCTGGTCCCGGTTTCCGACGGCGAGCGGCGCAGGATCGGCCCGTTCGAGTGCCAGTTCATCCCGGTCACCCACTCCGTGCCCCACGGCTTCGCCACGGCCGTCTTCACCCCGGCCGGCACGATCCTCCACTCCGGCGATTTCAAGCTCGACCAGAACCCGGTCGACGGGCGCATGACCGACCTGGCGCTGATCGGCGAGATCGGCCGGCGGGGGGTGCGGCTGCTCCTGTCCGACTCCACCAACGCCGAGGAGGCGGGCCACACGCCGTCGGAGTCGTCGGTCGGCGTCGTGCTCCGGGAGCTGTTCCGGGAGCACACCGGCAAGCGGATCATCGCCGCCTGCTTCGCCTCCCACATCCACCGGGTGCAGCAGATCGCCGAGGTGGCCATCGAGACGGGCCGGACGATCGCCTTCCTCGGGCGGTCGATGCAGCAGAACGTCCGTCTGGCCCGGTCGATGGGCCTGCTCCACCTGCCCGACGAGCGCATCGTCGACATCGAGGAGATCGACCGGTTCCGGCCCGGCGAGATCTGCGTGATCTGCACCGGCTCCCAGGGCGAGCCCATGAGCGCCCTGGCGCTCATGGCCGCCCACGAGAACCACCGGGTGAAGCTGGGCGCCGACGACACGGTGATCATCTCCGCCCATCCGATCCCGGGCAACGAGGCCAACGTGTCCCGGGTGATCGGCGGGCTGTACCGGGCCGGGGCCGACGTCGTGCACTCCGGGCTGGCTCCCGTCCACGTCTCGGGCCACGCCAACCAGGAGGAGCTCAAGTTCCTCCTCAACCTGGTGAAGCCCGAGTACTTCGTGCCCGTCCACGGCGAGTACCGCCACCTCGTCCACCACGCCCGGCTGGCCCGGGGCACCGGCATGGCCGACGACCGGGTGATCATCTGCGAGGACGGCGACATGCTCGTCCTCGGTGACGACGGCGTGGAGGTCGAGCGGCGCTTCGCCCCGGCCGGCTACCTCTACGTGGACGGGGTGGTCGGCGACGTCGGCCGCGGCGTCCTGCGGGACCGCCGCCAGCTGGCCGCCGAGGGGATCGTGGTCGTGATCGTGACCATCGACGGGCACACCGGCGAGATCGTGACCGGCCCGGAGATCGTCACCAAGGGTTGGGTCCACGCCCCCGAGGCGGAGGGTCTCCTGGAGGAGGCGAAGGACGCCGTGCGCCGGTCCCTCACCGAGGCCATCGACCAGGACGCCCTCGACTTCGAAACCCTCCGCCGCCACGCCCGCAGCGGCCTGCAGAAGTTCATCACCTCCCGGACCCGGCGCCGTCCCGCCGTCGTGCCGGTCGTCATGGAGGTCTAACAGAACACCTGTTGCCGCTGTTACGGTTGTGGCGTGGCCTCCCGCACGAAACGCCGCAGTCCCGCCAAGCCCGCACGGTCCCGAACGTCGGGCGGGGCGGCCAAGCCCCCGACTCGAACCGCCGGCGGCGGCGCCCGCGCCACCACGACCGCCACCGCTCCCAAGCCCATCGGGCGCCTGCGGGCCCACCGGCGGGAGCTCGGCGGCGCCGGGCTGCTCCTCCTGGCCGGCCTCGGCGGGCTCGGTATCTGGCTCGACGTGGCCGGGACGGCCGGCACGGTCCTGACCTACCTGGCGGGGTCGGCCGTCGGCCTCGGCGTCGTGGCCGTGCCGCTCGTGGCGGCGGCGTTCGGCGTCGCCCTGCTCCGCCACCGCGACGGAGAGGTCGGCCGGCTGGCGGCCGGGAGCGGCCTGGCCGCCGTGGGGTTCTCCGGCCTGCTCCACCTTCTCCGCCCGGCCTCGCAGGTCGGGCCCGGCCTCGGCGGGTGGCGGCGGGCCGGCGGGGTCGTCGGTGCCGCCGTCGGCCATCCGCTGCGGTCGCTGGCCGGCCCCTGGGGCGCCGGGCTCGTCCTCGGCGCGCTGGCCTTCGTCGGCTGCCTGATCCTCCTGCGGCTGTCGTTCGACCAGGTCTGGCGGGGCCTCAAGCGGGCGGCTCTGGCCGCCTGGCGGGCCACGGGGGGCGGCCTGCGGCGGCTGACGACGCTGTCGGACCCGGCCGCCGGCCGCGGCGACGCGGTCGCCGCCGGTCTCCACACGGTCGATACCGCTC
>Ga0070681_10005736_pt1 | contig 12001 bp, 5 predicted proteins | sample KBSC83BmetaG_FD_65650 | JGI IMG/M metagenome (GOLD analysis project Ga0070681, IMG submission 65650) | Corn rhizosphere microbial communities from Kellogg Biological Station, Michigan, USA - KBS C8-3B metaG | ecosystem: Host-associated > Plants > Roots > Rhizosphere | place: USA: Michigan...
CAATCTGGTTGAGAAAAACTTGAGTGCGGTTCAAGTTTTTCTCAAGGATGTGTTCGTATGCTCTGATCGATGACTATGAGCTTCATCCTTCAAGACCATTTCGACTCAACGGAAAGATATTCGCTGGCGACCCGCACCAGCGCAACGACGCCTTCGAAAGGCGAACGGGACGGCGTACACATATTGAATGAGAAGCTTGAGATTCCGCAGTGTGCGGGGCTCATCGAACGGCCACGGTTAATTGAAAAACTTGAAAGGTCGCTTGGCCAATTCGCCGCGACGCTGGTTTCCGGTCGTGCCGGGACTGGTAAAACATCGATCGCGGCGGCATATGCGCGAACGCGTAAGAGTGCCGCATGGTTTACGGTGGAATCGTCAGACATCGATTGGAGTATTTTCGGAAGTCACTTGGCAGCGACCGTGCATCGACTGGCCGCGAGCGGGAAACCTGCCGCTGACTCGCTGCCGCGCGTAACCAAGTCTTCGCCCGGCGAGATGGAGATATTTCTTCTTAACCTCGTTTTGGAGTTCGAAACGACGGCAAAGGATCATCGACCATTGCTTGTTCTTGACGGCATACACCATTTGTTCGACGCGGATTGGTTCGGTGGGTTCTTCAATATTCTGCAGCCGTCGCTTTCCGAGATTGCGGATTTGCTGCTTCTGTGTCGCAGTAAGCCGCCGAACCCGTTATGGCGTTTGCGTTCGAAACAGCAGCTTGACGTTATCGACGAGAAAACGCTTGCGTTTGACCGAAATGAGACGATATTGCTCCTCCAGCAGGTCGGGCGTTCGCAAGCCGAAGCCGCGCGCATTCACGCGGAAACGTTCGGGCGAGTTTCGAAACTATTGCCGTTCATGAGTACGGGCAAACCATCTAAGCCTCGGCTATAACCGCCCTCTTCGATTTGCATCCGAGCAGCATGGCATAATACCGCCTTGCCGACAGGCCTCATCGAACCGATGCAGGACAGAAACTTTTTTCTTCGGACAAAACTGCTTCCTCCGCGTGCTGTTAGCGAATTACTGCGGCGCCCGCGGCTCACAACGAAGCTGCAAGCTAACCTCAGCTCTCCCATCACAATGGTTGCGGCAGATGCGGGATGCGGCAAAACCACTCTGATCGCTGACTTTGTTCGCAGCCAGATACGCCCTACGGTTTGGTATCAGCTCGACCACACCGACGCAGACCCCGTCGTGTTCCTCGGTTATATAGCGCAGGGCATCAGGAATCTCTATCCGGCATTCGGCAAAGCTATCTTTCCATACTTGAGCGAAGCTAACCAGGAGGTGCTTCGCTTTCCTGAACGATCGGCCGACCTGCTGATAAACGAGATTCTGCAGTCGGTCGAGCAGCCATTTATTCTTGTTCTGGATGACTATCACCACATCGGCCGGGACACCATCGTTCACAAGCTCGTCGATCGGCTGTTGCAATATTCGTCGGACCTTGTCCATCTGATCATAACGACCCGCGACCTTCCTCCGCTCGCGACCATGCGGCGAAAAACGCAGTCCGCTGCGTTGGTGATCACGCGCGACGATCTGCTCTTTACTGACGAAGAAGTGAAAGAGCTGTTCAAACAAACGCTCAACGTCGAGCTGAAAGACGAAGAGATAGCGGAGTATCGCGGGCGAACCCAGGGATGGATAACTGCACTTCAGCTGGTACGTCAAGTTGCCGAACAGGAGATGCATTCGGCAAACGGGCCGGCGGTGTTGGACCTGCACGAGATTCTGCGGCAGTCGGAACGCGACATCTTCGATTATTTCGCCGAAGAGGTTTTTTCGCGTGAGTCAGCGGATACGCAGAGACTGCTGATGAATCTTTCCCTGCTTGAATCGCTGCAGCTCGATCTCTGCAGCGCGTTGTTTCCGGAGCTGCGCTGCTCGGCGGCACTACCTGAACTCGCGCAGAAGAACGTTTTTCTTACCGTTGCCGGTGATCGTCAAACCGGGGAGGAATATCGATTCCATCCTCTCTTTCGCGAGTTTCTAGTCCGGCGCCTTCGAGCCGATATCGGCCACGCCCGGGTCGCCGAAGAACGGAACCGGATCGCCGATCACTTTCTCAAAAATCGACAGTGGGAGATGGCGCTGCCATACCTGCTTAGCGCCCGAAACTTCGATCGCGCAGCGTCGGTGATCGCAGAGACAGGGAACGAGTGGATCGCGGCCGGTGCGTTCACTTCACTTGGGTTGTTTGCCGAACAGATATCCAATCGAGCACTCGAGACACATCCTCGCTCGCTGCTGCACAAGGCTGAGGTCGCACGGCTTCACGGGGAGGTTGAAAAATCGTCCAAACTTCTGAACCGCGCCGTCGAACTGCTAAACAAAACCGGGGATTCGACCGGAGAAGGCGAAGCGCTCCACTCTCTTGCCAGTCTCGCGCGTCGCCGCGGTCGATATGTCGAGGCCTTCTCACTGATCGAGCGTGCCGAAACTCTCGTATCGGATACTTCGGAAACATTCATGAAGTGCGCCAACACACGCGGTTTGTGCCTCATTGTGCAAGGCAAGTGGAGCGAGGCGGAACAGCAGTTCAGGATCGCCCTCGAACTCGCGGAAAGACTCGGAAATGATCAATACGTTCGCCTGGTGACGCACAATCTTGCGCTGGCGCCGGGTTTCCGCGGAGATTTTGGCGAGGCTTTGCGGTGGTTTAGACGCATCTTTCGCGAGGGCCAGCCCGATAAGCAACTGCCGCAGGAAGCGATCGGTCACTTGAACGTGGCACGCCTGCATCTTTACCGCGGCGAATTCGAAGATACTGAGAAACATCTTAGCCGCTCGCTGGAGCTGTGCCAGCTCTATAACCTTCGGTTTTTGCGCGGCGAAATCTTCGAAGCGTACGCGAACTTTCATCGCGAGAAAGGCGACTTCGCTCACGCTGAGGAATTCTACGAACGCGCCGCGAACGCATATGATGAGGCCGAGATCGACATCGCGTCGAAGGAGTTGAACGAAGAACGCGCAGCCTTCTTCCGCCTGCGTGGTGAACTCCCGAAGGCACGTGTCTTATTGGAAGCTTTAATCAGAGCACGTGAATTACAGGGCAACGAACACGGGGTACGCACCGCGCATCTGCGTCTGTATCAACTTGATTTTGCGGAAGGCAAATTGGCTGGGCTGGACATGCACCTCCGTGAACTGCTCGATTATTTCAATCGCGACAATCACTACTACGACGAAGCATTGACAGCGATGCTTCTTGCCGAGACGTACTTCGCTCAGGGCAACACGAACGCCATGATCGAGTCCGTACGGCGCGCTTTGGATCTTTCGAATCGGTTCGATTACGAGTACTGGTTGCGGCGTGAGATTCGGCGAAATCCGGCGATATTCGGACATGAGGATATAGCCGATCGGCTGCCCGTAGATCTGCGCGAGGAACTGAAGGCGGAAGTGCGGCCGGCGCGCGTCCAATCTCAGTTAGAACCGCCTGCCCCTATCACTGATTTGACGATACGCACGCTTGGACCAGTGGAGATCTTCCGCGATCCTTCGGTTCAGTTTGCCGCCGACGCTTGGACGACGCGGCGGGCCCGAGACATTTTCTGCTACATAGCAACCAGCAAAAATCGACGCGTTCTGAAGGAGGTGCTGATCGACGCATTCTGGGGCGATGAGGACCTTGAAACCGTTGAAAAGAATTTTCATCCAACGATCTCGCATATCCGAAAAGCGCTCAACAGTCGTCAACCCTTCAAGCAGAACTTTCTTATCTTTCGCGACGGCGCATATCAGCTCAATCCCGACCTTTCATACGCGATCGACGCAGAAGAATTCGAACGCTGCATCGTTGAAGCGGACAAAGCAAAACGCGAGCAAGACGCGGCGCGTCAACGTGCGAGTCTTGAATCCGCGCACCAGCTCTACCGGGGAGAATTCATGTGCGGCGTTTATGAGGATTGGGCCGAGGAAAGGCGCCTGTTCTACTCAGAGCAGTTCGCTCGTGTAGTGGCCGCTCTCGCAAAACTCAGCCTGTCCGAAAAACGCTGGGCCGATGCTTTGCGGTACGCAGGCGAAGCCTTGGCAGGTGATCCGTTTCGCGAGGACATGCATCGGCTGACGATGAGAGCTTTCGCCGCGCAAGGCAAGCCCGCGTCCGTCAAGAAGCACTTCGAAAGAATGAATAAAAAACTGCACACCGAACTCGGCATCGAGCCGGCCGAAGAAACGAAGCGCTTGTTTGCCGAACTGATAAGATAAACGCACACCTCTGCGGTCCTCTGCGGTCTCTGCGTTGCAATGACTTTTTAACGCAGAGATTCGCAGAGGACCGCAGAGATCGCTGAGGAATACATCTTCTTATTGTTTGATGAAAAGCTCCTCGGCATTCCACATCGAGTACGGAAACATCGGGCTCGGCGCAAAATTTCCGACGCGTGAGTTCGCCGCCGAAACAACGTGGCGGCTAACGATCGGAATGACTGGCGACGCATCAGCCACGATTCGCTGAATCTCGTAAAATTTCGACTTCCGTTTTTCAGGATCGGACTCGCGGGCCTGCTCGGCGAAAAGTTGATCGACCTCCGCTTCCCATTCGGTCGCAGGCGACTTTTGATGCGGCTTCCATTGATGTGCATCACCGCTGCTCAGCAGCAGGTTGGCGTAGGTTGATGGCTCGAGATCCGTAACAGAGAGACCAAGGAGTATGGCATCGTATTCATGAGATTTGGTCCAGGCGTTCGTGACAGCAGTAAACTCGATCGGTACGATCTGCATTTTTATGCCGAGCTTGGCGAGGTCTTCCTGGATTACTGCGGCCATCAGCTTGCGGGGTTCGCTCTCAGCGGGAACCATCAGCGAGAACTCGACGCGGTTGCCCTGCGCGTCAACCAGTTCCGGGGCATCAACGGTTCCGCGTTTGGTGAAACCAGCTTGTTCCAGCAGCGAAGCTGCTTGAAGGAGGTCATACGCGATCTTCGGCAGATCTGGATTGGCCCAGACTCGGTTCGCCGGTGATACAACGCTGTAGAGCGGCGTTGCCAACCCCTGAAGCGTCGAGCTGGCAATCGAGTCGCGGTCAACCGCCATTGAAACAGCTTTTCTAAACCGCGAATCCGAGAACCAGGCGAGCTTCACCTGATTCAACGGTGTGCCGTCCGCCTTAACGGCATTCAGGTTGAACCAAACATAATCGACCCCAAGACTCGGACCGAGATCGAAGGCTTTCACGGCTGCGCCGGAGTTCAGCAGCGAAGCGTAATCCGTCGGGCGTATACGGTCTATGATATCTATTGTGGCCTGGTCCAAACCAACGCGTGCCTGATTCGCATCGGGGACTACCTCGAGGGTCAGTTCATCAAGATATGGGAGTTGCGTTCCCTGTGCGTCGCGTTTCCAATAATAGGGATTCCGTTTGAGGACGATCCGTTCGGCGGCCGATGCTGACGCGACCACGAACGGACCGCTCGAGACCACGGAGGCCGGCGGTGCTGTTATCTTCCAGGCCTCGGAAAGCCGGCCCGCTTCTTGATCCGGTTCGAGAACATTCCTGGGCAGTACAGCAATGTTATAAAGGTAATTGTCAGGGGCCGCTATCGTTTCCGGAAGGACGAACTGAAGATTTCGGTCATCGATCACCTTTATAGATATAGGCTTGCCATTGACCAGGAGCGCGTCGCGGAACACCTCTGCCTTGTTTCGCTCATCATAAACAGCCTCCAGTGTGAACGCCACGTCACTACTCGTCAGCGGTTGCCCGTCCGAAAACTTCAGACCATCTCGAAGCCTGACGTCGACCGAACGGTGATCGGAGCCCATGGTCCAAGCTTCCGCGAGGCCGGGCACGTAAGTTTGCGTCGAATGATCGAACTCCACGAGCCGACCGTTGAGCAGGAAGAACGCCGTTAAAATCGACGGCTCGTCGTTCGCTAGAAGATAGTTGAATGTTTTCGGCGGTGAAGATACACGATAGACCAACTTCCCGCCCCGTGTGCCGATTCTTCGTTGTTCGGGTCTTGCGGCGCCTGCCGTATCCTTGGATAAGGACGGTTGTCGACAAGAAAACACAAGCGGAAGCAGAACAAAAACAAGCAGTCGAGGGTATCTGAACAGTCGCATGACAGTATTCTCCGGCAGCAGGTTTGGGAAGCCGAAATCCGAAGGAGTAAACTGTTGAGAGTGTAAGAATTTTTGTTTTGTAGATCAAAGGACAACAGTGAGGAACAGCCGTGGACCACAGGGCGCGTTTCTCACAACAGGCGCGAATGATCAACTTGCTGCTGAAAAAGTGTTTGCAAGGACTCATGATGATACTGATCGTTTCGGCAGTGACATTCGCGCTACTCAGTTTTGCGGGGGGCGACGCCCTGACGCAGTTGCGAGACAACCCGCAAATCTCAACAGAGACGATCGAACGCCTTCGCGGCGTCTATGGCCTCGATCAACCTCTTCCTGTACGTTACTTTCGTTGGCTCTCCGGCGCTGTCACCGGGGACTTAGGCGAATCGACATACTTTCGTGTGCCGGTCAGCGGCCTCGTATGGGCACGTTCGACAAGTACATTTCTGCTTGGGACCGCCGCCTTCGCCATCGCCCTCACGTTTGCTGTGCCGTTAAGTCTCATCGGTGTGCGATACAATTCAACGACGATTGCTGCATTCATCGACTTGTTGATCCTTGTGACTGCTTCGACGCCAAGGATCGTCCTCGCGCTGGTCGCGCTCGCAATATCCGTCCGATTAACTGCCTCGGCTATAGACTGGTCTTCGGCGTTTCTGTTCTGGCTAGCGGCATTGGCGTTGTCGGCGCCGCTGATTTCGGCTTTTCTGGCGCAGTTTTCTGGCGAATTACAGCGGACAATGCAGGAGGATTTCATCAAGCTTGCACGAGCGAAAGGTTTAAGCGAGAGTGCCGTAATCATTCGCCACGCAGTCAGGCCCGCACTCAATCCGGTCCTCACGATTGCCGGTCTCTCGCTCGGGGGTGTGCTGGGAGGTTCCGTTATCGTCGAATCCGTGCTCGGACGCCAGGGACTTGGAATATTGATGGTTTCAGCCGTGCGCGGGCGTGACCTGCCCCTGGTAATGGGAATCGTCCTGTTTACCAGTACCGCGGTCTGGTTCGGAAACGCTCTCGCCGAATTGCTACAGGCGCTCAACGACAAGCGAATTCGGGACCTCAGTTTTTGAAGGAATATTTATCAAGACATCGTTTCACCAGGGGGCGAACCGATCGGCTTGCCGTTTTTGGTTGGCTCGTCATCGGGCTGTTCGTGTTGTCTGCTGTTTTTGCGGGTTTTCTTGCACCATACGATCACAGCGCTCAGTCACGAACTGAACCATCCGCGTCCGCGACCGCTATCCACTTCAGCGGTCTGAGGCCAATCATTCATCCACGGCTCGTCGAAGATCCGCTTCGCCGCACGTACACAGAAGACACATCAGTCGCCATTCCGATCGAATTCATCGTCCGCGGTTATTCATATAAGTTGCTCGGCGTCACCGAAACCGACCTACATCTGTTCGGGGTTAGAAACAGTTCCGGCATCGCTGCCAGGATCAATCTTTTGGGAACTGACCCGTTGGGCCGCGACCGCTTCTCGCGCTTGCTCTACGCGATGCGGTTCTCGCTCATCGTTGCGTTCTCGGGCGTTCTTGTCGCTTGCCTCGTAGGTATTTTACTAGGAGGGGTGAGCGGCTATGCGGGCCGGCGCGTCGACATGTTTCTGATGGGCGCGACGGACGCCATGATTGCGCTGCCGACTTTGATCCTGATACTTGGGGTGCGTGCGGCTTTTCCGCTGGAGTTGCCAATGAGCCGGGCGGCTTTGCTTCTGCTGCTGATCTTCGCCCTGACCGGCTGGGCCGAAATGGCCAGGCTGACACGCGGACTCGTGCTGTCAGTGCGAAATCGCGAGTTCGTTGTCGCGGCAGTCGCTTTGGGCGTAAGTCAAACGAGAGTTTTGTTTCGCCACATTCTGCCAAATATTTTACCGTCGCTGCGAACGCAGGCGCTCCTGCTGCTGCCGACGTTCCTGCTTGCTGAGGTTGCTCTGTCATACCTCGGCGTCGGGCTGCAGGAACCCGAACCAAGTCTTGGAAATATGCTCACTGCCGCAAGCGATCTCGATCAGCTTCGCTCCCAACCCTTTAGCGTACTCTCGCCGGCACTCGCCGTATTGTTGTTCACACTCGGAATACGATTGATCGGCAAAAGCGACCGCCCGTAACATTCAGGTAGCCTGTCTCATGGCGTCTTGATTGAAATCTACTCTGTAATTCTCGGGCGCAGAAAAAATCGTTCATTTAAGACGCTGCTGTCTGCCTCAAGTTTTTCTCAACCGACCCTTCATATCGTGTAACTGTTCGAATCCGTTTGGTGTGGCTGTCTGAGTCTGTTGAGGAGAAAAACAAATGCGCTCATCCCGCTTTTACTATTATTCAAGCCTGTTTACGTCGAGAACTGCAATTGTCCTGATCGCCGCGATTGCACTGTGTGTTGCGGCCTTTGTCGGTACCCGTCACAGTGCCGCAGCCACGCCGTCGTCCGGGACGATTTCTGACACGAGTCCCGTTTTAACCTACGACGCCGGACCGTTCAATATTCCGAACCAGTCGCCACTTGGAGCAGGGCAGCTCGACCAGGGGCCTCGATGCAGCGCACAGTTTCCGTGCGACAGCTTTGCTTTAACGGTGTCACTTCCCGCCGGTTACGCCACTCAGCACCCGAATGCATCAATAAAAGTAACGATGTCCTGGACGGATCTCGCTTCGGGTCAGTCTGACTATGATCTGTACATCTACCGCGGCGTTGTTGGCGACCTTAACGGTAGCCGACAGGCAGACTACCAGGCAGCCAGTCAGGCCAATCCGGAAGTCGCGAGCATCACGCCTTTGCAAGACGGTGCGAACACTTACTCGGTGAAGATAGTTCCGTTCACACCGACTCAAGAGGTTGTTCACGTTCGCATGGAATTACTATCAGGGACCGGAGGCGGCGGCTTCCCGGGCTTTGGTGGCGCAGATCCGACGGCGCCGAATGCGCCGCGTTACCAGATCTACGTGCCGCCAGCTAATTCGACCGCCGAAGTGAGCAATGGCGAATTCAACATCGGCTTCAATCCAAAAACCGGTCGAATCATGACGATGAATAGCGGCCCGATCTGGCGGTTGACGCCAGGCGAGAAAATGACACCGGCCGCACCCGAGTGCTGCGACGCGCGTTGGGAAGACGTTTCGAACGTGACGACGCTGGTCGGGGTTGACCCAATTCTGTGGACCGATCAGAAAACCGGACGCACCTTTGCATCGAATTCAACAGCCGGCACTAACGTCATCTATGGCTACACGGATAATGATGGCGACCTCTGGAACCCGTTGAGTGTCTCCGGCCCGAACGCCAGCACGGATCACGAAACAATTGGTTCCGGCCCGTTACCACCATCGCTGAGCGTTCTCTCTAATCCGGTTAACCAGGGCCAGGCGGTTTACTACTGTGCCCAAACCTGGCCCGTCGGCGCCGCAGCGTGCCAGATGAGCACTACCCTTGGCACCAGCTATGGGCCGAGTGTGCCTGTTTATGACGGCCAGACAACGCAATGCAGCGGCATTCATGGCCACGTAAAGGTTGCGCCTGATGGGACAGCCTATCTGCCCGTCCGCGACTGCGGCGGCAAGGCAGGTTTGATGGTGAGTGTTGACGGTGGCGTAAGTTGGACCGAGCGAATCGTTCCGAACAGCAAGACACAGACACACGGAAGCGACCCGTCAGTTGCGATTGGCGCTGATGGAACTTTGTATTTCTTCTACGTCGCCGATCAAACCAGCAGTCCGCAGGATCCAACAGAGGGGCACATTCACGTGCAGGTCAGCACAGATCGAGGAGCAACGTGGTCAAAGGACACGGATTTGGGTGTAAGTCACGGCGTCAAGAATGCTGTATTTCCCGAGGGTGTCGCCGGTGATAGCGAGCGTGCTGCCGTGGGTTTCCTTGGGACCGATCGCCCTGGCGATTTCGAGGGCGCATCCTTCCCAGGCATTTGGTATCTATTCATCGCGACTACCTACAACCGAGGCGACACATGGACCATCGTGAATGCCACACCGAACGATCCGGTGCAGGGCGCCGGCGGCATCTGGCTTGGCGGCGGTAGTAATACGAACAGAAACTTGCTCGACTTTAACGAAGTTACTGTCGATGACAAGGGCCGAGTTATCTTCGGTTATAGCGATGGTTGCGTCGGACCTTGCGTGGGCAATCCAAGTACGAATTCCTACACGGCCCACATGCGCGTTGCTCGCCAATTTGGAGGAAAGGGACTCTTCGCCAGCAAGGACACGCCGGAACCTGCGGCACCGAAACCACCGTGTTTGAAAGGCACGCGAGACTCCTCTGGCTCACATCTGTTCTGGAAAGTTCCCGACAACGGAGGCTCCGATATAGTCAATTATCAGATCTTGCGGGGAACAGCGCCGGGAACCGAAGTTGTGATTGGTCAAACTGGTATTCCGAAGGCGAGTTTCGTGGATACTACTGCCGATCCAAACGTCTCGACTTACTTCTACGTTGTTAAAGCAGTAAATTCAGTGGGAACAGGCAACGCGAGTAATGAGATCGAACTGGTGGTCACACCGGCTCCGACTCCAACTCCAACGCCCAGTCCGGCGCCGTGTGGCTCACCGACTAACTATCCCAATCTCGCAACCATTCAAACGAATGACGGCGCGGCAGGGACACCATATCCGTCGCAAATCAATGTTTCGGGCCTCTCGGGAACGGTTACGAAACTCACAGTAACGCTCAACACCTTCGATCACAGTTTTCCTGACGATGTCGACGTGATGTTGGTTGGACCACAGGGCCAAAATATCGTCATCTTGTCAGACGTCGGCGGAAGGATTCCGGCAACAGGTGTGACACTAACACTGGACGATGCTGCGCTTGCATCGTTGCCAGACGAAGGACCGCTTGTTTCCGGCACCTTCAAGCCAACAGATGTCGAACCAGGCGAAACATTTCCGTCGCCCGCTCCGGCGGCGTCAGGTGCTACAGCATTGTCCGTCTTCAACGGTACCGATCCGAATGGAACCTGGAGTCTCTATGTGAGAGACGACACGAATCTCGACAGTGGCAGTTTCGGTGGGTGGTCCATCGATATTACAACCAACTGTTCCGGCGGAACTCCGACACCGACACCGACACCAACGCCGGCCGATGCTTGCGTTTCTTCAAACACGTTGTTTACTGATCCGGCTGGGGATCAGCAGGATCCCATCCTGCCTCAACCCGGCAAGACTCAACTTGATATCCGGTCGCTAAGCGCGGGCGAAGACTATCGCTTCATCAATTCTGAGCGACTCACATTCAAGTTGAAGGTCGACAATCTGAACTCGATACCCGCAAATTCAGGATGGCGAGTTCTGTTCGACTTCACACCACCGGCGGGAACCCTCACAACTTACTACCTGCTGATGCAGTCAGACGCTAACTCGGCAGTTCATTACGAGTACGGCACGCGATCCGGCAATCTGTTAACAACACTGGGAACATTAGACGAGGGATTCTATTCGAACGACGGAACCGTTACCCTGGCACTTGCGATGAGCAAGATAGGAACGCTTGGGCCAGGTTCAACCCTCGCGAATGTGAACGCGCAAACAGAACAGACCACCGACGTTGTTGCGGGCAGTTTATTCAGCGACGTTGATACTACGAGCAGCGCCAATTATACCGTCGCGCCAAAGAACGCTACGTGTGTTTCAGTTAACCAGCCGCCTCCACCCGGCGCCGCAACGTACGTCAAGGGCGGTATGACGTTCAGCCCGAACTATGCGCTGCGCGCATCGGTTGCAAGTCGAGACGGTGAACCCAGCTTGCGCGTCGATCGATTTGGCAACGCGTACGTTGCAGGAATCCGCGGTGTGCCGGCAGGCGTTGATCTCTGGTACTTTGATCTGAATCCGAGCAGTCCAACCTACGATCCATACATGCGCAATCCGATCTATCGTGGTCAGCCGGATCAGTTCTCGCCTGACGAATCGATGGAAGT
>Ga0070681_10005737_pt1 | contig 12001 bp, 8 predicted proteins | sample KBSC83BmetaG_FD_65650 | JGI IMG/M metagenome (GOLD analysis project Ga0070681, IMG submission 65650) | Corn rhizosphere microbial communities from Kellogg Biological Station, Michigan, USA - KBS C8-3B metaG | ecosystem: Host-associated > Plants > Roots > Rhizosphere | place: USA: Michigan...
CAATGCCGCGCGCGAGCGGCACTGGCCGCTCTCAATCCATGTTTCGGAATCCGTGCAGGAATTTGAAATGTTCCAACAAGGCCAAGGCATCATGTTCGAATGGTTGCAGCGCAATAAGCGCGACATGAACGATTGCGGCGAACGTTCGCCCTTGCGGCATTTGGATCGCTTCGGGGTGCTGGGCAACAACTGTCTTGCGGTGCATGTCAACTATCTGGCCGACGGTGACGCCGAACTTCTGGCGCAAAGAAAAACCAGCGTGGCGCATTGCCCGCGCAGCCACACCTATTTCGGCCATGAGGATTTTCCGTTTAACACCCTGGCGCGCGCCAAAGTCAATATCTGCTTCGGCACCGACAGCCTCGCGACTGTCTATAAAACGTCCCGGCAAAAGGTGGAGCTGAATATGTTCGACGAAATGCAAGCCTTCGCCGCGAAACATCCAAAGGTGGCGCCCCAAAAAATCCTCCCGATGGCCACCATGAATGGCGCGCAAGCTTTGGGAATGGCCGGCGAAGCCGGCGAAATATCGGAAAAGGCCCTGGCCGACCTGATCGTGTTTCCCTTCCGCGGCAAACTGGAAGCCGCCCACGAAGCCGCTGTGCATCATAAAGGCGACGTCCTCGCCAGTATGATCGACGGCGGCTGGGTAATCGAACCGGAAAGCCGCCATTGAACCGTGACAACCTGCTAATATTCAACGTCATCGTGCCAATTCGTAGATCGAGAACGGCAAGATTTCAGCCCCTCGCCGCAGCTTTCAGCTCGTAAATCGTAAATCGTAAATCGTAAATTCCCGCAGTGAACCAGTTTGACGCCATACTCAGCGAACGCCTCGCCGCCATCCGCGACCAGGGGCTGTATCGCCAATTGCGGCAAATCGATTCACCGCAATCGTCCCATATTGAGATCGGCGGGAGGGCGCTGCTCAATTTTTCCTCAAACGATTACCTCGGGCTGTCCAACGAACCCGTCCTGAAAGAAGCAGCCATCGAAGCGGTCAAAAAATTCGGTTCCGGCTCCGGCGCCTCACGGCTCATCTGCGGTTCAGTCGCGCCGCATCACGAATTGGAGGAAGCACTGGCGGCATTCAAGGGGCTGGAAGCGGCGCTCACTTTTTCCACCGGTTACGCCGCAGCGGTGGGCGCCATCAGCGCGTTGATCGGCAAAGAAGATGTTGTGGTGGTCGATAAACTCGTCCATGCCAGCATTGTGGACGGCGCGCGGCTTTCCGGAGCCAAGCTCCGCGTGTTCGCCCACAACGATCTGAACGATCTGGAAGAAATTTTGCGGTGGGCCGAAAAAGCACGAGATCGGAAGCGGGTTTTGATTGTCACAGAAAGCATTTTTTCAATGGATGGCGATTGCGCGCCGCTGCGGGAGATTGTGGAACTGAAAAACAAGTACGGCGCCTGGCTGATGGTCGATGAAGCGCACGCGACGGGAGTCTACGGCAAAAATCGTCGCGGACTCGCCGAAGAATTGGGCGTCAGCGGTGACATCGAAGTGCAGATGGGCACGCTCGGCAAGGCGCTGGGCGCGAGTGGCGGCTACATCGCAGGATCGCGAACGCTGATTGATTATCTCGTGAATCGCGCGCGCAGTTTCATTTTTTCAACGGCGCCGGTTCCAGCGGCCGCCGCCGCGGCAACAGCGGGAATTCGTTTCGTCGAATCTTCGAAAGGTGAAGCCCGCCGCAAAATGCTTTGGGACCGAGTCAAAGAATTTGATTCCCAAGCGCTCAGCGCCATTATCCCGGTGATCATCGGAAACGAAAGCAAAGCCGTCGAAACGGCAGCCGCCTTGTGGGAGCAAAAGATTTACGTCCCGGCGATCCGTTATCCGACAGTCGCACGAAATCAAGCCCGGCTGCGCATCACCGTGACTGCCGCGCACAAAAAAGAAGACGTCGCAACATTCCGCGACATCCTGCATCAATTATCGCCTCAGTGAAGCGCCAACCTAAAAAACCATCGCTCGCGCAACTGGACCACCGATACGTGTGGCACCCGTTCACGCAAATGCGCGATTGGCTGAAAAGCGAGCCGATGGTCATCACCTCGGGCAAAGGCAGCGTGCTGCGCGACGCGCAAGGTCGTGAATATTTGGACGCGAATGCATCGATTTGGACCAACCTGCACGGGCACAATCATTCCAGGATCAACGCCGCCCTCCACCGGCAGTTGAAAAAAATCGCGCATTCTTCCGCTTTGGGCTTTGCGAATGAACCGGCGAGTTTATTGGCGGAACAATTGGTCAGGATCTCGAATCCAAAGCGATCCGGACTTGGCAAGGTTTCGCCCTACCTCGGAAAAGTTTTCTTCTCCGACGATGGTTCAACGGCGATGGAGGTGGCGCTCAAATTGGCCTACGCTTATGCCCGGCGTACCGGCCGCAAACAGCCAAAATTTCTTTCACTGGATGGCGCCTATCACGGCGATACCGCCGGCGCGGTTTCGCTCGGGCACATCGACCTGTTTCACAAAGCCTATTCCGGACTGCTGTTCAAGTCCGACAAAACGCCCGCACCCTATTGTTATCGCTGCCCGCACAATCGCGCCAAACCCGAGCGGGCCGACGCGCGCACGTACGTTAAATGCAATTCGGAATGCCTCGGCAAACTGGAACAACAATTTGCCGCACAAAAGAAAAAGGCGAATCCTTACACCGCGTTCGCCTTTGAACCGTTGATGCAAGGGGCGGCGGGAATGATCGCGCAACCGGAAGGCTGGCTGCGGCGCGCGACGGATGTTGCCCGTGGCTACGGCGCGCAATTGATCGCGGACGAAGTGATGACGGGGTTTGGACGGACCGGTTCCAATTTCGCCTGCCACAAGGAAGGCGTGCAGCCGGATTTTTTGGCCGTGGCCAAGGGGCTCACCGGCGGCTATTTGCCCATGGCTGCCACGCTCACCACGCAAAACGTCTTCGACGCCTTTCTCGGCCGCTATGACGAATTCAAAACATTTTTCCACGGACACAGCTTCACTGGCAATCAATTGGGCGCTTCGGCATCCCTCGCAAGCCTGGAGATTTTGCAAAGCCAGGAATCGATTCGTTCGCGAAAAATCCTTGAGCAAACGTTGCGCGAAGAATTGGCGAAACTGTGGGCGTTGCCCAACATCGGCGACATCCGCCAGGTCGGCCTCGTGGTGGGAATCGAACTGGTGCGCGATTGGCGCACGCGCGAGCCGATTGATTCGCGCGAGCGCGCCGGCATTCGCGTGTGCGACGCAATGGCACGAAAGGGCGTCTTGACGCGGCCCGTTGGCAACGTAATTGTCTTGCTGCCGCCCTACTGCACCACCCAGTCACAGGCGCGGCGCATGGTGAGGGCTGTTTACGAAGCGTGTGAGGAAACATTTGGGAAGTAAATTGAAGCGGCTATTGACCCTGGGCGCGGTTTTGTTTTGCGGCGCGATTTCCGCGACCGCCGCAAACAACACCGAAACGAATTCAGCGATTGTCTTTCAACAAATCGCCACCCTCGATCCACATTTCAACGCAAACCTGGCTGCCCTCGCAACGCTGGCCCGGCAGGCCGCCGCGATCGAAAAAAAGGAATCCAAGGCGGGAAAAAAAGCCGCCCGCGAGACTGTGGATTTAAAAAACCTGCCGACGGCTGAATTAAAAAAACGATTCGCCACTGATTCCGCCAAACACGACGCCCGGGCTTTCACGGCAATTGGCGAATTGGCGGAAGAAGCCTTGAAGGCGGTCGATGCCCGCAGGCGCGAGGCCCGAGTGTCCGGCATTCTCGAGATTCAAGCCGGGATTTCCAACGCTTCGCGCCCATTGGTGCCGGAAAAGCTTGGAGTGTTTACCAGTTGGATTTTCTTTTTCCAAAACCTTTCCGGAACCATCGCGCATGGCGACAGGCCGGCGGCGAATCTCGCTTCATCCGCACCGCACCATCGCGATTACGGCCGCAGCGATCCCCTGCCCTCCACCTTTTGGACGCGGCCCAAAGCGATTTCGACGGAAGATCTCCACAATGGATTCGGCCGCGATCAATTTCCACATCTGGAAAACGGTGTGTGCGACTACAGCGGACCGAAGACCAGCTCCGGGACGCACGGCGGATTTGAGGTGGAATACCAGGGTGAACGCTTCAAAATCAAATTCGGCGATCTGAATTCCGAGCCGTTCACCGCGCGGATTTTTTACGCGCTCGGATTCCACGCGGATCCCACCGATTACGCGCCGCTCGTCAAAGTCCATTACGACCGGCGCCTCCTGCGCGAATTTCATTTGCGCAAGCCCTTGTCGATGAAAATCACCCCGCTCGGCATTCACGTCGGCACGGTGCAACTGCAAACACATTACGATCCGTTCGTGTTTATTACCACAGCGGTGTTCAAGGACGGGAGGCAAATTTCCGGCGACGCTTTAAAACAAATGCTGTTCACCAATCCCGCACTCGCACACCCGGAAGATTTTCCCGAAAACTTTCGCCCGAAGGTGGAAGCGGAGCTGGATTATCTCGTCATGGCCCCGGCGAACGTGCAACCGCACGACGGCCCCACGCAATCCATCGGTTCGTGGGATTTTGGCAAATTGGGCCACGAAAATCTTCGCGAACTCCGTGGCGCGGGCCTGCTCGCCGCGTGGCTCGGGTGGTTTGATTCGCGAGCCGACAATACCAAATTGCGCCTGGTGCGCGACACCGATGACGTGCAGCTCCAACATTTCTTTTCCGATCTCGGCGGTGGCATGGGTTCCGGAACCGGATTGTTTTCGCCGCGTGGGGAAAATCCGAATGAATTTTCATGGACCTTTACGTCACCGGAAATCATCCGGGGCCCCGGTCGAATGACCACTCCATTCCGGATTCGGCATTTCAGGCCAACCGTCCCCACGCCGGCTTTCGCGGCAATGACCGCTGACGACGCCCGCTGGATGGCGCGATTGATCGGGCAACTGACGGAAAATCAATTGCGCGCCGCACTGATCGCTTCCGGCTACGATAACGCTGAAGCACGGCTATATCTTGAAAAACTTATTGGTAGACGCGACCGAATGATTTGCGATTTGCGTCTTCAGGATGAAATTCCCCTGCTCCGTCCGGCTCGGTTGAATCACGATTTTTCCTATGACCCAGCCCTGGACGGACCATTTTCGGCAAATGTGAACGGAACGACAATTGTGGCGCGTCATTCTACCAAGGTCGTTTCTCGCGGCAAAATCTTGAAGAGATGACTCTCTCGGTACAAATGCAAACGAAGATCCCGAAAGCGCCAATTGAATTCCGTAGGACAGGCATCTTGCCTGTCTCCATCTTTGCAATTTGCGTGAAGAAGTTAGAGACAGGCAGGATGCCTGTCCTACCTTACTTGGCGCCGGTCAATTCCATGATGCGGTGATACTCTTCCTTTGTCACCGGCGAGACCGAAAGCCGCGATATCTTTATCAATTTCATGTCCTTCAAAATTTTGTCGGCTTTGAGCGCTTCGAGATCGATCGGCTTCTTGAGCGGTTTCACCGCCGCCAAATCCACGCAGCACCAATCACCTTCCGTCGCGGTCGGGTCCGGATAGGCCTCCTTTTCCACACGCGCAATCCCCACGATTTCCTTGCCGATGTTGCTGTGATAATAAAAAACGGAGTCACCCTTTTTCATTGCGCGGAGATTCAGCCGGGCCGCGAAATTGCGCACCCCCGTCCACGCCGTTTTGCCGTCCTTCACAAATGCATCCCACGAGTAAGCGTCGGGTTCCTGTTTTACGAGCCAATAATTCATACAAAGAGTTTACGAGTTGCCAATTGCCCTTTACGATTTCCCGGTGAGTGTGGCTGAAAATCTCGAATTAATTCAACAACGCATTCGCGCCGCGTGCGATCGCGCGGGCCGCGATCCCTCCTCCGTTACGCTCCTCGGCGTGACCAAAGGACAACCGCCGGACGCCGTCAACGAAGCCGCCCGGCTCGGGCTGACGTCCTTCGGTGAAAATAAAATTCAGGAGGCAAAAGCGAAAATTCCGCTGTGCCCAGGCAAGGCACACTGGCATTTCATCGGGCATTTGCAAACGAACAAATGCCGCGATGCCGTCGGCCTTTTTGAAATGATCCAAAGCGTGGACAGCCTTTATCTCGCTGAAGAAATCAGCAAACGCGCGGAACAAGCCGGCAAAACCATGCCGATCCTGCTGGAGGTGAATCTGGCGGGCGAAGCGAGCAAATTTGGTTACGCGCCGGAAAGACTTCTCGCCGAGCTGAATCAACTGAACACGCTGACAAAAATCGAAGTTCACGGTCTCATGACGGTGCCGCCGTGGTCGCCCAATGCGGAGCATGTGCGGCCGGTGTTTCGCCAATTGAGGGATCTCAAGGAACGCGCCGAGCAGATGCTCGGCGCTCCGCTGCCGCAGTTGAGTATGGGCATGAGCGGCGATTTCGAGGTGGCAATTGAAGAAGGCGCGACGATTGTGCGGGTCGGGACCGCCTTGTTTGGCCCGAGAAAAAGCGTGATCTCGAAGCCGGCGGACATTTAAACGGAGAAAATATCTTTTTATCAATCACGTTTCACGTTTTGCGCTTTCACAAATCTGCGAATTGCCCAAAGACTGTTCCGCGCATAGACTCTTGCGGTGAAGTCGAAAGGCACAGTTTATTTGGTTGGCGCCGGCCCGGGCGATGCGGGTTTGCTCACGTTACGCGGGGCGGAATTGCTGCGGCGCGCGGAGGTGGTGATTTATGACGTCCTGGCGAATCCGGATTTGCTCCGGCTCGCGCCGCGCACGGCGGAATTCATCCCGCGCGGCAGTCGCACTTCCGATAAAGCGCTCACCCAGGACCAACTCAACGCGCTGATGATTTCCAAAGCCGGCGAAGGTAAATGCGTGGTGCGCTTGAAGGGCGGCGATCCCTATATCTTTGGGCGCGGCGGCGAGGAGGCGGAGGAGCTCGCAGCGGCCAATATTTCATTTGAGGTGGTGCCGGGCGTGTCGTCCATCGTGGCGGCGCCGAATTACGCGGGCATTCCCCTTACTCATCGCGGCGTGGCATCCACTTTCACGGTGCTGACCGGCCACGAGGATCCGGACAAGGAAAGTTCGGATCTGAATTATGGAGAACTCGCGCGCATTCCCGGAACGAAGGTCGTTTTGATGGGCTTGAAACGCCTGCGCGAAGTGACCGAAAACCTGATCGCCCACGGTTTGCCTCGCGAAACACCGGTCGCAATCGTTCATCGGGGCACCACCGGCGCCCAGCAATCCATCGCGGGGACATTGGCGACCATCGCAGACGTTGCCGCCAAGGAAAAAATCACGGCGCCCGCCCTGACCATCATCGGTGAGGTCGTCAAGTTGCGGAAGAATTTGAACTGGTTTGAAAACCGGCCCCTGTTTGGGCAGCGCATCGTAGTAACGCGCACGCGCGAACAAGCCAGTCAGCTCTCGAAACAACTGCACGATCTCGGCGCGGAAGTGCTGGAAATTCCGACCATCAAAATTGTGCCGCCGAGCGAGGATCGCCGGCAGGAATTGATCGATGCGCTGTTGGAGTTGAATTCCTACAACTGGCTGGTGTTCACCAGCCCGAACGGCGTCACCGCCTTCTTCGATTTATTTTTCAAGCGCTTCCAGGATCTGCGGGACATCGGCGGAGCGCGTCTCGCGGCCATCGGACCCGCCACTGCCGCGAAGCTGAAGGAGCTGCACTTGCAGGTGGATCTCATGCCCGATGAAGCGTTGGCTTCAAAAATCGCGACCGCTTTCGACAAATTCGAGACGGTGGAAAACCTGAAGATTTGTTTGCTGCGCGCGGAGGTGGCGAATTCGGATTTGCCCAAGGCGCTCGAGGAACTCGGCGCAATCGTCGATGACATCCCCATTTACAAAACGATTCCGGAAACGGAGGATTTGAACGGCGCGGCAACGAGCCTTGCGGAAGGCGGCGCGGATTGGATCACTTTTACCAGCGCTTCCACAGTGGAACATTTTCACACGCGTTTTGATTTGCCGAACCTGTTGAAAAAATATCCCCAGGCGAAACTCGTGTCCATAGGCCCGGAAACCAGCAAGGCCATTCGCGCGCTGGGATTGGAGCCGGCCATGGAAGCAAAAGATCACTCGATCGAAGGCGTCGTTCAGGGGTTAACGAAACGAGCGGGTCGCAGCTGATACTTTGGGGGGACCACGGATGAGCCCCTTTTTCGAACGATTTTCGGTTTAAATTGTCGATAAATCGTCCACGAAGCGAAACTTGCTTCGGATGCACAGGCTCGGCAAGACTAGACGGATATAATAATGCAGCGATTGACGCGAAACGGAATTCAAACACGCCAGCGCAAGTGGCGCGGTTGGTGGATCGTTTTGTTTTGCGTGCTCGCGAGTCCGGTGTTTGCGGCCACGTTCACGGCATCGTTGGACCGGTCCTCGATTGTGCTGGGCGAGCAAGTCGCATTGACATTGAAATCCGAGGGTGCCGAGCCGCAAATTTCTTCGCCGCAGTTGGACGGGTTGCGAATTGTTTCGCAGATCGGACGACGCAATTCGGTCGTGAACTCTGCCGGGCAGCGGAGCGTCGAATATGCCTACACGGTCGTGCTGGAGCCGTTGCACGCGGGTGATTTCGTGATCCCGGCTATCAAGGCTACGGTCAATGGCCAACCGGTGACGACTCAACCGATAAATTTGAAGGTCGCAGCCAGCGACCCATTCTCGCCTCCCGCGGAATATGCCGACAAGCTTGCCTTCCTTTGGATTGTGCTGCCGAAAACGAATCTTTACCTGAATGAACCCATCGTCGCCGACTTCCGGATTTATTATCGATCGGATGTGCGCAAGATCGACAATCCCGAACAGCTAACGCCCGAGGGAAATGGCCTGACGTTCAGCCAATTTGTCGCCGGGCAGCCCTATTCGCGGCGCGTCGGCAATGCAACCTTTAGCGTGATCCCGATTTCCATCGCCATCACTCCGGTAAAAACCGGCACGGTTTCCATCAGTCCCATGAATGGAAGCATGGTGCTGAACAACCTCGACATGCTGCAACGCATGTGGGGCGACGCCGCAACGCCTGTGCGCGTGCCGTTGACATCGCCGCAGATGGATCTGCACGTCTCGCCTTTGCCAACGGAAGGCAGGCCGCCTGGCTTCAATGGCGCGGTCGGTTCTTATGCCATGACGGTGAGTGCGGGGCCCACAAATCTGCTCACAGGCGATCCAATTACGTTACACGTCCAAATAGCGGGGCACGGCGCATTGGATTCGATTGCGTTTCCGGAGCAGAATAATTGGGACAATTTCAAAATTTACCCGCCGAACGCCAAAGTAAATGCGAATGATGGACTCGGCCTGGATGGTTCAAAAACGTTTGAAGAAATCGTGACGCCGCAAAACAGCGATATCAAAGCTCTGCCGCCAATCACGTTCAGTTTTTTCAATCCAGAGGAAAAGAAATACCACACGCTGAATTACGGGGCGACGCCGCTGATAGTGCGCGCGGCGATGCCGGGCGCCATGCCCGCCGCCGTGACCCCTGCGGAGAATCCCCAGCCCAAAGCCGACATCGCTCCTTTGAAACAACACCTGGGTGAACTCGCGGAAATCCGTCCGCCGCTCGTGGAACGGCCCTGGTTTCTCATGCTTCAGGGAGTGCCGGTGTTCGCGTTGATGTCGTGCGTCGCGTGGCGCAAACGCAAGGAGAACCTGGCCAACAACCCCAAATTGCGGCGCCAGCGGCAAGTCGCCCAAATCGTTCGCGAGGGATTTCCACAGCTACAGCGATTGGCGGCGGAAAAAAACTCCGATGAATTTTTTGCCACGCTATTCCGAATGTTGCAGGAACAACTTGGCGAACGATTGGATCTTCCGGCTTCAGCCATCACGGAAGCTGTCATTGACGAACGGTTGCGTCCGCGCGGCGCAGCCCCCGATACGCTCGCATCGCTGCATGACCTGTTCCAAACGTGCAACCTGGCGCGTTACGCGCCCATAAAATCGAGCCAGGAGCTCGCGGCTATTATTCCGAAGCTGGAATCCGTGCTGAATCAATTGCGGGAGTTGAAGGTATGAACCGCGGAAGCAAACTAAAGCGATTTGCCGGCGGGATGCTGGTGGTCCCGGGCCTGGTGCTGGCGTTTTTTTTCGCGCTGACGCTGGCCGGTTTCGGGGCGGATATTTCAGCCACCTTTGATTCCGCCAACAAGCTGTACGAGCAAGGCAAGTTCACGGATGCCGTGGCGGCTTACAACAAACTGGTCCAGGGCGGCACGGTATCGCCGGCGATTTACTTCAATTTGGGCAATGCGTATTTCAAATCCGGGCAGCTTGGCCGGGCGATCGCCGCATTTCGCGAAGCGGAAAATCTCGCGCCGCGCGACTCCGATGTGCGCGCGAATCTCCAGTTCATTCGCGCCCGGGTCCAGGCGCCCACCGCCTTGCCCACCGTTTCATGGCAGCAATGGCTGACCACTTTGACGGTGAATGAATGGGCGATTGTCTCGGTGATAATCCTATGGGTCTGGCTTGGCCTTTGGGTATTGATTCAATTTCGTCCGCAATTAAAACAATCGCTGCGCGTGGTGTTGTGGGGTGGCGGCGCAGCCATTTTTATTTGCGGCGGCTGCACGTACGCGGCCTGGTCCAGCGAATCCGGGAAAACCGCGATTGTCGTGGCGAAGGATGCCATGCTTCACAATGGCCCGTTGGAGGAAGCGCCGACCACAACCACGGTCCACGACGGCGCCGAGTTGCCGGTGATCGACACAAAGAACGACTGGCTGCAAGTGCGCGTGGACAATCAGCACATCGGCTGGCTAAAACGCGAACAGGTCGCCCTCGCGTCTGGAGTTTGACGCATCCTTTGCCTCGTTTCAAATCCGAGACTGCCCGGCACCAACGCACTTGCGTCCCGCTGAATTCCCCTTGAGAATACTCGCACTATAAACTGGTTCGATAAAATCTACCGGTTCTGGCCGCACCTCGTGGTGGGAATTCATTTTTTGGCGGCCCTGCTGGCTTCCGTTCACGCTTTGCTTAACAAGCGTGATTCCCGCGCCGCCACACTTTGGATCGGCGCCATCTGGTCGCTCCCCATCCTGGGCCCGATGCTTTATCTCGCGCTGGGGGTGAATCGGATTCGCCGCAAAGCCATATCGTTGGGCGTGCACAAAAGCGTCGCGCGGCCCGTGCCGCATAATCTCGGCGAATCGGAACTGTCACGCGTGGAACATTTGCAGATGCTGGCGCGCGTGGTCGGCCGCGTCGTCGCGCGACCACTTGCGCCCGGCAATCGCCTTCAACCACTCATCAACGGGGACGAAGCTTTTCCCGCGATGCTCGCGGCGATCGATTCCGCCCACAAATCGATTTCGCTCGTCACCTATATTTTTGACAACGACGCGAGCGGCAAGCAATTCGCCGAAACACTTGGTCGCGCCGTGAAACGCGGCGTTGCCGTGCGCGTGTTGATCGATGCTGCGGGGACGCGTTATTCCTGGCCGCCGATCACGCATCGGCTCAAGCATGAGAAAATTCCCTTCGCGCGATTCCTGCCGGCGTCCGTGCTGACGCCATGGCGCGTGACCACGGTCAATCTCCGCAATCACCGGAAGGTCATGGTTGTCGATGGCAAAATTGCGTTTACCGGCGGCATGAACATTCGGCATGGCAATTTGCTGGCCGCAAAACCAGGCAGTCCCGTGCGCGATTTGCATTTTCGGGCGGAGGGTCCCATCGCGAGTCAATTGCAGGAGGCATTCGCAGCCGATTGGGTGTTTACAACCGGCGAAACGCTCGATGGCGATTTATGGTTTCCGGAGTTGGAGGATCGCGGCGGCGTGGTGGCGCGGGTGATAGCCGACGGGCCGGATGCCGATTTTGAAACGATCCGTTGGACACTCCTGGCCGCGCTGGCGGAAGCGCAGCAGTCGGTCCAAATCGTCACACCTTATTTCCTGCCCGATCCCGCGCTGGTCACCGCGTTGAACCTTGCGGTCTTGCGCGGGGTGCGGATCGATATCATTTTGCCGGGCCGCAGCAATTTGCGTTATGTG
>Ga0070681_10005738_pt1 | contig 11999 bp, 13 predicted proteins | sample KBSC83BmetaG_FD_65650 | JGI IMG/M metagenome (GOLD analysis project Ga0070681, IMG submission 65650) | Corn rhizosphere microbial communities from Kellogg Biological Station, Michigan, USA - KBS C8-3B metaG | ecosystem: Host-associated > Plants > Roots > Rhizosphere | place: USA: Michigan...
CCTTCAGAACCTCCAGAACCCTTCAGAACCTCCAGAACCCTTCAGAACCTCCAGAACCCTTCAGAACCCTTCAGAACCGTTCTATCGCATTTGCACGAGCCCTCGTCGAACAGCTATTTGAACGGCTGCCGTCCGATCGTTCACGTTCAATTTTCCGAAGATATTTTTTACGTGAATCTGCACAGTCCCCTCTGTAATGCCGAGGGTAGCGCCCACCTCTTTGTTCCGCATGCCTTCCGAGATCAGTTGAAGCACTTCGATCTCACGGGACGTCAGGGTGGGCGCGGCCGCCCGTTCTTTGAGTCGCGCCTGAACCAGCGGCACCACGGGCCGTTCGCCGGCGTGAACCTGCCGGACGACGCGAATCAGGTCGGAGGACAACGTGTCCTTCAGCAAATAGGTCGTCGCGCCTGCCTGGTGCGCACGGTAAATGTCTTCGTCGCCTTCATACATCGTGAGCACGACGATGCGCGCGGTGGGATGCTCCGTTCGAATCGCTTTGATGGCCTCGACTCCGCTCATTTTGCCGAGACGCAGATCCATGAGGGTGACGTCGGGCCGGCAGGCACGATACAGGCTCACCGCTTCTTCGGCGCTCGCACACGAGCCGACGACTTCCATGTCGGGTTCCTGGTTGATGATGAGCGCGATGCCCTCGCGGACGATGCGATGATCTTCGACGCACATCACGCGGATACGCGGGATCTCCCGGGGCTGTGGCCGTGCCGGTGTCATGCTGAAACTCCTTCCGCTTGTGCGTGGGCGGGCACGACGGCTTCTACTATCGTGCCGCGACCGGGTTCACTGGTGATCGTCACGTGACCGCCCACCTGTTCGGCGCGCTCGCGCATGGTGGTGATGCCGTAATGATCCGTCGTGCCTTCCACCGCATGCTGGAGATCGAATCCCCGTCCGTCGTCAGCGACGCGCAGGGCGACGGTGTCGGGCCCGAAATCCAGGTGCATGCGGATCGTGTGGGCATCGGCATGACGCGCAGCGTTGAGCACGGCTTCCTGACCGATGCGCATCAGCTGATGTTCGACGTCGGACGCGTATCGCTGCGGGACACCGCTCACGCTGAACTCCAGTTCGACCGGCTGATCGGACGTCGCGCGCGCCGCGCCTTCACGCAGTGCCTCGATGAGGTCGCCGGTGTCGAGCGCGGGTGAGCGCAGACTCCAAATGGAGCGCCGCGCCTCACGGATGTATTCTTCGACGCGCTCGCGGATTTTGACGAGACGCGCCTTGGCCAGGTCCGGCGATGTATCGAGGCTTTTCGAAACGGCGTTGAATTCGAGCGCAACCCCGACCAGGCTTTGAAGCAGCGTGTCGTGAAGTTCGCGGCTGAGCCGTACCCGTTCGCCGAGGACAAGCGAGAACTGCCGCCGCAGCTGTCTGACACGCAGTGCCCATGCCCCCCAAATGGCCGCCGCCAGCAAGAGGCCCATCAGAATGTAAAACAGCCAGGTTTGGTAGAAGCGTGGCTCGATCGAAAACGACCAGGCCGCGCCGGCCTCAGACCAACGGCCGTCGTCGCCGTTGACATCGACGTGAAAAGCATATTCGCCGGCGGGCAGGTTCGTGTAGAGCGCCTGACGTCGATTTCCCGCGTCAACCCAGCCGCTGTCGAATCCGTCCAGCCGGTAGCGGAATCGAGGTTTCAACGGATACGTCAGCTCCGGGACCGTGTAACTGATTTCCAGCTTGGTCGTCCCCGGCGGCAGCGCTCGGGATCCATCGGCAACCGAACGATCGTTGACTTCAATCCTGTCGATGGCGACGGATGTTCGCGGCCGTGGAATGGCCAGGGATCGTGGATCGACGACGGACAGCCCCCGGCTCGTCACGAACCACAACGTGCCGTCACTGGCGCGAATCCCGTTGCGGTCACCGGCCTGGACCGGGAATCCGGCGAGGCCGTCCGAGGTGTCGTAGGTCCGGAAATGCATCTGGTAGCCGGGTGTGCCTGCGGCGGCGTCGTATTCCGCCCGCGGCAAGCGAATGATGCCGGCACTCGTCGACAGCCACAGCGTATGCTCGTCGTCCTCAGTGAGACCAAACACGCCGCCTGCGGGAAGACCGTTCGCGCGCGCGACGACCGCGAAGCGATCGCCATTCAGACGACTGAGTCCGTCGGCGCCGCATATCCACAGCGTGCCCTGTGAGTCTTCGTAGATTTCGAAGTGGGGACCAGGGCCCAATCCATCCTGCGGCCCGTAGATCTTGAGCTGGCCAGGGCCTGAGAGCACGCCAATCTGCGCGCCGCCCAGCGCCAGCCACAGTCGACCGGATGTATCGACGAGCGCGGAAGTGACCGGGGTACCTTTCAAACTGCCGATCTGGTTGAACAGCGTGGTGCGAGGACCTTCAACACGAAACACGACGCCGCCAGCGGCGACGACCCAGACGCCGGACTGACGGCTCCCGGCAAGCGCTTCGATGTTTTCGCCGTTGACGCCCGGCGGCAGCGGGACGCGCGTCGCGGTGGCGCCATCGATCCGCATCAGACCGTCGCTCGACACGGTCCAGACGACCCCGTCGCCGTCGATTCTGAGATCGCGGGCGCCGCGCATCGGAATGCGGGTCGCGTCTGGCTGCCAGCCTGCTGTCGCACGCGAAAATCGAAGAATACCGTCGGCCGTGCCCACCCACACACGCGCATCTGGAGTCGCGGCGATCGTGCCGACGAGGCCAAGACCCGTCCACGGTGTAATGCGGTGCGGTACCAGACGGTCGACGCCTTCAGTCGTGCCCGCCCAGATGTTGCCGTCGCGATCCTCAAACACGGAGCGAACCGCGTCGCTCGAGAGCCCTGACAGCACCGTCGTCTTTTCGATCGTCACTTGCCCGGGATCGTTCGAGTGGGTGACGCGCCACAGACCCTGACCGATGGTGCCGACCCACAAGTTGTCGCTGCGGTCGTGCAGCAATCGATAGCCTCGGCCGGCTTCAGTGCCGCTGGTCTGTGTGGTTCGATAACCCAGCGTACGGAATCCGATGAACGGATCGCTGGTCCACATGCGGCCGGATGCGTCTTCGCTGAGGCTCAACGTCCGGACCGGATCGCTCGGTGGATCGATCTGCTGGAACTTGTCGTCGGTCGGTTCTGGCCGCCAGTACAGGCCAGCGGCGGTTCCGACCCACAACGTGTCCGAGCTGTCCACGTAGACGTTGGTGACGGCCGCTTCGGGTAGACCCTGCGCCGATCCAAGCCGCTGCCAGCGATCGTTGTCGAGTCGAAACAGGCCGTTGGCGGCGGCGACCCATACGCGGCGTCGGCGATCTTCGGCCATGGCGGTGACTGCGCCGGTCGGCGCACCATCCGCTTCGCCGTAGACGCGGACATTCCTGCCCTCGATGCGAGCGATGCCGCCGCTCCCATCAAACCCGACCCACAAGCTTTTGTCGTGCGTGACCTTCAAGCTGCGGACCCTGAGACGCGGGAGAGAAGCCGATCCGATCTGATCCCAGTTGAGAAACCGCACACCGTCGAACCGAATCAGACCGTCGTCGGTGCCCAGCCAGAGAAACCCGTCACCGTCCTGGCCAATCGCCCAGACGGGGCCTGCGAGCCCGTCCTTCCGGCTGAAGGAGGTGAGGGTGTAATCGGTGAGAACGTTACGGAGATCGACGGCGTGCAGCGTCCCGACCAGTGTCGTGACGAGCGCGAGCGCCGACAAGACCGCGGCGCAGGTTTTTCTCACTGCCGTTTACGCGGCCGTTTGTCGCGCCTCCCGGCGGCGGCGGGTTGTTCCTGTTCTTTCGCGATCATGACTTCGGTGGACTTGATGATGGCCACCGCATCGTCACCGCGGCGAAGCTTGAGCTCGCGGACGGCATCGCCGGTGATGATCGCTGTCAGTGTCTGATCGCCAATGCGCAGTCGGACCTGGGCGAGCAGGCCATCGCTTCGGACTTCCTCGACGTATCCCCGAAGACGATTGCGGCCGCTCAGCGCGACGATGAAGCCGCCGGCAGCCGGGGCGCGGCCCGCACGTGTCGGCGGTGTGTGGTGAGCCGTGAGGCGATCGATTTCCGCGTCGGCAATGCGGTGGTGGCCGCCCGGCGTTTGCGTGGTGCGCACGCGGCCTTCGTAGATCCAGTGCTTCAGCGTTGAATAGCCGACGCCGAGCCGCTCGGCCGCCGACCGGACGGTCAGAAGAGCCATTGCAATTCGTTCCGAATTGACTCGAATCGTATCACAGCGCGACCAGCCGGCAGGAGTGCGTCTTGACGACGAGCCAGACGGGGCACTGGGGCCGGAGATGGAGGGTTTCCATCGCGCCTGGCGTGAGGTGAACCGTAAAGAAAATGCCCGCATCGATACGGGCGACCACCGTCGGCCCTTCCTGGACGGTGAACACGAGCGTGCCGGGGAGCACGTTCCTCGCGCTCAATCCGCGCGGTTCCTGATTCGCCAGGAGAATGTCGCCGGCGCGAATCGCCACGCGAACAGGCGCGCCGACCTCGATGTCGGCCAGCGGGATCTCGAGTTCGGTCGTCGTCCCGTTGAGCCGGCACTGCATCACACCGAGGTCAGGCCGCCGGCCGGTCACGACCCCGGTGAAGAAGTTCTCGAAGCCCGCGAGCTGCGCCAGCGTTTCGTGCGCCGGCGCATCCATCACCTCTTGGGGCGTCCCCTTCGCCAGCACACGTCCATTCTCGAGCACCACGACACGCTCGCCGAGTGCAAAGACCTCGCGATGCGAGTGGGTCACGTACAGGATCGGAATATCGTGCGCCGCGTTCCACGCTCGCAGATCGTCGATGATGCGCGACTGCGTGGTGTGGTCGAGGCCGGAGAGCGGCTCGTCGAGCAGAAGAAGGTGCGGGTCGCTGACGAGCGCGCGTGCGAGCGCCACACGCTGGCGTTCACCACCCGAAATCGCGCCAGGCTTCCTGGCCAGGAGGTGGGCGATGCCAAAACGCTCGGCCGTCGACGCGATCCGTTTCTGACGTTCAGGCGGCGTGAGATGGGGGACGCCGTACGCCATATTGCGTTCCACCGACATGTGCGGGAACAACGCGAGTTGTTGAAACACGTATCCCATGTTGCGATGCTGCGGCGAGAGATTGATCGCACGCCCGGAATCAAACAGCGTGGTGGCGCCCACCCTGACTTCACCGGACTCCGGCGTCAAAAGACCGGACAGACAGCGGAGCAGTGTCGATTTGCCGGAACCCGAGGCGCCGAACACGATCGTGATCCCCTGGGCCTCGTCGAGCGCCACATCGAGCGTGAAGTGATCGGAGAGGCGTTTCCGAATCGACGCGGTCAGTCTGGCGCTCACGACAAAGCCGGAACCGCCCAGGGTTTTCGGAGGATGGCGTACACGGACGCCAGCACCGCGAATGAGAACGCCAGGAGCAGAAGTGCGGTCTTGTGAGCCGCTCCGTACTGAAATGCCTGCACCTGGTCGTAGATGGAGATGGAAACGGTCCGCGTGATGCCCGGCAGATTCCCGCCAACCATCAGCACGACACCGAACTCTCCAAGCGTGTGCGCGAAACTCAAAACCAGGCCGGTCACGATGCCCTCGACCGAGAGCGGCAGGACGATGCGCTGGAAGGTGCGCCACCGCGAGGCGCCGAGCGTCGCGGAGGCATCGAGCAACGTCGTGTCCACTTGTGAGAAGGCTGACGCGAACGGCTGAACCGCGAAGGGGAGGCTGTACAGAATCGACGCGAGTACCAGGCCCTCGAACGTAAACGCCAGACCGTGGCCAGTCCAGGCGGTCCAGGCGCGGCCTATCGGGCTCTGCGAGCCGATCGCCATGAGGACGTAGAGTCCCAGAACCGTCGGTGGCAGCACCAATGGGAGCGCGACGACGCCCTCGACCAGGAACTTGCCACGCCACTTCGAGAACGTCAGCCAGTAGGCGATCGGCAACCCGAGGACAAGAAGGATGAGCGCGACAATCGTGGCGAGTCTGACGCTCAGCGCGATCGCAGTCCAGTCCATCAATCGCGTTTCACGGCAAAGCCGAAGTCGGCGAGAAGCTTCATCGAATCCGGCTGCTGTAAAAAGGCCAGGAAGTCGCGTGCGGCCTTTTGATTCTTCGCACCGCGCAGCACGACGGCGCCTTGCCGGATGGCGGGATGCATCGTTGCGGGGATCTCCGCGTAGGTGCCGCCAGCCTTCAACGCCGGCGCCAGCGCCACCGACAGCGCAAGGATACCAACATCGGCGTTGCCCGACTGGACGAACTGTGCGGCCTGCGAGATGTTTTCACCGAGCACCAGTTTGGATTGGACCGCCTCGTAGAGCTGCTCATGCCGGAGTGCGGCGACCGCGGCACGCCCGTACGGCGCATGTTCGGGGTTGGCAATCGCGATGCGGCGCACTCGTGGGTCGGTGAGTATCGGCAGGCCTTGCCGGACGTCGAGGCCGGAATTGTTCCGAGTCCAGAGCACGATGCGTCCGGAGGCGTACTCGTACAACGTGTCGCCGAGCGCCAAATTCGCGCTGACCAGCTGCCGGGGGTACTCGAGATCCGCCGACAGGAACAGGTCAAAGGGAGCGCCGTTCTGGATCTGGGAGAAAAAATTGCCCGACGAGCCGAACGTCAGTCGTGCCGCGATGCCGGACTGTTGTGCGAAGCGTTGCGTGAGGGCCGGCAGCACGGCCTGCAGGTCGGAGGCCGCGCCGATCGACAGCGTTTGAGGAGATGCCGCCGCGAACGCCAGGCCTGCCAGCATGGCGATCACCGCGACCGTCGTTCGGCGCATATCGATTCGCATCGTACAACGACTAGAGTCGATTACAGCCCCGCTCGGGGCGATTCGACGACAAGGCGACCTTTTTGTGCTCACGATCGATGGTAGTGACAAAAATGTCGTCGCGGGTCTCCGCCGCCCCCGATGCCCGATCCCACCAAGCCGCGGACGCGGGACTGAATCCCAACAATCACGTAGCGACGCTATGTAGGTCAGACAAAAATGTAGGTAAATGGGCCGGGCTGCCGTTCGGCAATTTCGTGGAAAACCACTGAAAAGAGCCTGAATGCGCGATCCCGAGGTTGGCGTCGATCTTGATACGAGTCGCGTGTAGACCTCATGGGCGACGACCTCAGCGTCCGAACCGTGCTCGGCACACACATCGCGAAATTTATGGCGGCAGCGATCGTCGTCCTCGCGCTCGTGCCGTTCACCGCGCCGTTCTCGACGTTCGACGCCGTTGAAATCGTCGCCGAGCAAATCGTGCACGTGAACGCGCCGCAAACCAAGGCCGTTCAAGACCTGACTGATGTCCTCTGCCTGCCCACCACCGCGTGCGCTCTGACCCTCGACGGCACCGTGCAGGCCGTCGGGCTCGCGGATTCCACCGACGTTCGTCCATTCCGGGTCCTCGTCCTCCGCATCTAGCGCGCCGCCGCGCTCCCGATCCGGTCCGCGTCGTCCGCCCGGCACCGGCCGTGCGCCAGCGGTGTGGAGAGTTCCTCGAGTAGATGCGTCTTTCTCTGAAGGAGAGCGGTGTATGAAATCGATCACGTTATGGCGACGACTGAAAGCCAGCATGCGGGATCCCGAGATGCGGGCGAACGCTCTGGCGCTCGCCGGCGGGAAGGCGATCGGCCTCACGCTGGTGCTGACCGCGATGAGCATGTATCTGCCGACCGCGCTTCACGCGCAGGCTGCGCCGGCCGGGCCATCCCCCGAAATCAATGCGTTGAACACGGTGTGGGTGCTGCTCGCCGCGTTCCTCGTGTTCTGCATGCAGGTTGGCTTCGTGATGCTCGAAGCAGGATTTGCGCGCTCCCGTGAATCGATCAACATCCTCGTCGAGGGCATCGTCGATACCTGTATCTGCGGCGTGACGTTCTGGGCCTGGGGATTTGCGTTCATGTTCGAACCCGGCAACGGGTTCATCGGCATGACCGGCTTCTTCCTCAAGGGCCTGCCTGACACCTACATGACGACCGGCGTGCCGCTGCTCGCGTTCTGGGTCTTCCAGTTCGCCTTCGCGGACACCTGCTCCACGATTACCTCGGGCGCAATGGTTGGCCGCTGCGGCTTCGTCGGAGACATTCTCTATAGCATCGGTGTCACCGGGTTCATCTATCCGATCATCGGTCACTGGGGCTGGGGGCCGGACGGCTGGCTCGCGACGATGAGCACGCCGTTCCGTGACTTTGCGGGTTCGACGGTCGTCCACAGCATTGGCGGCGCGATTTCGCTCATCGGCGCGATCGCGCTCGGTCCGCGCCTCGGCCGCGTCTTCCGCAAGGACGGCGGCGGTCCTCCGCTTCCGCACAACATCATTCTGGGTGCGGTCGGCGGCTTGATTCTGTGGTTCGGCTGGTACGGGTTCAATCCGGGCAGCACGCTTTCGGCGCTCGACCTTCAGGGCATCTCGCGTGTGTCGTTCAACACTACGATGGCCGCATGCTCGGCCGGCCTGACGTCGCTCTTCTATGCCTACATGCGGGTGAAGAAGTGGGATCTTGGGTTGACGACGAACGGATTCCTCGCAGGACTCGTCGCGATCACGTGTCCGTGTTATTGGGTGAGCCCGACTGGCGCATTCTTGATCGGAGCGGTGGCGGGCCTGGTGGTGATTTGGGCGACTGATGCTCTCGAGTTCGTGCGAATCGACGATCCCATTGGTGCGGTTCCTGTTCACCTGGCCAACGGCATCTGGGGAACCTTGTCGCTTGGCTTGTTTGCGACGGGCGCCTACGGTCTGCCAACGCCGACCGGGGTCGACGCCACGGTCTCGGTGAAAGGGCTCTTCTACGGTGGCGGCACCGCACAATTGATGTCGCAGGCGATCGGCAGCGGAGCGGTCGTGCTGGCGACGCTCGCGGTCTCAGTCGTCCTGATGTATGCAGTGAAGGCGACCGGCACGCTGCGGGTCTCCCGTGAGGGCGAACTCGAGGGGCTCGATCTGCACGAGCACGGCATGCTCGCGTATCCCGAGTACGTCATTCACGGCTACGAGCCGACGCCGCACTTTGCGACGCCGCCCGCGGCGCCGGGGATGGCACCGGCAACGCAACCGAGCCGAGCACACGTTTAAGAAAGTCGGCAAACGTCAGCAAGGATCCACGGTGGCGTGCCCGGGCAGGTCACCGTGGCCCGTTTTGAGTGAGTCGCAGGAGCGTCCGCAGTAGAATGAACGTCGTGCGCGGTGCGCTTCGCGTTCTCGCTCTCATCCTCAGCTTTGGACTGGGTACCGGTTCCGCTCTAGACGCCTGCCTTGTGAGTTGTCATCCAGGATCGGTCAAGCAGAACGCACGGACCGGTCACTGCCACATCGTTTCGGGTTCGGAGAGCGGATCGCATCTTCAAGCCGTTCCCAGCTGCTGCCGCGATGGTTCTTCCGGTTTGGCCACCAGCAACGATGACGGGCGAGCGAAACTGATCACCGCCTCGTCGCTCGTGGAGACCAGCAGCTCGTTCGATGGACGCCTCGATCCGCGTACGAAGCGGTTTCCTCTGATCCAGTTTTCTAACGCTCTCTCGATTTCCGATCCGCACCCGACACCCCTGCGCTTGTAATCGCCTCCGTTCTCTCGCGACCACACAGCCGGATCCCAGGCTTGGACTGTGAACGAGGTGGAGATGTACGGGCGATCGGTCCGCGCGCTCGGCGGAGTCGTGCTGGCGCTTCTCGCGTCAGTGCCCGCGCGCGCTCAGGATGTAGACAAAGAGACCGCCGAACAGGCGCACGACATGTCACAGATGGACATGGCGAGCTCCGCGTGGCGGTTCATGCAGGACGGTTCTTTCAGCGCGGTGTTCAATCATCAAGGCGGTCCGCGCGGCGGCAATCAGGTCACCGGCGTGAACTGGTGGATGGGGATGATGTCGCGACCGGTGAAGAGCGGCCAGCTCACGCTGACTGGCATGTTCAGCCTCGAGCCAGCGACAGTCGGGACGCGTGGCTATCGCGAACTCTTTCAATCCGGCGAAGCGATCGATGGACGGCCCAACATCGATCACCAGCATCCGCATGATGCGTTCATGCAAGTGTCGGCGGTTTGGGCAAAGGCGCTGAGCGAATCGACGGCCGTGAGTGTGGCGGCCGCGCCGGCGGGGGAGCCCGCCCTGGGCCCGATTGCCTTCATGCATCGGGCGTCGGCTGCCGCGATAGTGTTCGCGCCGCTCGGTCATCACACGTTCGACGCAACCCATGTGTCGTTTGGGGTGCTTACTGGTGGAATCGCGCGTGGGCGGTGGGGCTTCGAAGGATCCGTGTTCAACGGGCGCGAGCCGGATCAACATCGATGGGACGTCGAGTTGGCAGCTCCGGATTCCCTGTCTGGTCGCGTGTGGTTTCATCCGTCCGATGAGTGGGCCGTTCAAGTCTCGACGGGCCACCTCGTTCAGCCGGAAGCGCTCGAACCGGGGAACGTCATTCGCACCACCGCATCTGCATCCTGGACGCGCGCCCGTCCCGATTCACTGTCGGCGATCACTATGGCGTACGGGCGGAACGATGGCGCGGGGCAGCAGGCGGCGTTCGGTGAGTTCACGAGCCAACGCGGTGCCTACACGTTGTCGTCGCGGGTGGAGTTCGTCCAAATCGAGAACGAGCTCCTGCTCGACGACCTGTCGTCCGCATCGACAGCGGATCACGCGAAGCACCTCGACACCGTTGGTGCACTGACCCTCGGAGCGATTCGTCGTGTTGGTCGGTGGGGCGGACTCGAGACGGGAGTTGGCATGAATGCGAGCGTTTATGCCGTGCCCGGCGCGCTTCGTCCAACGTACGGCGCTCATCCGTTTTCGTTTCAGCTCTTTATTCAGGTTCGTCCGCACTTCGGAAGCATGGGACCGATGTGGAACATGAGGATGGGGGAGTGAGTGCCAGGTGGTGGGTGCCTGGTACTGGGGTGCGTGGTGCTGCCGGCTACCACAAGCGCCCGCGGCGGAGGATGAGGAAGATCAGAAAGAGAATGAGTGTCAGCGCCGCCGCGATACGCACCCACGCTTCATTGCGAGGCCGTCGGCCAAAACTCATCAGGCCATTGTACGGAACTCGGATGCTACCGCGAACCTGAAGCTCACGACTTGGATTAGGGCCGACCTGAAGGTTCGCACTATGTCCGATGGATTACGGCGAACCTAAGGGTTCGCACTACGTCGGGTGTAGTGCGGCCCCTTCAGGTCCGCCAGACTAATCACTAAGCGGGATGCGCGGCGAAGAAGTCGTCGACTTCTCGTTTGGCTTGATCGCGGGCATAGCCGTAACGTTCCTGAATCCGACCGATGAGCGTCTCAGCGTTGCCGGAGACACGGTCGAGATCGTCGTCAGTCAGATTACCCCACTTTGCTTTCACGGCGCCCTTCAGCTGGTGCCATTGCCCTTTGAACACATCAGCATTCATGGTTTTGTCCTCTCATTCGCGGACATAATTTGCAACGCGTGTGCCCGAACAGGAGGTGACTGATGTGCCGGCTCCAGCATCTCGTGCGCCTCTCGGCGATCGTCGCCCTGGTCTCAGGATATGTGGTCGCCCTTCTGGCGCAGAACGAACGCTTTCTCGGGATCTGGGAGCTCAACCTCGCGAAGTCGTCGATCACGCGCGGGGCGCCGCCGCGCAGCGAAATGATCGTCAACGTCGGCGAGCCGGACGGCTTTCGCAGCGTGCTCTCGGTCGTCACTGAGCGCGGAACGAGCGTGGAGATTCATCACTACAACTTCGACGGCGGGTTCCATCAGACTGAAGGATCCGATCCGCGCGAGCTTTCGTTCCGGCGCGTCGACGCGAATACGATCGAGCAGGATACGCGCCGCAGCGGACACATCACGGTTCACCGTCGCATTCAACTCTCGGCCGACGGCAAAACGATGACGCTGGTCGCCTCGGGAACAACCGGCGGCGGTCAGAAATATGACAACGACACGCGCGTCTACGACCGTCGATAACGGCAACCACTGACGCGACGATCAACGCAGAGCGCGCTGACCCCGCAGAGGAATATTTGGGTCTGCGAGTTCGGCGAGTACTACGTTGCACCTCGTTTCGGCATGTTCTCGAGAATCGGTGTAT
>Ga0070681_10005740_pt1 | contig 11999 bp, 10 predicted proteins | sample KBSC83BmetaG_FD_65650 | JGI IMG/M metagenome (GOLD analysis project Ga0070681, IMG submission 65650) | Corn rhizosphere microbial communities from Kellogg Biological Station, Michigan, USA - KBS C8-3B metaG | ecosystem: Host-associated > Plants > Roots > Rhizosphere | place: USA: Michigan...
GCGACGCGTCGCTAAACAGAGCCTGGCCAATGAAGTTGCCGCGCTCGTCTTTGACCGTAACCACCGAGCCGCTCGCAGCGTCAATGTCGACCAGGTCACTTCGGTAAATCCACAAATGACCGTTTCTGACGCGGTCCGCGCCTTTTTTATTAACCCGCACAGTATTCATCGCCGCCATATGCTACGCTTACTATGCATGGTAACGAAAACGAAAGAGCTGCCGGTCGCGTTCAATCCTCAAAACACGCGCGCGATCGACTACGAGAAAGACCTTGGCGATCCGGGCGAGTTTCCTTACACGCGCGGCATCTACAAAAACATGTACCGCGGACGGCTTTGGACCATGCGCCAGTACGCCGGCTACGCGACCGCTGAAGAGTCAAACGCGCGTTACAAATATCTCCTCGCACAGGGCACAACCGGACTCTCCGTCGCGTTTGATCTTCCCACACAGATCGGTTTGGATTCTGACGATCCATTGTCGTTCGGCGAAGTGGGAAAAGTCGGTGTTGCGATCGATTCACTCGAGGACATGGAGCGACTCTTCGCAGGCATTCCGCTCGACGAAGTCTCGACTTCAATGACAATCAATTCAACGGCGGCGATTCTGTTGTCGTTGTATCTCGCCGTCGCACGCAAGCAGGGCGTGCCGTTCAGTAAAGTCAGAGGCACACTGCAAAACGATATTTTGAAAGAGTACATCGCGCGCGGCACGTACATTTATCCACCCGCACCTTCGCTCCGGCTCGTCACTGACATCTTCGCCTACTGCGCGCGCGAAGTGCCGAACTGGAACACGATCTCGATCAGCGGTTATCACATTCGCGAGGCGGGTTCGACTGCCGTGCAGGAAGTCGCTTTCACGCTTGCGGATGGAATCACGTACATTGAAGCGGCACTCGCAGCCGGACTCGAGATCGACAACTTCGCACCGCGCGTCTCATTCTTCTTCAACGCGCATAATAACCTGCTCGAAGAGATCGCGAAGTATCGTGCAGCGCGACGTCTGTGGGCGAGCATCATGCGCGAACGTTTCAAAGCAAAAGATCCACGATCGATGATGCTTAGATTTCACACGCAGACCGCCGGCTCGTCATTGACCGCACAACAACCTGAAGTGAATGTCGTGCGCACGACTATCCAGGCGCTCGCGGCCGTGTTGGGTGGAACGCAGTCGTTACACACAAACTCGATGGACGAAGCGCTCGCGTTGCCGACTGAAGCCGCGGCGCGCGTAGCGTTGCGAACGCAACAGGTGATTGCTTACGAATCGGGCATTGCTGACACTGCCGATCCGTTGGCTGGTTCGTACGCGATCGAGCAACTGACTGACGACATTGAGGAGCAGGCGCTCGAGTATTTGAAAAAAATCGAGGCGATGGGCGGAATGCTGCGTGCGATTGAAACCGGATACGTGCAGCGCGAGATACAGGAGTCTGCGTATCGTTATCAGAAAGCAATCGAGACGCAGAAACAGGTCGTGGTTGGCGTTAATCGTTTTCAAATCGAAGAGGACGAGCATGTAAGTGTGCTGCGGATCGATCCGGCGCTGGAGCAGGCGCAGGTGGAACGAGTACGCGCGTTGCGCGCGCGACGCGACGCGCAGCTCACCAGCGAGGCGCTGAACGGACTTGAGCAGGCAGCGAAGACGCATGAGAATCTTCTGCCTCACATACTCGCGTGTGTTGAGGCCTACGCGACTGTCGGCGAGATCAGTAATGCGCTGCGACGCGTCTGGGGTGAGTATCGAGAGACGTCGACGATTTAGTGGACAGGATTTGCAAGATTTTCAGGATTAAACAAGATGCATCTTGAAAATCATGCAAATCTTGTAAATGCTGTCTAAATTGAGCTATGAACCGACTAATCTTCGCCAGATGTTTATCTCTAAGCGATCGCCCGCTGCTCGAAGTTCGAAACTATAGCTTATGAAGATACGAATCACATTACTCGTCGGCGTTTGCTTGTTGGCTGTAGCCCCCGCCAACCCCCAAACACAAAACCCTCCGCCCTGGAACCTGTACACAGTCAAGGGTGAACATTTATCAATTGCCTTACCGGCTCTTCCAGCGATGGAGACCAGCAAGGAAACGCGAGCGCGTCCGCAGAAGGATCGCCAGAGACGCGTCATCAAGTGTTCGTCGAAGGGTGTGGTTTACGTCATTCACATTGTCGAGAATCCGAAGCCGCGGCTGTCTTTGGAGTCATTTATTCAGGAACAAACGACGACGAAGCCGGCCGAGAATCTCACTGCCGAAGGTGATTTCAATCTCGAGGGCATTAAGGGCAAAGCGTTTAGTTATCCCGATAAGAAGGGCATGGTCCAATTCTTTGCGAAGGATGACAGGCTTTATGAGGTTCGCGCGTATGGCGCGTCCATAGATGATCCGAAAATTGCGACATTTTTTCACTATTTAACTTTGAAGAAGCAAGAAGGCGCGATTCAGGTTTCTGAAAACGTTCAAGCCGGAACCTTTGACGCCCTCGAAACTCTTTACATTGGAAAGCAAGTCGATACCAAGGCTCGTCTGATAAAAAAACCCGAGCCTGCTTACACCGAAAGAGCCAGAGGCGCGCAGATCACCGGCACCGTAATTTTAAAATGCATTTTTGCAGCCGACGGCACTGTCAAAAACATTCATGTAGTTTCAGGGTTGCCATATGGATTAACGGAGAGAGCTATCGAGGCCGCTCGTAAAATAAAGTTCATTCCAGCCGTCAAAGACGGAAAAAACGTTTCGATGTGGATGCAGCTCGAATACAATTTCAATCTCTATTGATCGCCGATGGCCCACCTGCTCGAAGTTCGAAATCTTCAGACGCATTTTCCGACTCGCGCCGGACTGGTGCGTGCGGTTGACGGCATTAGCTTTTATCTCGATCGCGGCGAGTTGCTGGGACTTGTTGGCGAGTCTGGTTGCGGGAAGTCCATGACGGCGCTCTCCATCATGCGACTGATCGCGCCGCCCGGAAAGATCGTCAATGGCGAAATCCTTTTTGACGGCAAAGACCTGCTTAAACTCTCTGAGGCCGAGATGCGCGAGATGCGCGGTGATGACATCGCCATGATCTTTCAGGATCCGATGACGTCGCTCAATCCTGTCTTCACAGTCGGCGAGCAGATTGCCGAAGCACTGCGGCTACATCGCAAGCTGTCGAAGAAGCAGGCACGCCAGGCGACGATCGAGGCGATGCGTGAAGTCGCGATTCCCGATCCGTCGCGGCGCATCGATGACTATCCACATCAACTTTCCGGCGGCATGCGACAGCGTGTCATGATCGCGATGGCGCTCGCCTGCAATCCGAAACTGTTGATTGCGGACGAACCGACGACAGCTCTCGACGTCACGATTCAGGCGCAGATTCTCGAGTTGCTCGACGAACTGAGAAAGCAACGGCAGTTGGCTGTGTTATTGATCACGCACGATCTCGGTGTCGTTGCCGAAGTTGCGGATCGAGTCGCAGTGATGTACACCGGAAGAATAGTCGAAGAGTCGACGGTCGATGAGTTGTTTGCACGGCCGAAGCATCCTTACACCGAAGGCTTGCTGCGTTCGGTGCCGAAACTCACCAGCACGGACGTGATTCACAAAGAACGTCTGGAGACGATTGAAGGTGTCGTGCCGCGTCCGACCGATTTGCCGCCGGGTTGTCACTTCGCGCCGCGTTGTTCTTATCGTATGCCTCGTTGCACGGTGGAAGAGATTCCGCTTTACCAACTCGACGGCAGCGTGCAGGTGCGCTGTGTACTTTACGATCTAGCTGCCGCAGTAGCGGCGGACCACGAAGGTGTTCATGAGCGCTCAAGTTGAGATAGACAAACAGACTGGTCCACCGCCGCTACCGCCGGCACCTTTAACGGAAGGCAGGCTCGTCAGCGTTCGCGGGCTCGTGAAGCATTTTCCCGTCGAGGGTTCTGACGACGTGGTGCGCGCGGTTGATGGTGTGTCGTTCGACATCTATGCGGGCGAGACGCTTGGACTCGTGGGCGAGTCAGGTTGCGGAAAGTCGACGGTCGGGCGTTGTCTGCTTCGTTTGATCGAACCCACCTCGGGCCAGGTTCTTTTTGAGGGACGCGACATTCTCGCGCTTGGCAAGAAAGAGCTGCGCGAGATGCGGCGCGAGATGCAGATCATTTTTCAGGATCCGTACGCGTCGCTGAATCCGCGTATGAAGATTGGCGACATCGTTGCCGAGCCGCTCGTGATTCACAAACAGGGCACGAAGAGCGAACGTCGCGAGCGTGTCGCGAGTCTGCTGCGCCGTGTCGGTCTCGATCCCGATTACATGAACCGGTACGCGCATGAGTTTTCGGGTGGGCAACGGCAGCGCATCGGCGTCGCGCGCAGCCTCGCGCTGAATCCGAAGTTGATTGTTGCTGACGAGCCGGTGTCGGCGCTGGATGTGTCCGTGCAGGCGCAAGTGGTGAACTTGCTTCAGGAACTTCAGGAGGAGTTCAAGCTCACTTACTTATTCATCTCGCACGGGCTGGCCGTTGTCGAACATATTTCAACTCGCGTTGCGGTCATGTACCTGGGCCGGATCGTTGAGATCGCAGGCGCTGCGGAGTTGTACGCGCAGCCGCTTCATCCGTACACTCAGGCGCTGTTGTCGGCAATTCCGATTCCCGATCCGAAGCAGAAGCGCAAGCGAATCATTTTGCAGGGCGACGTGCCGACGCCGATCAATCCGCCGTCAGGTTGTCGCTTTCGCACGCGCTGTCCGATCGCGATTGAGGAGTGTGCGCACATCGATCCGGAGTTGCGCGAGGTCTCGCCGGGACACGAGGTCGCGTGCATCCGCGTGCCGGGTTGGGCCGCGGATTGAAACCTTAGTTATTATTGCGACGTATCTACGCCTCGCGTTTGCTATGAGGCATTCACTTCGGACGGACAGCTTTCTCACCCGTCCATTGATTCTGGAGGATACTGATGAGCGATATGATTGCACCGCCGACTGCGTCTGCGCCTGGCGAACCGGAAATGTCTACGGGCGAGACCCTGACCGGCATCTTCTTCGAGCCATCCCGAACATTTGACGCCCTGCGCACAAGGCCGCGCTTTCTCGTTGCCGGCATCATTCTGTTGGTCGCGGTCATCATTGTAACGGCTCTCCTCTATATGAGAGTTGACATGGGCCAGTTCATACGCGACCGGATCGAGCAGTCACCCAACGCGGCCCAGATAAGCGAACAGCAGAAAGAAACGCAAGTTAAGTTCGGAAAAATTCTCGGTATGGTGCTGATTCCTGTATCGGTGCCGGTAACGATTGCGGGTGGCTCTGCTTTGTACCTCCTGCTTGTGCTGGCGTTTGGCGGATCGATTAATTACAAGAAGGCGCTCTCGGTATGGACTTATTCGTCTTTACCTCAGCATCTGCTGGGCGCGCTGATCGCCATTTTGGTCTTGTTCTTGAAATCGCCCGATTCAATTCAGCCGGAGCGTTTGGTAGCGACTAATCCCGGGGCTCTTATGGGTGAGGGGACATCGAAAGTATTGGTGGCCGTTTTGAGTCAAATTGATCTGCTCAAGTTCTACGGACTCTTTTTGGCGGCGATCGGGCTGCGAAGAATCGCCAAGCTTTCGTCGGGCCAAGCCTGGGGAGTGGTACTAACTCTCTGGATCCTGGGACTCTTACTGGCAGTCGCTTCAGCCGCTCTTTTCGGCCGGTAGTGTAAAGATAGAGTTGGGCCACAAAAAGGCACATAAGGCACATAAAAAAAGCCTCATTCTGATTCTCTCAATGAGAAATCTCTTTGTGTGCCTTATGTGCCTTTTTGTGGCTCTACTCGTAACGCAGCGATTCGATAGGATCCAAACGGGCGGCTTTCCATGCGGGCCAGAGGCCGAAGATTAGTCCGATGCCGACGCTCGCGAGCAAACCGCCGACGGGCGCCCAGAGCGGCACGTAAGACGGAAGCAAAAGTCGCAACAGCAAAGTCAGTCCCCAACCGACCGATAGACCAACAATTCCTCCGAGGCCGGTCAACGTCGCGGCTTCGATCAAAAACTGCCACATGATGTCGCTCTTCTTGGCGCCGATCGCTTTGCGCACGCCGATCTCGCGAGTGCGCTCGGTGACGGAAACGAGCATGATGTTCATCACGCCGATGCCACCGACCATCAAGCCAACTGAAGAGATAACGACCATCGCGATCGCGAGACCACCGGTAATCGAACGGAAGTTGTCGAGAATGCTTTCGGAAGTCTCCATTCCGAAATTGTCGTTCGCGGCAAACGGCACCTGGCGACGCACGCGCAGCAGGTCGCGAACCTGGTCCTTCGCTTCCTCCATCATACCCGGACGCGCGACTGCGAGAATGTAGATGTCGTCGGCGTTTGGTTTTAGTTTCTGGGCCACCGAGAACGGCACGTAGATGACGTTGTTTTGATCGTCACTGCCGCCGCCGATGAGAAACTGTTCACGCTTCTCGAGCACGCCGACCACGCGAAATTCCTGTGGTCCAATCTTGATTGTTTGCCCAACCGGCGAACCGACTTTGAAGAAGTCATCTGCGACTTTCGAACCGATTACACAAACTTCCTGGTTCGTGTCGTTTTCTGTCGTCGTAAAGAAGCGACCTTCGGAGATTACCTGTGTGCCGGCTTTCTCAAACTCCGGCAACGTGCCCTGAAGTGCAACCTGTGCGGAAGTCTTGCCGCCGCCGGAAACCAGCAACTTGCCCCCGAAGAAATTGTTTGTGATATCGAGGAAGGGAACTGATAGTTCGATAGTCGGCAGCGCCTGAAGCGCGATCGCGTCGTCGTAAGTCAGCTCTTTGCGCATTCGCTCTTCGCGGGAGAGGCGGCCGATGTGGATGCCCGGATTGTATTTGCTGATGTAGATCGACCGCGTGCCGAACGATTCGACTTCACGCTTAACGGAAACGTCGATGCCGCTGATGATCGATGCGATGAGCATCACTGTGATGATGCCGATTACGACACCGAAGACGGTCAGGAACGAGCGCAGCTTGTTCGCGCGCAACGTCGCCAGGGCCATCTTGAGGTTCTCGTAGATGTCGCTTCGAATAACTCTCATGATCGTTCAAGAAAAATAGGTCGTATTGGCCTATACGACCTATTTTAATCAGCTCTCAAGGCCTCGATCGGATCCAACCGAGCTGCTTTCCAGGCCGGAAAGATTCCCGACGCCACACCTGCGCCGCCCGAGGCTCCGAGCGCGCCGAGCACAGCGAGGATTGATAAATACGTCGGAAAAATCCACGCCGTCACCACCGCGCCGATGATCCACGCCAGAATGATCCCGATGGCGCCGCCGATGATTGCCAGTGTTACGGCCTCCACCAGAAACTGTTTCAAAATATCGATCTGCCGTGCGCCCAGAGACTTTCGAATGCCGATCTCCTTGGTCCGCTCAGTCACCGAAACCAGCATTATGTTCATGATCACGATCGCGCCGACGACTAGAGCGATACCCGGAACGGCGATCGCGACGATAAAGATCGTTCCGAAGATTCGATCGCGCAGGCCGGTGATTGCGTCCGGAGTGACGATCCCGAAGTTGTCTTTTTCGCCTGGTCCGAGTTTCCGCCGAACGCGCATCAGGAAGCGCGACTCTTCCACTGCGTCGTTGAACGTGTCGTCAGTCTTGGAGGTGCCGATGAAATACAACGACCGCTGACGAATCAGCGTGCCGTAGGTGATCGAATACGTCTTCAATGGAAGGATTACGAAAGTGTCCTGCGGAATTCCAAAGACCGTTCCCTTTGCGGCTTCTACTCCAACCACACGGTAGGGCAAACCACGAACGGTGATCTCGTTGCCGATCGCATTGCCGGCCGGAAACAGCTTGTTCGCTACGTCAGCGCCGACGTAAGCAACGCGCGCGGCGGTCTCGTTTTCCGACTCAGCGAAAAACCGTCCTTCGGCTACGTCGCGATTCTCGATGTCGACGCAGTTTGCGGTTGCGCCGGAAACAAAAACATCGTCCAGCACCTCGTCTCCGCGTTTGACTTCGGACGCAGTCCCGCGCGCCTTCGCGCCGAGCTTGCCGATCAGCGCCGCTCGTTCTTTCAGGTAATCATAATCCTCCATCGTCAGCTCTTTGTTACGTCGTTGAGCCGCTGCGATGGTGTCAGTGTCTTTAAAATCTTCGAGCGGGTTGAAGCGTTGAATGGTAAATGACTTCGCGCCGATGCCCGCAATCTTCTCATCGACGTACCGATTGAATCCCTGGATGAGTGAGACAACCACGACGAAGGCAGTGACGCCGACGATCATGCCGAGCAAGGTCAGCGCCGAGCGCAGTTTGTGCGCCCAGATCGCAGCGACGGCGAGTTTTAGGGTTTCGATAAACTTCACAGGGTTACCACATTAAGCCACAAAACAGGGCCACAAAAAAGCATAGAACGTTCAGATAAAAGAGCTCGCAGTTTGATTTTATTCCCACCGCAGGGCGTCGATCGGATTCAATCGCGCCGCTTTCCATGCGGGCCAGAGTCCAAAAACGATACCGACCGCCGCTGATATTCCCACGCCGACCGCGATGGCCCACAGAGGCACGTAAGCCGGCAGGGGAGAGTACTTGTTCATCAACAGACTCGCGATCTCGCCCACCGCCAGTCCGGCAAGGCCGCCAATCGCGGTTAGTACTACCGCCTCGATCAAAAACTGGGACAGGATATTCAGTCTCGTGGCGCCGACAGCTTTGCGCACGCCTATCTCCTTGGTTCGTTCCGTCACGGAGACGAGCATGATGTTCATCACACCGATACCGCCAATCATCAGCGCTACGAAAGAGATCGACGTCAGCACGAGCGCGGTGGCTCCGGTGAGCTGGTTATAAACGTCGAGCAGCGAGTCCTGTGACGAGATGCCGAAGTTGTTGGGCGCGCCGGCCGGAACGCGTCTGCGGCGCCGGAGAATGTCCGTGATCTCGTCAATTGCCGGTTTTACAAACGCTCGCGAACGCGGCCGCACGATCACGAAGAACACCACTTCCGGAAACGGACGGTCAGGATAATACTTATCAAACGTCGTGATGGGAATGAAGATCGAGTTGTCGCGCGACTGGCCGAAGAAATTTCCGAGCGGCTCCATCACGCCGATAATGCGAAACGGATTGCCGTTGATCCTGACTTCCTTATCAACCGGATCTTCATACGGAAAGAGTGCCTGCTTAACATCGACGCCGATGATCACGACGTTTGAGCGGTCCTGCATGTCGATCTCATTCACGAAACGTCCGGTCGCCACGTACTGCGTCTGAACAAACTCGTAGTACGGCGTGACACCGAGCAGGATCGGCGTGTCGGTCTGTTTGTCCTGGTACCTGACTGTGGCCGCAATCATGCGATGAATCGGCGAGACACCGACTATTGAGGGCGCTTCAGTGCGTAGCGCCTCAACATCGTCCATCGTCAGATCCTTGCGATGGATCTCGTCCGGACCGGGCGGCTTGCCGAAGCTGGGTTCAAACTTTGAGATAAAAATCGTGTTCGATCCGAGCGACTCGATCTGATCCGCGAAAGCCTTGTTGAGACCCTGAATGATCGACACCATGAAGATGACTGTGATGACGCCCACACTGACACCAAGAATCGTCAACGCCGAGCGCAGCTTGTTAGCCCACAAAGTGTCGAGCGCCATCAGCGCGGATTCTTTAATGTCTTCGAATCTCATAAAACTATTCAGCTCTTAATGCTTCGATCGGGTCGAGTTTCGCAGCGCGCCATGCGGGCCACAGCCCGCTCACGATCCCAACCACCGACGAAACACCAACACCCAGCACCGCCGAAGCTACACTGACCAGCAGCGGAAAACCGATCAGCGCCGAAATCACATAAGCAAGTCCAAACCCTGTGCCCACGCCAATCAACCCGCCAATCGCAGTCACCGTCACCGCCTCGATCAAAAACTGCGTCAGGATGTCGTTGCGACGCGCGCCAATCGCTTTCCGAATACCGATCTCTTTCGTGCGCTCTGTCACCGACACGAGCATGATGTTCATCACCACGATCCCGCCGACCACCAGCGAGATCGCGGCGACACCAATCGTGACGATGTAAATGTTCGACGTGGCGGAGCCGTAGAGATTCAAAAACACGTCCTGCGTTTCGAGTGCGAAACCCTCGTCATCAGGATCGATCGAGTGACGGCGGTTGTGCATGACCGTTCGCACTTGGTCTTGCGCCGCTTCGATCTCTTCCGCCGTGCGCACTTGCATGAACACAACGAGCGAACGCCTGCTGCCGTACGCCTTCTCATAAGTCGAGTACGGAATGTAGATGACGTTGTCGCGCGAGAATCCAAAGATCGATCCCAACGGCTCGAGCACGCCGAGCACGAGATACGGTCGGCCGTTGATGCGCACTTCCTGACCGACAGCTCTATCTGCGGGTGCATCGTTGAACAGATTCTTCAGCATGTCGGGACCGATGACGCAGATGTCGCGTCCGGCGGCGCCTTCACTCTCAGTCCAGATACGACCGACATTGATCGATACGCCATCGATATCAAACATCGAGATCGGCTCAACACCGCGGATGCGAACGTTCTCCGCCTTTTGGTCGCCGTACTTGACCGTCTCGATCGCATTCGCAGCAACGCCCACTCGCCAGCACGCACTGCACAGGCGCTGAATCGCCTCCGCGTCTTCATGCGTCACATCTTTACGGCGATTGGCCTTGATGAACTCTTCGCGCGACTTGATGATCTGCGGGTTCTTCGAAACGGTGAAAACTGTAGAACCTTGTGAAGAGAAAGTCTGGGCGACTGTTTGATTGAGTCCTTTGATGATGGTGACAACGGAGATGACGGCGGCAACGCCGACCACGATGCCCATCAAAGTCAGCGCTGTGCGCAGCTTGTTAGCACGCAGGCTGGCAGTGGCGACGCGAAACGCCTCCCAGATCTTTTGGCCACGAAAAAGCACAAAACAGAAACCCAGCCTCTCAGTAATCTCTCTTGTGCCTTTTGGTGGCTACCTTATTCGTTCGTCTTTCTCGATTAGACCGTCACGAATCGAAATGACGCGGTGGGCGCGTGCAGCGATGTCGTGCTCGTGCGTCACCACGATGATCGTGTTGCCTTCGGAGTGGAGACGCTCGAAGAGGTCCATGATCTCCATGCTGGTGTGGGAATCGAGTGCGCCGGTTGGTTCGTCGGCCAGCAGGATTGACGGATGATTCACGAGGGCGCGAGCGATCGCGACGCGTTGACGCTGGCCGCCTGAGAGCTCGTTTGGCTTGTGCATCATGCGCTCTGTCAGGTCGACTGAACGCAACGCCTCCTGGGCCATCTCGTGTCGCTTGGAAGCACTGACGCCGCCGTAGATAAGCGGCAACTCGACATTGTGTAGCGCGGTTGCGCGCGCGAGCAGGTTGAATGTTTGAAAGACGAACCCGACTTCCTGGTTGCGGATACGCGCGAGCTCGTCGTCGTCCATCTCGGAAACGTTTTTGCCGTTGAGCCAGTATTGTCCCTGCGACGGCGTGTCGAGACAGCCGATCAGGTTCATCAACGTCGACTTGCCGGACCCGGATGGTCCAATGATGGCGATGTACTCTCCGCGCGGGATATCGAACGAGACGCCGTGCAGCGCGTGCACCGATTCAGTTCCCATCTGGTACGTCTTCCAGATGTTGCGCATCGAGATCAGCATTGACGGGTCGTGCCCATCTGTCTCGACACGACGAGGTTTCAGCGCAACCTCTGGCTCGACTGGGGGAGTAATCGTCAGAGTAGCATCACTCATCTAGCTGGCCTCGTTTCCGTTGACGTTGCCCGGTTTCTTGGTCTGCCGTTTGATCGTCATGCCGTCTTTGAGAGTCTTTAGAACGCGACTCGGTCCACGCACAATCTCCATGTCCTTGTGAACGCCGCTCGTGACCTCGATATCCGCTTCGCCGGTGATACCTGTCGTCACTTCGATGAAGCGAACCTTGTTGTTCTCGACCACAAAGACGCCCTTCTGCGATTTCGGTTTCTCACCGACCGGGGTTGCAGCCGGAACACTGCCCGACACCGTCGCCGACG
>Ga0070681_10005741_pt1 | contig 11996 bp, 9 predicted proteins | sample KBSC83BmetaG_FD_65650 | JGI IMG/M metagenome (GOLD analysis project Ga0070681, IMG submission 65650) | Corn rhizosphere microbial communities from Kellogg Biological Station, Michigan, USA - KBS C8-3B metaG | ecosystem: Host-associated > Plants > Roots > Rhizosphere | place: USA: Michigan...
CCTTACGGGGAAGCGAAGCTTCCCCTAGCGGCAGGCGAAGCTTCGCTTCGCCGAGAGCTCGCGACGAGCGCGAGCATGACGATCGAGAGTGGTCGTTCCGTATAGCGATGCTACCGGATTCGCTTTACCGGACACCAATGGGCTTGACCCGGCCATCCACGCCTTTTTGTTTTTGCGTTGAAGCGATGATCGCTCGCATGCACGTGGATGGCCGGGTCAAGCCCGGCCATGACGGTTTTCAGGTTACTGCGGCCGTCTTTTCTTCACTTCGGCGATCAGCTCGCGCAGCAGCGCGTCATTGTCGGCGCCGGTGCCGTAGACGTAATGGCCGCCGGGCTCGGCCTTCATGTTGGGATCGAGCGGCGGCACGTCGCTGCGCCGTGAATCGTAGCCCTGCGCATGGGTCAGCCCCTCGGCGATCTCGCGCGTCATGACCCAATTGACGAACAGCCGCGCGGCGTTCGGATGCGGCCGCTTGCTGAACACCGCCAATGAGGAGCCGGCGGTGCCGCGATAGGAGGTTTGCGGCGTGCTGCCGAGCGGCCGCACGTCGAAATCGACGCCGGCCTTCTTGAAGGGCTCGAGCGAGCCGCGCGCATTGCCGGAGACCGCGAGCATCGCCTTGCCGCGCACGATGGCGGCCGCCGCGTCGGGTTGGCTCGACACGAAGAAAGGCTCCTGGTCGACCATCGCCGTCCACAGCGCGTCGGGGCCGAGCACGCGGTAGATGAGGACCATGAAGGGCGAGCCCGGCCCTTCGCGCCTGGGATCGAACCATACCGTCTTTCCCTTGACGGCAGGGTCGAGGAACAGCTTCAGCCCTTCGGCGCGCGCCTTGTCCGGCGAGATGGCGCGCGCGTCGTAATAGGGGCTCTGCAGATCGCTGACCAGGCCGAGGAGATATTTTTTCTCATGGTCGTAGAAGGCGTCCTGCCAGCCGCCCCACACCGTCTCGTCCATGACGTCGGGACGGATGAGCTCGGGCAGCAGCGGATCGAACAGCCCCTCGCGAATCGAGAGATAGCCGGTCGAGGGACCGGAGATGAAGATGTCCCAGAGATACTTTCCCGCCTGCCGCTCGGTGACGACCGTCGGCACGAATTGCGAGCCGCTATGGATCGACAGCGACAGCTCGATCTTGGGGAATTCTTTTTTCCATTGCGCGAGCAGGTAGTCGCGCTGCCCCGGGTTGGGCGCCGCGACGGCGACGACGGTGCCTTCGCGCTCGGCCGCCGCGATCAGGTTTTTCCACGCCGCCTGCCAATCCTGCGCCGCGGCCGGGCCGGCAAGGCCGGCGGTGAGCGCGAGCGCCGCGCCCTGGCCGAGGAGCTTGCGTCTGCTGAGCATCGGTTCGGTTCCTCCCTTTGGCCCATCCTAAGGCGGAAATCGCGCCTTTCGGAATAGGGCAGGGCCCAGTTCCGTCAAGGATCGGCGCGCGATAAAGTCGGGCGCCGCCGGTCGACCGGCGCAGCACCGAAATGTGATGGGGGGATCATGATGATTTTACGTTACGGGATCGCGGCCGGGCTCGCCCTGTCGGTCGGTCTGCTGGCGGGCACGCCGGCCGAAGCCGCGGGCAAGCCGAAGAAGGACGCCTTCGCGCTGACCTCGGCCGATTTCAAGGACAATGGCGTCCTCGCCACGCAATACGCCAACACGGGAGCCGCCTCGAGCGGCGGCGAATGCGGCGGCAAGAACGTGTCGCCGCAGCTCAGCTGGAAGAACGTGCCGGCCGGGACCAAGAGCTTTGCCTTCCTGATGCTGGATCCGGACGGCGCCGGCGGCATGGGCGTCTCGCATTGGGTCGCCTACGGCATCCCGGCGGGCAAGACCGCCGCCGCGCGCGGCGAGATGAGCAAGGCCGGCCAGTTCGTCGGCGGCAAGAATACGCGCGGCATGGATGTCTATATGGGGCCCTGCCCGCCGGTGGGCGACCCCTGGCACCACTACATCATCCAGCTTTTCGCGCTGGACGTGGCGCCGAACGAGCTGCCGCCCGGCCTCACGCGCGACGATTTCCTGGCGAAGGTGAAGGGCAAGGTCAAAGGCGAGGCCAGCCTGGTCGGACGCTATACGCGCTGAGCGGCCGAGCGCCGGCCGCTATTGCGGCCGGCGCTTCCGCGCCTCGGCGATCAGCTCGCGCACCAGGTCGTTGTTCTCGCTGCGCTGGGCATAGACATAGTCGCCGCCGGGGATCGGCACCATCGCGGGATCGAGCGGCGGCACGTCGCTGCGCCGGGCGTCGAAGCCTTGCGCGCGGGAGAGGCCGAAGCTGACGCGCTTCGACATGATCCAGTTGACGAAGACGCGCGCCGCATTGGGATGCGGCCGCCGGTTGAAGACGGCGAGGGCCGAGCCGCCGCTGCCGATATAGGCGGCATCCGGCCCGTTGCCGAGCGGCCGCATGTCGAACTGCATGCCGGCCTCGCTATATTGCTTGAGGATGCCGCGCGCATTGCCCATGAGGCCGATCGTGGCCTTGCCGCGCACCAGCGCCTCGGCGACCTCGTTCTGGCTGCGCACGAAGAAAGGATCCTGGTCGACCATCATCCGCCACAGCGCCTCGGCGCCGAGCTTGCGGTAGATCAGCGCCATGAAGGGCGCGCCGGGGCCCTCGACGCGCGGGTCGAACCACACCGTCTTGCCCTTCACCTGCGGGTCGAGCAGCAGCTTCAGCGCCTCGCTCTTGGCGCGCTCGGGCGCGATCTGCTTGGCGTTGTAGGTCGGCGTCTCGATGTCGTTGACGAGGCTCAGCACGTATTTGCGCTGCTCGTCATAGAAGGCCTGATCCCAGCCGCCGAAAGCCTTCTCGTCGAGGGCTTCGGGCGTGATGAATTCGGGTCGCAGCGGATCGAACAGCCCCGCCTTGGTCGCGAGATGGCCGGTATTGGGCCCGGTGAGATGGACATCCCACAGATATTTGCCGGCGGCGCGCTCGGTGACGACGCTCGGCACGAAATTCGAGCCGCTGATGAGGGTGATCGACAGGTCGATCTTGGGGAAGTCCTGCTTGAACTGGGTCAGCAGGAAATCGCGCTGCAGCGGGTTGGGCGCCACGATGAGGACGAGCTTGCCCTCCTCGTTGGCCGCCGCCACGGTCTTCTGCCATGCGGCGTCGAGGCTTTGCGCGAAAGCCGGCCCGGCGGCGAGTGCCAGGCCGGTCGCCGCCGCTTGGCCGAGGAAACGCCTGCGGGGAATGATCTGCATCGCCGCTAATCCTTCACCAGTTCCTTGGCGCGCGCCACGACGGGCGGCGGCAGCTTGTAGACGCGCTCGATGAAGGCCTGCATCTCGGTGCCCTGATAGGGCCGGATGTTCGCCTTCTGCTGCGCCGCGTCGGCGAGGAAGTCCGGATCCTTCATGGTGGCGTCGAAGGCGGCGCGCAAGGTCGCGACGCGCTCGGGCGGCACGCCCGGCGGCAGGAAGAAGGGCCGCGCCACCGCCGAGGGCGCCAGCAGCAGCTCGAGCGCGCTCCGGTCCTTTTCATTGGGCGCCAGATCCATGAGCAGCGGCACGTCCGGCAGAGCCGGATCCTTGCGCGTCGCGAGCTGCAGGAAGATGGTCACGCGCTTGTCCTTGAGGAAGCTGGTGGTGCGCACCAGGCTCGAATAGGACACGCCGCAGCGCCCATCGACCTCGCCGCGATCGATCGCGAGATTGATCTCTTGCGTGCCGTGATAGCCGCTCACCGTCTTCAGCTTCCAGCCCAGCAGCTTCACGATGGCGTTGGTGAAGGTGGTGAGATCGGTGGCGCCGCCTTCCGTTCCCACCAGCATGGTGCGGCTCTTGAGCTCATCGAGGCTGCCGAGATTGAACTCGCGGCGCACGATGCAGACCCCGACATCCTGATCCATCGAGCCGACCGCGCTCATCTTGTCGGGCGCGAATTTGGCGCCCTGCATGTCGAGCAGCGGCATGATCACCACGAAGCGCTGCACCATGCCGAAGCTGCTGCCGTCCTTGGGCGCGACGTTGAACAAATAGTTCATGGCGTTGAGCGAGCCGGCGCCCGGCATGTTCTGCGGCACGACCGTGGGCTCGCCCGGGATGTGGCGGCCGATATGGCGCGCCAGGATGCGCGCATAGCCGTCATAGCCGCCACCGGGCGGCTCGCCGATGATCAGCGTGACCGGCTTGCCGCCATTGTAATCCTCGGCCTGGGCGGGGATTGCGCCGCCCCACAGCAGCGCCGCGCCGAGCAGCGCTGCTGCCGCATAAGCCGATTTCGCGTGACTCCGCATCGCCTCCCCCAAACCCGGTGCCGGTTGCGCCCGACTTCCCGGCAAAATCCCACGCCGCCGCCCGGCTTGTCAAAGCCGGCCGCGCGGACTTAGCTATCGGAAAAACACGTGGGAGGATCTCGGACCATGCGCTCGCTTCGCTCGCTCGCCCTGCTGTTTCTCCTGCTGCTTGCGGCGGGCGCCGCCATCGCCCAGATGCAGCCGGTCAATGTGCTGCCCAATCCGTACCGCGCCATCGACAACTGGCTGAAAGTGCCGGCAGGCCGCGTCTGGGGTGCCAGCGCCGCGGTCAAGCCGGCCCGCGACGGCGTCTCGCTGTGGGTCGCCGAGCGCTGCGGCGCCAATAGCTGCGCCGGCTCCGACCTGGCACCCATCTTCAAATTCGACGGCCAGGGCAATTTCGTCCGCGCCTTCGGTGCCGGCCTGTTCGTCTTCCCGCACGGCCTCTATATCGATGCCGAGGACAATGTCTGGGTGACCGACGGGCTCGGACAGAACGGCAAAGGCCATCAGGTGTTCAAGTTCAGCCCCGAAGGCAAGCTGCTGATGACGCTCGGCAAGGCGGGCGTGGCCGGCGAGACGAACGACACTTTCAACAAGCCCTCGGACGTGCTGGTGGCGCCCAATGGCGACATCTTCGTGGCCGACGGCCATGGCCGCGATTCCAACGCCCGCATCGTGAAGTTCACGCATGACGGCAAGTTCATCAAGAGCTGGGGCAAGCTCGGCGCCGGCCCGGGCGAGCTCGACGTGCCGCATGCCCTCGCCATGGACGACCGCGGCCGGCTGTTCGTTGCCAATCGCAACAACAATCGCATCGACATCTTCGATCAGGACGGCAAGCTGCTCGATTCCTGGTCGCAATTCAGCCGCCCGAGCTCGATCGTGATCCAGGGCGACAGGATCTATGTCTCCGATTCCGAATCGGAATCGGTGTCCAAGAATCACGATGGCTGGAAGCGCGGCATCCGCATCGGCCGGCTCTCCGACGGCGCGGTGCAATATTTCATTCCCGACCCGGTCGACAAGGCGACCAGCACCAGCATGGCTGAAGGGATCGGCGTCGACGCGCACGGCAACATCTATGGCGCCGAGGTCGGGAAGAAGCGGCTCATGAAGTATGTGAGGCAGTGATTCTGAGCAACCAACAAAACCTCGTCATGGCCGGGCTTGACCCGGCCATCCACGCGCTTCAAGCGACGGATCGCTTCCGACGAAAAACAAAAAGACGTGGATGCCCGGGTCAAGCCCGGGCATGACGTCCTAGGAGAGCAGCGCGCCTATTTCTTCGCCGGGCCGAGCTCCTTCAGCGCCGTGTCGAGCAGGCTCGTATCCGTCGCCTGGGCCACGGTGATGTTGCCTTTGACGCCCTCGAACTCCTTGAAATAGGCGAGGTCCTTCTCGAGGCTCGCCGTGTCGGGCTTTCCGTCGGGGTTGCACCAGAAGGCGGTCATGTCGCGGAACAGCTGGGGATCGTCGCTCTTGGTCATCTCCATCATCGCCTTGATGATCTCGTCGGCGCCGGGGCCGGCGAGCTTGCCGTTCTTGATCGCCGCATCATAGTCGCGCACCGCCTGGAGATAGCCCTTGAGGAATTTCACCGCGACGGGACGCTGCTTGATGAAATCCCCGCCATAGAGCAGCACGGCCGAGGTTTCCACGCCGCGCGGATAGAAGCTCGGGATAGGCGCGAACATGACGGCCACGCCTTGCCGGGCGCCGATGGTGATGTCGGGCTCGGCTCCGATGGCGGCGTCGATGCCGCCATTGGCCAGCGCCGTGATCTGCGCCGCAAACCCGAGATAGGTGCGGTCGATGTCCTTGATCGTGAGGCGGCCCTTCTTCGCCGCCTCGTTGATCACCGAATTGTCGGCCGCACCGGGCGCCGTGATCGCGACCTTGCGGCCCTTGAGATCGGCGAGGCTCTTGAACTGGCCGCTATCGATCAGCGCCTTGCGCACGATCAGGCCCTTATAGGCCGAGTCCTTGGTGATGGTCGCCTTGTCGGCGACGATCTTGATGGCGATGCCTTGGAGCAGCGCGTTGTAGAGGCCGGCCGAGGTGGCGCCGGCGCCCGCCTGGAGCTCGCCATGGCCGAGCGGCGCCACCATCTTGGCGCCCGAATCGAAACGGACGAGATCGGCGGAGAGCCCCTCCTTGGCGAAATAGCCCTTCTTCTCGGCCAGGAAGAGCGGCAGGTCGGTGGCGGCGCCGGTGATGCCGACATGCACGACATCGGCGGCCCGGGCAGGGGCCGCGGCGGCGAGCGTGATGGCGGCGGTGACGGAGAGCAGGATGGGTCTGAGCATGGCAGGCGCCTCCCTTTGATTTGGCGGCGAGCTTAGCCGCCCGCCGCGGGCGCCAGCAAGCCGGCGTGATCGCGGTCGATGCCGCAAGTCGCGCCCGGGGCGGCGCTGGACCCTCCGCCGCCGCTTGGCTATCGTCCGCGCCCTATGCAGATCAGCATCCGCGGCCATCTTTGCGTCTATGAACGGGTCGGGCAGGGACCCGACCTCACCTTGCTCCACAGCGTCGGCCTCAGCACCCGCGGCGGATGGCGCGAGCAGATCGCACCGCTCGCCGAGCATTTTACCGTCCTTACCTATGATTTTCGCGGCCTCGGCGACTCGGGCAAAGGCGAGGCGCCCCTGGGGGTGGAGACCTACCGGCAGGACCTGGCGGCGCTGCTGGCAGCACTCGGCATTGCGCGCACCGCCCTCATGGGGGTCTCGCTCGGCGGCTTCGTCGCCCAGGCTTGCGCGCTGGCGCAGCCCGATCTCGTGTCGGCGCTGGTGCTGGTCTCGACCACCTGCCGCATTTTCGCCGGCAACGAGGCGCGCCGCAGCGAGCGCAACCGGCGCATCCGTGCCGAAGGCATGCAGGCGGCCGCCGGCCATCAGATCGAAAGCCATTTCCCGCCTTCCTTTCAGGCGGCACGGCCCGACCTCATGGAGTGGTATCGCACCCACTATCTCGCCAACGATCCCGAAAGCTATATCGCCATCATGGAGGATCTCGGCCGCTTCGATTGCTGCGACCGCCTCGGCGCCATCGCCTGCCCGACGCTGGTCGTCGCCGGCGATCAGGATGCGACCTCGGTCGCCGGCCGTGCGCCGCTCGACAGCGCGCGCATCCTGCATCAGCGCATTCCCGGCGCGCGCCTCAAAGTGATCGAAGGCGCCAACCATTATCCGCAGCTCGATCACACCGCGGAGTTCAACCGCATCGTGCTCGACTTCCTGCGGCTTGCGGTGAGCTAGGGTCTGTCTTCCTCCCCGCCTTGCTTGTCAGCCCGCCGCGCCGGTTCTAGGCTCGCAAGGCGGCCAAAGCATAAGGCAGGAGGGACCGATGCGCAGCCTGCATATTCTGTCGCTTGCGAGCGTAAGCCTCATCGTCCTTGCCGGCATCGACGCGCGGGCTGCCGATCAGCCCGCCCTCTCGGGCCGCGTCAGCTCGGCCCAGGAAGGCGCCATGGAAGGTGTGCTGGTGACCGCCGCCAAGGACGGCGCGACCATCACCACCACGGTGGTGACCGATGCCAAGGGCGCCTACGCCTTCCCGGCGGCCAAGCTGGGTCCCGGTCATTACAGCCTGAAGATCCGTGCCGCGGGTTATCAGCTCGACGGCAGCGCCGCCGCCGATGTCGCGGCCGCCGGCGGCGCCAAGGCCGATCTCACGCTGGTGCCGGTGAAGAACATCGTCGGCCAGCTCACCAATGCCGAATGGCTGGCGAGCTTCCCGGGCACGCGCGAGGAAAAGCTGCCGCTGCTCGGCTGCACCAACTGCCACACGCTGCAGCGCATCGCCCAATCTTCCTACGATGCCGACCAGTTCATCGAGGTCATGGGGCGCATGGCGCGCTACGCCAACAACAGCTTTCCCTTGAAGCCGCAGCTGCGGGTGTCGAAGACCGATCCGGTGACGCGCTTCGGCGCCGGCGCCATCCGCAACGCGCATTACATGGCGACCATCAATCTCAGCCAGCAGGCGAGCTGGCCCTACCAGCTCAAGACCCTGCCGCGCGTGAAGGGCAAGGGAACCAGGGTCGTCATCACCGAATATAATCTGCCGCGCCCGACCATGATGCCGCACGACGTGATCACCGACGACAGCGGCATGGTGTGGTTCAGCGATTTCGCCACCAATGTGCTGGGATCGCTCGACCCCAAGACCGGCAAGGTCGCCGAGCATCCCTATCCCAAGCTGCGCGACGGCTATCCCGAGGGCTCGCTCAATCTCGAGCCCGACCATGACGGCAATCTCTGGCTCGGCATGATGTTCCAGGGCGGCATCGCCAAATACGACAAGGCGGCCGACACATTCACCCTGTTCCAGGTGCCCGACCGCTGGCGCAAGGATTCGACGCAGCAGGGCATGGTGGTGCCGACCCGGCTCGATGTCGACGGGCGCGTCTGGATGGTCGATAACGGCACGCGCGCGCTGCTCAGGATGAATGTGCGCAACGGCGAGTGGGACCTGGTCGAGCCCTTCCCCAACCTGCCGCGCGGCCAGCATTCGACCTACGGCATCGGCGCCGATGCCGGCAACAACCTGTTCTTCACCGATTACGGCGGCGAATCGGTAGGCCGCGTCGACGCCAAGACCGGCGAGGTCAGCATGGTCGCGACGCCGACCAAGAAGTCGAAGCCGCGGCGCGGCCATGTCGACGGTCAGGGGCGCTGGTGGTTCGCCGAATTCTACGGCGACCATGCCGGCGTCTACGACCCGAAGACCAACGAGGTGAAGGAGTGGAAGGTGCCGACCGAATGGACGGCGCCCTACGACGCGCTGGCCGACCGCACCGGCACGATCTGGACCGCCGGCATGGAGACCGACCGCATCGTCCGCATCGATCCGAAGACCGGCGAGACGATCGAATATCCGCTGCCGCGCCAGACCAACATCCGCCGCATCTTCGTCGACAACCGCACCGACCCCGTCACCTTCTGGGTCGGCAACAATGAGGGCGCCGCGATCATGAAGCTGGAGTTCCCGCAATAGCGCCGATCCCGGTGCCCGCGGCCCCTGCGCTTGCCACCGGTGGGAGCCGGTTCTAGGCTCGATCCATGAGCCGAGCGGCGCCCATCGGCGCCAGCCGGCCGGATAGGGGAGGTTCTCATGGATGGCAGGCAGGTGATGCTGCTGGCAGGGACGAGTCTGGTCGCGCTGCTGGTGGCGGCCGGCGTTCCGGCGCAGGCGGCGGGTCCGGCGGCGCTCACCGGCAAGGTGAGCTCGGCCGAGGAAGGCGCCATGGAGGGCGTGCTGGTCACCGCCCAGAAGGACGGCTCGACCATCGCCTATACGGTGGTCACCAACGACAAGGGCGAATACGCCTTCCCGGCCGCCAAGGTCGAGCCCGGCCATTACACGCTGAAGATCCGAGCCACCGGCTATAGCGGCGCCGGCAGCGCCGATGTCGCGGCGGGCAAAGCGGCGACCGCCGACCTCAAGCTCGCCAAGGTCAAGAACGTCTTCAACCAGCTGACCAATGCCGAGCTGCTGCAGAGCTTCCCCGGCTCGAAGAGCGACAAGGAAGCGCTGCTCGGCTGCACCAACTGCCACACGCTGCATCGCATCGCGGCGTCGGTCCATGACGCGGACGAGTTCCTGCAGGTCATGGGTCGCATGGCGAAATATTCCAACAACAGCTATCCCCTGCGGATTCAGAGCCGCGTCGCCGAGAGCGACGCCGTGACGCGCTTCGGCGCCGGCGCCAAGAAGCAGGCCGCCTATATGGCCAGCCTCAATCGCAGCGCCCAGGACAATTGGAGCTACGAGCTCAAGGTGATGCCGCGCGTCAAGGGCAAGGGCACGCAGGCGGTCATCACCGAATACCAGCTGCCGCGCAAGAACATCATGCCGCACGACGTCATCACCGATGCGAGCGGCATGGTGTGGTTCAGCGATTTCGGCACCAACGAGCTCGGCTCGATGGATCCGAAGACCGGCAAGGTCACCGAGCGTCCCTATCCCAGGCTGCGCGAGGGCTATCCCGACGGTGCCCTCAATCTCGAGCCCGATCCCGAGGGCAATCTCTGGCTCGCCCTCATGTTCCAGGGCGGCGTCGCCAAGTACGACAAGAAGGCCGACAAGTTCAGCATGTATCCGGTGCCGGACAAGTTCCACACCAAGGCGACGCAGCAGGCCATGCTGGCGCCCATGCATTCGGACGTCGATAACAAGGTGTGGATGGGGGACAACGGCACGCGCGGCCTGTTCCGGGTCGATGTGAAGTCCGGCGAGTTCGACTTCCTGGCGCCCTTCGCCAACTTCCCCAAGAGCGAGCCGCACTCGACCTACGGCATCTATGCCGACCACCAGAACAACCTGTTCTTCAACGATTTCAGCGGCGAGAATGTCGGTCGCATCGACGCCAAGACCGGCGAGCTCAAGATGGTGGCGACGCCGACCAAGAAGTCGCGGCCGCGCCGCGGCCGGCTCGACGATCAGGATCGGTTGTGGTTCGCGGAATTCTACGGCGACCGCGCCGGCATGTATGACTACAAGACCAACGAGGTGAAAGAGTGGAAGGTGCCGACCGAATGGACGGCACCCTACGACGCGCTGCTCGACAAGCAGGGCATGCTGTGGACGGCCGGCATGGAGAGCGACCGCATCGTCCGCATCAATCCCTCGACCGGCGAGTCGGTGGAATATCCGCTGCCGCACCAGACCAACATCCGCCGCATCTTCGTCGACAACAACACCACGCCGCCGACTTTCTGGGTCGGCAACAACGAAGGCGGGGCGATCATCAAGCTCGAGCTGCCGGAATGAGCAGCTAGCGGCCAAAACGCCTGACAAGCAGACAGGCGACGGTGCCCGGCACCGTCGCCTGTTCCATCTCGGGAGGGGACCGATCATGAGAATGGCATTCCGGCTGGCCGGCGCGCTCGCCGGCCTGGTGATGGTGGCGGGCCTGGCCGGCGGCGCATCGGCGCAGCCCTACGACATCCATGTCGTGCTGCCGATGACCGGCGGCGGCTCCTTCGTCGGCAAGGGCCAGCATGACAATCTCGACGCGCTCGAAGCCGAGGTGAACCGCGGCGGCGGCCTCGGCGGCGGCCGCACCGTGCATTTCATCTATCACGACGACCAGACCACGCCGCAGGTCGCGGTCCAGCTCTTGAGCGAGATCATCGCGAGCAAGCCCACCGTCGTGATCGGCTCGGGCCTCGTCGCCATGTGCAATGCCATGGCGCCGCTGGTGAAGACCGGCCCGGTTCTCTATTGCCTGTCGCCCGGCTTCCATCCGCAGCCCGGCAGCTTCGCCTTCTCGGCCTCGAGCTCCTCCTTCGACCAGATCGCGGCGCTCATCCGCTATTACCGGCTGAAGGGCTGGACGAAGCTGGCGCAGCTTTCCGGCACCGACGCGACCGGCCAGGATTCCGACAATGCCGTCAACCAGATCATGGCGATGCCGGAAAACAAGGATCTGAAGCTGGTCGAGACCCAGCATTTCAATCCCACCGACGTCAGCATCGCCGCTCAAGCCGAACGCATCCGCTCCTCGGGCGCGCAGGCGATCATCGCCTGGGCGACGGGCGCGCCGGTCGCGACCATTCTGAAGGGCGTCATCCAGGCCGGGCTCGATCTGCCCATCGCGCCCTCCTCGGGCAACCAGACCTTCGCCCAGATGGACCAGTATAAGAGCTTCCTGCCGCGGCAGTTCCTGCTGCCCTCGGCGCTCTTTCCCGAGCATGACGGCGTGCTCACCCTCGATCCGCGCATGGAGAAGGCGCAGCACGACATGTA
>Ga0070681_10005743_pt1 | contig 11995 bp, 7 predicted proteins | sample KBSC83BmetaG_FD_65650 | JGI IMG/M metagenome (GOLD analysis project Ga0070681, IMG submission 65650) | Corn rhizosphere microbial communities from Kellogg Biological Station, Michigan, USA - KBS C8-3B metaG | ecosystem: Host-associated > Plants > Roots > Rhizosphere | place: USA: Michigan...
CGGCGTGACGGCGGTTTCCGCGACGGCCCGCTTGGCTATCCGCTCGGCCGAAAGCTGTATCGGCGTAAGCGGATTCTTGATCTCGTGCGCCATTCGACGTGCCACTTCCTGCCAGGCCGACGCGCGCTGGGCGGCGATCAGCTCCGAAAGGTCCTCGATTACCAAAACACATCCGTCACCGCCGCTGAGCGCCGTCGCGATCAACGCGACTGGTATGCTGCTATCGCCATTCGCGACGCCCGAAATGTTCTCTCGCCGCAGAGCCGCCTGTTCCGATGCGTGTCCGACCCGCACGGCCCGGGCCAGCAGACGCTCGATCACCTGCCGGTTGTCGTCGCTAAACAGCGTCTCAAGGCCAACCATCGTAAAATCGGTGTTCTCAAGGCGCAGGATATTAATTGCCGCGCGGTTGATCGTTGTAACGCGGTTCGCGGCGTCAAATGAGATCACGCCCGTTGGCAGCGATTCCAGAACCGTCTCGATGTAGCGACGTCCGGCCGTAAGTGCCGCGGAGCTTTCCTCCAGCCGCGCCGACATCGTGTTGAACGAATTAACGAGTATCGCAAGTTCGTCCTCGGCCAAAACGTCGATCCTGTGCGATAGATTTCCTTGCGCGATCTCATCGGCGCCTACTGCCAAAGCGCGGATCGGATCGGTCAAACCCCGCGCGATATAAAACGCCGTCCACGATGACGCAAAGATCAGCAAAAACGTCAGCACACCGAGTGTAAGCAAACCTATCCGACGGACAGTTGCCTGTTGGCTCTTTAGCCGGTCAAGCTCTACCAGTGAATTCTCGACCTTTTGACTGACGGTCTCCTCGGTACGAATGTCGGGTACGACGATCAGCTTGCGTCCGTCCGCCAGATCTGCGACCGCAGCGTCAAATCCCTTTCCGTCCTGGAGCACCGGTGCCAACGGATCGCCGTCACGGGCAACCGCCAACACGCGCTCGAGCTCCGGTTCCTGCGCGGCCGACACCGACTTTCCGGCTGATTTAAGGACGGTATTATTCTTGCCAAGTATCTCGATCCTTGTCAGATTTCCGGCCGCGGCGATCGCCGAGAGGTCGATGTGGTCCAGATCGCGCTGCTCGACGACGGACGCCAGCATCCGAGCCGTCTCCGTCAGCTTTGCCGATTGGTCCGCTATCGCTTGGCCCTGAACTTCATGCGCCTGCAATGTGACACTCTGCGGGATCTGTTCGAACGATCGCTCGATCGCTCGATTCATGAAAAGATACGAAAATGCTGCCATCGCAATGATCGGCAGCAGGCTGATCGCAGCGAAATAGAGCAGGAGCCGTGTTTTTATCTTCGACCCTAGCTCTAGCGCGCGACGTTCGCGGATGAGCTTGATAACGCTTCGCAGGAAAATAAATCCAAAGATGACAAATGCAATGAAATTCAGCGACGACAGACCGTAGATCAGCATCGTGTCGCTCGCCGTCTCGATCGAAAAACTTTTCCAAAGGTTTGACGACTGCAACACGATAAGCAAAACCAGGAGCGCGAGCACAAAAAGCCCCATCACCCATGGAAACCGGCGTCGTTTTTTATCGGGTCGGGGCTGAGACATCTCGCCCAAGTTTAGCATAGACACCGTGCTAGGTTGGTGTTTTGCGGCGCGATGAGCCCTCAGCTAAAATCAAGCCTTCATATGGTGTTACGCGATGTTTTTGTTGACGATGACGGCCGTTTACGTAGCGGCTGGAGATGCGCGATCTTTGCTGCGGGATTCGTCCTTCTGACCGCGCTATTGGTGATGATGCTGTCGGTCATGGCTGGCCCAGATCTTCTTGGCGGACCAAATGGTTTAGTTGCAAATCTCACCATTGGAAATTTCGCTATTCTCCTCTCGGCATTGTTTGTCGGCTGGCTGTGCAATAGATTTCTCGATCGGATGCCATTTAGCGCATTGGGCGCATCCTTTAAAAGCGGCTGGCTCAAAAATCTTGCTCTTGGCCTCGTATTGGGTGCTTTGACGCTCTGCTTTGCGGTGGGCATCGCTGCCGTGGCCGGCGGCGAATCGTTCACCTTCGATCGGGTCGATCCGGCAAGCATAGAACGCACGCTCCTCGTGTCGTTACTGATCTTCATCCTTGGTGCTGCCGCCGAGGAGGCACTCTGCCGCGGGTATCTGATGCAAACGTTTTTTCACTCGCGGCTCGCGACATTTGGTGTACTTTTCACGGCCTTTGTCTTCGCATCCGGCCATATCGGAAACAAAGACTCGACGCTCTTTTCATGGCTCAACACATTTCTCGCCGGCATCTGGTTTGGCGTCGCTTTTTGGCGGACCGGCAGCCTCTGGTTTCCGTTTGGAATGCATATGATGTGGAACTGGATGCAGGGCGCCTTTTTCGGCATCGAGGTCAGCGGGTTAACGGACATTACAACCGCTCCGTTGCTAAAAGAGATAGATCGCGGGCCGGCATGGTTAACAGGAGAAAATTATGGCATCGAGGCCGGCATCGCCTGCACTATCGCCCTGCTCGCTTCGACCGCTCTCATCTGGTTCTGGCCTGAAAGGAAGCCGCAACCCTAATTGTAACAGATGGTTACAGGCATACTCTTTAACTATCCGTTATCAACTATCAATTATTCGCTGTTCCCGACAAAAGACTTAGCGGCAATGGGATCGGCAATTTTTACAACCTTGTCTCCAAAATGAGTTGCTCTGACGAAGATGCTAATAATAGTCCCGATCCAAGTTTTCACTTCTAACTTCTACCTTTTCACTTTTTACGGAGCTGGTGAATATGTAGATGTAAACGGCGATCGGTCGAAGCAGCCAATGTCTGGTGAACATGACTGTTCAGACACCGATCAGACGGCCTGGATTTTGAACGAGATGTCGACTGCCCTGGCAGAGTGGGTGAGTCGACCGACCGAAATGAGATCGACGCCGGCCTCGGCATACGCGCGAACGCGGTCGCGGTCCATACCGCCCGAAGCCTCGATAATGACGTTGGGATTTAGATCGTGTGCCATGTTCACCAGCTTTGCGGTTTCCTCGGGCGACTGGTTGTCGAGCAGGATGATATCGGCACCGGCCTGAAGAGCTTCGCGAAGCTGGGCCCAGTTGGTTATCTCGACCTCGATCTTGTGCAAATGGGCAACGGACTTTTTCGCGGCGATGACGGCCTCGGTCACGCCGCCGGCCAGAGCGATGTGGTTGTCCTTGATCAGCACCCCGTCGTCGAGGCCCATGCGGTTGTTGCGACCGCCGCCGATCGTGACGGCGTATTTCTCCAGCAATCGAAGGCCGGGAGTCGTTTTTCGCGTATCGATGATCGACGCATTGGTCCCCTCAACGGCGCGGACATACTGTCTGGTGAGTGTGGCGATGCCCGACAGCCGCTGGATCAGATTTAACGCGACACGTTCACCAGCCAGCAGCACATCGGCATAGCCCTTGAGCGTCGCAAAGACGGTCCCTTCTTCGACCTCGTCGCCGTCACGATGGTTCGCCTCCATCTCGGGGATCTCGGGGTCGAGGCTGACAAATACGCCTTCCGCGATCTCGAGTCCGCATATGACGAGCTTTTCTTTGGCAAGAAATCGCCCCTGCGCCCGCACCTCGCGGTCGACCGTCGCCTGCGTCGTAATGTCCCCCCGGCCAACGTCCTCGGCAAGAAATTCACCGATCGCCGCCATAATGCCGCCACTCTCAAGCCAGTTCATTTTATTGTATGGGCGCTTCGATCTTAATATTCAGATCGTATTCGTAGTTTTGAGTAGTTCTTACCCAATTCCGGCCATTGTACGCAATCGAATCTTGCTTGCAGAGAACTCCGCGTTCATCGAACCAGAATGTATATATAAAAATGCTTTTTTCCGGATCTTGAAGCTCCGGCTCTCGCTTAGAAACAAGTCGGAACGCGGTTAGGTTCTTTTCCGGAAGTTCCGAGCTTATGTTGTAAAACGTAGTCGAATTGTTAGCAAAGCCGAGGCGAGGACTCGCCGGATTCACACGGTCAAGTTTTCGTTCTTCAACCGTCCTTGTCCAACGCCCTTGAGGGTCTATACTATATCTCGTCTTTTCAATCTGAATAAATTCACCGTTACCTCGCGACGTATATTTGAAATGCAGCCGCTCTGGTGCGATTATTCCCTCGACCCATGAACTATAAGGTTTCCAATCCTTAGTCGTTGCGGTGTCACCTGTTTCGACGACAGTAATATTGCGAAACGGACTATCTTTTGTCAGACCGTAAGACTGTTTTACTTGTGCCAAGAATTGCGATCGAGTACCTTCGCCATCTTGGGCTATCACGGCCGAAATGCCAATTATGTATGCTACCAAAACCCCAGCGCAAAATTTGACCGATATCCTCATTCTTTTCACCTCCTTGCTCGCTCGGAGCAATGCGTTTTTTCGTCCGTAACGCCAAGTCACTTGTTAGTCTAACGCTTCCAAATTGCCTCTCAATGCTTTCATTTGCTTTTCGATCTCCGCGTGCCGATCTCTCAGCTCCTGCACTTTCTCGGCAGGGGCCCGCTCGACAAAGTTCTGATTCGAAAGCTGCCCGTTCAGCCGCTGCAGCTCGGTGTCGAGCTTTGCGAGCTGGTTTTGCAGGCGTTCGCGTTCCTTGTCGAAATCGATCAGACCTTCGAGCGGCACGGCTATCTCTGCACCGCCGGTCAGGACGGCTTTTGCTGAAGCCCTTGGCACGTCAAGCTTTTCAGACAGAGAGATTTTATCAGCCCGTGCAAGCTTTAAGATCTGCGGCTCGTTTTCGGCAAATATCTTTTGAAAATCCGCGTTTGCGGCAATATGAACAGCCACCTTTTCACTCGGCTTTATGTTCATTTCCGATCGGATGTTTCTAACCTTTGTAATCAGCTCGATGACTGCGGACATCTCAGCCTCAGCCTGCTCGTCGATGAACTTTTTGCTGCCGCCCTTCGGAAATTCCGTAAGCATTATGGAAGCCTCGGCTTTCGAGTATGCCGGATGATGTAATTCATTCGACGAGCCGGGTAGTTTAAGCCAGAGTTCCTCAGTCAAATATGGCATGAACGGATGTAACATCCTTAATGCCATATCGAGCACCCAAAATATATGGGCTGTCGCTAATACGTTTCCAGAAGTAATTTCATCTTTCTTTAACTCGATGTACCAGTCACAAAACTCATCCCAAAAAAAGTGATAAAGAACGTTCACGGCCTCATGGAACTGATAAGTCTCAAGTGCTCTATTTACAGCAGCGGCCGTCTTGCTAAGTCTTGAGTCGATCCAATGGTCCGCCAAGGTAAGCCTACCGCGTTCTTCAAAATATTTTCTCCTATCTATTTCATCAGCATTGGACCAATCAAAGTCTGATTTATCGGCATTAATCAAGCAAAAACGCGTCGCGTTCCAGATCTTGTTTGCAAAATTTCGGAAGGATTCGACACGCTCGTCTCGCCACGCAAAATCGACGCCCGTCGCCGATCCGGCCAGTGTCATACGGGTCGCGTCGACGCCATATTTTTCAAACACAACCAGCGGGTCGATGCCGTTGCCCTTGGTTTTCGACATCCTTTGGCCGTTCTTATCTAGCACGGTGCCCGTAATGACAACGTCATCAAACGGCCGCTCGCCGATAAATTTCAAACCGGTCATGACCATCCGCGAGACCCATAGAAAAATAATATCGCGACCCGTAACAAGAACGTCCGTTGGATAGAAGACCTGAAGGTCTGTTGGCAGTTGGCTGTTGGCAGTTGGCCGCGGTTTTTGACCACCAACCGCCTCCTGCCAACCGCCTACTTCCTGCCCTGTCCAACCTAAGGTCGAAAACGGCCAAAGAGCCGATGAAAACCACGTATCTAGCACATCAGGATCTTGCGCCAGGTCGGTCGTGCCGGCTTTATCGTATGCCTCTTCCGCTGTGTGTGCTACGTAGACTTTTCCGTCGCAGTCGTACCAAGCGGGTATCTTATGGCCCCACCAAAGCTGACGCGAGATGGTCCAGTCGCGAAGGTTTTCGAGCCACGTTGTATACACCTTTTTATGCGGCACTCCCGGAAAGAAATGAGGCAGGTCCTTTTCACGCATCACCCCGAGAGCAAGATCGCGCATCTGGTCCATTTTCGCGAACCATTGCTCGGACAAGATCGGCTCGATCACCGTCTTGCAACGCTCGCAAACCGGCAGCGTCACGTCATAATCTTCGACCTTTTCGAGCAGGCCAAGCTCGTCAAATTTCACGACCACCTTCTCGCGGGCCTCATATCGATCGAGACCTTCAAATTCCGGGCCGGCCGCAGCATTCATCGTCGCGTCGTCGTTCATCACGACCAGCTTTTCGAGGTTATGCCGCTCGCCAATTTCCCAGTCGTTCGGGTCGTGCGCGGGCGTGACCTTGACAGCACCGGTACCGAATTCCGACTCAACGTATTCGTCAGCAATGATCGGTATCTCGCGGTCCGTCAGCGGCAGCGCGATGGTCTTTCCAACAAGGTCTTTGTATCGCTCGTCGTTCGGATTGACCGCGACGGCCGTGTCGCCCAGCATGGTTTCCGGACGTGTGGTCGCAACGGTGAGGGTTTGACTCGTGCCCTTGATCGGATATTTCAGAAACCAGAGCTTTCCGTCCTTGGCCTTTTCATCTTTTACCTCGAGGTCCGAAAGAACGGTCTTGTCTCGCGGGCACCAGTTCACGATGCGCGTGCCGCGATAGATCCAGCCTTCGTTATACAGGGTCACAAAGACATTTCGCACTGCGACAGAAAGCTGCGGGTCCATCGTAAACCGCTCGCGCGACCAATCAACCGAGAGCCCTTCGCGGCGGATCTGACGCGTGATCTCGCCGCCGTATTGCTCTTTCCAGGCCCAAACCTTTTCTGTAAAAGCTTCGCGGCCGATATCCTGAGGCGCTTTATGCTCGTCCTTTTTAAGCTGACGTGTGACCATCAATTGCGTCGAGATGCCCGCGTGATCGACGCCGACCAGAAACAACGTGCGATATCCGAGCATCCGCTTCCACCGGGTCAGCACGTCCATCAGCGTGTGCTGCAACGCATGGCCCATGTGCAGGCTGCCCGTAACATTTGGTGGCGGGATCACGATCGAGTACGCCTCGGCCGAGGGATCTTCGTTGATCTCGGGGGCGAAAAAACCATTGGCTTCCCAACGCTGGTAATGTGACTGTTCGGCTTCTCTGGGATCGTAAGCCTTTGCTAGTTCCATAGATAAACGGGCCGCGAAACGCGGCAAATGAACAGGCTAACAGCCTATCCGACAAAATCAAAAACGGCCGGCCTTCTTATGAAAACCAGCCGCCAATACAAACGTTATATGCTCTCTTCGCTAGTTATTCGATTCGTCTCGTTTGTTGGCCAGCGTCTGCTGCACGACCATCGGTACGACCCGTTCCGCGATCTCACGAATGATCTGTTCCGACATCTGCGATGCGACGATCCTGGCAATATGCTCGACCGTTTCCATCGACAGGCCTTGTGCCGCCTGCGCATCAGCTCGCTCATCGATGCGGTCGGCCTGACCCGGTATCTCGAGCACGTTTCGGTCGTCAAATTTTATCTCGCCATCCGTCGACGACGCCACGGTCTCCCAAGGGGTCGACACGTGGGTCGTCTCTGGGAAATTCCCGGGGGGCGCGTCCGAGCTCTCTGATCCTAAATGTAAGTCGTTCTGATCTGCCGACAGATCTTCAGTCGGCGGAGCTTCAGACGTGTTGCCGACCGGCTCTGCCGTCGGCTCAAAAAATGCCTCTTCGCCGCGGAACTCAAAATTATACTCGTCCGTCGGCGCGTTCTGCGGCGTCAACCGCTCGGTTGGGGCGTCATGTGGGCTTTCTTCGAAAGTTACCGGCGGTTGATCCGCCGCGATCGCCGGTTCGGCCCACGGGGCATAACCATTTGTCGATTGCGTCGACTCCTCCGCGGTATCGGCCTCGATCGGCGGCTGCACCTCGAATGTGGTTTCCGGTACCGCTTCGGCACTTTCAGGTTCGGCTGCCGCCTCAAACGAAACGGGCTCGTCCGCCGCCTGCTCGGACGGTTCAGAGACCTGCTCCTCATCAACCTGCTGAACAGGTTCGTGAGTCTGCTCTTCTGCTGCGGGCCCGGTAAACTGAGCCTCAATCAATCCGTCATCCGAAGAAACGTCCGAAAAGCGGGCACGCTCCGCAATTGTATGCGGCATTTCGACAGTCGCGGCAAAGCTCTCGCTATAGAGATCCTCAATGTCGGTCGTTGAGTGAAAATTTGGTTCTTCTGCGACTGCAACCGGCTCTGCAGACTCAGGAACTAATTCCCTTGCAGTTTCGGGAACGGCTTCCGGTTCCGGGGCTTGAGCTACCTCGTCGGTCTGACCATCCGTCTCAACGAGCTCGGAGCTATCGTATTCCGCCGTCGGCATTACGGACTCATCCGGCAGCGTCTCAACCATTTCTTCAGGTTGAGGCTCGACCGAGATCTCCTGGACCTGTCCATCAACCTGCGAAGCCGATTCTTCGGTTGCCGGCTGGTCATCGAGAAATGCCAGAACGGTCGCAACCAAGCGTCGAATAGACGAGAAAGGTTTGGTCAGATAGTCGTTTGCGCCGACGCGATGGGCCTCGTTTGCGTCAAATGGCTCGAACGAGCCGACCAGCAGAACGACCGGCGTTGTGGCAAGATCCGATGTTTTTCGGATCTCTTCGCAGATCTCGTAACCATTGAGGCCAGGAATGTTAACGTCGGCCAGCACGATATCAGGCTGACGCTCGTGGTAAAGCTTTACCGCCGTATCGCCATCGGCCGCCGTCAGGACCTCGATGCCCTCGTCGGCAAATGTCAGGCTGACGACCTTTTGGGTCGTCATCGAGTCGTCTGCAAGTAATAGCGTCGCCACCGGAGCTGCTCCTCTTCTGATCGCCGTCGGTTGTGATTGAAAAAACAGGTGCGACCTGTCGTCTCGGGGAAAGGATATTCTAACAGGATTGTCCGAGAGTTTCATCTTTTGTGTTTCGAACGAGTTCGGCTGCAAGTTTGATGGCCGCGGCCATGCTTGACGCGTCAGCGACGCCTTTGCCGGCTATGTCTAAAGCCGTCCCGTGGTCGACCGAGGTTCGTATCAGCGGCAGACCGAGCGTGACGTTAACTGCCGAACCGAATGAGAGTGACTTGACCGGCACGGTGGCCTGGTCGTGATAAAGGGCCACGACCGCGTCAAACTCGCCCCGCGCCGCGCGCAAAAAGATCGTGTCAGGCGAAAAAGGGCCGGAAACGTCTATCGCGTGAGCGCTGCATTCGTCTATCGCTGGTTTGATCGCGGTCGCCTCTTCGCTGCCGAAAAGGCCGCCTTCCGATGCGTGTGGATTGAGCCCGGCTACAGCGATCTTCGGTCGTCGCCGAAGAAGGCGTTGGAGCTCATGAGAACTAAAAATGATCAATTCCGTGAGATTTTCAGAAGTGACTTTTTCGATCGCCTCACGCAGCGAAATATGAGTAGAGAGCAAGACAACCCGCAGATCGCCGGCAAAAAAACTCATCACGACCTTTTTTGTGCCGGTAAGATGGGCGAGAAATTCCGTATGGCCGGGAAACTGATAGCCCGCGAGCGAGAGGGCCTTTTTGCTGATCGGCGCGGTCGCGATGGCGTCGATATCGCCGCTTTTCCAAAGCTCGACCGCCGTTTCGATATATCGTGCCGAAGCCCTCCCCGATTCTTCGGCATCGAGCCCGATCGAAAAAATGCCACGCGCGTCATCGGGTGTGATGATGGTTATGGCATCAGCAAGATTCTCGTCCGCGTTTTGGAATCGGACTCTAATTCCGAGCGCGCTTTTTGTCTTTTCAAGCAGTTCTCGGTCACCGATCACGATCAACCGGCAAGTCTCCCGCACAGACCCGGCCTCTAATGCTTTGACGCAGATCTCCGGTCCGATACCCGCCGGATCGCCCATAGTTATGCCGATGGCCGGCAATTCTTTTCGATCCTTTGCGCTTTTATCTGTCACACATGAATTTTAACACCGTGGTGTGACGGACAAGCATCATCCGGATCTAGTTCTTTGAAAAAGAAAAATAGCTGTCGGCTGTTAGCTGACAGCTATTAGCTAATTCTCAAAAAAAATGAAATTAATCTGCTTGACGCCGAATGAAGGTCGGTACATCCATATTTTCCGCGGCACCTTGCTCTCCGGCATATGCAGCGGATGCAGTGAGCGGCGGCTCAGCCAGACGCGGCTGCGGGATGATATTTTGGACCGCGCTATCAAAACCGGTTGCGATCACAGTAACCGTTATCTGATCGGACATCTCGCTGCGGATGACATTGCCCCAGATGATATCGGCGTTATCGTCCGCCTCTTGCTCGATCATTCCTATAGCGTCCTCGATCTCGGCAAGCGGCATGTTCTCGCCGCCGGTCACATTGATAAGTGCGGCCTTCGCACCCTTGATCGAGTTTTCTTCCAAGAGCTTGTAGTCGAGCGCCGCGCGCATCGCTTTTGAAGGAGCATCCTGGCCCTCGCCCGTACCTACGCCCATTAACGCAACACCGCGACCGCGCATGACAGTCGTTACGTCGGCAAAATCGAGATTTATAACACCGGGCGTTGTAATTAGATCGGTAATACCGCGAACAGCCTGCAGCAAGACCTCGTCAGCACGCCGGAATGCGTCCATCAAAGTAATGTTGTCCTCGACCTCACGAAGCTTTGAGTTGGGTATAGTGATGATCGTATCGACACACCCTCGAAGCTCAGCAAGACCGCGTTCGGCTTGCGCCATCCGTTTTCTTCCCTCGACAGCGAAGGGCTTTGTTACTACCGCGACGGTCAACGCTCCCAGCTCGATCGCGAGCGATGCAACCACAGGAGCGGCGCCTGTTCCAGTTCCGCCGCCGAGGCCTGTCGTGACGAAAACCATGTCGGAACCTTCGAGCACATCGAGAAGCTTTTCGTGGTCTTCGAGAGCGGCGTCGCGACCGACATCCGGGTTCGAGCCGGCGCCGAGACCGCGAGTCGAACGACTGCCCAGTTGTATCTTCATCGGCGCCTTTGAGGCATTCAGCGCCTGCAGATCGGTATTCGCGACAATGAACTCGACACCCTTGATGCCCGCGTCGATCATCCGATTCACGGCGTTACCGCCCCCGCCTCCAACACCGATGACCTTGATCCGAGCGCCGGTGATCGGTGGTTCGTCGATGAACATTTTAATACCGCTGTTACTCATTTGATTTCCCTCTGTAAAATTCATGCGCTCTTGGGTTGAGCCCCAAACTCCGTGATGATCCCTAAACCTTATTCGTATTTCTGAGAGTGACGTGAGCTCAACAATATCTTGTGCTGTCGGCGATAGAGCATACAACCATTTGCGATAAAATAAAAGCCCATACGTTACAATTATCTAAATTTTTCGCGAAAATTTTCGAGCCACGCCGAAACTTTCCACGACGAGTGTCGTCCGTTCGATTCCGTGTTTCTTATCTGCGCCTTCATCGAACTCAATGCAAGACCACAGACGACAGCCCACTGAGGATTTTGAATTTTTTCGACGAGGCCACCGAAATATTCTGCTTCCAAAAACCCCAGTCGGGTCGGTGCGTCAAAGACCTGTTCCGCGATCTCGATCATCCCGCGAGTAAGAGCGCCGCCGCCGGTCAGGATCACGCCACTCGAGATCTGCGCCTGCGACGCCGCGACCTCATGCGCGACATGCTGCAGCAACTCGACCGCGCGCGGCTGCATAATGTCGCAGAGAATTTCTTTCGACAGACCGCGCGTTTCGTTTCGCCCGACCGGAACGATCTCGATCACTTCCTGTCGCTCATTTTCATCCATTAAAAACGATGCCACGCAGCCATAGTTGTGCTTGATCTTGTTCGCTTCGGGGATCGAGACTCGAAGTCCGACCGCGATGTCTTTGGTAAAGTGTGTGCTGCCAAACGGAAACACGGCCGTGTGCTGAACCGCACCGCGCCCAAAGATCATCAGACTCGTAATTTCCGCGCCGATATTAACGATCGCGCAGCCATACTCTTTATCATCGTCCGT
>Ga0070681_10005745_pt1 | contig 11994 bp, 9 predicted proteins | sample KBSC83BmetaG_FD_65650 | JGI IMG/M metagenome (GOLD analysis project Ga0070681, IMG submission 65650) | Corn rhizosphere microbial communities from Kellogg Biological Station, Michigan, USA - KBS C8-3B metaG | ecosystem: Host-associated > Plants > Roots > Rhizosphere | place: USA: Michigan...
TGGCTATTATATTCCGCGCCTTCGGCGCTGGGCGTTTGCCTTGGCTATTATATTCCGCGCCTTCGGCGCTGGGCGTTTGCCTTGGCTATTATATTCCGCGCCTTCGGCGCTGGGCGTTTGCCTTGGCTTTTGTATTCCGCGCCGTCGGCGGTCAGTTCAATTGTCGAGAGTCCCCATTAAGAATTTGGGCTATGCCCTCGGTTCGGCCTTTGGCCTGGAACGTTAGGGCAAAGCCCGAACCGCGGGCCTAGCCCGCTATTGAAAAAGAAGACTACCGGCAAGGCGTAGCCTTGCCTCACATCGGGCGGCGAAGCCGCAGTCGTCTGAATGAAATTCAACGCCACGCTCAACAGGACCATCGTGATGATGATCGACGCGTTGATTACTTCACCGAGCGCAGCGGATATGACACTCGCCACCATCAAGATGATCGCGAGTGGATTTGTCAGGAGAGTAAGCAGTTGAACAAGGCGGCGCAGTTCGCCTCGAGCTCGAAGGCTCGTTGGAGCCAAATTGCGCGAACCGCTGTTTTGCCTCAGCTTGTGAAAGGCCCAGGGGCATGCGTTCCTTTCCTCACAATAAGCGCCATTCTATAATCACGTTGACCCAAGAAGATGCTCAAATCCCCTAAGCTAAATCCGGAAGAAGCGCTTGAGCGCTACGAGAAGGAGCTTGCCGACATCAAGTTTGCTATTGACGAATCGGCAATCGTAGCCATTACCGATCAACGCGGCATTATCAATTACGTTAACGAAAAGTTCTGTCAAATCTCAAAATACTCTCGCGAAGAATTACTCGGCCAGGATCACCGCATCATCAATTCGGGCTACCACCCGAAAGAGTTCATCAGAACTTTATGGACCACAATCGCGAGCGGCAAGGTCTGGCGCGGTGAGATCAAGAATCGTGCCAAGGATGGTAGTTATTATTGGGTGGATACGACGATAGTTCCGTTTCTCAACGCTGACGGAAAACCTTACCAGTACGTTGCGATTCGCAGCGACATCAGCGAGCGCAAGCGAGCTGAAGAGCAAATCCGCGAGCAGGCAGAGCTGTTGGACCAGGCCCAGGACGCGATTCTTGTACGCGATCTCGAGCAGAAGATCTTGTTCTGGAACAAAGGCGCCGAAAAAATCTACGGCTGGTCAGCCGAAGAGGTGATTGGCAAAAACGCGGAAGAGCTTTTATTCAAAGACCATTCCACGCAATTCGATGCGGCTCGCCAGGCAATCATCCAAAATGCAGAGTGGACAGGTGAAATGCACCAGGTCCGGCGCAATGGTGCTGAGATAGTTGTTGAGAGCCGGTGGACGTTGGTGCGCGACGAACAGGGCCAGCCCAAGTCGATCCTGGTCATCAACACTGACGTGACCGAAAAGAGACGAATGGAGGGGCAGTTCCTTCGTGCTCAAAGAATGGAATCGATCGGCACTCTCGCGGGCGGTATCGCTCACGACCTGAATAATGTTCTGTCGCCAATATTAATGGCGATAGATATGTTGCAGTTGAAAACTACTGACGAAAGCAGCAGGAAGTGGTTGGACGTGTTGCGTACTAATGCAGAACGCGGCGGAAATATGGTGCGACAGGTTTTGTCTTTTGCACGCGGCGTGGAAGGCGAGCGTGTGGCGTTGCAGCCGAAGCATCTCATCAAAGAGATCGTCAAGATTTTGCGTGAGACGCTGCCGAAGTCTATCGAGATCAACCTCCATGTCCCGCAGGATCTCTGGATCATTTCCGCCGATGCGACTCAAATACACCAGGTGTTGATGAACCTGTGCGTTAATGCCCGCGATGCAATGCCGGAAGGTGGATCGATCTCAATCAAGGCCGAAAATGTCTCTGTAGACGAAAACTATGCACGCATGCACATCGAGGCCAAGGCGGGACGTTTTGTCGTGATCAGTGTCGCAGATACAGGGCCAGGCATGACGCAGGAGATTCAAAGCAGGATCTTCGAACCGTTCTTCACCACTAAGGAAATGACGAAGGGAACGGGTCTCGGGCTTTCGACTGCGCTGACGATCGTGAAGAGCCATGGCGGCTTTATCAACGTGTACAGCGAGTTGCATAAAGGGAGTCAGTTTGCTGTTTACCTTCCCGCACTTCATACGCCAGGTTCTGTGGATCCGGCGGCTGCGCGAACCGATCTTCCGCTGGGTCATGGAGAGTTGATTCTTGTCGTTGATGACGAGGAATCGATTCGCGAGATAACACGCGGTACGCTGGAGACTTTCGGATATACCGTGCTGACCGCGAGCGATGGCACTGAAGCACTGGCACTTTACGCCGACAAGAAAAATGAGATCGCAGTTGTGCTGACAGACATGGTGATGCCGTTTATGGATGGCCCAGCGACCATTCGCGCACTGCAACGAATGAATCCGAAAGTCCGCATAATCGCTGCGAGTGGTTTGGGAACGGGACATCGCGCCAGCGGCGCGCTAGAGGGTGTCTCCGTCTTCCTCAACAAACCGTACACCGCCGAGCGATTACTCAAGACCCTCGCCGAGATGCTTTCCAGTTTTTGAGGCGCGTTTATCCGCGGCTCACCTTGTGGGGAAATTTCTGTTGAGTTGGGAAATACCCCGCAGTCCCGTGTCCTACTACTCTCAAAAATCGAAACTAAACGATGGTACGGGTCGTGCAGAAGCGCAACCCGAGTCTGAGCTTTGGGTGAAAGGAGGAAGAAAGCTGATGGCGAAGGTTTTGATCCTGGGTGGTGGATTCGGAGGCGTTGTAGCTGCCGACCGACTCGCAGAGCAACTCGGCGATGAGCATCAGATCACGCTCGTCTCGCGCAGCCGCCAGTTTGTCTTCTACCCCGCACTCGTCAGGCTCGCTTTTGGTAAGTGCCAGCCGGCAGATGTCTCGTTCGACTTGCGGCAGTCAATGCTGAATCGAAAAGTCAACTTCATCGAAGCGGAAGTCGCACACATCGATCCTTTTGAAAGGATCGTAACCATTGCCCACGGCGAGGTGGAGGGAAAGCTTGGCTACGACTACCTCATATTCGCGCTTGGCCGAAGACTCGCAACCGAACGAATCCCGGGTTTCTACGAACATGCCCATCACCTACTGAATGTCGACAAGGCAATAAAATTTGGCAAAGCCATTCACAGGCTTCACGAAGGAAGAGTTGTCTTCGGTCAGTGTCCAGACGCGCGTTTACCGGTCCCAGTCTACGAGAGTGCCTTTGCGTTGGCTCGCTTGCTGGAAGAAAAACGCGAACGCGAGAGCGTCAGAATCACAGTCGTGAGCCCAACCACGCTGGAATCAGAGCTTGGAGATGTTGCCGCGGCCGCCGCACTCAAGAAAGCACTCGATGCACATCAAATAGAGTTTTTGCCAAACCTCAACATCGATTCATTGACAAAAGACTCAGCCATGACAACCGCTGGAGACGCCATCAAGTTCAACTTGCTCATGTTAGTGCCGCCGTTTCGTGGTTCTTCGGCAGCCTCATACATCGGCATCACAGATAACAACGGCTACATAAATGTCGACGCAGCGATGCGCGTTGCCGGCCATGAGCGAATGTACGCCGTTGGCGACTGCGTGAACTTCGATGGTCCAAAGATGGGCCATATGGCTGTGCGTCAGGCGGAGGTTGCGGCGACGAACCTCGCAGCGGAAATCGATGGAAGGGAACCTGCTGCGCGTTATGAGCACGAAATGAGATTTGTGATTGAGGGGGTCGGAAGCGAGAGCTTTTATCTCCACAAAGATCTTTGGTCAGATACGCCGGCAACTGTCAGGCAGGGACGTTTTTGGAGTTGGGCCAAACGTGTTCAGAAAAGATATTGGGAAGTCTCGCATTCATGAGTAAAAGCAGTAAGGAAGTGTTGAAGTGAAAGCAAATGTTTTTCGAGGTAAGAACAGAATTGGGATCGAAGAGATCGACAAACCGCGTGCTGGCGCGGGTGAGGCAGTCATTCGCGTAACGCTGACTACGATCTGTGGAACCGACCTGCACATCGTCAGGGGCGAGTATCCAGTTGCGCCTGGTCTCATCATCGGTCATGAACCGGTCGGCGTGATTGAAGAACTCGGTGAAGGCGTTTCCGGATACAACATCGGCGATCGCGTGCTCGTCGGTGCAATTACGCCTTGCGGTCAATGTCGCGCGTGTTTGTCGGGTCACTCGTCACAATGCGGTCACGGCGAAGGTTACGAGGCGGTCGGCGGGTGGCGATTCGGCAACACCATCAACGGTGCTCAGGCCGAATTTCTAAGAGTGCCTTATGCCCAGGCCAACCTCGCAAAGATTCCCGATGAACTAACCGATGCGCAAGTGGTCCTGCTTGCTGACATTGCGTCCACAGGTTTCAGCGGTGCTGAATCTGCGCGCATAAAGATAGGCGACTCAGTTGTCGTGTTTGCGCAGGGTCCAATCGGCCTATGCGCGACCGCCGGCGCAAAACTGATGGGAGCATCTCTAATCATCGGCATCGATGGCGATGAGCATCGACTGGCGATGTCAAAACGAATGGGAGCGGACGTCACACTCGACTACCGTGACGTTGACGTCGTGACCGAAGTAAAACGACTCACCGGCGGCGGCGCCGACGTAGCAATCGAGGCACTCGGCACTCAACAAACATTTGAAAGCGCGTTGCGGACTCTGCGGCCCGCGGGAACACTCTCGAGCCTCGGCGTCTATTCCGGCAAGCTTGAGATCCCGTATGAAGCATTTGCAGCCGGCATCGGAGATTATCGAATCGTGACGACTCTTTGTCCCGGCGGCAAGGAGCGCATGAGAAGATTGATGGAGATGGTTCGTCATGGTCGCGTCGATCTCACGCCTCTGCTCACGCACAGTTTTTCTTTGGACGACATCGGAGCAGCTTACGACTTGTTTGGCGAGCGGCTCGACGGTGTGATGAAGGTGGCGATCAGGCCTTGAGGAAGTGCCGTCTATGATCACTATCAAACGCATTCTTTGCCCGACCGATTTGTCGCCACACTCCGCGGACGTGGTGCGTTATGCATCGGCCCTGGCCCGCGCCCACGAGGCTGAATTGATTTTGCTTCACTGCACAGATGACGGGGACGGCGAATACAAGCTTGCAACGTCTGTGTCGGAATACATCGATCCTTCTGATTCGAAATGGCGCTTTGTCATTGCACCCGCGGAGAATGTAGACGAGCAGATAATCAATCAAGCCCAGGCGGCGAATGCTGACTTGATAGTGATGCGCTCCAGGCGCCGTCCGCATCGTGCAGCGCTGTTGGGTTCTACGGCAGAGTCAGTTTGCCGGAATGCTCCTTGTCCAGTGCTTGTCATGCATCACGACCAGCGCGAGTTTGTAAACGATGAATTCAGAGTGGATTTAAAACGTGTTCTCGTCGCTTACGACTTCTCCGACTACTCCGAGCTGGGTCTGAAGTATGCGTTGTCGATCGCGCAGGAGCACCAGGCGGAATTGCATCTGCTTCATGTCTTGCCGCGGAATTCAGTAAGCGAACCGGAGATCGCCTGGTCGCCGATCAAAGGTGAATCCCCTTATCACAACGCCGCGCGCCGGCTGCAAGCTGTCGTGCCGGCTGAGGTCCATCTTTGGTGCAACGTCACGACGGCTGTGAGTGAAGGACATCCTTATCGCGAAATCCTGAATTACGCTGAAAGAAACGAGATTGATTTAATCAGTGTGGGCGCGCACGGCGCCGGATACGGAATGCGCGCACTGTTTGGTTCCAACGTAGATCGAGTCCTACGCCAGGCACTCTGTCCCGTGTTAGTCGCGCGTCCATTGCGACCTGGGATGATCTCTAGAAACCAGGAGGCGAATGTTTCGGCTGGGCAGTTGAGTGTGCAGAAGAAGTTGGAACTGAGCGCCAAAGGCGTGGAATGATAGCCACGGACAAGCGTGAAGCGGAACGCGTCGCCCCTGGTTTACAAACAAATAATGCGAACAGAGCACTAAAAGTGCGAAATATGAACATCAGTTATTACGCTCTTTCAGAGCTCCATGGTCATCGTGTGATCTTACCAGGGACGACGCGCCTCACGTTGTTCGGCGCTTGCCCCTGGCTTTCATATTCCGCGCCTTCGGCGCTGGTACGCTCTTGCTGAATTCTTTTGATCTGTCGTCGAAGCCAGGCCTTCACCGCTTCCTCTGTTCTCGACTGATTGTCTGCGAACTCGAGGTCTTCAATCGTCTCGCCGGCATCGTTCAACGCAATTCTGTGACACGGCACTTCAGCCGCGTGTGATTCCGGTAAGACAAAATCAATCAGATGACATTCATCGCAGGGATGTGGGCGGGAAGCATCTGCAAAGTTGAGACAGGTCAGGGAGTCCTGAAAGGTCGATTGCGGTTTCCATGGCGTTCGGACTGACCGGCCATATCCGCCTTTTTCTATGAACTCCAATTCATCCTGGAGAAGATTGAGAATGTCGCGATTGTCCTTATCCACGGCCATCACCTCCATTTCTCCCTGCCCAAAAACTCAACACTCGCTTTATCAAGCGCAAGAAACGTGCCGATGCGTTTAGTCGGGTAAGGCAACGAAAGTCTATTTCGCGTGCGCAAACTTTCGCAGAATTCTTCGTCCGTGCGAAATATTCCACTCAGCACAGTGAACGAATAGCCATTTAACTCATCATCAGCGCGGTATGTGCATTGCACTTACAAGTGCCGGTTGATTTTTCAGCCGGAGTCTGAGATGCCGAGCGCGCAACACAGAGAAATCGAGGACCCTATTGCAGTAACAGCCAGGCAACAGCGAGCTGACATCTATTCACTTTTAAGTGCGATCCGAATGTCGAAAATGAGCTCGCTTCACGGTCGCGGGCGAATTTTGTTTGCGGAAGGTGAGGCGGCCCGAGGGATCTACATCCTGCGAACAGGACGAGCAACGGTTTCGATCTCATCTTGCGAAGGACGACTCGTGATGTTGCGTTTGGCCAGGGCAGGCGATGTGCTGGGGTTGAACTCCGTGCTGCGAGATGGTCCTTACGATACGACGGTCAAGACGCTCGAGCCGTGTCGCACAGATTTCATTCCTCGCGCGGAACTGATGGAAGTCATGCAGCGTAGTCACACAGTCGCTCAGGTGATCTTAAACATTCTGAGCCGCGAGCTAACTGAGCTCACCGATCGCGCGAAGTTATTGCTCCTGCCACAAACTGTGAGAGGCCGGTTAGCAAAACTGTTGCTTGAATGGACCAACGGAAACTGCTCGCGGACTGTGCGACTCGACAAGGTTTTTACTCACGAAGAGATTGCTCAAATGGTCTGCTCGTCGCGCGAGACGGTGACACGTCTGTTAACGAATTTGAGTAAACAGCAAGTGATTCGCGTCACAACAGACAGCATTTTGATTTGCGATCGGATTGCCCTGGAGAACATCGCGCAACGTGACGGTCGTCACATCGCAACGACCGATAAGAACCTAGAATAACTCGCGCATTCGAACTCAGGGTCCGTCTGATTTACCAACTAGAGGAGGCTGGATTGTATCAACTCATCAAAGCACTCCTGATTTGTGCCTTCATGATCTCAGCGGCTGTTTGGCTGACTGCCAGCACTTCGTCGCAGTCTGCGCAAACGAGCCAGGCCATACTTGCGAAAGATTATGTGGGCAGCGAGGCTTGTAAAGACTGCCATGAAGATCAGTTCAGGGCTTTTTCGCACACCTCTCATGCGCAGCTCGCGAAGCTAGGCAGTTGGAAAGAGAAGGTAACAGGCTGCGAATCGTGTCATGGTCCAGGGAAGGCGCACAGCGAGGAAGGCGATCCGAAGAAGATCATCTCCTTCAAGAACAAATCTTCGAAAGAGGTCTCAGAAACGTGTTTGGGTTGCCACTCCGGTAAAGAGGAGCACAACAACTTCCGCCGCGGCGAACACTGGCGGAACGACGTCGGCTGCACTGACTGTCACTCAACCCACTCTCAACCAAGCGGACGCCAACTGGCGGCGTCGAATGTGTTCGTCTCACGAGCAAACGCGCAAAAGCCGGGCTTCTCCGATCTGAAGTTACTCAAAACCAGCGAGCCACAGCTTTGTCTCGGTTGTCATGGCGAAACGAAGCACCAGTTCAATTTGCCGTTCCATCACAAGGTGCTGGAAGGCGCGATGAAGTGCAGCGATTGCCACAACCCTCACGGTGGTTTCGAGCTAAAACAAACAAGACTCGCGACCGGCGCGGATGCGGCTTGCATCAAGTGTCACGCAGACAAGCAAGGGCCGTTTGTTTTCGAGCACGCGCCAGTGAAGACCGATGGATGCATTGCGTGTCACACGCCGCACGGTTCGTCAAATCCGCGACTGTTGATTACGAGTCGTGTTGCGCAACTCTGTTTGACCTGTCACAGCACAGCTCATGGCGTTGGCGCCGACGAGCCTGCCGGTCCACAACACAACTTGAACGCGCAATACGCAAATTGCACGAACTGTCATGTCAGGATTCACGGCTCGCGAACGAGTCCCGTCTTTTTCCGATAGCAAGTGAGGTTGGGCCATGGACACGAAGCGAAACATTATCGGAGTGGTGCTGGTTCTGTTCGCGATTTTCGCTATCGCTCGCGCGCAGCAACCTACTCCCTCACCGTCACCGTCGCCTGCAAAATCCGATTACAACGAGACGCCTGCTGAGACCGGTGAAAAGGCCGGCGACTTCACGGTTATCTCGAGTCTCGAGTTTGGGTATCGTGGGCTCAGGGTCGACGGCGATCTGAACAAGTATCAAAGCGATCTGAATTACAAAGCCGGCCCGCGAGTCTTTGACAGTTCTTTTCTGCTCAAATCTACAGACGGCAAAGGCGGGCTATTTAAATCTCTCCTTGCGACGTCAACCGGTTGGGGCGCCGACCCGCAGGGCAATCTTCGGGTGAGTGTCGAACATCCGAAGTGGTATCGCTTCGATGCTACCTATCGTCGCTTCAAGTACTTTCGTTTTCTCAACGATTTTGCGAACCCGAATTGGGTGTTTAGCCCTGCGTCCTTTAGTGTTTCACCAAGTTCGGTGACAGGGCAGCATGGTTACAACACACGAGTAAAGCTCGGAGACTTTGACCTTACACTTCTTCCCAAGAACCGTTGGATTCGCTTCAACGTTGGCTACTCGCCCGAACGGTACAGCGGCCCAGCCTTCACCAACTACCACGTCGGCGGAAACGAATTCCTTCTCTTATCGCAGCTCCGATCGCGCGCGAACGATTTCCGTGTTGGTGCCGACGGCAAACTCGGTCCACTGAACTTTTCGTTCCTCCAGGGATTCCGTCGGTTTCGTGACGACAGCGCGATCGACTTGGGAGTTACTCCGGGAATCAATCTCAATCCGACGGTGGCGAGTTTGACCAGTTTCGATCGCAATGAACCGGCGCGCGGCAGCGTTAACTACACTCGCTTCAGTTTGCAAACGCTCGTCGCCAAAAAACTGGACATCACGGGTCGCATCATCTACAGCAAGGCCACGCAGAATTTCGTCTCTCTCGAGAGCTTTACTGGCCGCAACTGGAACCCGCGCATCACCGGCTTCCCTCCGAGTCCGCCCGGCGCGACGCCAAACATTCTCAACCTGGGCCAGTACAACCTGAGCGGCGACACGGAACGACCGAGTTGGCTCGGAGATCTCGGGCTCACGTGGTTGGCCACCGACAAGTTTAGACTTTCAAATACGTTCAGAGTCGAAACGTTTGAGATCAACGGCGCTGCGCTTTTCGGCGATTTCTTTTCACTGACCCGCGGCACGCGGACCGACACGATCGCGTTCAATAATCGTGACGTCGATACACGCACCGAGTATCGAAAAATTCAGAACACGATCGAAGGCGACTACCAGTTCAGCAAGGACTACTCAATTCATCTCGGTTATCGATATGGAAGACGACGCATCGAAGAAGCCATCAGCGGGTTTGCTCTGAATTCAAATTCTCCCACTCCGCTCGTGCCCGAGGACCAAACAGAGCACAACAACACACACGCAATCCTCGGCGGCTTCAAAGCGCGCCCGCTCCACGAGTGGACCATCTACTTCGACGCTGAGCACGGCACCGCGGACAATGTCTTCACACGTATCGGCAATTACGACTACACAAACATTCGCGCGAAGAGCCGTTATAAGCCGACGTCGCGACTCGCTTTCAATCTCGCGGTGATCACCAAGAACAACTCGAATCCCTCGGAGATTGCGGGCGTCTCGCTGGAAGATTTTGGCGTGACTGTGAAGTCGAGGCTCTTTTCTTCGTCACTTGACTGGACCGCAACCTCGCGGTTCTCGATCAGCACCGGCTACAACTACCACTGGATCAACAGCAATGCGAAACTCGACTACTTCTTCAATAACGTTCAGCATCCGCTTGGCAACAGTCTCTACTTCGTCAGGAATAACTTCTTCTTTGTTGAGTCGGTGGCCCGTGTCGCTCCGCGGGTAACGGTATTCACGGCTTATCGAATTAATAAAGACAACGGCCAGGGCAATCGAGTCGCTGATCCGACCGGCAACCCGGGAATGCTGATCGCTTCTTATCCGATGAGTTTTCAATCGCCGGAGGCGCGAGTTGCGATCAAGTTGCACCAGCGGCTCGATTGGAATGTCGGGTATCAGTATTACAACTACAACGAAAGCACGATCATGGGACCGCGGCCGCAGAACTATCACGCGCATCAGCCTTACACGTCGTTGCGCTTCTATTTCGGCCGGAAAGAATAACTCTCTCTTTGCGTCTTTGCGCCTTTACTTGAAAACCAGTCTTTGTATTTACGCGTGCTGCAAATAACTACACTTCTCGTAATTCTTTTTAATTCGTCCGTCGCTGCGCCAGCGATTGATTACAAAAGCTTTTCTCATTCAACTCACGTTACAAAACAAAAACTCGCGTGTGACTCGTGTCACAAGTTTCCCACGAAAAACTGGAAGGAAGTTCGCAAAGGCGACGCAGCGTTTCCTGACGTGGCTGAGTTTCCGGAACATTCATCCTGCCTGAATTGCCACCGCCAGCAGTTCTTCGCACGCGAACGCCCGGCTCCAAAGATCTGCTCCAACTGTCACGTGAAAGCCACGCCAGTTGACACTTCGCGACTGCCATTTCCGAGTTTAGGTGGCGCAAGTTTCGTTTCGGAGTTTCACGTTGCCTTTCCGCACGACAAGCACACCGATACGGCTTGCGCGGATTGCCATCAGGCAGCGAAGCCGGAAGACAAGGATTTCAAAATGCGGCCACTCACTCACGCGACGTGCTTCACCTGTCACAACCAGGAAAGTGAGCTCGCGCCTTTGCCGCCGAAGTGCGATGCATGTCACAAACAAGGACCATCACACTCGACACAAGGTCGTGAACTCTTCGCACACGCCATATTCAGACCGGCGGCTGACTATTCGCAGTTCAAGCACGACAACGCTCAGCATGCGCGATTACCATGTTTGCTTTGCCATCGCCGGGAAAACAACTCGCCGCAACCGACGTTACCGGGTAAAGCCGCACATGCACCTTGCACCGGCTGTCATGCGCAGCAGTTCGCAAATCCGGCAAGCGAGATCTGCACGATCTGTCACACGGAGGTTCAGAGCGGAAAGATTAAAGCTTTTCCACCGCTGCGCACTTTCGACGTTCGGTTCGATCATGCGAAACACAGTGCCGCTTGTGCCACCTGTCATCGCCAGGGTCGTAACGGTGTTGCACTCTCGATCCCTTCGAAACTGAATGCGCACGTCGCGTGTTTTAGTTGTCACACGCCTAATGCTCAGGCGAACGGACGCAACATCTCATCGTGCGGCACCTGCCACCAATTCGGACGTTTTGTTCGCACTTCGGAGCAAGCGACTGCGTATCGAGTTGGCTTCAGTCACGCCAGTCACGATGCGTCTGAGAAGTTGGCGTGTACTGCATGTCACCAGGTCAGGGCAGGTTTGCCGGTTACCCGGCAAATGTCAGCGCCGTCACCGCTAAATCACCACGCTTCGATGAGGTCGTTCAGTTGCGCGAGTTGTCATAACGGCAAGCGGGCATTTGGCGGTGATGACTTCTCCGTGTGCAAGCGCTGTCAC
>Ga0070681_10005746_pt1 | contig 11994 bp, 13 predicted proteins | sample KBSC83BmetaG_FD_65650 | JGI IMG/M metagenome (GOLD analysis project Ga0070681, IMG submission 65650) | Corn rhizosphere microbial communities from Kellogg Biological Station, Michigan, USA - KBS C8-3B metaG | ecosystem: Host-associated > Plants > Roots > Rhizosphere | place: USA: Michigan...
GAAGCTCAAGCGCACGATCAGCCTGGACGAGCTCAAGGGCCACGACGCGCTGGTCGACATGCCGCTGCTGCGCAAGGGCAACCGGCTGTCGGTGATGCCGGTCGACGCGGCCCACTGGAAATACATCCTCGCGCTGGAATGAACGCGACCCGACTACCCTCCACCGGAATCCACCGATGAGCAACACAAACGAAAAACGCCAGGCCGGCGAGGCCGCGATCCGCTACGTCGAGGATGGCGCCATCGTCGGGGTCGGCACCGGCTCCACCGTGGCGTTCTTCATCGACGCACTGGCCGACCTGAAGGATCGCATCCAGGGCGCGGTGTCGAGTTCGGAGCAGTCCACCGCACAGCTGAAACGGCTGGGCATTCCGGTGCTCGACCTCAACGCCACCGGCCCGCTGACGATCTACGTCGACGGCGCCGACGAGTGCGACCCGTACAAGCGCCTGATCAAGGGCGGTGGCGCCGCGCTGACCCGCGAGAAGATCGTGGCGGCGGCGAGCGAAAAGTTCGTCTGCATCATCGACTCCAGCAAGCGGGTCGAGCTGCTCGGCAAGTTCCCGGTGCCGATCGAGGTGATTCCGATGGCACGCAGCCTGGTCGGCCGCGAGATCGTCAAGCGCGGCGGCCAGCCGGTGTGGCGCGATGGTGTGGTCACCGACAACGGCAACTGGATCATCGACGTGCACGGCTGGCAGATCGTCGACCCGGCCGCGCTGGAGAGCGAGCTGAACCAGTTGCCCGGCATCGTCACCGTCGGCCTGTTCGCGCGGCGGCCGGCGGACGTGGTGTTGGTCGGCGACCGCGAGATGTGAGGCGCGGGCGGCCCGGGCAGCGGGCCGCCGCCGCTGCCCGCGTCAGGACTTCTTCGAGCCGCGGGCGTGCCCGTAGCCTTCCATCAGATCGCCGGCGGCCGGGCGCGGTTTCAGGCCGCCGTGGAAACGCAGGTGGCGTGAGGATTCGCGCGCCTCGCGCAGGCGCCGCGCATGGGCAGCAAGGATGTCGCCGCGGGTGAGGATGCCCACCAGCCGGCGCGAGTCGGCCTTGCCCACCACGATCAGCCGCCCGACCTTCTCCGCCACCATGTGGTCGGCCGCCTCGCGCAGCGAGTGGCTCTCGGTCACCGCGATCGGCTGGCGCGTCACCAGCTCGCCGAGGGTCTGGGTGTAGTGCCACTGCGGATCGAGCAGGGTGCGCCGGGTCAGCACGCCGTACACCCGGCCGGTCTCGTCCACCACCGGGAAGCCCTGGTGGCGCGTCTCCGGTGTGCCGTCGTTGAGCCAGGGGCGTACCTCGGCCAGGGTCTGGCTGGTCCTGAGCGTCACCACGTCGCGCGAACACACGTCGCCCACCGCCACCTGTTCGAGGTAATCCGCCGCGTACTCGGAAGGCACGCGCACGCCGCGGCGGGCGATCTTCTCGGTCATGATGGTGTTGCGCATGATCAGCGCCGAGATCAGGTAGGCCGCGGTGCAGCCGCCCAGCAGCGGCAGCAGCGCTGCCGGCTGGCGCGTGGTCTCGAAGGCGAACACCACCGCCGTCAGCAGCGCCCGCGAGGAGCCGGCAAAGATCGCTGCCATGCCCACCAGCGCCGCGACGCGCAGGTCGATGTGGAAACCGGGCAGCGCATGGTTGAGACCGATGGCCAGCACCGCCCCCAGCGAACCGCCGATCATGAACAGCGGCGCCAGCGTGCCGCCGGAGGTGCCGCTGCCCAGCGAGATCACCCAGGAGACGAACTTCAGCGCGCCGAAGCTGAGCAGCACGGCGAGGCCGAAATGCCCCTGCACCAACGCGTCGATGTTGTCGTAGCCCACGCCCAGGGTGCGCGGGTCGATCCAGCCCACCAGGCCGGCCACCAGCGCGCCGATCAGCGGCCACCACATCCAGTGGATCGGCAGTTTCTCGAACAGGTCCTCGACGCCGTATACCGCGCGGGTCACCCAGATCGAGGCGTAGCCGACCAGGCCGCCGATCAGCACGAAGCCGGCCAGCGCCAGGCTGCCGGGCTCGGGCACGTCGGGCATCGGGAACACCGGCCCCGCGCCGTAGCTGGCGTAGCGCACGCCCACCGCGGTCACCGTGGCCAGCGCCACCGGGATCAGCGAACGCGGGCGCAGTTCGAACAGCAGCAGCTCCACCGCCAGCACCAGCGAGGCCACCGGCGCGCCGAACACCGCCGCCATGCCCGCCGCCGCACCGGCCGCCAGCAGCACCTTGCGTTCGTTGGCGGTCACCCGCAGCAGCTGGCCGATCAGCGAACCCAGCGCGCCGCCGGTGGAGATGATCGGGCCTTCGGCGCCGAACGGGCCGCCGGTGCCGATGGCGAAGGCGGAGGACACCGGTTTGAGCCAGGTCATCCGCGCGGGGATGTTCGATTCGTTGGTGAGGATCTGCTCCATCGCCTCGGGGATGCCATGGCCCTGGATCGCGCGTGAGCCCCAGCGCGCCATGATGCCGGCGGCCAGGCCGCCGATGGCCGGCATCAGGATCACCCAGGCGCCGATGGAGGTTCCGGCCGGCGACAGCACGAACGAGCCCGGCTTCGCATTCGGTCCGATCACGTCCGAGATGCGGCCGTAGTAGCACAGGTCGGTGATCAGGTTGATCAGCAGCATCAGCAGCTGCGCCACATAGGCCGAGGCCACACCCAGGATCACCGCCAGCACGCTGATCAGCAGGATGCGGCGAGTGACCAGGGTGGATTTGCGCGGCATCCGCGCCGCGTCCAGCGAAAGGCCGAGAGCGGGGGCAATCGGCAGCGCATCGGTGCTGCCTACCATGCGCACTTCGGTGTGCCCCACGGGGGTGTCGGTGGCTGGCGTCATGGGATGACCCCGGAGGAAACCGGGGATTTTACGCTGCCGCGATGCCTAACCGAAGAGGCCGGGAGCTAGAATCGCGTCGAAATTTCCTGCGGATTCATGCAGTTCGCCGCATGCGGCCACCACAACGAAGAAGCCCGCCAAGAGGCGGGCTTCCGGTTCGGGCGCCATGCACGCTGCCGCATGATGGCAACTGGATTTGGCAGCCCCGGATGGATTCGAACCACCGAATGCCTGAGTCAGAGTCAGGTGCCTTACCGCTTGGCGACGGGGCTAGGGTACTTAAGCTTAGCGCTTGGAGAACTGGGTGGCGCGACGTGCCTTGTGCAGACCGACCTTCTTGCGCTCGACCTCACGGGCGTCGCGGGTCACGAAGCCGGCCTTGCGCAGCGGCGACTTCAGGCTTTCGTCGTACTCGATCAGCGCGCGGGCGATGCCCAGGCGGATCGCGCCGGCCTGGCCGGTGATGCCGCCGCCGGCAACCGTCACCTTGATGTCGAACTTGTCGGTGTTCTCGGTCAGCTCGAGCGGCTGGCGCACGATCATGCATGAGGTCTCGCGGCCGAAGAACTGTTCGAGCGACTTGCCGTTGACTTCGATCGCGCCCTTGCCCTTGCGCAGGAACACGCGGGCGGCGGAGGTCTTGCGGCGGCCGGTGCCGTAATTCTGCTGGGTTGCCATGCTCATTTCCTTAAATCTCCAGCGCCTGCGGCTGCTGTGCGGTATGCGGGTGCTCGGCACCGCCGTAGACCTTGAGCTTGCGGTACATCTCGCGACCCAGCGGGTTCTTCGGCAGCATGCCCTTGACGGCGATCTCGATCACGCGCTCCGGGTAGGTCGCCAGCAGGTCCTTCAGGCTGGTGGTCTTCAGGTTGCCGACGTAACCGGTGAAGCGGTGGTACATCTTGTCGTCCAGCTTGGCACCGGTGACGTGCACCTTCTGCGCGTTGATCACCACGATATAATCACCGGTGTCGCAGTGCGGGGTGTATTCCGGCTTGTGCTTGCCGCGCAGACGACGGGCAATTTCGGTCGACAGGCGACCGAGCGTCTTGTTCGTGGCGTCGACCACGAACCAGTCGCGCTTGACGTTGTCGGCATTGGCGCTAAACGTTTTCATTTCAGAATACCTGTCTGCCGCCGTGAGGCGGTACGCATGATTCAGGAAAGCATGCTTCGGTGGAACAAAGGCGCGAGATGATAACGGAGCCGTCATCCACGGCGCAAGCCCACCGACCGGCGAGCTGTGAGCTGGCAATCATAGCATGACCACCAGGCTGCTTGAAAAGTCCCCTTGCACGGGTCGCACAGCGTCCAGGTTCGCCATGCGGCAAAGCGCCATGCTGGAACCGCGACTGCTGTTGTCGTCCAATATCGACTGCCGTTTGCATCAGGCCGCCGGCATCGACGCACGGAGCCTGCACTGGCCGATCCGGCACCCGCTGACCTTGCCGGCCCAGCAACCCGAACAACCCCCTTCGAACCAGGAAAGCCCATGACTGTGCGCACGCTGAGCCCCCTCGACCGCCTGCTGGCTGGCTGCGAACGCGCGCTGGAGGCGATCGCCGGTTCTCCGCAGGCGCATCGGCCCTCGCCTGCCGCCGGCATCGCCGAAACGGACATGGGCGATGCCGAGCGCCGCCACGTCGCCGGGCTGATGCGGATCAACCACACCGGCGAGGTCTGCGCGCAGGCACTGTACTTCGGCCAGGCCGCGCTGGCGCGCAACGCCGACAACCGCCAGCACCTGCTGCACGCCGCGGTCGAGGAAACCGACCACCTGGCCTGGTGCGCCGAACGCCTGCAGCAACTGGACAGCCGCCCGAGCCTGCTCAACCCGCTGTGGTACGCCGGCAGTTATGCGATCGGCGCGGCCGCCGCGCTGGCCGGCGATCCGGTCAGTCTCGGCTTCGTGGTCGAGACCGAACGCCAGGTGGAAGCCCACCTCGCCGAGCATCTGGAAAAGCTGCCCGCGCAGGACGAGCGCTCACGTGCCGTGCTGACGCAGATGCAGTCGGACGAGATCCGCCATGCGCAGGCCGCGCAGCAACGTGGCGGCGTCGAGCTGCCGTTCCCGTTGCCGCAGCTGATGCACCTGAGCTCGATGGTGATGAAGACGGTGGCTTACCGCGTGTAGGAGCGCGTGACCCTGCGAGATCCACGTGATGGCGCGACCCGGAAAAAACCCGCCTTTCGGCGGGGTTTTCGTCACATCAGGTTGCGGCCATGGAACAGTTCCTCGATCTCGCGCCGCAGCAGCTGCTCGATGCGCTGGCGCTCCTTGAACGAGAGATCGTCGGCGTGCGCCTCGAACAGATAGGTGTCGAGGTCGAAGTCCTTGATGTGCATCTTCGTGTGGAACATGTTTTCCTGGTACACGTTGACGTCGAACATCTCGTACTTCTGGCGGATGTGCTTGGCCAGGTAATCCTGCACCGAGTTGATCTTGTGGTCGATGAAGTGCTTCTTGCCCTTCACGTCACGGGTGAAGCCGCGCACGCGGTAGTCGGCGATCACGATGTCCGACTCGAAGCTGTCGATCAGGTAGTTCAACGCCTTCAGCGGCGAGATCACGCCGCAGGTGGCCACGTCGATGTCCGCGCGGAACGTGGCGATGCCGTTGTGCGGATGCGTTTCCGGGTAGGTATGGACGGTGATGTGGCTCTTGTCCATGTGTGCCACCACGGCGCCCGCGATCGAGTCGCGGCCGAGCTTTTCCACCACCGGCTCCTCGGAGATCAGGATGGTCACCGAGGCACCCTGCGGGTCGTAGTCCTGGCGGGCCACGTTCAGGATGTTCGCACCGATGATCTCGGCCACGTCGGTGAGAATCTGGGTGAGGCGGTCGGCGTCGTACTGCTCATCGATGTACTCGATGTAGCGGCGGCGCTGGTCCTCGGACACCGCGTAGCAGATGTCGTAGATATTGAAGCTCAGGGCCTTGGTCAGGTTGTTGAAACCCTGCAGGCGCAGACGGGGGAGTGGCTTGACCACGAGCGGCTCTCCATGGCCGAACAATCGGCCAGCAGCAGAGGCGGGTTAGCGACAAGGGTCCCCGCGATTGGTGTGAAGCGCAGGCGCACAGCCTGCACGACCCTTGTGAACCGCATGCGACGACCTCGCCGCATCCGGAAGACCGCGAAGTATGCGGCAAAAAGAAAAGAAATTGAACCTGCGACAAGCGCCCAGGTTTGCCATAATGCCAAGCTTGCAGGGATGGTTCATCGACACGCACGGCGTGCGGCAACGGTTGCCACTGTAATGACAACCATCGGTAGGGGATGATCGTGGCGCAACTCAAGTACCAACTCCAACAGGCTTTCGAACGCTCGCAGGCTCCGCTCGGCTTTGCACCGGACCCGGCCGCGATGGAACGCTTCCTGGCGCTGTGCCACCGCCGGCGCTACCCGGGCAAGACCGCAATCATCCGACCCGGCGACCCGGCCAACACCTTGTATTACGTAGTCGAGGGCTCGCTCGCGGTATGCACCGAGGACGAGCAGGGGCGCGAACTCATCCTCGCCTACATCAGTCGCGGCCAGTTCATCGGCGAGATGGGCCTGTTCGTGGAGCAGGCCCAGCGCGAGTCGATGGTGCGCACGCGCACCCCGTGCGAGATGGCCGAGGTCAGCTACGAGCGCTTGTTCCAGCTGATGGAAGGCCCGCTGCGCGAGGAATGCCCGAAGATCCTGTTCGCGATCGGCTCGCAGCTGACCAACCGCCTGCTGCGCACCTCGCGCCAGGTCAGCCGGATGGCCTTCATGGACGTCACCAACCGCATCTCGCGCACCCTGCTCGACCTGTGCCAGGAACCGGATGCGATGACCCATCCCGACGGCACCCAGATCCGCATCTCGCGCCAGGAAGTGAGCCGCATCGTGGGCTGCTCGCGCGAAATGGTCGGCCGCGTGCTCAAGCAACTGGAGGAGCAGCGCATGATCGACGTCTCCGGCAAGACCATCGTGGTGCGCGGCACGCGCTGATCCCTCGCGGGATCCGCCATGCCTGCCGACTGAACCGGTTTTTTACGGAAACTGGTCGAGGATGGCGCTCCGCCATCGTTTGCGAGACAGCGCTTGGATTACGGACAGTTCTTCATCTTCGCCGGTGTCGGCCTGCTCGCCCAACTGGTCGACGGAGCGCTGGGCATGGCCTATGGCCTGGTTTCCAACTCGATCCTGCTGGCGCTGGGCCTGCCGCCGGCGGTAGCCAGCGCCACCGTGCACACCGCCGAGGTATTCACCACCGGCGTCTCCGGCGCCTCGCACGCCTGGTTCGGCAACGTGCGCTGGAAACTGTTCTGGCAACTGGCCATTTCCGGCGCGATTGGCGGCATCCTGGGCGCGACCTTCCTGGCCAGCGTGCCGGGCGAGGCGATCCGGCCCTGGGTCAATGCCTACCTGCTTATCCTTGGCACGATGGTGCTGCTGCGCGCGTTCGGCAGGCGGCTGACCCGCCACCGGGTACAGCACAGCGGTGTGCTGGGTTTCTTCGCCGGGCTGCTCGACGCGATCGGCGGCGGCGGCTGGGGTCCGCTGGCCACCAGCACCCTGATCGCGCGCGGCGGCGGCGTGCGCAGCACGATCGGTTCGGTCAACGCCGCCGAGTTCGTGGTGACGGCCTGCATCTCCGCCACGCTAGTCTGGCATGTTGGTGCCGGCCACTGGCCGATCGTGCTGGGCCTGCTTACCGGCGGCGTGATCGCCGCGCCGTTCGCCGCGTGGCTGGTGCGCCACCTGCCCGAGCACGCCGTGATGGCCGCGGTGGGCAGCCTGATCGTGCTGATCAGCCTGGGTCAGCTGGCGCAGACGCTGCTGTAGATACCGTATTTTTGATTGCGCTCAGAACCACTCGACGCGGGTGACCGCGCGGCCCAGCACCTTCTCGACTTTCTTGCACAGCGCGGGCGTGCCGTTGACCAGCACCGCCTCGGCGGCCAGCTTCAGCATCGCCGCGTCATACATCGAATCGCCATACGCCACCTGCCACTCGCTGAGTCCGTGCCGGGCCAGCGACTGCACCTTGCGCCGGCCCACGTTGTGCCACAGCGGCCGCATGCCGAGCCAGCCGGAGCACAGCTGCGAGGCGACGATTTCCAGACCGGTCAGGCCCAACTGCTGCAGGACCCCACTGACCAGGGTGTGCTCGCAGCCGGTCACCACGATCACCCGATCACCCTGCGCCTGATGCCGGCGCAACGCCTGCAGACCGGCGCGGCAGAATTGTCGCGGTCGCCGCGCCAGGGTGGCGGCGAACGCGTTCGCGGCAACCCGGTAACGCTGTTCACCCAGCCCCAGCAGCGCGATACGTACCAGCGTGCGCAGCGGCAGGCGGCGCGAGAACGGCAGCTGCAGCAGCAGCAACGGCGTGCTGAGCAGCGCCAGCAGGCCGCGCCACCACGAGCGGCGGTAGCGCTCGCGCATGAACAGGTAGAACGCGTCGCCACGGATCAGCACGCCGTCGAAATCGAACAGCACCACGCGCGGCGATGCCGCCTTCGCTGGCGCCAGCGCTTCCTGTTCCGGCATCACGGTCACGGGATCGCGAACAACCGCCGCAATTCGGCACCCGGGTCCTCGGCGCGCATGAACGCCTCGCCGACCAGGAACGCCTGGATGCCGCCCGAGCGCAGGCGCGCCACGTCTTCCGGGGTATGGATGCCGGACTCGGCCACCAGCACGCGGTCGTACTCGATCATCGCCTGCAGCGTCAGCGAGGTCTCCAGCGAGGTCTCGAACGTGCGCAGGTTGCGGTTGTTCACGCCGATCAGCGGCACCGGCAACGCCATCGCGCGCTCCAGCTCTTCCTCGTCGTGCACCTCGCACAGCACGTCGAGGTCGAGCTCCGCCGCCAGCAGCGACAGCTGCAGCAGCATGTCGTCGTCCAGCGCCGAGACGATCAGCAGCACGCAGTCGGCGCCGATCGCGCGCGCCTCGTACACCTGGTACGCGTCGATGATGAAGTCCTTGCGCAGCACCGGCAGCGAACACGCCTCACGCGCCTGCTGCAGGAACGCCTCGCTGCCCTGGAAGAAGTCGCTGTCGGTCAACACCGACAGGCAGGCCGCGCCGGCGGCCGCGTAGCTCTTCGCGATCGCGGCCGGGTCGAAATCCGTGCGGATCAGCCCCTTGCTCGGGCTGGCCCTCTTCACCTCGGCGATCACTGCCGGCAGGCCGGCGTCGATCTTCGCCTCGATCGCCGCGGCAAAACCGCGGGTGCCGGGCAGTTCCGCAATGCGCGCGATCAGCTCGGCTTCCGGCAGCCGGGCCCGGCGTTCGGCAACCTCTTCCGCCTTGCGGGCAAGAATGCGATTGAGGATGTCAGTCATGGCATCTCACTGGTGGTGTAGGAGCGCATCCGATACGCGACGAGGGCACCGGCACACCGGCTGCTGCCGTTTTGCGCACCATGTACGCCCTACGGCGAATTGGCAAGCCGTCGGGTGGCCGCCACGAAGGCCTGCATTTTCGCATGCGCGGCGCCGCTGGCAATCGCGGCGCGGGCCAGCTCGATGCCTGCGCCGATCGAAGCGGCCACATCGGCGGTGTACAGCGCCGCGCCGGCGTTCAGGCAGACGATGTCGTGCGCCACGCCGTGACGTCCCTGCAATACCTCCAGCAGCATCGTCTTCGATTCACCCGCATTCTCCACCCGCAGGTTGCGGCTGGACGCCATCGCCAGGCCGAAATCCTCCGGTTCCACCTCGTACTCGCGCACCACGCCGTCGCGCAGCTCGCCGACCAGGGTCGCCGCGCCCAGCGAGATCTCGTCCAGCCCGTCGCGGCCCCATACCACCAGCGCATGCCGCGCGCCGAGCTGTTGCAGCGCGCGCACCTGGATGCCGACCAGGTCGGGATGGAACACGCCCATCAGGATGTTCGGCGCACCGGCCGGGTTGGTCAGCGGCCCCAGGATGTTGAACAGCGTGCGCACGCCCATTTCCCTGCGCACCGGCGCCACCACCTTCATCGCCGGATGGTGGTTCGGTGCGAACATGAAGCCGATGTCGGTCTCGGCCATGCACGCGGCCACCTGCGCCGGCGCCAGCTCGATCGCCGCACCCAGCGCCTCCAGCACGTCGGCGCTGCCGGATTTCGACGACACGCTGCGCCCGCCGTGCTTGGCGATGCGCGCGCCGGCCGCCGCCGCCACGAACATCGCCGTGGTGGAGATGTTGAAGCTGGAGGCGCCGTCGCCGCCGGTGCCGACGATGTCGACGAAGTGCTCGTGCGGCGGCGCCTCCACCTTCGCCGACAGCTCGCGCATCACCCGCGCCGCGCCGGTGATCTCGCCCACGGTTTCCTTCTTCACGCGCAGGCCGGTGATGATCGCCGCGGTCATCAGCGGGCTTACCTCGCCGTTCATGATCTGGCGCATCAGCGCGATCATCTCGTCGTGGAAGATCTCGCGATGCTCGATGGTGCGCTGCAGGGCCTCCTGCGGCGTGATGGTGATCGCGCGCAGATGGTCGTTCATGCCGCCGCCCTCAGCGGCTGGCCCAGAAAATTGCGCAGCAGGTCGTGGCCGTGCTGGGTCAGGATCGATTCGGGATGGAACTGCACGCCCTCGACCGCCAGCGTCCTGTGGCGCAGGCCCATGATCTCGTCGATCGAGCCGTCCGGGTTTTCCGTCCACGCGGTAACTTCCAGGCAATCGGGCAGCGACGACTGCTCCACCACCAGCGAGTGGTAGCGCGTGGCCTCGAACGGATTCGGCAGGCCGGCAAACACGCCCTGCCCGCGATGGATCACCGGCGAGGTCTTGCCATGCATGATCTGCCTGGCGCGGATCACCTTGCCGCCGAACACCTGGCCGATCGCCTGGTGGCCCAGGCACACGCCGAACACCGGGATCTCGCCGGCCAGCTCGCGCAGCACGTCCAGCGACACGCCCGAATCATCCGGCGTGCCCGGTCCCGGCGAGATCATGATGTGCGAAGGCTTCAGCGCACGGATGCCGGCGACGTCCAGTGCATCGTTGCGCACCACCTTGACCGCCTGCCCCAACTCGCCCAGGTACTGCACGAGGTTGTAGGTGAAGCTGTCGTAGTTGTCGATCATCAGCAGCATGGCGCGCCTTGCGGGACATGGCGGCGCAGCGCGCCGGGCACGGCATTATAGCCGTGCCGCCCGTGCCGGTTCCGCCAGCGGCAGCCAGCCGCGCCCACGCTCAGGCGGTATCGCGCCGCGACTGTCGCGTCACCACGCTGGTGGCGGTCATGTCGCCGGTGACGTTGCCCAGCGTGGCCAGCGCGTCGGGGATGGTGTCGACCGCCAGCATCAGGCCCAGCGGGCTGAGCGGCAGGCCCATCGCCTGTGCCACCGGCAGGTTGGTGGCGATGAAAGTGACCTGGCCCGGCAAGCCGACCGAGCCCAGGCTGATCACCACCGCCAGCAGCGCGCCGGCGAGCAGCTGCGCGGTGGTGAGATCGATGCCATAGGCCCAGGCGATGAACACCGCCGAGGTCACGTACTGCACCGGGCTGGTCAGGCGGAACAGGCTCACCGCCATCGGCAGCACCAGCGAGGCGACCTGCTTCGGGTAGCCGAGCCGGCGGTCGGCGCTTTCCAGCATTGCCGGCAGCGAGGCCAGCGACGACTGCGTGCTGATCGCCACCACCTGCGCCGGCACCAGCGCCAGCGCGAAGCGGCGCAGTCGCTCGCCGCCGAACACCACCGCCAGCGGCAGCATCATCACGGTGACCGCCAGGTACAGCAGGCACTCGACCAGCACGTACACGCCGAGTGCGCTGAGCATGCCCAGACCCGAGCGCGCGCACACCGAAAGGATCAGCGCGAACACGCCCAGCGGCGCGATCCACAGCACCCAGCGCACGATCACGATCATCGCGTCGGCGATCGCCTGGAAGAATTCCATCAGCAGCGCGCGCCGCGCCGGCGCGATCCGGGTCAGCGCGAAACCGAGGAACAGCGCGAACACCACCAGCGGCAGCATCGCACTCTGCGCCGCGGCCATGATCGCGTTGCTGGGCACGATCGCGACCAGCGTGTCGATCCAGTTCACCGGCGCCGCCTGCGCGGCCGCAGGCATGCTGGCGTGATCGAGCGCGGCGACCAGCGCCGGATTGTGCGGGAACAGCGAAAACACCAGCGGCGCGGCCAGCGCCGCGAACAGCGCGCCGCCGGTCAGCACCACGATGAACACC
>Ga0070681_10005747_pt1 | contig 11993 bp, 9 predicted proteins | sample KBSC83BmetaG_FD_65650 | JGI IMG/M metagenome (GOLD analysis project Ga0070681, IMG submission 65650) | Corn rhizosphere microbial communities from Kellogg Biological Station, Michigan, USA - KBS C8-3B metaG | ecosystem: Host-associated > Plants > Roots > Rhizosphere | place: USA: Michigan...
GACTGCCAGCCGGCTTTCAGCCAGACGACGACCATCGGCGCGACGGCCAGGATCGGGATCGTCTGCGAGGCGACGATGTACGGCAGCAGCGCGCGCTGCGCGAGCCGCGAGTGCACGAGCCCGACCGCAAGTGCGAAGCCGACGATCGCGCCCATTGCGAACCCGGCGAGCGCCTCCTTGGCCGTGAACCACGCCGACTTCAGCAGCACCGTGATCAGGAGCGGCCCCTGGTAGCGGGACGGCTCGCCGAGCGCCTTGAAGATCGTCCAGAGGTGGGGGAGCGTCGTGTCGTTGACCGGGAACGGGTGCGTCCAGCCGGTCGTCACCCAGACCCAGCGGTAGAGCTCGTAGAAGCCGGCGAGGGCGAGGACCGTGACGGCGAGCGTCAGCGTTCTCGTGGCGGCGGCCCTCACGCCGAACTTCTTATCACGGTTTAGGATCGTCTTCATGTCGCTGGACCCGGGGCGCGCGGTCGCCGACCTCGACGAGCTGCGCGAGCTGACCGGCGACGAGAACGGCGCCCAGCGGGTCGCCTGGACCGGCACGTGGGAGAAGGCGCGCGAGCTCCTGCGCCAGAAGATGTCGCCCACGGGCGCGGTCGAGGAGATCGACGAGGCGGGCAACCAGTGGTTCACGCTCCGCGGCGCCTCCGACCGCGCGCTCCTGATCGGCGGGCACATGGACTCGGTGCCGAACGGCGGGTGGCTCGACGGCTGCCTGAACGTGCTCGCGGGGGTCGAGGTGATGCGGCGCCTGGCAGCCGAGGGCGAGCCGCCGGTCACGGTGCGGCTCGTCTCCTGGGCCGACGAGGAAGGCGCGCGCTTCGGCCGGTCGCTCTTCGGCTCGTCAGCGGCGGCCGGCTCGCTGGCCGACCAGGAGGAGCTGCGGGCGCTGAAAGACCGCGACGGGACCGCGCTGCCGGACGCCTTGCGAGACCACGGGGTCGACCTCGACGGTGCGCTCGCCGCCCGCTCACAGCTGGAGAAGGCCGCCGCGTACCTCGAGCTGCACATCGAGCAGGGTCCCGTGCTCGAGTCGCTGGAGCTGCCGCTCGGGGTCGTGCTCGGCACGTTCGGCGTCGAGCGATCGCGCTTCACGTGGCGCGGTCAGGCGGCCCATGCCGGGTCGACGCCGATGGACAAGCGCCGCGACGCGCTCGCAGGCGCCGCGAAGCTCGCCCTCTACATCCGCGAGATCGCCGCTGAGGTGGGCGGCGGCGCCGTGTGCACGTCGGGCGGCGTCGTGACGAAGCCGGGGATCGTCACCTCGGTCGTCGAGACGGCGGAACAGCTGCTCGACCAGCGCCACCTCGACGCCGAGCAGCTCGCGCGGATGCTCGCGATGGCGCAGGACGCGGCGGAGCGCTTCGCGCGCGAGGAGAACATCGAGGTCGAGTGGGAGCGGATCTGGAACATCGAGCCGATCCTCTTCGACGAAGCGCTGATCGAGCTCGCCGACGAGTCGATCCGCGAGGTCGCGGGAACGTCGCACCGCCTGCCGTCGGGACCGCTGCACGACGCGGCGGAGGTGGCGCGCGCCGGGATCCCGACGGTGATGATCTTCGTGCAGAGCCTCCGCGGCCTCTCGCACACGAAGCTCGAGGACACGAAGCGCGAGCACCTCGAGCTGTCGGTGCGCGCGCTCGACAGCCTTGCTGCGAAGACGATCGCGAAGCTCGAACGGGTGTCGGACACTCTTGGTGTCTGACACCTTTCAGGGGCTGAGTCACGCAGCGACGACGGGGTTCGACAACACGCCGATCCCTTCCACCTCGACCTCCACCGTGTCCCCCGGCGCGAGCGCCACCTTGGGGTCGCGGGCCCAGCCGACGCCGGGGGGCGTCCCCGTGAGGATCAGGTCGCCCGGCGCGAGCGAGAAGACGTTCGAGATGTAGGCGACGAGGAACGGCACCGGGAAGATCAGGTCGCTCGTCGAGCCGTCCTGCAGCACCTCGCCGTTCAGGCGCTGCACGACCCGCAGGCCGCTGCCGTCGCCCAGCTCCGACACCGGTACGAGCCGGTCACCGAGCGGGCAGAACGTGTCGAAGCCCTTGGCGCGCGTCCACTGGCTCTCCGTGTACTGGATGTTGCGGGCCGAGAGGTCGTTCGCGCACCGGTAGCCGCGCACGTGCTCGAGCGCACGAGCTTCCGGGATCCGGTGCCCGGCGGTGCCGATCTCGAGGCACAGCTCCGCTTCGGCGTCGACGTGCGTCGCCTCGGGCGGGATGACGATCGGCTCACCGGGGCCGATCAGCGTGTTCGTGAACTTGCCGAAGAGGAGCGGCGCGGTCGGCGGCTCGTCTCCGAGCTCCGCCGCGTGCTCCGCGTAGTTTCGTCCGACGCAGATGATCTTCATTCCGTCGATTTTGTCGTAGTAGGCTGGGGTCGTGCCTTTCAGAGAGCCCCTTTCACGATGACGCTTGTGTCGTCTGGCCGCGCTGGACGGCGCGCTGATGCGTCCTCGGTCGCGGCAATAGCTTCGGCTATTGCCGCTCCCTGCGTCCTTCCATCGCACTCGTCCATCGCGCCCAGCCGACGAAGGCCAGCATGAAAGGGGCTCTCAGCTTCGGCGTCACGGTTCTGCCCGACCCGCCGTACCAGCGGATGATCGAGCTGATGAAGCTCGCCGAGAGCCATGGGTTCGAGTACGCCTGGACCTACGACTCGCACGTGCTCTGGCAGGAGTCGATGCCGACGCTCGCGCTTGCCGCGGACCAGACGTCCAAGATCAAGCTCGGCCACATGGTCACGAACCCGGGCACGCGCGACCCCACCGTGCTCGCGAGCGCGTACGCCACGCTCCACGACATCTCGAACGGCCGGATGATCATGGGGATCGGCCGCGGCGACTCCGCCCGCCGGTACATCGGCCAGCAGCCGGTGAAGGTGGCTGAGTTCGAAGCCGCGCTGGCGATGATCAAGCCGTTCATGAACGGCAAGGAGGTCAACTGGAACGAGAAGGACCTCCAGCTGAAATGGGTGCGCCCCGAATTGCCCGAGATCGAGATGCACGTCGCCGGCTACGGGCCGAAGGCGCTCGCGGTCGCCGGCCGGCAGGGCGACGGCGTGATCATCCAGCTTGCCGACCCCGACATCATCCAGTGGATCATGGCCACGGCTCGCCGGGCGGCCGAAGAGGCGGGACGCGACCCGGCGGCGCTCAAGTGCATCGTCAGCGCCCCGAGCCATATCAGCGACGACCTCGCGGATGCACGCGAGCAGGTCCGCTGGTTCCCCGCGATGGTCTCGAACCACGTGCAGGATCTGATCGATCGCTACGGGACGGACGGCAGCACCGTGCCGAAGGCGCTCACCGAGTACGTCCTCGCGCGCAAGTTCTACGACTACAACGAGCATTCGCGCGTCGGCGCGAAACACGGCGCGTTCGTCACCGACGAGATCTGCGACCGTTTTTGCGTGATCGGCAGCGTCGACCGGTGCAAGCAGAAGCTGCGCGAACTCGAGGAGATCGGCGTCGACCAGTTCAACATCTACCTCATGACCCAGGGTCAAGAAGAGACGTTGGCTGCGTACGGCGACGGGATCCTTCCCGACTTCGCGCAGATCCCGGCGTAGGGAAACCCCTAGGGTCGATTGGGGGGTCAACCCCAATATCGCCCTGCGCGCGAAGCCGGTAGCCTCGCACCCATGAATGCAAACGGAGCAGTCGTCACCGCCACGGATCTCTCTCGCCGCTACGGCGAAGGCGAGGCCGCTGTCGACGCGCTGCGTGGGGTCTCCCTTTCGGTCGGAACGGGCGAGCTCGTCGCAGTGATGGGGCCGTCCGGCTCCGGGAAGTCGACCCTCATGCACCTGCTCGCGGCGCTGGACAAGCCGACGAGCGGCACCGTCTCGATCGCCGGCGAGGACGTCGGCAAGCTCTCCGACCGCGGAGTGACCCTGCTCCGGCGCAAGCACATCGGGTTCGTCTTCCAGTTCTTCAACCTGCTGCCGATGCTGTCGGCGGAGGAGAACGTCCTCCTGCCGCTCTCGATCGCCGGCGAGAAGCCCGACCCCGCGTTCTTCAAGGATCTCATGGACCGCGTCGGACTGACCGACCGCGCCGACCACCGCCCGTCGGAGCTCTCGGGCGGCCAGCAGCAGCGCGTCGCGATCGCCCGCGCGCTCGTCGCGCGGCCGACCGTGGTGTTCGCCGACGAGCCGACGGGGAACCTCGACTCGCGTACAGGCCAGGCGATCCTCGAGCTCCTTCGCGCGTCGACGACCGACCTCGGCCAGACGATGGTCATGGTCACCCACGACGCGCAGGCGGCGTCGATCGCCGACCGTGTCCTGTTCCTTGCCGACGGGGCGATCGCGCGCGAGCTTCCGCAGAGCAAGCCCGCCGAGATCCTCGCGACGATGACGGAGATCTCGTAGCCCGATGATCCGCGCAGAGCTCAGAGGGCTTTTCGGCAGGAAGCTGCGGACGATCCTGACCGCGGTCGCGATCATCCTCGGCGTCGCGATGGTCAGCGGCACGTTCGTCCTGACCGACTCGATCGACAAGGCGTTCAACTCGATCTTCACCGATTCGCGGAAGGGCTCCGACGCGGTGATCACCGGCAAGGCGGCGACGAGCACCAACAACGGCTCGAACGCACCGACGATCTCCGCATCGCTGCTCGCGCAGGTGAAGGGACTGCCGTCCGTTGCGGCGGCGCAGGGAAACGTCGGCGGCGACGCTCACCTGATCGGTTCGAACGGCAAGGCGATCGTCTTCGGCGGCGCGCCGAACCTCGGATTCAGCATCCCGGACGGCGCCTCACGCTTCAATCCGCTCACGCTCGTGGAAGGCAGCTGGCCGCACGGCCAGCAGGTCGTGATCGACAAGAAGACGGCGGGGAAGAAGCACATCGAGATCGGAGACACGATCGGCGTCCAGGCGCAGGGCCCGATCGTGAGGCTGAAGGTCTCGGGGCTCGTCAAGTTCGGGAACGTCGGCATCGGCGGTGCGACGCTCGCCGGCTTCGACCTGCCGACCGCGCAAAGCCTCTTCGACAAGAGGGGCCAGCTCGACGAGATCGACATCGCCGCCAAGCCGAACGTCTCGGATCAGCAGATCCTCAAAGAGGTTCGTCAGGTCATCCCGTCGAACGCGCAAGTCCGGACCGGCGCGCAGCAGGCGGCGGAGGACGCGAAGGACACCGACAGCTTCATCTCGTTCCTGCGCGGCTTCCTGCTCGCGTTCGGCGGCATCGCACTGTTCGTCGGCAGTTTCGTGATCGCGAACTCGCTCTCGATCACGATCGCGCAGCGGACGCGCGAGTTCGCGACGTACCGGACGATGGGCGCGACGCGCCGCCAGGTGTTGCGCGCGATCGTCGTGGAGGCGCTCGTGATCGGTACCGCCGCATCGGTGGTCGGACTGTTCCTCGGCCTCGGCCTCGCCAAGGGGCTGTTCAAGCTCTTCGACGCGGTCGGCTTCACGCTGCCGAACAGCGGCATCATCTTCGCGACGCGCACGGCGATCGTCTCGATGCTCGTCGGTGTGATCGTGACACTGGTCGCGAGCGTCCGGCCGGCCGTCCGAGCGACGCGCGTGCCGCCGATCGCGGCCGTGCGCGAGGGTTCGACGCTCCCGCCGTCGCGGTTCGCGCGGTTCCGCACGGCCGGTTCGGCGATCATCACGGCGGCCGGGTTCGCTGCGCTCCTCTACGGGCTGTTCGGCAACCATCTCGGGACCACGGGCGTCCTCATCTGGATGGGGATCGGCGCGCTGCTGATCTTCGTGGGTGTCTCGATGCTGTCGGTGCGCTTCATCCGTCCGCTCGCCTGGGGCCTCGGCTGGCCTGCGACGAAGATGGGCGGAACCGCAGGCTGGCTCGCCCGCGACAACGCGCGGCGCAACCCGCAGCGGACCGCCTCGACCGCGGCCGCCCTGATGATCGGGCTCGCACTGGTTACGCTGGTCGCGATGCTCGCTGCGGGGATCACCGCCTCGTTCCGCGGCGCGGTGGACAAGATCTGGACGAACGCGGACTACGCGATCACCGCCCAGAACAACTTCGACCCGATCCCGGTCGCGGCGGCGAACGCGGTCGCGAAGGTGCCGGGCGTCGAAGCGGTGGCGAACGTCCGCACCGGTGATGCCCGTGCGTTCGGCAAGAACTTCTTCGCCACGGCGGTCAACCCACCCGGCGGGTCGATCTTCCAGCTCGACTGGAAGGAAGGATCGCAGGCGGTGTTCTCGCAGCTCGGCGCCGACGGAGCGTTCATCGACGACGGCTACGCGAAGAAGCACAAGCTGGCCATCGGCTCGCCGATCGACATGACGTTCGCGAGCGGGGCGCACAAGGTGTTCTTCGTGCGCGGCATCTTCAACCCGCCGACGGGCGGCTCGCCGTTCGGCACGGTCACGATCTCGCAGTCGGCGTGGGACACGCTGAACGCGAACCCGGAGAACCTCTACTCGTTCGTCCGTATGACGGGCGGCGACACCCCGGAGAACGCGGCGAAGCTCGACCGGGCGCTGAAGCTGTACCCGGACGCCAAGGAGGCGACGCGGCAGAAGTTCATCGACAACCAGATCAGCGGTCTGAACTCGATCCTGAACATCTTCTACGTCCTCCTGGCTCTGTCGGTGATCGTGAGCCTGTTCGGCATCGTCAACACGCTCGTGCTGACCGTGTTCGAGCGGACGCGCGAGATCGGGATGCTGCGCGCGATCGGGATGACGCGGCGGCAGGTGCGCCGCATGATCCGGCACGAGAGCGTCATCACCGCGCTGATCGGTGGGGCGCTCGGCATCGGGCTCGGGATCGTGCTCGGCGGGCTGCTGATCGCGCGGGTCGACTTCATCGTCTTCTCGCTGCCCGTGTTCTCACTGATCGTGTTCGCGGTCGCGACGGTCCTGGTCGGGATCCTCGCGGCGATCTTCCCGGCTCGCCGGGCCGCGCGGCTCAACGTGCTCGAGGCGTTGCAATACGAGTGATGCTGGAGCAGCTGCTGCGGACGCATGTCGCGTCCGACGACCGCGAGGAGGCGGACCGGATCGCCATGCTGCGCCTCGCGGCCGAGCTCGACGAGCCGACCTCCCGCGACCAGGCACGTGCGCACTTCACCGCGTCGGCGTTGGTGATCGACGCGGAGTGCGCGCGCGTCTGCCTGGTCGAGCACGCGAAGCTCGGGCGTCTGCTCCAACCCGGCGGTCACATCGAGCCGAGCGACGCATCGCTCGAGGCGGCCGCCCTCCGCGAGGCGGCTGAGGAGACCCGGCTCGAGCTCGGCTTCCACCCGCAGGCGCCGCGACCGTTCGATGTCGACATCCACGAGATTCCCGAACGGCCGGACGAGCCGGCCCACTTCCACCTCGACATCCGGTACCTGCTGATCGGCGCCGGCGACCCGTGTGCGGGCGCCGGCTGGTACGCGTTCGGCGAGGCGGGCGACGGCTCGGTCGCGCGCCTCACCGCCAAGGCCGCGCTGTACCGCATGCCGCTGTATGGCGAGGACGCGCGGCGCGGCGACCACCCCGACTGAACGGGACTCCCCGTTCCGTCGTCGAAGGAGGTCGATCGTGGTCACCGTACTGGCGGCAACCGCCGCCTCGTGGGGCGTGGCGATGGCGCTTGCGCCGCTGCTCCAGATCCGACAGATCAGGCGTCACCGCTCCTCGAGGAGCGTGTCGGTTGCGTATCAGCAGGTGTTGCTCGTGGGCTTCGTGCTCTGGCTTGCGTACGGCATCGCCGGCGCGAACTGGGCGCTGATCGTGCCGAACACGGTCGCGGCGGTCGTCTCGGTCGCGACGATCGCCGTCTCGATGCGCTACCGATGACCTCCTAGTCCTCGACGAGGACCGTCAGCACCTGATGCGGGAGAAATGGGAGCACGAGGTCGTGGCCCTCGATCGTCACGTCGCCCGTGGGCTCCTCGAGCGCGTTCGCGAGCCGCGCGCGTCGCGGCGGCGTGCGGAGCGTGACCTTTGCCGTGCCGCGCCCGCCGTGCGCCTCGTACAGGCGGAGGACGAGCTCCTCGCTCCGCTCGGCGCGCTTGACCGTGTCGAGCACGAGATTCGCGTCGTTGCTCGACGCGTACGACGGCCCGATCCGGTCCGTCCAGCGAATGGGCGCGTTGAACCGAATCGCCTCGGCGAGCACACCGGCGTCGCGCCAGCCGCCTGCGTGCGGGAACAGCGCGTACGCAAAGGTGTGTCGTCCCATGTCCGCCTCGGGGTCGGGCGACTTCGGCGCGCGGAGCAGGCTGACGCGCAGCTCGTTGGCGAAGCAGCTGTAACCGTACTTCGAGTCGGTCAGGAGCGCCGCGCCGAATCCGTGCTCGGAGAGATCCGCAAAGCGGTGCCCGGGCACTTCGTAGCGCGCGCGGTCGAAGCTCGTCGAGAAGTGCGTCGGGCGCTCGGCGTACCCGAAAGCCGCCTCGTACGTCGCGAGCGGCGCTCGCACGGTGAGGGGGAAGCAGGCCTTGAGCAGCACGTGCTCCTCGTGCCAGTCGACCTCGGTATGGAATTCGACGCGGCGCGAGCCGGCATCGAGCCGTACAACCTGCCGGAACGAGCTCCGCTCGCCGACGCGGCGGGTGAATTCGATTTCGGCGCGCAGCGGGCCGGAGGACAGCACTGCCCACGCGTCGGCCGGCGGGCAGTCGCGCCGCGTCTCGAGGTGAAACGGGTCGATGTCCCACGCGTCGAAGTTGACCGGACGGTCCTCGTACAGCTCGAGGCGGTTGCCGGGAGATGCGAGCGTCTCGCGTCCCGACGCCTTCTCGACCAGCGACCGGATTGTCCCGTCCTCCCCGAGCTCGACCCGTAGATGCTCGTTCTCGAGCTCCAGCCCGGCGACGCTCACGGACTCGGTTGCCGCGACGACCGAGCCGTCGCCGAACGGTGGCGCTTCGACGACGACGATCCCGTCCGGGCCGTCGGCGACCTCCCGGCGTGGGAATCCGATCGTGTTCACCGGGGTGGCGCCCGGCCCGATCAGCCGCTGGAGCGACGACTCGAGCTCGGCGAAGTCCCGGCGCGCCTCGACGTTCACGAGCCCGATCGACGACCCGGGGAGGATGTCGTGGAACTGCTGCAGGAGCAGGAGCCTCCAGAGTCGGTCGAGCTCGTCGCGGGGGTAGTCGCCTCGAATCGCGCCGAGGAGCTCCGCGTCGTGGAGGAGCTGCTCGCAGACGCGATTTCCGCGCTTCGCGAATGCCTGCGAGGTGTACGTTCCGCGGTGGTACTCGAAGTAGAGCTCGCCGACGACGGTCGGCCGTGACCCGGGCTCCGCCTCGAGCGCCGAGAAGAACTCGTCGCTCGTCGCCGTGTGGACGCGCGGCAGGCCCTGCAGGTCACGCATGCGCCGCACGCGCTCGAGCATCGCGCGCGTCGGGCCGCCTCCGCCGTCGCCGAACCCGAACACGAGCATGCTGACCGCGCTCGACTCGTGATCCTTGAACTCCCGTTCCGCGCGCAGCACCTCCTCGACCGATGCCTCGCTGTTGTACGTGTCGGCGGGTGGGAAGTGACAGAGCACCTCGCTCCCGTCCAGTCCCTGCCAGACGAGCGTGTGCGCGTCGGGTCGGTTGAACCGGTTCCACGACAGCTTCTGGGTGAGGAAGCGCGTCATCCCGCTCAGGCGCAGCAGCTGCGGCAGCTGCCCGCAGTAGCCGAACGCGTCGGGCGACCAGAACTCGCGGCAGCGGATCCCCAGCTCCTCTTCGAAGAACCGCTGTCCGTGGCTGAACTGGCGCAGGAGCGACTCGCCGGAAGGAAGGATGCAATCCGGCTCGATCCAGCTCCCGCCGACAGGGACGAACTGGCCCGCGCGGATCTTGTCCACGATGCGTTCCCAGAGCTCGGGCTCGCGCTCCTTGATCCACGCGTAGTGCTGCGCCTGGGAGCACGCGAACCGGTACTCCGGGTATTCGTCCATGTAGCGCGTCTGGCTCCGGAACGTGCGTACGAGCTTTCGCCTCGTCTCGGCGAGCGGCCAGAGCCACGCCGTGTCGATGTGCGCGTGGCCGATCGCCGCGATCTCGTGCACGCGTTGCGCGCCGTGGTGGTCGTAGAGCGCCGTGAGGATCGCCGGATCGTGCTCGTTGCAGAAGCGGTTCAGCTCCGCGCGAAGGTGGCCGGCGAATCCAGGGTCGGCCGCGTCGGCTGCCTCGAGCCGGCGCAGCACCTCGAAGTCGAAGTACAGCTGCCACGCGTCCTCGTCGAACACGGCCAGCTCACAGCGCTCGATCTCGGGTGGCGCGCCGTGGTCGCCGAAGAGCCCATTGCATGCGAGCTCGATCGCGAGCTCGATCCGGCCGGCTCCCAGCGCCGAGTCCGGCACGGTCGCATCCGGCCGCTCGTGCGCCGCGGTGCCGTGCAGGCCCTGGATGCTCGACCCGTCGATCCAGAGCGTTGACTCCGCAGGCGATGCCCAGATCAGGTCGACCCGGCGTCCGGCCCACTGCTCGGGCAGCGTCGCGCCGAGCCGGAACCAGTAGGTCGCCCACAGCGGCCCGTAGCGCTCCCCCGGGACGGCGGGCCGGTACTCGAGCTGCTGCGCCGCGTCGTAGGAGATGCGATCGACAGGCCCGGCGACAAGCAGCTCGTCGGGAGCGACCGTCTCCGGCCGAACCTGCGCCCAGAGGCGAGCGGAAGTCGCCGCGAGCCGGTCGCGGGTGTAGGCGGGGTGCCGGATCAACGCCGAAAGCCGGGAACGGGCTCGATCGCGACCGGTGAGGCTTCGAGACCGGCGACCGGGGCGGCCGCGTTGTAGCCGCCGGGCGCGACGTCGTTCGGGGCGTCGGCGTGGAACAGCGACGCGAGCAGCTGAATCTGCTCGCGACCGGGGCCGAGCTCGAACTGGCCGCCGCCGTACAGCGCGATCCCTTCGCGCGCGCAGGCGTCGTAGAAGTCGAACAGGCGCTTCACCGAGCCGAAGCGCGACGGCTTGCAGTTGAGGCAGCGCGGCCGGAACGGCAGCGCTTCGACGTCGCTCCATTCGTGGATCGCCGCGTCCCACGTGATGCGGTCGCGATGCGGCTCGAGCGCGCGCATCGTCTCCGGTGTCAGCGCCGGGTCCTCGATCCACGCGTCGGGGAACGCCGCCGAGACACGCGCATACAGCTCCGCGTCGGGCGGGCCGCCGAACGCACCGCGGTAGATCCCCTTGAAGTCGATCGTCTCCACGTGGCGAAGCGTCGCGATCACGGCGTCGGTCCAGTCGCGGTCCGGATCGAGCTTGAAGTGCAGGTCGGGGTAGAGCTCGAGCCAGCCCGGCACATTCGCCGTGCGCGTGGAGACGACGAACCGCAGCGGCTGCGGCGCCCGGCCGACCGCGTCACCGAGCGAAAGCCCGGCCTGGCGCAACGCGAGGTCGAGCGCCGCCGACTCGAATCCCCAGCGCCGGTATTCGGTCTGGCCCGCCTGCAGGAGCGAGAACGAGTCGAGCGTGTGCTCGCCCGGGAACGGCAGCTTCCCCTCGTCCGCCTGGAACGCCTCTTGCGCGCGTGCGTCGTAGTCGACCTCCTCGCCGCGGCCTTCCTCGCCCTTGCCGTGGAGCACCACGACGGTCCGCTTGAGCGTGAAGCCGCGCGCCACCTCGCGCTCGAGCGGTTCGAGGCGGTAGCCCTCGATGTCGAGCGTCAAGTTGCGAACGGCGTCGTAGGTGCTCATCGTCGGTGTCGTGAGAGGTGGGAGCGAAGCGCGTCGAGCCGATCGTCCCATTCCTCGCCCGCGTCTGTCAGCCGGAACCGCGTTTCGCGGCCGTGGCGCTCGGACTCGACGAGCCCTGCGTCGGCCAGCGTCGCGAGATGCTTTGCGACGGCCTGGCGCGTCATCGGCAACTCTCCCGTCAGCTCGGTCGCGGTCGCGGTCCCGCGCGCCGACAGGTAGCCGATCACCTGGCGGCGCGACGGGTCGGCGAGCGCGCCGAAGACCTGTCCCAGCGGATCAGACAAGCGCTGACGCGAACGCCTGGAGCTCGAGCGCGGTCGACCACGCCGGCGACGACTCCACGACGACGAGCCTGGTGCCGTCGACGTCGTCGTCGAGCG
>Ga0070681_10005751_pt1 | contig 11989 bp, 17 predicted proteins | sample KBSC83BmetaG_FD_65650 | JGI IMG/M metagenome (GOLD analysis project Ga0070681, IMG submission 65650) | Corn rhizosphere microbial communities from Kellogg Biological Station, Michigan, USA - KBS C8-3B metaG | ecosystem: Host-associated > Plants > Roots > Rhizosphere | place: USA: Michigan...
TATCAGCAGATGCCCTGAGGTCCTCGGTCGATATCGATCCAAACAGTTTAGCGTTGTCGGGGTTGATCGCCTTGTCGCGCATCGTCTTCAGTTCACCCGCGACGTTTCCGAATTTGCTTCCTTTAGCACCACCCATGCCGCGATAGTTAAGTGCACCGCCAAGATCAAGAGACACAGGGTGACCCCCAATAATCCCCTGATTATCACCACCAAGACCGGCAGCATCCCAGTTCGCCAGCCAAGCGTGTGTAGCGAAATCCAGTTGTGCCTTTTTCTTTTCCTCTGCGGTAAAATCATTGACGTTCTTCTTGTCCAGGTCTTGCAGTTCAGTGGCGATGTGTTTGCCACCTTCGACTGGATGATAATTCAACGTCTTCGATCCTGCGAGACCGTACAATGAGCCTGCCAGCAGTTCGTTATTGACGTGATCCGCAGTTTTGCCCTCTTTAATGTAGAATTTCTTGCCCTCGGCGTTTGAGTACACGCCGCCAGGATTAGAGCCCATCTTACCGGACTCTTTCTTCATGTCACTCATCTTGATCGATGAACCCGAACCGAATTGTCCGTTGTCGGCACGAGGATGGTCAGATTCTTTGAACTCATCGCCCGCCATCAAAATAGCTGAGAACTTCTCACACCAATAGTCGGGATCGATTGACCCGGCGACGAGTGCACAGGACGATGGTGATTGAAAATGTTTGCAGTTACTGCACCGGTCGTCGTCTTCGCCTGGCGAATAGTTGACAGCATCCTTAGATAACTTAGCATCGGACGCGAGACCATCGTCTTCATCGTGGATTTTCTTGATGGTGTCGGCAACGCCAGGATGCAGCGGCTGAGGAGGATCGTTCAGCGGCGCCCACGCGTATGCTGTGTGCTCACCATTAAGTTTAGGCAAGAAATGCTCGTCAACTCCGTGATGAAAAGTCGTGAATACGCTTTGGTCATCCTCTTCGTGATCGAATTGCGCGAGGTCGCCTTTCGGCGCGTAGCCAATTTCTTCGAGCGTCTCACGTCGCGCGGCTTCTTCCGGTGATTCCCCGTCTTCGATTCCGCCACCGGGCCAGGCCCATGTTCCGGCATGATCTCCCCCTGCACCGCGCTTCAGGAATAGCGCTAAGCCGTCAGGCGTTGTGATAAGAACTCCCGCGCCCAGGTTCATCGAGATGCCATCAAGTTGACGAAACCACGCCGCAACACAAGTTCACGAATGTCCAGGTTGGGCGTTCCCATGAACGCACTGTGATACAAACGAAAAGAGTCATCCTCCAACTCGTTCAACGCGTCCAAGTACTCACCCGGGGTAAAATGCATCGGACCGATCACAACCACCTGAGCATGTTCACCATTGACGCGATAGTAAGCGCCGTCCACGTTCCTCAGGCAAACGCCTTCGACGGGCATTTTCTTGAGTACTGGTAAAGCGGCGTACTCTTTCACGGCATTCCTGCCGGACGACCGAGTTTGTCGTCTTCTTTGGGTAACGCAGTCTTGCCAATCGTCAAAGATTTCTTGTGCGGCGGTTTGTGCGCGTGCTTCACAGGAAGATCCGCAGCGAACACTGCGCGATAAGCGATCAGCCAAATAACCACCCCAAAGAACATCACGTTCTTCATAGTTGCACCCCGAACAACGAGGCGATGATTGAGCACAAGATGTATATGCCGATGAAACATCCGAGTAGTCCCATTTCAAAATTCCCTAAAGGGGGCGGTGGTGAAGACCGCCCCACAATGATTAGGTGGTCGGTGCGTTCGGGTCGATTGGTGCCGGTTGCTCAGCGGGTGCCGGTTGTTCAACAGGTGCTGGTTGCTCGACGACTGGCGCGGGTTGTTCAACGGGTGCAGGCGGAACGTTCTCGCCAACGTCGTTCTGCAACGTGTTCAGTGAATTGGCAAGATCGCTGGTGCGTGCACTGATCGATGCCTTCTCAGCATCGGTCATGGTACCATTTGCTGTGACGGCAGAAATTTCTGACTGCAACGCCGACACCTGGGACTGCAACGCTTTGAATGCAAGGTCCACCGATGCTGTGAAGTCGGAGTTCTTCTTGGCTTGGTCCATCAAAGCCTGTACGACTGGATCGATCATGAATTCTATCCTTGTTGCTAGATTTTCGAGCTCTTCTGAGAGTACACTTCGGAGTTGCTCGTCATCCCCAAAGTGGTGATGCATGTGAATATGGACCCTCAAATCCGTCCCACCAATAGCAAGATGACAAGGATCAGAATAATAATACCAAGACCCCCGCCTAGAAATGGACCGCCCCCATAAAACGGCCCGCCCCCGACGCCAGTGAACCCCCCCAATAGCGCAATGATCAAGATGATCAGCAGAATGGTGACAAGAGACATCACGTTTCTCCTTCAGGTAAACCCGGGAACTACGGACTTCGACGTACAACGACAATTGATCAGTTGTCCGGGCCACACGTAAGCTTGCTCATCGTCGTCCCACATGCCTTCGCTGACGTTGTATTTCTTGCCGTTCATGGCGAGATGTGTGCGTCGCGGCACTTCACCGGCATGAGAGTGCATCCAAACCGCTTCAGTGATCCCGAGCTCTTGCTGACGCGAACGCTGGAAGGCACTTGTGGCCTTGTTGTTCTGGTCTCGTGATATCAAGGCGGCACGACTCTTAGACACCCCGAATTTTTTCTGCAATTCTTTGCTCAACTGACCGAGATCTCTACCGGTTTGAACGGAGCGCATGACTGCGCCTTCGACGTTCTTGAGATACTCGTGCGGAATCGACTTAATAAGGGACACGTTCGCTTCAACAGTCGCCTGCATGATGTCACGTTGCGCGGCGGTCATACGCCACTTGACCGAGATGCCGCCTTTCTTGAGAATCGCCTTCATCTGAGCATCGGATCGGTCAGCAACATCTTGCGCAAAAAATTCGGCCAACTCTCGGGCGGCCTGATTGAACTTTGCAAGCCATTGTTTCTTCAGTTTGCTGATCGTCAGACGAAGTTGCACAGCCGGTGTAGCGTCCATTGAAATTGCGGGTTCGTTGTTGCGGTACTTCGACTCTACCCAATACATCACCGAGTTATGCATCTGCTCGATCATACGAATCAAGCGACGCCGATATTCCATCTCCACCCCGACGTTGGGATGCACAGGGCGGAGGACCTTTTCCTTCACAGGCATTGGATGTGGTTCATCATCTCGGTGTGGGTAGTAACAGCTAACTGAAACGACGCAATGAATTGCTTGCGAGCATGATCGATTGGACTACCAGAACTGTGCGCCGTCTTGATATCGGCACAGAACGTCTCAAATAACTTGCCGACGTGATTGGCGAAGGCGTCATCAATAGCGCGTTGCGGTAACTCCTTCCGCACTGCTTTAGCCTGTGCCAGTTTTTTGGCCAGTGTCTGGAAACTTGGTCACCGTTCCTTCGGTGCCCCCTTCTTTTCCGTCGATAGCATTGCGCATGGTCTCAGTGTCGAGCTCGAATTGCTTCACCTGATCAGCGAACTCCTCCACTGCGCCTTCATACTTGCGGAACACCTCATCTTCTTTGGGCTCGTGAGCATCCATCTTCGCATTGAGATCGTCGAGTCGCGCTTCGCGCTTGGCCTTGAACCGTTTGAAACGGTCAGCGGTCTCGGAAAATTTGTTGATGTCGCTCACGGTATGCTCCTCAATCGTCCTCGTCAGATGAAGATCCAGCATCCTCATCATCACCATCGTCTTCGTCCAGCTCGAGGTCATCGTCACTCTCTAGGAACGGATCATCCGCATCATCGTCAACGACGTGCAGACCTTCGCCTTCTTCCTTCCAACGTTCCTCAAGAGTTTTTTCTTTCGGCATGAATCAGACCTCTTGCAACGTGATATATGACTTGCCGTGTTTTTCACTACGATCCACGACTTTGAACCTGGTGCCGGCTGGGAACAACACTTCTTGCTCGCTCGGGTGCCCGGATAATTTGCTGATGTCGCGCCCGGTTTTGCCATGAACAGTAAGCTGAACGTTACCACCAAAGTCAGGTGACAATTTCTTGGTCGTGCTCATGAAGCCATGATCGGCAACGATTTTCCCGGGCTGCCATTTCTTGAGTTCACTCGCATCAAGTTGCGTGCCTCGAGTTGTCGAACTGTCGAATTTTGGCAACGCATCGAGCGCAGTGTTCAGCTGTTTGACGTGGGCATAGGTGTTTTCGTCGAGCTCATTGGCACGAAGTTGCGCGTTCGTGATGACATAAGCGCTGCCCGTGTAGGCGCGAATATGCGCGGCTTTCGCAGCGGTAAGATTTGGCGCATCCTTGAATGGTATCTGGGATTTTATATCTTTGAGAAAACCGGCTGCACTACCAGCGTTCGTAAACGACGCAAGATCGATCAGACTCGCTTTGTCGTCCTCACTCATCGACGAAAAAGAAGAAAGGTATTGCGGCAACTCCTTCGCTACTTTTTCCGCCTTGGTCTCGACTGCCTTTTGCTTAACGTCGGCTTCTTTTTTTTCAAATTTCTGCGCCTTGCCGGTTTCGGTATCGAACTGTGCGGCCTTGGCTTCGGCTTCCGCCTTAGTGTCGAACTTCATCGAGATCGAACTACCGGGATTTTTGACCACCTCGCCTTCCGGCGTTTTGATGATGAACTTGTCCGGGTATTTATGCGAGTTGTCGACCGTGTGCTTCGGGCCGTCGTTTTTCTGTTCCGGACTCGCAGGTTTGGTGTTGATAGGCACTTTCTGTGCGCCCAATGCTTTTGCAAGTTTTGCGGCTTTGAGTGCTACAGCATCGGATTTAGCGTGATCGCCTTTTTTCTTCAACTGTTCCGATTTTGCGGCATAAGACTCAATGAGCTTGAATTTGAGGTGCGTCTTAGTTGACGCGTCGATGCCCGGGTCTTTCAACAGGTTCTGAATGCCTTGGCGATATTTGCCGCTGATGCCAGCAGGCTTGTTGAGCAATGACGTGACGTGCTTGGGTGCGGATGAACCACCCGATGACCCGCCACCCGAACCGAACTGACCCGCGTTGCCGGGTTGGCCGCGAGGGTGCTTCGACTCTTGCCATGCCTCGTCCGTCGCCACACTGTCGCGCTTGCCCGGGTCGAGACTGGCCCCACCAATAGGTGCGGGCGGCTCAGGCTCACCAGTTTCCGGATCAATTGGTTCATCACCACCGCTGCCCGGCGCAATCGGGATCACAGTCACGTCGAGTTCGGCGTAAGGAGTCTCGGGCGAATGAGCCAAACGAATACGTGCCTCGAGAGGCGATATCACGCCACCATTGATACGCAAGTCGTCGGTCTCGGCCTCGAGTTTGTCGACTTCGGCCAATTCCTTGTCGGTCATCGACCACAGAGGTTCAAACTTGAACGTGATCTCGGGGTCGATTTCTCCGAACCGATTGAGCTGAATGAAGTCAATCACTCGCGTCAATGGCTCTTTGAAAAATTTGTTCTGGGTTGCCTCGATGAAATCGTAGAATACCCGTATCTCGCCTTCGCTGGAAGCGTTGAGACCTGAAGGGGTAATACCGAGTAGGAACACGAGGGGTATCGATGACACCGACGCCATGTGCTCTTGCGCCTGTGCCTGCAACTTGTCCAACGTGCCAAGCGGGGTGTTGACTTGGAAAAATTCTTCGCTGTCCTTGTTCAGTATCATTAACCCGCGATTGTTGCGTAGGTTGTTGAACAACTCGGCGCGGGCGAATAACTCTTCCCCTTGACCCTGTATCATCGTTGCCAAATCTGTGCTGACGCCTGACGTTGAGAACGCCCATATGGTATCGGCCACAGACTGACGTGTGCGCAGCCAATTATCGACGTACGGCTTGGCCATCTGTGTCATGGACAATCCGCCGAAGGCATATGCCGGCTTCAGCAAATCTGGAACTTCATGCCCCACCATGCGAATGCATCGCGTGCTGTGCAATTCTCTGCCGAGGACGAACCACGACTGCGGATTGTACCAATCGCTAGTCAATGGGTTGTTGGAATTGTAGTTGGAAGGATATGTCCACACAGGTTCGATGATCTTGAAGCCTTTGAGTGAACCCTTCTCGATCTTCAGACGGCTAATCGCGTCACGACCATTGCCAATGGTGTACTTGAGTTCCTTGGGATCAGCAGGCTCACCGAGATCAATGTATAGGTGAGCTCGTCCGAAATAGCCGTCGACTTCGGCCGCCCTACGGAAAACATCCCGCACTTTGAAATTTTCAAGGTCATCATTGATGATTCTGATTTTGTCCGATTTGTCTTTGGTCTCGTCGCCATCACCGACGCTCTGCAAGCTGATGAACTTGCGAGTCATGTGCATCGCCGTCGTCTCGACGATCTTGCGATACTCAGGCACCTGCGCTAATTGGGCGAGATAGGGGTAACCAAGAAAGGTCGCGCCGTTATTGAACGCGCCGGCGTACATCGACTGAGCCGCCCAGGCATTGACCTCGATGATTTGAGTGTCCATCGCCAACGGGTGCTTGGTAGCGCTCTTGCCGGGCGGCAATGCAGCTTTGGGAAATTGCGGGATGACGAACGCGTTCTCCGTTTCTTTCTTGGTGCGAGATCTAGCCAACACGCTATCGCTCACCTTGCGACGTGAGCCCGTGCTCACTACCTTGAGTTGCGGCATTGGGTCGTTGGCGACTTTCTTTTTCCTCACCGACGAATCCTCGAGCGCTGGAGCAATCCTTGAGTGACGATCATAGGTGGACGGTTCACAGGCCAGAACGCCATCACGATAGCGTCGGCAAGATTCGGTGAACGCGTGCCCTCGGGTGTCTTATCGACGATCAACTTCATGCGTGCGCCTTGACTCGCTGTGGGCTGTGACAGTTCCTTCTCGATCTTACGCAGGTTGGGCAAACCGCTCGGGAGACTGATCAGTTCGTGCGCTTCCCACGTGAAGTCCTGCTGATCGGGGTCACCGTCGAGTTTCTGCAACGCGCGATAAGTTTTCTCGAACCGGCGACGAAGTTGCCACCACGCCTGCGCCTTGAGATTACCGTAGAAATCTTTATTGATCGGCGAGTCTTTGTCGTGCTCGATCACTCGCGCGTCAGGCTTGAGTACCTCAGCCGCCGCGTTCCATGGGAAGAACCGAATATTCTTCGGCATCAATCTTTCGTCGAGCAGACGATTGACCTCAGCCTTGACGCCTGAGCCCACGCCGATGCTGTCATATTGCACATCGATAGTACCGCGGTCACGACAGATACCGATAGCTTTACGTGTGGTCACGCCGGTATCTCGTTCGCCCCATTCCTCGCATTCCTTGAGGATCACGCCTTTGCGGAGAGCAAGGGCATTAGTATCTCCTCCACCGTCTGCGACATCGAGGGCCGCGCCCCACGCGCCCGAGTCGTCGAACCCAAGATCGAGGTGCGCATCGATTGCGGCTTTGACCCAGAGCGATGGGATGATGATGCCGTCGACTGCGGCGGAGTAGTCGCGATCAACTTCTTGAGCGAAGATGTGTAGGAGTCCGTCGTTAACAGCCTTCTTACGACGTGTTTCATACCATGCCTCGTTTTTTGCGGGGTGATCTCGCCAGTCCATGATGAAGACGCGCGTAACGCCTTTGGCTATTTTTTTGCCAGGCGACCATTCGGTGCCGGCCTCGCGGCGTCGGTGAAACACATTGCCGAGACCATTGACGCTGGAGATGTCAATTTGGCAATTCGTGTTGTCGGCGAGGGCAGCCTCGATTTTCTCCGGGCGCTCATAATGCGCGGACTCATCCTTGAAGTACAAAAGTTTACGACCGCCGCGACCGATGTTGTCGCCTGCCTCACCTGTGATGGTCGAATCTGTCTGCGGATTGATGATCTTCATGTGTGTCATGTGATCACTCGGACTGAAGCCCGCTGGCAGTAACTCGGTCGGGAGACTACGAATCAACACTCTCATTTTCTCGAAGATACTGTCGGGGTCGCCAATGCGGTCGACAAGTTGTTCTTTACGTGAACCCCAACCCACCGATGACCCATCAACAAACAGCCAAAGCCAAACAGAAAAAGCGCCACATACCCAAGTGGCGCCCATATCTCGTGACTTCTCAACCAGTCCATTTTCTTGGTCAACGAGACATTCCTGCAAGAAGTTGACGAACTCACGTTGCCGTGGGAACAAGATAAAGGGGAGTCGCGTCGGTCGATCACTGCCAGCGACTCGCGGATCGTAAGTCAGACCCCAGTGATTGATGAAGTCAACGGGACGACTGCGATAGTATTCCTTGGCACCATAGAGCAGCACAGGATCGCTCTTGATACGGAGCAGGTCCTGCTGACGCTGGACGTATACCGACGTATAGTCGGGCGGCCAGCTAGTGTTTGGTTTCGGATTGTTTGTCATCTTCAAACGATGGCTGGCTCAGCGTCGTAGCATAAGCCTCGGCCGCTTCTTTAGCGGTCATGGAGTCCATCACTTCCTTCAACGTCTCACCCTTCTTAGTAGAGTGCTCGACGGAGGACAGCTTAGAATGAAGATATGGGGCGGCGGCGATTGCCATTGCATCGCGCCGAGGCCGGGCGACGCGCGCATCGCGCATCACTCGCAGCATGTATTGTAGGGGAAGAATGCCTTCGGCAGCAGCCGCGTCAATCGCCTCGGCGGTCAATCGTCTGATGCTGCCCTTCTTGCGACCAGCGCCAGGACGCCTGCCGCCCATTCCTCGGATATTTGTGGTTCGCTTGCTACGCAAAAGGCAAATGATTCCGATGTATGGCACAATTGCCACTGGGTCGGTCGAGGCGTGATCGCCTAACGGGGGTCCCGGTCGTCCTCAGGTGCCATTAAAGCGGCTGTGCCAGTTTGTCAATATCAATTTTGATGGCGGTCGTTCTACCAAACAACTCGATATCGAGGGTCGCTTCACTGCCGAGAATTGTAGTGATGGTACCAGTGAACGATTTGAATGGACCGTCTTCGATGGTCATTTTCTGACCGATCAGCAGTTGTTCAATACGTGCCAGCGTTTCGTCGTAGTCGCCGGCCTCTTCGCTGCGTCGTATCGCGTCGAGCTTGTCGAGGTCGCACTCCTGAGGTTCGCCCTTGATACCGAGGAAACTGATGACCCCATCGATTGAGAGTATTGTTTTCGCACTGTACGCCCGGTTCTCCTTCGTCAGGTCGGCGAACACAAACAGGTAGCTCGGTATCAATGGGTATTCGACCCGCTTTCGTGGGCCTACGCGCTGCTTACGCCACACCGCGCGCATCGGGTAGTATGATTCTACGGGAACGTTGTCGAGCTTCTCACGGATCGCCTTATGTCGTTGTGAACGGATCGCCAAGACGTAACAAGCCATACTCATGCGCCTCCCGTCTGAACGAAGCAGAGTGGTTCTTGATTCACAGTCAGAAAGATGACGTTGTGGCCGGTGGGGTTCTCGCGATCCCATTTGAGTATGTCATCGGGTACCTCGATCACCGTGCCGACAGGAACATGTGGACGATGTAGCGGTTCGTCAGGACGATCATCAGTGATGATGGCATAAACCTTGTTGTCTTTGACGAATGTCTTGTCCGCATAATACCCATCGCTTAGGTCGCAGCATGAGTAGTCGGTGCCCGGACGTTTCAATGTGCGGAACCATTTACGCACCACTGGGTCAGTCAACTCCCACTGTCCGTCGTTCTTCGCCTGCACCTGCCCAAGCAAAAGGGCCCACGTGGTGAACGTGAGCCCTGCGATGACGTGGCGGCGATTTAATCCTTCTTGCGCGCGTCGCCCTTCAGGACGGCCTTGATTTCCGCTACCTTGTCCTTTGTGAATACCCATTGGCCCCCTCCTGACTTCGGTGTGTCGCCGAAGTGACGACGCAGCTTCGCGCGTGCGACCTTGGGATCAATACCCAGTTCCTCGGCGATTGTCGATACCTTCACGCCTTCGGTCGTCGCCTTTTTTGCTGCAGGCTTTGCCGATGTCGTCTTGCTCGTTTTCTTGGACGACTTCGTTGCGGCGCTCTTTTCTGCCGCATCGTTTAACTGATTGATTTCTTCGGCAACGTCGCCATCAGCGGCGAGTTTCTTGACCGCGGCGTCGAGCTTTGCCTTCGACTCTTTCCACGCCTTGAGGGGTTTCATGCCGGCGGCGACGCGTAACGTGTTCAGTTCGGTGAGTGTGCTCATGGTGTCCTCCTGGTGAGCTCGTTTCAATAATGGCACTTTAGACCATATCCGTGGCCATGTCAACGGAAACCATGCAAGAAAACTTGTCTTTTCCCGTGAAAAATACGGAATTTTATTCCGTACGTTAGGTCATTTAGCGTACACGGATTTGGTGAGACTTCGCTTATACTCTTAACTGGAGGGGTTAGTTGTAGTACAGGAGTAAAACGTGATGACCATGACTATCATTGAACTCGCCAAGAAAGTGAAGATGAAGCCCGCCGTCGTTAGGTCCCGCCTACGTCGGAAGCTTTCTCATCCGAAAGGAGCAAGGTGGACTATCAAGGGAAATCAGGTTCAACGAGTTATTCGTTTACTTCAAGAATAACCACTGACGCTGCGAAGGGCCTGGCGAACAGTCAGGCCCTTTTTCTTTGGCCGTTGTACCACGAACGCGGCTTCTCGATCACTGCGCGACGATTATACGCTCGATGCTTAGGGCACAGGGACTCTCGTTTGCTGCCTGTCGCAATCCCGCAGTACGCCGCATCACCGGTCAGGTGTTTGCACATTCCATCCTCTAGCTCGAGCAACGATACGTTGAGCGCGTCGCTCTCGTCCAATTCCTGCGGGACGTACTCGGGTACACTGTTTCTCTGTGCGACGAATCGCGTCTGACGTTCGGGCACCGGCCGAGGAGTCGACGGCTTACTTCGCTTGCGAACACCCATGCGATGCAACTTGCCGCATACTGCCTCACGACTATAGTTTGTCCCAAAGCGTTCATTCAGCTCGTCGGCCAATTGAGTGTATGTGTTCTCAGTAGTCGTCGCGCGTTCGTGCAGCAACAGGACGTGCTCATTTTTCCACAGGATGGACATGATGGGTTGAACCAGTCCGACTCTTGCCAGAATAGTTGCGATGGCGTGCTTGGTGGTGCAGTATCGTTCCCTCAGCTCGGTCGCTGTTGTCCCCTTCTTGAATTCCTCGATTACGGTTTGCTCTTGCTCGGGCGTGAGCTTCATTGACTGCCGCCTTTTTCTTTTCGCGTAAAACTTCGTTGTCTCGGTACCTGTCGCGCGCATTCATGTTGGTGCAAATGCGACAAGAACGCTGCGGCTTGCCACTCGTGCCTATCGACCACCGCGTATTCTTCTCGGTATACTCATGACCGCGTAGGCACTTCATGGACGTCCATTATCTCGAAGGAGTCAAACATGTCACCTTGCGACTGCATGGCATGATCATCATAGTTCGTTACCAACTCGAGAGCATCCTCTTCACTCTCGGCTTCGACCCGAAACGCGAGGACCCGACATTCTCGTCCCCTAATCACAAATGTCTTCATAGACTGATGGCGCTGTATGCGCCCCTCCTGTTCAACAAACTCGAATAAGGCACTTCTACAGTTTTCCAACGGAACCTGCAACCAAGACACTCTCGAAGTCGCACTATCGTCCTGCTGCGCTTGCGTCGGGTCCGATATACAATGCGGGAAGATTTATGACGTGTCTCGACCACGCGCGACTTGCCACCACAGTCGGGGCACAGGGTAGTCAGAGTTTCCTCCACCACTGCGGTAGGATGTAGCCGCGGTCGGCGACGGCCTCGGTGATTATCTCAGCCTCGGCTTCGCTGTGCGCCTCATACACCCACTTGTTTCTCTTCTTGTCGGTAGCGATGCAGCGTTTGCCTTTGCTGGTGCACGAGATGGCGATTACTTGATCCATGATTTGTGCCAATCCCCGTACAGGCAATGAAGTATCTCATGCGCCAGCGTATCGCTGTCGAGCGGGTCCTTGAATATGGCGTAACCCTTATCCGGCAGGAACCTGATCGAGAAGTCGTCGGGCATGGTGATCACACAGGGGTCGTGGTATGGCGTGCTGTACGCGAGAATATGACCACCG
>Ga0070681_10005752_pt1 | contig 11987 bp, 8 predicted proteins | sample KBSC83BmetaG_FD_65650 | JGI IMG/M metagenome (GOLD analysis project Ga0070681, IMG submission 65650) | Corn rhizosphere microbial communities from Kellogg Biological Station, Michigan, USA - KBS C8-3B metaG | ecosystem: Host-associated > Plants > Roots > Rhizosphere | place: USA: Michigan...
GGCGGGTTTAGTCCTGTGCGTTGGGGCGGAGCCGAAGCGCAGACGGATCCGAGTAAATTTCAAGCTGCCGATCTTCAGATCGTCCTACCGGGTTACTTCGAAGCGATGGGCACGAAGCTTCTCGAGGGACGCACTTTCACTGAAGACGACAGCAAGCCTGACCGGAACATGCTCATAGTTGATCAGGCACTCGCTGCGAAAGCGTTTCCAAACGAGTCTGCGGTGGGCAAGCGGATTCTGTTTCGCGTGCGCACGCCTGAAGCGCAGTGGGGCGAGATCATTGGCGTGGTGGCCCATCAGCGCAACACATCGCTGATCGAACCGGGCCGTGAACAACTGTACGTCGCGGACGGATATGTCAATCACCGGGCTGCTAACTGGTGGGCGCTGCGGACCGACGGAGATCCTTCCGCGCTTGCCAACTCCGTGCGCGAAGTGGTTCGCAAGATGGGCAAGGAAACGTTCATCAACCAGATGCAGCCGATGGACACGCTGGTGACGAAGGCACAGGCGCAGACACGCTTTTCGCTCTTGCTGATCGGAGTATTCTCGACGATCGCGGCGCTGCTCGCGGGGGTGGGTTTGTATGGCGTGCTGGCAACGTTGGTGCGCCAACGAACCGCGGAGATCGGAGTGCGCATGGCGTTAGGCGCCGCGCCGTCACGCATCTTTCGTTTGATGATCGGGAAGGGACTTTATCTCAGCGTGATTGGTATCGCGATCGGTCTCGTCGGAGCGTTCGTGATTACGCGCATACTTGCGAGCATGCTCGTCGAAGTCAAACCCACGGATCCGTTAACGTTCGCTTCGGTAGCGGGGTTGTTCTTGGTGATTGCCGTGCTGGCTTCGTTTCTCCCCGCTCGTCGCGCAGCGGGGTTAGATCCGACGACGGCGCTGCGGAATGAGTAGTGTGAGCAATGAAAATTAATATTGAGCAGAGCTTTGACCAGATTCGTGACTACTGGTCTCCTAAGGTGATCGGCCGTGTCAACGATCAGTACGTGAAGATCGCAAAAGTCAAAGGCGAATTTACGTGGCACAACCACACCGACGAGGACGAACTGTTTCTGGTCGTGCGCGGACGTCTGCTGATTCAACTCGAAGGTGAAGAGATCGAACTCAACGCCGGTGACATGTACGTCGTCCCGAAAGGCGCGATGCACAACCCCGTCGCGGATGAGGAATGCTGGGTGATGCTCGTCGAGACAGTAACGACGAAACATACGGGCGATGTCGACACGCCGATGACGAAGTCAGTCGCCCAGCAGCTTGCGTAGCGTGAGTTAATTTGATTTGAGAAACTCCGATTTGATCTCTTCCCAGCTTCTGCCAGCCTGAGGATTTTGCTGTGCAGACTGAATGCGGCGATCGAGTTCTTGTTTCTGAGCCTCAGTTAATTCGAAGCAACCGTTCTCTTCGGCAATCGCCTTCGACGCGGAAAACATTGATCATTCGCTTTCCCCAGCCTGCTTAAGAACTCGCACTACGTCATCGTGATTACCCTGAATCGCGAGTTGAAGTGCGGTTTTGCCGTCTCGATCTTTTGCCTTGAGGTTTGCGCCTGCCGCGATCAGCATGCGGCAGATGTTGTCATGACCGTAACGGGCAGCTTCGAGAAGCGGTGTGCTTCCGCTCTCGTCCGTGACATTAACATCGACGCCAGGCGCGGCGAGTAACGACCTGACCATATCAGTATTTCCTTCACGCGTCGCACGAAAAAGGGCTGCTACCTGCGCGTTGTTTGTCGCGCTGTGTCGATTACAACCGGCGACGATTAGGCAGATTGTCAGGAATGTACTGAAGCCAACGCGTCTCTTCATATCTCCACCTCCGGATTCCTGAAGAGTGCGCTCGAAGAGTTACAAACTCATCACGGCTTCTGACCGATACCGCAAAACCAGCCCTTGCTTTTCTCTTCAACCAACCGAACCTCGACGTATCCGGCGTTTGAAAAAAGCGTTCGTTGATCTTCCAAACTCAAATGCGCCGATCTCAAGAATTTCATGACGGGTCGTTGCACGAGGTCGTTTTTTCCGCCTTTGTAGTGCTCCGCGATCACGATCAAACTCCCACCGGGTTTCAGCACTCGCAAGATCTCGCGCATGTCGTTCGGCAAGTCGGGCCAGTAGTATTGCGTCTCGACGGCGGTGACGAGGTCAAACCGGTTATCGGGAAATGGCAACTGAGACACGGACGCGCGGTGTATTTCAACGCGCCCTTTCTTAATCAACTCGGCATTTCGTGCGCATGACGCGGCAACGCTTCCGGCCGCGTAATCGACTCCGTGAACCACGGCGTCCGCGGACATCGCAGCCAACTTCTCAATCGTTCTGCCACCACCACATCCAACATCGAGGATCGTAAGCCGCTTTTCGATCGGTACATGTTGAAGTCCCCAGTCAGTCAGATCCGAATGAGAAAGATTCATCAACCACACAAAGCTTCGCCCGATCCAACGTGAGGGTTTTCGTACCTGGTTCAACAGGTAGGCCACTAGCAGAATCAACGCAGCATAGTAAAGTATCGCTCGTATCATTTGTCTATTGCGAGTCCTACGCTGCGGCAAGCGTCAGCGCCTGAACGACTATCAACAAGATCACTCTCAACTTGATGTGCGCTAGTACGCGGAGCCAGGAGACAGGTTTCAACTTTGTCCGAAATTTTGGAAACGTTCTGTTCACGGCTGTTCGCTGCTTGAAGTGTCCAACCCTCTTCGCCCCACCGAAATCTTAGCGACAATCCATGATTAGAAAGTTTTTCTTCCAAGATTCTGAATTGGCTGATTGATCGATTTGTCGACAGACTGCTTTTGTTAAGCAAACTGCAAGCACATCGCATACGGAAAATCGGAATGGGGATTGCCTAAACCGCTTCCGGTACCACGCACCAATTTTACGCACTAGTTCGCACTGTAATACGAAAAATCGTAAACCCGTCCGTCAACCTGCTTTCTAAGGAGGAAAGTAAATGCCTATTCGAGCGCTCCTTGCGGTAGCTGTGGTACTCACTTTGTTCACCATTGCTTTAGGTCAAACCAGCCGAGGCACCGTGACCGGAACCGTGACCGATCCAACCGGCGCGGTCATCGCCGGTGCTGACGTTATTCTGACCAGCACCGCAACCAAACTCAGCCGTACTACCAAAACTAACACTGAAGGCCTTTATCGATTCGAAGCCGTCGATCCAGGTGGTTATTCCGTCAAAGTTAATGCCACCGGCTTCGGTGAGGTCGTAAGCACAGGCATCGACGTGAGAGCGAATCAAACGTCGGATGTTCCCGCGCAGATGGCTCCCGCAGGACAGGTGGAGACGGTTAACGTCGCTGCCGATGCAGGCCAATTACTTCAAAGCGAAGCACCGGTGCGCGGCGGCAATATTGATAAAGCAAGGATCACCGAACTGCCGTTCGCAGGTCGTAATCCAGTTTCTCTGGCACTCACGCTTCCCGGAGTTTCAACTAATCGCTTCGGCTTCGGTGTGGGCACATTTTCCGTCAATGGCTCGCGAGGACGCTCGAACAACTTCTTGATCGATGGCACTGAGAATAACGATATCTCAGTTGCGGGACAGGCGTTTCAGATCACGAACCCTGACGCGGTGCAGGAAGTTTCCGTGCAGACTTCGAATTACGATGCGGAGTTTGGTCGCGCCGGGGGCGCTGTCGTGAATACGGTTACGAAGTCAGGCACCGACGACTTTCACGGCAGTGTTGCTTATCTTGGGGACTCTACTCGTGACGATGCGATTACCAACACACAATCTCTCTCGGCTGCAATCCGCCAACGCGGGCACCCGCCGCGCGGCACCGAGCAATACTATGCAGGAACTCTGGGTGGTCCACTTCTTTTCCCGCACTTCGGCGAAGGTGAGCCGATGTGGCGTTACGATGGCCGCAAACGAACTTTCTTTTTTGCCGCGTGGCAGGAACAGTTTCGCAGTGCTTCAACTCAGGCTTCCAGAACTGTTCTGACTCAGACCGGACGCAACCAGTTGAGGACGCTGTTTCCGGCTGGCACCAATCCACGAGTCGATCTCCTGCTGGACGTCACCAAAAATGTGATTGGCGAGTCGTCTTTTCAGAACATCGACATCGGCGCGCGACCCGGTTGTCCAGCGCCTTGCAATATCCAGTTCGGAACCGGTTCTCTTTTTGTTCCGCAAACGTATCGCGAGCGCCAGGCGCAGTTGCGCATCGATCATAAGATTGGCGAGAACGATCAGTTCTCAGCGCGTTACCTTTTTGATAATCAAAAAGATCCGGTGGGCGGCGGAATCACGTTCCCTGGATTTGCAACCGCCAACAACAACACGTATCAGAATCTGCTTCTCAGCGAGACACATATCTTCTCGCCGAGTTGGACCAACGAGGCACGCTTGGCTTACAACCGGATCCTGATCGATTTTCCGCTGAATCCGGATGATGCACTCGGGCTCACGTTACCGCGATTCGACATCTCGACTCTCAGCCAATTTGGTATCGCCACGAATCTGCCGCAGGGTCGCGTTGCAAATAATTATGTCTTCCAGGACACAGTCACTCACCTCCACGGAAATCACACTTTCCGTTTTGGTTTGGATCTACTCGATCAGCGGTCGCGACAGTTTGCTCCGATCGTCGAACGTGGACTATTGACCTTCCGCTCGGGAGGCGGTTTCACCGCGCTTGGTAATTACATCGACAACTTTGCCGGTTCAGGCGGTGGCACACAGCGAGATTTTGGTAGCCCGAGATACTATCCATTCCTGTTTCGTCAGGCGTATTTCGCGCAGGATCGGTGGCGCGTCTCCGACTCAACCACGCTCACGCTTGGCTTGCGATATGAGAACTTCGGCAACGCCATTAACACTCTTCAAACCGCAGCGTTCACTGGGTTATTCAATGTAGATCCGGTGACGTTTGCTGGTCCATACAGTCAGCCCAACGAAGTCAAGAACGACAACAACAACTTTGCTCCGACGTTTGGTCTGGCTTATTCACCTTCATTTGAGAACGGGTTTCTGGCGCGTATTTTTGGTAACCGGGATACGGTCATTCGTATGGGCTATCAACTTGGTTACGATTCGTTCTTCAACAACATCGCTTCGAATGCTGCGACTTCTTCGCCCAACGTGGTCGCGACAGCAATTCCGTCGGTGGTCAACGCTGGTGCGCCGCGAGGTTTGACGAATGTGACCGGCTCGTTACCGTTAACTCCGCGACCGCTTTCGCCGTTGGATTCTCAAACGCTCGTGGTTGCGAATCTGGTGAATCCTTACTATCAACGCTGGTCCGTGGGAGTTCAGCGAGCGTTGTTCGGAAACCTCGTAATCGATGCATCTTACGTGGGCTCGAAGGGAACCAAGCTCTACCTCAACGAGGATCTGAATCCGAGCGTACCCGCAGTGGCGAATGCGTTCAATCCGGGTATTCAACGCATCACACCCGCGGCGTTCACGGGTTCACGTACTTGCACGCCGAACACTACGGGCTGTCTCATCTCGGGCCGGCTCGACAACCTGCAAGGTTCGCGTCTGATCCGCACGAACGGCGGTTCATCGATTTACCACTCGGCCCAATTATTGGCAACTCGCCGCTTCACGAACGGTTTCTCACTTACCGCTGCTTACACGTGGTCCAAGCTCATCGACAACGCGAGCGAGGTCTTCACTGTGGCGGATACTAACTTGCCGCAGCAGGCTTCGTTCCCGTCAATCTTCGGAGGGCAGGCGGCAGAACGGGCCGTATCGTTCTTCGATCGGCCGCACCGGTTCTCGTTGACTTATGTCTACGAACTTCCCTTCATGAGAAACCAGCGTGGATTTATCGGTCACGTGCTCGGAGGTTTTCAACTCTCAGGTGTAACGACATTTGAATCGGGAGTGCCACTCACAGTTGTGAATGGACAGGACGCCGACTCGATTGGTGGCAACCTCGATCGTCCGGATTTCAATCCGAACGGTCAAACCGGAGTACGTGCAGTTCCCGCAATTGCTACGGCGACGGTCAATCCATGTAGCGTTGCAGTTGGCGCAGTTTTTTACACCAATCCTGATGCGGGTAGTGCGTGTATCAATCCGGCGAACGCGATGTATATTGGATTGCTGGCAGGCAGCGGGCGGCGCGGCACTCTCGGCCGTAACACTCTGCGAACTCCCGGCCAGAATAACTGGAACGTCAACCTTCTGAAGCGAGTCAACATTGGTGAAGCAAAGTTCCTCGAAATGCGGGCTGAGTTCTACAACGTGTTCAATCATCCGCAGTACGGGACCGCCAGCGTGAGTCCTTTCTCACCCGGAAGCACTGGTGTGCCGGCGAACGTCTTTACTTCCGCAGCCGGTCAGTTCCTCCATCCGGAATTCTCTGACGGTGGCGGTCGCGTGATTCGCTACCAATTGAAGTTCGCATTCTGAGAGTCTTCACAAACTCTGTAGAAAAGCCCGGCGGTCAAATCCGCCGGGCTTTTTAGAAATTTGCTGTACGGTTGGGTACGTATCGCTCGCAAACTTAAAGACAAGAGTTTGCAAGTGTTTCGCATAATCGTTTAGGCAGCATTCAACCAAGAACAAGGGGGAAGCTGTAGTGAGCACTCAGGGGCTAAATTCGCGTCAACCGGGACTAAGGCCCCCTGAGCGAAAGTTTTCGCATCGCCGTGAGTACACGATCAGCACCGATCGTTCCCGGCTCGACATCGATCTTATTCACGACTTCATCAGCAATCAGTCATATTGGGGACGCGGTCGGACGCGTGAAGTTATCGAACGCTCGGTCGAAAACTCAATGACGTTTGGCATATACCATGGTGACGAGCAGGTGGGATTCGCGCGAATCATAACGGACTACACCATCTTCGCCTGGGTGACTGACCTGTTCGTACTACCGGAACACCGTGGACGCGGGCTAGCAAAATGGCTCATGCAAGTTATTCGCGCTCATCCTAAGCTACAGGGACTTCGCCGTTGGGCTTTGTCCACCAGGGACGCACATGCATTTTACGAACGATTTGGTTTTAGCAAGCTGCACTCCCCTGAACAATGGATGGAGGGCCGCGATTCCACCATTACAGAAACTCCGGATCATTGGCCGCAGTAAAGCTCCTCACCATCACTCCTTCCCCTAGCAAATCAAACGATGATCTGAAAATCGCCGGTTTGCTATAGTTGCGCCAGGAAAGGACCACCGGAATTGACTTCAACTTCATCTGACCGAGAGAATTGGCAACGCGGTGAATACACGATCAGCACCGATCGTGCACGCCTGGACCTGAATCTCATTCACGACTTCATCAGCAATCATTCATACTGGGGAAAAGGTCGGGCTCGCGACGTTGTCGAACGCTCGATCGAGAACTCACTCGCGTTCGGTGTGTACCATGATGACGAGCAGGTAGGATTCGCGCGAATCGTGACTGACTACGCCACCTTCGCGTGGGTCGCTGATGTCTTCATAGTGCCTGAACACCGCGGGCGCGGCTTATCAAAATGGCTCATAGAACTCATCATCGATCATCCCCGGCTACAGGGATTTCGTCGTTGGGTCTTGTCGACCAAAGACGCACACCGCTTGTACGAGCAATTTGGTTTCATCAAGTTGCACCGCCCTGAACGTTGGATGGAACGACCCGATCCGAACATGAAAGAGTCTCCGGACTATTGGCAGCGGTAGGCGTGCATCTTGTAGGGATCCTGGATCGCGATGCTTACGTCCACATATCTGAAAAATCGCGGAGTAAACTTCTCTTGATCGTTGCCCAGTGTTGTCGTGATTATCGAGCCGACGCGACCGGTATAAAGGACTGGAAAGAAATCGAGGTTAACACCGGATTGAAACACGGTTTCCTGTTTCGTCCGATGAAAGAGTGGGTTGCGCCAACAGTTGCCTGGGGCAAGAGGTAACGACAGCGCCAAAGGCGCGGAATATAAAAGCCAGGGGCAAGCGCGAAGCGCGTCGCCCCTGGTAAGAGTCCTCAAAGAAAGCGCCGAGGCCTGAAAGGCCGAAATAGACGACGCCGTATTACGCCCTTTCAGGGCTGAACCGTCTTGGTTGTCTCGTTACCAGGGGCGACGCGCTTCGCGCTTGCCCCTGGCTTTCATATTCCGCGCCTTTGGCGCTTCGATCCACTTTTTGGAATCTTGAGCCAAGCCATTCATCCAGCACCTGGTCCGGTTACGTTTTATTGTTTCCAGTGCACGGTGGTCCAGAACTGCGGATCGAACAGTTTCGGATCGAGCTCAACGTCGGCACGCATGTCGGAATACTTTTCAGTTGTCACAACCTTGCCGTCGACCATGAAGATCACTTCCGGCGCCATCCAGCCACCGCCGAGTTTCTGATACTTGTTGAACTGAGTCTCCGCAGTTTGTGTCCCATCCTTACCTGCGGGCCGAAGCATCCTGACGAAGTAAAGATTCTTCTGATCGATCCAGAATTGCGGCGAGTGCAGATCACCCGCCTTCGCGCCAACGACATAGACCGGCTGCCCTTGCCATGTGTCTTCATGAAATTGCGAAAGATCGAACTTGAGCGACTGCAATTTCGTGGTCACGTCGCTCGCAGGTGAGCGATAGATGTCGAATCCAAGAATCAGCAGTGGATGTTGAAAGGCACGCGACGCGTCGACCTTCCCGTCTTTGAAAACAAAAATTTTGCCATCGGTGAAGAGGATGCCGTTGCCGGCAGTCGTCGGTGTGAAGTCGATACGCAAACTGCCCGGCACTGACATCGCCTCGTACCAGGTTTCGACTTTGGAAGTTCCGTCAGGTTCAAAATTCGTCGTTTCCTGAACGAAGGTCGCTGTCTTGTACCACGACTTTCCATACTTCTGCTGCATCGCCGCGATCAGTTCATTCGTATTCGAAATCTTCACGTACGCCGCGATTGGAAACGTCAGCAGAAAAACAACGACTGTCAAAAAGAAATATTTCATCATCGTCCTCGTTGGTTATCCGGATGTAACGGTTTGACGTTCTTAGTTGCGAGCGAAACCAATGAACGCCCAGCCAGAATATAAAGCTTATGGCGTACGCAACCAAAACCGTCGCCAAGCGAAGTCCCGGATCGACTCGGATACCAAGCAAGTTGACCTAACTCAGAGGCACTCGGAATGACCGCAGCTACAGTTCGTCTCCGTGCCACCAGCCGCGTTTCTGCAATGTGCGCTGCAAAATTCATCATCGGAGGGCGCCGCACATCGGCACGGTGTGTGCGCGCACTTTTTTGTAGATTCTTCGTTGTTCATTTCTTCTCTCCTTTACGCATCATTCGCTGCGCAATGTCCGAATCGGATCGATTTTTGTCGCTCGTCGCGCGGGGATGCTGGACGCAACGAGCGTGATTGTGATGACCAGGGTTGCCATGAGGATGTAGACCAAGGGATCAGTCGCGCTTACGGCAAAGAGCAGAGATTTCATTAACTGGTTCAGCGCCAGAGATGCGGTGAACCCGATCAAGAGTCCGGCACCGGCCAGCATCGCGCCTTCTCCCAGGATTAACTTCATCACCGCACTCTTCTGTGCGCCCAACGCCATTCTGATACCGATTTCCCTGTTTCGTTGGACCACAGCGAAATTCATCGTCGCATAGATTCCCGCTGCGGCTAACAACGCAGCCAGGAATCCGAACGCTGAGAACAACCACAAGTTAAATCGTCGCGGCGCAACCGCGTCGGCGACGAACTGACCGAATGGTCTGACGTTGAACACGACACCGCGTGAGTCAAGTGCCTGTAGTTTTTGTTGGACCGGAATAGTCAACGACGCAGGATCCGTCTTCGTCTTCACCACGAAATTCATGATCGGAAACGTCGCAGACTGCTGATACGACACGTAAAGCGCCGGCTCAGCATCGAACTCCAGACTCCGATGTTTGATACTCGCGACCACTCCGATAATCTGACCTTTAACGAACTGGTTATCTCCATCGAGTCGCACGCCAACGGGTTCTCTTCCTGCGAGATATGTGCGAGCGAACGCTTCATTAACGACGAACACCTGGGGCGTACTCTCTCGATCACGATCGTCAACCAAACGTCCCTTCTTCAATTCAACTCCGGCAGTCTCGAAGAAACTCGGTGATACGACTCTGTAATCGGCGACTCTTTCGTCGGCCTTAGCCGTCGTCTCGTCTGCGATCCAAAATGACTGCTTCATGGTGCGGCCGCCGAGCGGCAAGTGCGATATCGCTCCAACCGAAGTCACGCCAGGCAACGTGCTCAACGTCTCCAGTGCCTGACGAAAAAGTTGCGTGCGTTTTGGACCATTCGGATAATCAGCAAAACTCAACGACAGTCCAGCCGTTAGAAGATGCTCACCACCCTTCATTCCAGCATCGACAGCCTGCAATCGCCAGAAGCTCTTTACGACGAGACCCGCTCCGGTCAAGAGGATCAGCGCGAGGGCGATCTGCGCGACTACTAGAGTGCGACGAACTGCGTTCGATCGTCGAGGAGTAGAGCCGGCGCTCGGAGAGTTTTTGAGTGCATCATTGAGTTGCAGTTGTGATGCCTGGAATGCGGGAAATAGACCAAACATGATCGTGCTCAGGCAGGAAATTGCCAGTGCGAAAACGAAAGCAGGTACGCTCAGCGCGGATTCCGTGAGGCGAGGAATCGAATCAGGGCCCATGTTCCTTACCGCAGAGAGACACGCGGCCGCGACAAACACGCCAAGCACACCGCCGAAAGCGGACAGCAGCAAATTTTCGATCAGGAATTGCCGCACTATGCGAAAGCGTCCGGCGCCCAGTGCGAGTCGGACTGCCAGTTCTCTACGTCTGTTGTGAATCCGTCCGAGCTGCAAATTCGCGACGTTTGCACACGCGATGACCAGGACGATTGCGACCGCACCAAACAACAGCAGCAATGCTGCGCTTGAGTTACCAAACAGGTATTCATGCAACGACTGAATTTGAACTTGCCAACCCCGATTTGTATCGGGATAGAGTTCCGACTGTCGCTGCGTCAATGTATTCATTTCAGCTTGCGCTTGTTCGATACTGACGCCGGGTTTCAGTTTTCCAATCGTGCGCCAGTTGTGTGAGCCGCCCCGGTCGAAATCTTCTCGTTTGATCTCGGTGGGAGTGAAGACGTCAACACGCGCCGGAAAATTTGTTTCTGCGGGAAGAACACCGATTATGATTTCAGAATCATAAGTGGTTGACGGTCGCAAACCGAACGTGATCTTCTTTCCGATAACACCTGGGTCACCACCGAACTGCCGCAGCCATAGTCCGTGACTGATGATGACGCTGTTTTCCGGTTCATCGATCTCCGCGAAGTCTCTTCCGAGCTGCGGTCGCACTCCGAGTGTGCGAAAGAAATTGGGTGTGACGTAAATTCCTTCCACACGTTCGGGAGATTTGGCTCCGTAGAGATTGACGGGAAGCGTTCCCCACGCGCCGATGTTTTCAAAGCTCTGACTCTGTTCGCGAAAATCGAGAATGTCGTAAGGGTTAAGAAAAGCTCCGTTGACGCCAAGGCTCGCATTTCGATTCGACAACCAGACGATGCGCTCAGCATCAGCGTATGGCAACGGCCGAATCAGTACCGTAAGTACGACGCTGAAAATCGCAGTGTTGGCGCCGATACCGAGTGCAAGCATGAGTGTTGCCATGATAAGAAAACTGCGACTTCTCGAGAGTGTTCGACATGCGTAGCGCAGATCTTGCCAAACGTCGGAGAAGGGTCGGAAGGTCTCGATTGTATTGTGAGCGGCTCTCATGTCGACAACCAATATAAAACAGATCAAGGTCCAGCGGACGTGTTAAGTTGTAAGCGAGGGTAGTCATTCCAGTCATCTTTAAAAATCTCGTGCGGCCGCCAGCGCCGCCGGCAACGACGGAGAAGCCCTGGTGGAAAGTTTGGTGAGGCCAACTGCTGAACAAGTGAACGATGCGCGCGAGTTATTGCGCCGGTTTCTTCGGCCCACACGATTGGTGCAAGCCGAGCGATTAGGGGGCGGCACAGATACTCGCATTTATCTAAAACTCGAGACGGAGCTGCCGACTCGATCAT
>Ga0070681_10005753_pt1 | contig 11986 bp, 11 predicted proteins | sample KBSC83BmetaG_FD_65650 | JGI IMG/M metagenome (GOLD analysis project Ga0070681, IMG submission 65650) | Corn rhizosphere microbial communities from Kellogg Biological Station, Michigan, USA - KBS C8-3B metaG | ecosystem: Host-associated > Plants > Roots > Rhizosphere | place: USA: Michigan...
CGTGAAGCCGCCCTTGACCTGATTGAAGATGACGCCGGTGACCTTCTCGTTGTTCTTGAACGAGGTCTCGAGCTTGCCCCAGCTTTCCTCGCGCCTTGCCTTGTCGCGCGACAGCACCGCCTCGCCGAGCGCATTTTCGACGCGCTCCAGATAGACCTCGACGGTGTCGCCGACCTTGAGGTCGGACTGACGGCCCGGACCTGAGAACTCACGGAGCGCAACGCGCCCTTCGGTCTTCGCCCCGACATCGATGACGGCAAGATCCTTCTCGATCCCGACGATGATGCCTTTAACGACGGAGCCTTCTTGAGGCGCGCCCTGGGCGAACGATTCCTCAAGCATTGCGGCAAAGTCTTCGCGCGACGGCGCGGACGCGGTGGCAGTGGCCATAAAGTCTCCCAAGCGGCGCGCTGGCGGTTGATGTTAAGGGCGTTCCGAACGCGCGGGCCATGGGCCCCGCAAGACCCATAGCGACTGCCGAAATAAATTCGGCAGGCCGGCGCAAAACCGAGCGATCGGGACGATGATTCGGTCCGGTGCCGCGGCAAGGCTCGAACGGGGCTTGGTCCTCCAACCGCGAGGGGCGGTCAACCGCGCCCTCGGCCCGCTCAGGGACACCCCATCGCTGATGGTGGCAACCCGGACGAAGCCGATATAGCCGCAGACCACAATTTGGGCAAGAGCAACGCCCAGTGGGACCCGCCATACGGGCATGCCGACGGCGGCAGCGAGCCCGGAACCGACCGGCGGACTGGGCCCCCCGCCGTCAGCGGCGGGCGCGCTCCACCAGGGCCAGCGCCGCCTGGAAGGCCGCCTCGACGTCGAGCGCGCTGGTGTCGAGCCCATGCGCGTCCGCAGCCTGGATCAACGGCGCGGCGGCGCGGGAGCGGTCGCGCTCGTCGCGCTTGAGGATGTCGGCCAGGATTTCGGCCTCGCTGACGCGCTCGCCCCGTCCGCGCAGTTCGAGCACGCGACGGTGGGCACGGACTTCGGGGGCGGCCGTGACAAAAATTTTTACGTCGGCGTTCGGGCAGATCACGGTGCCGATGTCGCGGCCGTCAAGCACAGCGCCCGGCGGCATCGCGGCGAATTCCTGCTGGAAGTTGAACAGCGCGGCGCGCACCTCCGGAATCGCGGAAACGACCGAGGCCGCCTCGCCGATCTCGTGGCTCTTGAGGGCCGTTTCATCGAAGCTCGCCGGATCGATCGTCGTCGCCGCAAGTGTGGCGCGCGCGCGATCGTCGGGTTTGCCCCCTGCGTCGAGCACGGCCTTGGCCACCGCGCGATAGAGCAAGCCGGTGTCGAGATGACGCAGGCCGTAATGCGTCGCCAGCCTCTTGGCGAGCGTCCCCTTGCCGGACGCCGCCGGCCCGTCGATGGCGATGATCATGACAAGTCCGCGCCGAGTCCGCGCATCAGATCGACAAAGCCGGTGAAGCTTGTGGCGATGAACGCGGCATCGTCGACGGCAACGGGCTGCTCACTGGCGAGCCCCATCATCAGCGCCGACATCGCAAGGCGATGATCCATATGAGTCGTCACCACGCCGCCGCCGGTGACGCGGCCCTTGCCATGCACGACCAAATCGTCGCCGTCGATTTCAACCGCGACACCGTTGACGCGCAACATCGCCGCGGTGGCTTCGAGCCTGTCGGATTCCTTCACGCGCAATTCCTTGAGACCGCGCATTCGCGTCGTGCCTTCGGCAAACGCCGCCGCCACCGCAAGGATCGGATATTCGTCGATCATCGACGGCGCGCGTTCGGGCGGCACCTCAACACCCTTCATCGGTCCGGCCTTGATGCGCAGATCGGCAACATCCTCGCCACCCTCGTTGCGCGCAGCCACGGATTCGATCACGGCTCCCATTTCCTTCAGCGTCGTGAACAGGCCGGTGCGAAGCGGATTCATCATCACGCATTCAAGGACGATGTCCGAACCCGGCACGATCAACGCGGCCACCAGCGGAAATGCGGCGGACGACGGATCGGCCGGCACCGACACGTCAGCCGCCACCAGTTCGGGCTGGCCCTCGAGCGTAATGCGGCGGCCATGCGGACCGAACGCCACCACGCGCACGTTGGCGCCGAAGTGCTTAAGCAGTTTCTCGGTGTGGTCGCGGGTCGCTTCGTTCTCGATCACCGTCGTCACACCAGGCGCGTTGAGGCCCGCGAGCAGCACCGCCGACTTGAGCTGCGCCGACGGCACCGGCGCCTCATATTCAATCGGGACCGGATGGCGCGCGCCCTGAAGCGTCAGCGGCAACCGTCCGCCCTCGGCCTGGTCGATGGTGCGCGCGCCCATCAACTCCAGCGGGTCGAGGATGCGGCGCATCGGTCGCGTGCGCAGGCTGGCGTCGCCGTCGAACACCGCCGTGATCGGGGAGCCCGCGACTGCCCCCATCATCAGCCGGGAGCCGGTGCCGGAATTGCCGAAATCGAGCGCGGCTTCGGGCTGCGCAAAACCGCCGACGCCAACTCCGCACACCCGCCACGCCCCAGGCCCGGTCCGCTCCACGGTCGCGCCCAGCGCGCGCATGACCTTGCCGGTGTTGACGACGTCTTCACCCTCCAGGAGCCCCGTGATCTGGGTTTCGCCCACGGCCAGCGCACCCAGGATCAGGGCCCGGTGTGAAATCGACTTGTCGCCCGGCACGCGCGCGCGTCCGTTCAACGCCGTCGAACGGCGGGCTGTCAGCGGAGAGACTTGAGCGGCGTGATTCAAAATGTTTGATCCATTGCGAGGTTCGCCGTCCTAGCATGAGGCCCCGGCCGCCGCGAGGCGCTATTGACAGCGGCCTTGCCAGCGGTCAAGGGAAGCACCACCTTTCCTCGTCATCCGGACCGTTTCTAAGGAATTCCGAACCGTGGCCAAACCCGAGCTCGGCACAAAGCGCCTCTGCGGCAATTGTGGCGCCAAGTTTTACGATTTGAGTAAGGATCCGATCGTCTGCCCAAAGTGCAGCACGGTCTTTGAAATCGTGGTGCCGACCGCCCGCGGCCGTAGCGACGCTGCGGCTGCCGGTGTTGCGGCGGCAGCGGCTGCGGCGGCAGCGGCCGCCCGCGCGCCGGCCAAGGAGGCCGACGTCGAGCCGGAGAGCGCCGACGTCGAGATGGTTTCGCTCGAGGACGCCGACGCCGAGTCGCAGGGCAAAAAGGGCGTGGGCGGCGCCGACGCGGTGGAAGACGACGATATCGAGGTCGAAGAGACCGAAGAGGCCCCCTTCATCGAGGAAGAAGAAGAGGGCGACGACGATGTCACCGACATCATCGGCGACGGCCACGAGGACGAGGAAGAGAGTTAAGCTTAGGAATCGAGATTTCGGGGCCGGAAATCGACAACCGGCTTTCCGTGGCCGGGCGTTTGTTGTAACGACACCGGCGATAAGAAGACGCGGCTTTCGGAAGACTGCACGGATCGCAATCGAACCCGAATTCCGTTCCCTACAAGGGGCCATAGCTCAGTTGGGAGAGCGCTTGAATGGCATTCAAGAGGTCGGCGGTTCGACTCCGCCTGGCTCCACCAACCTTCGCCGGATAACAGCGAGGGTCACCCCCACCACCCGTCGGGCCTTTCCGGGCCGATCCTAAAAAGCCGCCTCGGGCGGCTTTCGCGCGTTGGCACGATCCGCATAGGATTGCCCTCCAGACGGAGAGAACCCCATGCACGGCAAGATCGGCCTCGAAGAACACTTCGCCATCGACGACACGCTGATGGATTCCAAGGGATTTTTTCCCGAGGAGACCTGGATCGAGGTTCGCGACCGCATCATGGATTTGCACGGCCGCAGGCTGCGGCTGATGGACGAGTTCGGCATGGAGATGATGGTCCTCTCCCTGAACGCACCCGCGATCCAAGCCATTCACGATCCGAAAAAGGCCAACGAGGTCGCGCGCAAGGCCAACGATTATCTCGCCGAACAGGTGCGCAAGCGTCCCGACCGCTTCCAGGCGCTGGCGGCGTTGCCGCTGCAGGATCCCGATCTCGCCGCCAAGGAGCTGCAACGCTGCGTGAAAGACCTGGGCATGGTCGGCGCGCTCGCCAACGGTTTCTCCCAGATCGGCGATCCGAACACGACTGCGTATCTCGATGAAAAGCCGTACTGGCCGTTCTGGGGCGTGGTCGCCGAACTCGACGTGCCGTTCTACCTGCATCCGCGCAATCCGCTGCCGCAGGACGCGCGCATCTACAAGGATCACGGCTGGTTGATGGGGCCGACCTGGGCGTTCGGCCACGAAACCGCAGTGCACGCGCTGCGGCTGATGGGCTCCGGCCTGTTCGACCGCTATCCGAGCCTGCAGATCGTCATCGGCCACATGGGCGAGGGCCTGCCGTTCAGCATGTGGCGCGTCGACAATTGCAACGCCTGGATTCCGAACCGTCACGCCTATCCGGCGAAGAAAAAAATCTCCGAATATTTCCAGGCGAACTTCCACATCACCACCTCCGGCAACTTCCACACGCCGGCGCTGCTCAACACCATGCTGGTGGTTGGAGCGGACCGCATCCTGTTCTCGACCGATTGGCCGTTCGAGAACATCGACCACGCCGCGCTTTGGTTCGACGCCGCGACCATCAGCGAAGAGGATCGGCTCAAGATCGGCCGGACCAACGCTTTGAAATTGTTCAAGCTCAAAGGAGCCTGATCACGGCAGCCTTGCGCCGCAGGGCTGCCCTATTGCCCGCTATCCAGTCAGCCGATAAATCGTGCGGGGTGCAGGACTGACCGAGGTGGATCATGGATCGGCGTCAAGCGGTGGCGAAGCTGACAGAGTTCCTGGTCAACTCCGTTGAACAGGCGCGGGTGGTCGAGAAACCGTTTTACCATCTCGAGTTCGACCGCGTGTTCCCCGACGACATCTACGCCGCGATGCTGCGCGAGATGCCGGTTGCCGGCGAATATCGCGCGCTGCCGGGCCGCAACAACGTCAACATCCTGGAAGACGGCTCGGCGACCCGCGTCAAGATCGATCTGTTCCCCGAATACATCCGCAACATGCCGGCGCAGAAGCGCGAACTCTGGGACGTGGTCGGCCGCGCACTGTGCTCCGACGCGGTGCGCGATGCCTTCATGCGGCAGCTCGCGCCGGCGCTGGAGCGGCGGTTCGGGCCGGGCTACCGCGACGTCGGCATGTTCCCGATCCCGATCCTGACACGCGATGTGCCGAAGTACCGGATCACGCCGCACACCGACACGCAGTGGAAGGGCATCACCGTTCAGTTCTACCTGCCGCCTGACGACACCACGAACGACATCGGCACCATCTTCCATGAGAAGCTGCCGGACGGCAGCCTGCCGAAGACCATGAAGATGCCGTTCCTGCCGAACAGCGGCTACGCGTTCGCCGTCGGCAGCGATACCTGGCATTCGACCGATCCGGTCGGGCCCCACGTCAAAACCCGCGACAGCATCCTGCACACTTATTTCGTCGACTCCGGATTGCTGCGCATCTTCCGCAACCGCAGCCGCCGCGTCGGCAATTTCATCGCCAACGAAGTGCGCAGCCGGGTGCGCTGATTCTGTTCTCGCGCGTCAACGCCGCGCGGCGCACTACACGCGATATCGTTCGACCGCCTTCGCATCCCACACGATGCCGCTGCCCGGTCGATCCGGAATGATCGCATCGCCGTCGACGATCTGCAGCGGCTCCTGCACGACCTTGTCGAGCCAATCGACGTATTCGAGGTAATGCGCGGTCGGCGTCACCGCGAGCAGATGCGCGCTGGTCTCCGGATAAAGATGAGACGACATCTTGATTCCACGCGCCGCTGCCAGCGTCGCAGCGCTGCGCCAGCCGGTGACGCCACCGATCCGTTCGAGGTCCGGCATCACCAGATCGCAGGCCTGCGCGTCAAGCGCCGCCTGCATGCCGGCCACCAGCGAAAAATTCTCGCCGATCTGCACCGGCACAGCGAGTTCGTGCACCAAGCGCGCGGCCCCGGCGTAGTCATCGTGCCGGATCGGCTCTTCCAGCCAGGCAATGCCCTCGCCGTCGAGCGCGCGACCCCGGGTCAGCGCCTCGTCGGCGCCGAGCGCCTGATTATAATCGACCATTAGCGCGGCGCCCTCCGGAAGGCGCGTCTTCACGGCACGCACGGCAGCGATGTCATCCGCGAGCGTCGGGTAACCGAGCCGCAACTTGAGCGCACGGAAACCGCGCTCGAGCAGCTTCGACGCCTCGTCGGCCAGCGCATCCGGCGGCATCAGCCCCAGCCCGCAGGAATTGTAGGCGCGGATCCGCCGGCCCTTGCCGTCACCCGGGGCCTCGCCACCCAAGAAACGCACCAGCGGCACATCCGCCGCCACCGCAAGCGCATCCCAGCACGCGATGTCGAAGCCCGCCATCGCCATCCGCACGATGCCCTGCACACCGATCAGGGCGAAGCGCTCGGACAGTTTTTTCCAGAGTTCGGCCGGTTCGACCCGCGCACCCCGCGTCTGCTCCTCGATCTCATTGAGGATGTTCGAAATCGCTGTCATCGCCCGCGGAAAATAGGACCACAGATAGGCGCGGCCGGTCACACCCTCGGCCGTCTCGACATCGATCAGCAGCAGCGGGGCCTTGGTGATCCGGCCCCGGCTGGTCCCCAGCGCGAAGGTCATGGGCACCGCGACGCCCGTGGCGGAAATGGCCCGGACGGTCAGGGCTGGCGAAGCGATGGGTTGCGGCATGGTGGATCCCCGGCAAACTTAACAAATCGGCGCCATCTGCAGCCGCAGATCGCGCCTCTGAATTTGGCATGGCTCCTGGCGTCGCTTGGGTTCGGAAACGGCCTCGACCGGCGACGGATGCAAGAACGAAGGGCGTTTTCGAACCGCCACAACCGCAATCGCTATTCTTGAAAGCTTAACCCGTCAAACCCATATTGGGGTCAAGTGGATGGGCGGAATGTCGCCCACCCGTGAGGGGGTGCCTGAAGGGCCCCATCAAAGTCGCTTAAACGCGAGGGCTTTGAAGATGTCCCGAGTTCCGTCGCTGTCCAGCCCATTTCTGATCGGTTTCGATCAGATCGAGCGTGCGCTTGATCGTGTGGCCAAGGCTGCGGACGGTTACCCCCCTTACAATATCGAACGGCTCGCTGCCGACGACAGCAACCCCGAGCGCCTACGGATCACATTGGCCGTTGCGGGGTTTACCCTCGAACAACTCGAGGTGACCGTCGTGGAGAAAGAGCTCGTCATCAGGGGGCGTCAACAGGAGGACAAGAGTCGGCAGTTTTTGCATCGCGGTATTGCCGCCCGTCAATTCCAGCGCACATTCGTGCTGGCGGACGGCATGGAGGTGCAGAAGGCCGATTTGCGAAATGGTCTGCTGTCCATCGACTTGGCGCGGCCGGAACCGGCGCGCGTCGTAAAGACGATCCAGATCGCAGAGCATGAGTGAACTGAATTCGGACTCGACCGACAAACACAGGAAAGGAGTCGAGGGCCATGACTGAGAGAACCGGAAACAACGAAACGACCACGCTTCATCCGGAGATGTCGGAGCAGGCGTTGGCTATCCTCGGCGACGGTCAGATCGCTTATGTCAAACCGATCCGCTCGGAGGATGTGCACAAGCTTTATCCGCAAGCGCCGGAGATGGAGCCGGGCATGCATCTGTTCGCGCTCCACGCAGCAGACGGCACGCCGATCCTGGTAACCGACACCCGTGAGGCCGCCATCGCCAACGCGATGACGCACGAACTGGAAACCGTCAGCGTGCACTGAGGTTGGGTTTGAAGGTTGGGCCTGCGCCGCGTCGCGGCGTGTCAGCCCAACCCGATGATCAGGGCGATGTGCGGTCCAAGAGATCAAGCGATCCGCACATCGCAGCGGCACCGCAGCCGCCATTCAATATTTATTTTCCAAATGCTGGCGCGCACGGGTGCGCTTCTACGACTGCGGAGTCAGCCGCGGTCGTGAGCGCCTATGACGCGCAAGACGAAATCGGGTTGTTCTAAACGGCACTCACGGAGGGCACCGACAGCACGCTGTAGAGCGTCTCCACCTCGCGCGAGTTGCGAAGCTTCCGCGCCACCTCGGGATCGCGCAACAGCCGCGCCACGCGCGCCAGCGCCTTGAGATGATCGGCGCCGGCCCCTTCCGGCGCCAACAGCAAGAAAATCAAATCCACAGGCTGGCCGTCGAGCGCCTCGAAATCGATCGGCCGCTCCAGCCGCGCGAACAGCCCGAACACGCTTTCCAGCTTGGGCAGCTTGCCGTGCGGAATGGCGACGCCATTACCGACGCCGGTCGAGCCCAGCTTCTCGCGTTGCAACAAGATTTCCAGAATCGCGCGATCGTTTTGCCCGGTGAGTTCCGCCGCTTTGGCGGCGATTTCCTGCAACGCCTGCTTCTTCCCGTTGACCTTCAAGGCCGGGATGATCGCGTTCGGCGCGACGAGATCGGTGGGCGGCATGGAACCGGTCCGGAGTCCGATGGCAATCAATGCGATTGGTTGGGGGAAAGGCCGCGGTTTATAGGAACCGCGGCCGAAGTCGTCAATGGCCCTCCACGGCCGCGATGGTCGGATCGATCCAGCCGACGTTGCCATCGGCGCGACGATACACGAAATTGACACGGCCATGGCTGGCATGGAGAAACACCATCACCGGCACATCGGCTCCATCAAGTTCCGTTACCGCTTCGCTGACCGAAAGCCGTCGAAACACGTCGGGCGCTTCAGCAATCACCGCCGGATTGTCGGTGGCTCGAGCGGCAGGCTTGCCCTCGCGAATCGGTTCGGCAGCCCGGTCATCATCCGCCATTACGGACGCAATGCCATTGGCGGAAGTCCCTTCGGCGCGATAATCCTTCAGCCGCCGGTGATAACGACGCAGTCGTTTCTCCAGATGCTCCGCGGCCTGATCGGCGCTGAGATAAGCATCTGCCGCCATGGCATCGGCGCTTAAGGTGATTCCGGAATCCAGATGCAGGACACATTCGGTGTGAAACCCGAAAGCCTCCTTGCTCACCGTAGCATGGCCGGAAAATCCGCCATCGAAATATTTTTTTAGCGCGCCCGCCACGCGATCACCGATACGTTCGCGTAAAGCTTCACCGATTTCGATATTCTTGCCGGATACGCGAAAGGGCATGAAACGCCTCCGCCTGTAATCCCCGACTGACGACGCGCGGGATGCGCGATCGCCCCCCTATGGACCTAAGAACCGCGCAGCGATCTGTCAATGCGAACAAGGCCGTTGTTTATAACACCGCAGCAAGCTTCTCGCGCCGACGTTGTACCGAAGATGGAATACGCATCGATTCACGATACTTGGCAACGGTGCGCCGGGCGATCTCGATACCGTCGGCACGCAGCCGGTCGACGATGGTGTCGTCGGAAAGCACATCGTTTGCGTTTTCAGCTTCGATCAATTGCTTGATGCGATGGCGCACGGCCTCCGCCGAATGCGCTTCCCCGCCATCGGCCGCCGCAATCGCCGCAGTGAAGAAGTATTTCAATTCAAATATGCCGCGGCTGGTCGCGATGTATTTGTTGGCGGTGACGCGCGACACCGTCGATTCGTGCATGCTGATCGCGTCAGCGACGGTCTTCAGATTGAGTGGGCGCAGATGCTGCACGCCTCGCGCAAAGAAGGCGTCCTGTTGTTTGACGATCTCCATCGAAACCTTGAGAATGGTTTTGGCGCGCTGATCGAGCGCGCGCGTCAGCCATGTCGCCGATTGAAGGTTTTCCGCAAGATAGGTTTTCGCGCTGGCGTGTCCCGCCGACTTCACCAGCTCCGCATGGTAGCGCTGATTGACGAGAACCTTGGGCAAGGTGTCGGAGTTGAGTTCGACAAGGAAGCCGCCGTCAGGGCCCGGCCGCACATACACATCCGGCACGATCGGCTGCACCGGAGCGGAGCCGAAGGCGAGACCCGGCTTCGGATTGAGCCGTCTGATTTCCGCGATCATGTCGGTGAGATCGTCGTCGTCGACATGACAGATGCGACGCAGCGCCGCGAGATCCCGTTTGGCCAGCAGGTCGAGCCGGCCGACCAGCGCGCGCATGGCGGGATCGAAGCGATCGCGCTCCTTGAGCTGGATCGCAAGACATTCCATGAGATTGCGCGCGCCGATCCCAGGCGGATCGAAGCTCTGCACGATGGCCAGCACCGCTTCGACTTCGGCCAACGGCGCGCCGAGCTTTTCCGCGACCGGGGCAAGCGCGCCGGCGAGATAACCGGCCTCGTCGATCATGTCGATCAGATAGCGTCCGATCATCCGCCGCACCGGATCGGCAATCGCCAGCACCAGTTGCTCGGCCAAGTGATCGGCGAGCGTCGGCATCGCCGAGACAAAGGATTCGAGATTGGTCTCGCCGCCGTCGCGCCCACCGGGGCCGACGCTCGACCATTCGGACGGCGGCGTCAGCGCATCCGCTCCGGAGCGCGGGATCGGTTCATCGGGAAATTCATTTTCGAGATCGGTGCCGAGCCGCTCTTCGATGGCGCTTCGGCTGGTTTCCAGATTGTCGTCGATCCGGCTTGAAGCAGCCTCGCGATCCGCCGGCGACTCATCGTCGCCACCGGCTTCGCCATCGAAGGAATCGGCGGGGTTGTCGCCGGGCGCATCGCCATCGCTCGCGCGTTCGAGCAGGGGATTCTTCTCGATCTCCCCTTCGACGTAAGCGGCCAGATCCAGGTTCGAGAGTTGCAGCAGCTTGATGGCTTGCATCAGCTGCGGCGTCATCACGAGCGCCTGGCTCTGCCGCATTTGCAGACGTTGCGTCAGCGCCATATTGCGACGGCCGAAAAGTGGTCCGGTTCTTGCTTATCTTTTTCCAACGCGGTTGTATACCGCATCGCGGCATGAACCGCTAATCCGCTGCGATGGCTGGACTTTGTGAATTCTGGCGGGACTGTCGCGGACAGGCCGGAACGACCGAATCGCTCGGCCGCGGGCTCCGGCAACGGATCAGAGCTTGAATTCTTCGCCCAGATAGAGCCGGCGGACGTCCGGATTGTTCACGATGTCGTCGGTGCGGCCCTCCATCAGGACCTCGCCGGAATAGATGATGTAGGCGCGGTCCGTGAGGCCCAAGGTCTCGCGAACATTGTGGTCGGTGATCAGCACGCCGATGCCGCGATTGGTCAGGTGGCGCACCAGCGCCTGGATGTCGCCCACCGCGATGGGATCGATGCCCGCGAACGGCTCATCGAGCAGCATGTAGTTGGGCCGCGTCGCCAGCGCGCGCGCGATCTCGCAGCGCCGCCGCTCGCCGCCGGACAAGGCAATCGACGGTGTCTTGCGCAGCCGCTCGATATTGAACTCATCGAGCAGCGCATCGAGATCGTGTTCGCGGCGACGCTTGTCAGGTTCGACCACCTCGAGCACCGCACGGATGTTGTCCTCGACGGTGAGGCCGCGGAAGATCGAGGCCTCCTGTGGCAGATAGCCGATGCCGAGCCGGGCGCGCTGATACATCGGCAGCGCCGTGACGTCGTGGCCGTCGAGTTCGACGCGGCCGCTGTCGGCGGCGATCAGGCCGGTGATCATGTAGAAGATCGTGGTCTTGCCGGCGCCGTTCGGTCCGAGCAGGCCGACGGCCTCGCCACGGCGCACATAAAGGCTCGCGCCCTTCACCACCTTGCGCTTGGCAAAGCTTTTTTCCATCGCATGGGCGGCGAGATAGCCTTGTTGTGCCGCCGGTTGCCGGTCCGCCCGCGTGGTGGTGCGGTCGCCATAACGCGCCCGCGGCGCGGTTCGCGGCTCGGGGCGCGGTCCAGTGCGCATGGGCCGGGCCGGCGGAACGGGTTGGGGTTCGTAGTCCGGCGCAGGCTGCCAAGGCTCGTCGTACGCGGTCTCCCGGTCCGGGATCGACCGCGGCACGGCTGGCGGCTCGAAATCCGCGGCCGCCGCGGGCGGCGGTGCCGGATCGTCGTCGCCGTCGCGAAGGCCGCGGCGCGGCTGCATGATGGGTCCGGCGTTGGGGATCAAATCGCTCCGGCCTGCAACAATCGGCCCGCCCATCGTCTCAAGATCGATGGGCCGGCC
>Ga0070681_10005754_pt1 | contig 11985 bp, 12 predicted proteins | sample KBSC83BmetaG_FD_65650 | JGI IMG/M metagenome (GOLD analysis project Ga0070681, IMG submission 65650) | Corn rhizosphere microbial communities from Kellogg Biological Station, Michigan, USA - KBS C8-3B metaG | ecosystem: Host-associated > Plants > Roots > Rhizosphere | place: USA: Michigan...
TGGTCGAAGCGTTGGGCCGCCCCGGCGATGTCATCAGGCCACGGCCCGCCGCGCGCACTACAGACGCCGCCTCACCGCCGAATTCCAGACGTAGATCGCGAAGTGTCACTGCCGTACTAGGCGCCGAACCAGCGCGCCGGCTCTCGAGCTTTACCCGCCACGGCCGGTGCACTTTGGTGGCCGGCAATGGGAGGGGCCTTCGTTTCGCATCAAACGACCTGATGCGCGGCAAGGACCGTGAAAGTCGGTCTCGCCTTGGTCTTGCGCGATGTTGCGAGCCGAGGATTCGCCGGTGACTCGGCGCACGGCCCGTGCCGCGGGAGTTTCGAAACGTCCGGGTGGAACCGTGGTTAGGCCGCCAGAAAGGCGTCACGTCCGTTCCCGCCAGACGATATCGCGCGTGGCGGTGATGCTTCAGTCATGAACGAACTGAAGGACAAGGTCGCCCTCTCGCCCTCGTCACGGGGGGAAGCCGGGGTATCGGTGCCGCCATCGCTCGGCGGCTCGCCGAGCAGGGTGCCGACGTCGCCATCACATATGAGCGCAACGCGGACCGCGCATCGCGGGTCGCCTGCGACATCAAGGACATGGTTCGTCGTGCGTTGGCGATCGGCGCCGATAGCGGCGACGTGGACGCGGCTGCCTCTGCGGTCGACGAGGTTGCTGACGTGTTTGGTCGACTGGACGTTGTAGTCAACAACGCTGGCGTGTTCATGGTGGGGCCGATCGAGGATCTCGGCACGGCAGAGTTCGATCGCACGGTGGCCGTCAATGTGCGAGCGCCGTACGCGGTATCCCGGGCGGCGGCGCGGTACATGGGCGACGGCGGGCGGATCATCAGCATCGGCAGCAACATGGCCGAGCGCGCGGTGTTCCCAGGGTTCGCCCTTTACGCACTGAGCAAGACCGCGCTCGTGGGGATGACGAAGGGTTTGGCCCGCGAACTTGGGCCGCAGGGCATCACTGTTAGTCTCGTGCATCCCGGGCCGACCGACACCGAGGCGAATCCGGTCGACGGACCGAATGCACAGGCGATCAGCGCACTGACCGCTCTCGGCCGGTACGCGACCACCGATGAGATCGCGGCTGTGGTGTCCTTCCTGGCCGGCGAGGACGGTCGGTACGTCACCGGGGCCACGATCAACGCCGATGGAGGCTTCACGATCTGATCGGGAGCCAATTCGAGACCGCACTGTTCGCAATGCAGGTGAAGCCGCGACCCGTCCGTTATTCGATCCGGCGGGCTGCGCTCGTTGCGCGGAGCTAGTGCCGTAGCGTTCGGTCCACGTTCACACAGCGAGGCTATGGAGGTAACGGGGTGGACGTGCATGAACAACCCGGGGAAAGGGCGAAACGTGTGATGACGCACGGACGGCGTGACAATCGCGGCATGGCCGACGAGGACGTCCGCGACCTCACGATGCGACGGCCCGACGGGCGCACCGTGGCATGGACCGAGAGCGGTGCGGGCACGCCTGTGCTGCGTATACCAGGCACCCCCGGTTGCCGCTGGGCGATCCGCGGCGACCGCACGCCGTGGCACGAACGCGAGCTGCGCATGATCACCACCGAGCGCCCCGGCTTCGGAGCCTCCACGACGCTGCCCGGGCGAGGCTACGCCGAACACGCGCACGACCTCGCCGCGCTACTCGACCACCTCGGCCTCGACAGCGTGCCCGTCATCGGCACCAGTGGCGGGGCGCCACACCTACTGGCCTTCGCCGCCCTGCACCCAGACCGAGTCCTGGCCGCCACCGTCCTGGTCGGCGCGGCACCGGTCGACGAGGACGAGGTCGCGGCGATGATCGCCCTCAACGCCCAGGCACACCAGATGGTCCGGGTTGACGACCTGGAGGGGCTGCGCACACTGCTCGGGCCGGTACGACAGGCAATCCTCGCCGACCCGCTCGCCGGCATCCGCGACGTCATGGCTCACGCACCCGAAGAAGATCAACAGATCATGGACGATGCCGTTTGGCAGCGGGCGTTGGCACGCGGCCTGCGGGAAGCCCTCGAGTCGGGCCTGGATGGCTGGCTGGACGAGACCATCGCAGTCATCCGCCCGTGGGCCGACTTTGACGTTGCCGACGTGCTCACCAGCGTGACCTGGTGGCATGGGCAAGGGGACCGCAACGTCCCTCTTAGCGCCGCTCGCCGGCTGGTTGACAAGCTGCCCACCGCCACGCTTCACGTCTGGGCGGAAGCCGGTCACCTGACGCCGTACAAGCGCGAAGGCGAGATCCTTGACGAACTACTCGCCCGCGCCGCCGCAGGATAATTCGTCGCTTGCCAAACAGTTATCTTCCCCGATGTCGTAGCTCGGCGAGAGGTCACGGTCGCAGCGCAGGACTAGCCGGACGGATCTTTGACGGCATCGGCGACGCGACGGCCAGCCGGCAGTGAGCCCGCACCAGCAATCGGTCCCGATCGCCAGCGTGGCAAAGGTGATGACCGCGTGCCTCGTCCGGGCGAACGCCTGCGAGCTGGGCCGCCCGACCGGGATCACCGCGCGGGTTGTAGCCGACCGGTCCGGCGTGTCGGCCGCCATCGCCGCGAGTCGCCTGTCGGCCAGTCGTCATGGTCGGTCGCCGTCAGCCGTTCGTAGCGTTCAGGTGTCGGGCGTAGGCGTAGGCGATGGCGCCGGCCCGGTCGGTCACTCCGATCTTGGCGAAGATCCGGTTGATGTGGGTCTTGACCGTGGCGTTGCCGATGAACAGCCGATCGGCGATTTCGCGGTTGGTGAGTCCGGCGGCGATCAGGCCGAGGATCTCGCCCTCTCGGTCGGTGAGTCCGTCGGGCCACGGCCCGGACGGCCCGGTCGGAGCGCTATCAACCGGCTGGCCGCGGATGGCGGCGGCGAGCAGGGTGCGCTGCACCTGGGGATCTAGGGTGATCTGGTTGGCCACGGCGGTGTGCAGGGCCCGGGCCATGTCGGCGCGGGTTGCGTTCTTGGTCAGGTATCCGCGGGCACCGGCCTGCAGGGCGGCGATGATGGAGTCGTCGTCGGCGAATGTGGTAAGTACGACCACGGCGACGTCGGGATGCGATTCGCTCAGGCGCGCCGTGGCCTCGATGCCGTCCATGCCGGGCATGCGCAGATCCATGAGTACGGCGTCCGGGGACTCGCGCGCGACGAGTTCCAGGGCTGCCTCGCCGTCAGCGGCGGCGCCGACCACGTCGATGTCGGCCAACGTGGAAAGGAGCGCCACGAGTCCGTCGCGCACGCTGGTCTGGTCGTCGGCGATCACGACCCGGACGCGGGCGTCACTCATCCCGGTATCTCGGCGCGAACGACCCAGCCGCCGGGTACCGGTCCGGCGAGGAGCGACCCGCCGACGAGGCGGAGCCGTTCGTGCATCCCGGCGAGTCCGTATCCGCCGCCGATGCCGTCACCGCCCGGCGTAGGTGGTGAGGCATGGTGCGATGCGGGCGCCGAGCCCTCCCGATCCGTGACCGTGAGGCAGACCCGGTCGGTGTCGTACCGCAAGTGCACGAGTACCGCGTGCCCGGCGGCATGCTTGCGGACATTGACCAGCGCTTCTTGCGCGGTTCTGACCAGGGCAAGACCGGCCGCCGCATTAAGTGCCCGAAGTGGCCCGTCCATCTCGAAGCTTCCGTTCCCGTGCGTGCCCACCATGGCCGCGAGCGCCGCGGGCAGCGGCGGGGCATCACTGCGTAGCGCGTGGATGGCCCGGCGAGTCTCGTCCAAGCCCTCGCCGGCCAGGCGGTGGGCATGGCGCACGCGCTGCAGCGCGCCGGTGGTGTCGGCGTTGTCGGCGAGCAGGGCGTCGGCCACCTCGAGCTGGATCGACAGGTCGGCCAGCGAATGAGCCAGGATGTCATGAATCTCGCGGGCGATCCGGGTCCGCTCGGCCAGCGCGGCGACGTGCTGCTGCTCGGCGCGGGTGTGCTTCTCCTGAGCCAAGCGCTGGCGGGCCTGGCGCAGCTGCTCGCGGCGGAGACCGCGCGTAGCGCCGGCGAGCGCCGCGCCAGCCAGGACCGCGCCGTAGAACGCGACGTGCTCGCCGGCCAGCGAGCGATCGAAGACCACGCTGCCAGCTGCGACGCCTGCTACGCCGGTCAGTGGAACGGCGACGGCCCGCCCGGTCTGGAGGCTCGCGCCCGCATGGACGGCGACGATGACCGCGAGGAGCGCGGCGTTCCCGGCACCGGTGATCATGGCGGCCAGCCCGCTCGTGACCGCGATCACGAGCATCAGCACCAGAGCGAGGGGACCGCCGGCCGGAGCGTCGGAGCGCCACGAACGGACCCAGAGCCACACGGCCCACGCCGCGCTGGCCACAGCCAGCAAGCCAACGAGGGCGTCGAGATGCGAACGAGGGTGGCCTAACACCACGAGGATGAGCGTTGCGGGCAGTTCTGCGAGCCGGAGTAGCCAGTTGAGCTGGCACCAGGTCAGCCGGAACCAGTCGATGGGACGGTCCGAGCCCAGGCTGATGTCCGGCGCGGTCACGCGCCGAGTGTACGTCCGGGGTATAGGACCCGCCGTCGTCGCGACGGGTGGAGACCCGGGTTGACGTGGTCCGACCACGATCAACCCGCGACCCATCCGGTGGGCTGACGCTTCGGAGCTCGGCGGACGCGATCCTTCATCGAGAACCTGACTCGAAGGAGACCAGAGAGATGTCCGTCCAGCTTCGCCCGATCGCCAAGCGTCGAGTGCGATCGGCTCCAAGCGATCGGCTCGGGCGGGCGTTGCGGTACCTGCGCTGGCCGATGTTGATCGCTTGGGTCCTCGCCATCGTCTTCCTGCATCCGTTGGCCGGCACCCTCTATAAGGTGACCAACGACACGCCAGCGGCCAACCTGTCGTCCTCGGCCCCATCGACACGGGTCGACGCCCTGCAGCAGGCGGCCCGACACGGTACGGCGGATCAGGCCCAGAGCGACGTCATCGCCGTCGTCTTCGCCCGGGACGGTGGCATCACGCCCGCAGACCTCGTGACGGTCGTCGACGCGCGGACCGCCGTCGGACGACTCGCCGGCAGCGTGGGCGGCCTCGGCACGCCTGGTGCGGTGCGGCGCTCTCCCGACGGGCAGGCCGTCGTCTTCACCGTGACGGTGACGGCGCCGGCGCTCAACGAGACCACCGTCGACACCACCGCGGTCCGGGCCGTACGGACTGCGGTCGGCTCATCGACGGTGGACACCGGTGATGGGCTGCGGGTGTCGGTGACCGGCTCGGCCGCCGTCACCGCCGATACCGGCAGTACGGGCCAGTCCACGCTGCTGCTCACCGCACTGGTGATCGTGGCGATCATCCTGCTGATCGTGTACCGCAGCGTCGTGCTCTGGGTCTTTCCGCTGCTCGGCGCTCTTGGAGGCATCGTCATCGCCCAAGCCGCGGCCCACGGCCTGGGCAGCGCCGGACTGACCGTCAGTTCGTTGTCGACCTCGATCCTCATCGTGCTGGCCTTTGGCGCCGCAAGCGACTACGCACTCCTGCTTATCCACCGGTACCGGGGCGAGCTTCGCCGCCACGCGACAGTGGAGGACGCGATGGCCGAGGCGCTGCGCCGCACGGTACCGACTCTCGTCGCCTCGGCCGCCACCGTCGTCGGAGCGATGTGCTGCCTGCTGGCGGCACGGTCCGCCTCGCTGCATGGCCTCGGCCCGGTCGGGGCGGTCTCCATCGTCGCCGCGCTGTTCGCCCAGACCACGTTCCTGCCGGCCATGCTGCTGATCGTCGGACGGGCCGCGTTCTGGCCGCGCCGGGCCCGCAACGGCGAGCCGGCCGGTGAGGAATCCCGTTTCTGGTCCGGCATCGGCGCCCGGGTCGCGCGTCGGCCCGGCGGGGTGGCGCTCGTGTCCGTCGTCCTGCTCGGCGCCGCATGTGTGGGCCTTGTCGCGCTGCGGGTCGACAACAATCCGCTGGCCAACCTCAAGGGTCAGCAGGAGAGCATCGCGGGCGCACACCTATTCGCCGACCACTTCGGATCCGGTGCCATCGCCCCGCTGATGGTGCTCGCCCCGCCGGCTGAGGCCACCGTGGCCGCCGCCGTGGCACGATCCACACCCGATGTCGCCACGGTCGCGGCGAGCGCACCGGTCGGCGGCTACGCCGGGTACACGGTGACGCTGTCCGTCGACCCGTACGGCCCCGACGGATCGTCCGCAGTCGCAGCACTTCGCCAGCGGCTCGACCAGGTCGCCCCGGGATCGCTGGTCGGTGGGGACGCCGCCATCCAGTACGACATCACCCGCGCCGCCCGCCGGGACTCGGTGGTGCTCGTACCGCTGGTCCTCGTGGTCATCTTCCTCGTCGTCGCTGTGCTGCTCCGGGCGCTCGTGGCGCCGCTCGTCCTGGTCGTCACCACGGCCCTCAGCTTCGGAGCGTCCTTCGGGCTGTCGAACCTGCTGTGGCACGACGTGCTCGGCTACGCCGGTATCAAGGCGGAGCTACCCCTGTACGTGTTCGTCTTCCTCGTGGCGCTTGGTGTCGACTACAACATCTTCCTCAGCGCGCGCGTCCGGGAAGAGGCACGCGATATCGGCACCCGCCGCGGCACGTTGCGCGGCCTCTCGGTGACCGGAGGCGTCATCACCGCCGCCGGTCTGGTCCTCGCCGGTACGTTCGCCGCCCTCGCGCAACGGCCCGTGGTTGATCTCACCGAGGTCGGGACGGCCATCGCCATCGGCGTCCTGCTCGACACGCTGCTCGTACGGACCGTCCTGGCGCCCGCCGCGTTCTTCACCATCGGCGACCGCGTCTGGTGGCCCGGCCGGGCCACCCGCAGACACAGGGATTGAATGGTCAGGGCGCGACGAACCCGCACGGGGACAGGCCGCCACCGTCCGGGCACCTCACTCCTCCGGCACACGCGGCCCAGCAGGACAGAGCGGGGCGCCGATCTCGCGACCTGCCGTAGATGAGTGCATTGGCGGCCTGCCAAGTTGCAAGGGCAACCAGCTGAACATACCGGAGAGCGGGAACGGCATTCCCGACCTCCTGGACGAGGCGAAGTGGGAGCTCGACTTCATCCTGAAGATGCAGGATCAGACAAGCGGCGGCTTCTACCACATGGTCCAGCCCTCCAGCTTGGCCGCGCCCGACAAGGACACCACGCAGCGACTGATCGAGGATGTCAACGGTTCGCAGACCAATGTGAGGCCGACCGATGACGCGGCCAGCGCCGCCGCGGCACTGGCAGAGGCGTCAATCTCCTTCAAGAAGTTTGATCCGGCCTACGCCGACACCCTGTTGACAGCGGCTAGTCGCGGCTGGGACTACCTGGTCGCCAACCCCGGCGGTGTCGGCGGGGTTCCCGGTCCGTATGGCATCGGCGACGACCACGCGGATCGCCTGTGGGCCGCCGCGGCGCTCTACCGGGCCACCGGCGACGCGCAGTTCAACCAGTACTTCCTGGACAACTACCAGAACTTCGCGAGCGCCTGGGACGGCTCCAGGGACGAATCCCGGTGGCGTTGGCAACATGGCGCAGACCGCCTTCCTGGACTACATGCGGGCGCCTCGTCGCGACGCCACCGCCAGAGCCTGGTTCGCGACCAGGTTCCAGGCGTGGCGCGAGCCCGTGCTGGCGCGCTCGGAGCAGGGCCCGTGGCACAACACGCTCCAGGACAACGACTACTACTGGGGAAGCAACGGTGTAGCGCTCAACACGACGCACGTGCTGGCGGTGGGCAGCATCGTCCTGGGCGACATCAACCTGAGCGGCGATGTGCGTGTCATCCGGGCCGTCGAGTCCGCCATGAACTACGTGCTGGGGATCAATCCGCTGCACCTCAGCTTTGTCACCGGGGAGGGCGCGGACAGCATCACGACGATCTACTCGACGGCGTGGAGCAATGAGGGCCACCCCGGCGTGCCGAAGGGCTACATGCCCGACGGGCCGAACAGCTACAACAACCCCTGCTGTCCTGCTCCACCCCGGCCAAGTGCTACCTGGACAACGATTCGAACTGGACCACGAACGAGAACGCCATCTACTGGAACGCGGATCTGGTCCTGAACGCCGCTGTTCTGGCCCAGATTCCGTAACGCACGCCCGCTCGCTGATGGGGACGAGGATCGGGTTCCTTCCCGATCCTCGTTTTCACCTCATGCTCCGGCGCATGCCTGATGCCCGGGGTGGATGTGGGCAAATGGTGCTGATCGCCTCAGCCGCCGCAGCGAGACCGTCCACTTCGGACACCCGGGGCGCGGGGTTCAGGCGATGAGCAAGGCGGAGGCCGAGCTCCGCCGCGTCGAGATCGACCAGGTCGCGGTTGCGCCGTGCCCACCGGCCCGAGGCGAGGTCCTCACGGAGGCTATGCAACGCCCGTTGCTCGGCTTCCGGCCCGACCCTGGTGGGCTTCGCCGGTTCTGGCTCACTCGCGACTACCTTCCCGAAGTCGCGGACCTCATTGCCGGCCGGCCTTCGGTGACCGAACTGGCCGGTGCGATCGGAGCCCGCTTGGAGCCGGTGCCCATCCCGTGGGACTGCGTCGGCGGCTTCTTCGAGGCCTACTGGCGCCGGCCGCAGGCATACCTGGACGAGAACGTCCGCCGCTGGATATCGGTCTGGCACCCGCCGTCACTGGTGTCGTGCGTGAACACCACCACCCGGCCGGCGACGCGCCGCATTTCGCGCAGGCCCGCGACCGGGTCCCGCCAGTGATGGATGGTGGCAAAGGCCATCGCCGCGTCGAAGGAGCGGTCCCTGAACGGAAGGCTCTCCGCGGCGGCGGCCACGCACGGCGCCGCGCCCGCGGGGCGCTGGGCACGCATGAGCGCCGACGGTTCGACCGCGATGACGTCGCGGTCGGCGGGCTCGTAGGAGCCGGTGCCGGCCCTGACATTCAGCACCGTCCGCGCATCGCCGAGCGCCGCCCAGACCCTCGCCGCGATCCGCGCCTCGGTGCGCCGCGTCACGGTGTAGGTGGCTCCGATGGTGTCGTACATCTGCGCGTTCGACATGTCGCCACCCTAGCCCTACCCGCGGCGCGTTGCCGATCGCCAGAGGTAGGGCCGGGGCGGTGTCCGTCCAATGTAGACAGATAGCACGTGGAACGCCGGCGCGTCGACCAGGCCGGGCGGGCGGCGGGCGACATGGTTGTCGGCCTGATGGCGCGACCGTCATGCAGCAGGCGCTACCGCTCGGCCTGGTCGATGAGATCCGCGTGGTGCGTAAAGCCTCAGGCGGTGAAGCCGCCGTCGACGTTGACCGTCGCCCCGGTGATGTAGCGCCCGTCCGGGCTGGCGAGGAACGCCACCGCGGCGGCGACGTCGGCCGGCGCCGCGTAGTGGCCGAGGGCGGTGAAGCCGTTGACGGTGCCGGCGTTGGGGCCGTCGGCCGGGTTCAGTTCGGTGTCCGTGGGCCCCGGGTTGACCAGGTTCACGGTGATCGCCCTGCCGCCGAGTTCGCGTCCGAGCGCCTTGGTCAGGCCGATCAGCGCCGTCTTGCTCATCGCGTACAGGGAGAAGCCCGGGAAGACTGCCCGCTCGGCAACATTGCTGCCGATGTTGATGATCCGACCACCCGCCGACATGTGGCGCGCCGCCGCCTGTGCGGCGACGAACGGCGCCCGGACGTTGACCGCGACGGTCTGTTCGAAGTCTTCCAGGCTCAGTTGCTCCAGCGGTCCGAGGAGGAAGGCGGCCGCGTTGTTGACGAGGATGTCCAACCGGCCCAGCTCGCCCGCGGTCCGGTCGACGGCGGCGACCACCGCGGCCGGGTCGGCACCGTCGGCCGGCATGGCGACCGCCCGCCGTCCCACGGCTTTGATCCGGTCCACCACCTCGTCGGCGCGTTGACGGTTCCGCTGGTACGTCAGCGCCACGTCGGCGCCCTCCTCGGCCAGGCGCAGCGCCACAGCGGCGCCGATACCGCGACCGCCACCGGTAACCAGAGCAACCTTGCCATCAAGTGCGTTATCCATGCAGCAAATCCTGACGGGCAACCGCGCGTCGGTCTGGCGGTGATCGGACGTCGCGTTCGCCTACCGGCCGGTGGTCAGGCCGGTGACCAGTTGGCGAGTTCGTTGAGTACGGCCAGATGAGCGTTGAAGGCCGCGCGGCCGGCCGCGGTGGCCGACAGCCAGCTGCGCGGCCGCCGTCCGACCTGCCCCTTCGTGATCGTCACATACCCGGCCTGCTCCAGGGCGGTCACGTGCTGGGACAGCACCGAGTCGGTGATCTCGACGGCGTCCCGGACGAACCTGAACTCGGCCCTGTCCGCCGGCAGGAGCGCTGCCATGATCGAAAACCGGGTGGGGTTGTGGATGACCCCGTCGAGCCGGTGGCGCGGATGGGTCATGCGCGCCGCTACTCGCGACGAGCGGCACCCGGCGAGCGTATCGGTCGCATGACACCGTCCACTATGGACGGTGTCGCCCGGTGCGCATGTCGCTCCGTTGGCTTGTTCGGCGGGCGTGTGCTAACGATGACTTTGCCAGGTTTGGTCGTAGGTGTAGTCCTTGGCGGGGTGTGTGCCGTGGTAGAAGTCGCGATGCAGCGTTTCGCGCAAGGCATGGGGATGGCGTTCAGCCTGTGGACGGTGCTGATCGGCGTGTCGGTCGCCGCGGTGCTCGTCGCCATGGAGCGCGGCTGGCGGGAGGCGCCTAAGGGCGTGGGTCCGCACGGCCGCCACCACACTGCGCCGGGCCCGCGCGCGCAACCGGGCCGAACTGCTCGCTACGTACGCCGATCAGCTCGCCGAGGCCAAGCGGCTGGCCGCCCAGTCGGTACGCGAGCGCCGCGACGAGTGGGAGGGCCGCCGGGAACGCGCTGGACGCGGCGTGGCAGGGCCGCCGCGCGGTTGACGTCGCGGCGACCCGTCTGAGGTTCGCCAGCCTCCCGTCCGACCTGGAGCCGTCGCGGCCGGATGGCGGCCAGGGCCCCGACCCCGTCGAGCTCGCGGGGCGTGGACGGCTGCTGCGCCGGATGGCCACCGAGGCGTACCGGCGCGGTGACCTGTCCGGTACGCAGTTGATCGAGGTGCTGACCGGCCGGGGCGGGTGGAGCTCCCGGCACGACCTGGTCGAGCTGGAGACCCGGCTGTGCATGGCCGCGCGCGACCACCGGCGCAGCCAGTACCGGCTCGCCGTGAACACGGAGCGGAAGGCGTGGGATGCGCTGGAGGCCGCGCGGGGGCGCAGGACGCGCGGTTGGTGGCGCAGCCCGACCTCGCCGGCAACCCGGCGCGCTCCGCACCGCTGCCGGTGCCCGCTCACGCCTCCCGGTCGTGGTGGACCGTGCCCGCGCAAGGCTGGCGGCCGCGGCCGTCCGACGGGTAGCCGATCCCGGCATCCCCACCTCCGGATGCCGTATCCGGGTCGGCGCACCCGCGAGCGCCTTGACATTGTGCCGCGCCCACAGACGCCGGAACGGCTTGCTGGCCAGGGACAGCTCGCCGACGAGCAGGGCGGTGCGCGGATCGTCGACGTCGCTGCCGATCGAGGTGCGGAACGACGCGACCATGCCACCGATCGCCTGTTCCCGGTCCGGGTACAGGTCGCGCCTCGTCCTCGTCCAGGAACATCGATCGCAGGCGGTTCTCCCCGGGCGGATGCTCGGTGCCGGCCGGCACCTGCGCGAGACCGTCGCCGCCGCCGCGCTCGAGCTGCCCCCAGACGTGGCGACCGACCTCGACGCCCTCGACGGCGTCGGCTCCACCGATCGGCGGAGTCGCTCCACCGCCTGAGCGAGCCGCCGATTCCACCGCCCGCCCGGAAGATCGGGCGATCCGCACGGGGTGCCCGCGTTGCGACGCTGATTGCCGTCGGTGAAGGACGAAGACGGAGGCGGATCAGTGGTGGGCTCGGTGATCGAGGTGGAGAACCTCCACAAGAGCTATGGGAGCACGGTGGCCGTGGAGGACGTGTCGTTCACCGTGGCGCAGGGGGAGATTTTCGGCATCCTCGGGCGCAACGGCGCCGGGAAGACCACAACCGTGGAGTGTCTCGTGGGCCTGCGGACGCCGGACCGCGGCCGGATCCGCGTGCTGGGCCGCGACCCGCGACGCG
>Ga0070681_10005755_pt1 | contig 11984 bp, 8 predicted proteins | sample KBSC83BmetaG_FD_65650 | JGI IMG/M metagenome (GOLD analysis project Ga0070681, IMG submission 65650) | Corn rhizosphere microbial communities from Kellogg Biological Station, Michigan, USA - KBS C8-3B metaG | ecosystem: Host-associated > Plants > Roots > Rhizosphere | place: USA: Michigan...
GACCGCGGCCCGGGCTGCGCGGTCTCCGGGAGCACGCTCGACTGCAACCTCGACTACCTGGCAGGCAGTCCGGCGCAGGGCAATGTGCTCGTCATCCTCACCTTCCGGAGCGCCGGGACACAGACGCTGACGGCGAGTGCCACGGCCGACCAGACCGACTTCGTCCCGGCGAACAACAGCGCGTCGGCGACCGTCCAGGTCGGAAGCCCGCCGCCACCGCCTCCGCCGCCGGTCCTCCCGCCGCCGCTGAAGCCGCCCGTGTTGAAGCCGCTGAGCACGCGAACTCTCGCTGGCGTCGTGCGCGGGCCGACCGAGACCGTGACTGCGCGCTTCAATGCCAACGAGCCGCTGCGACTTCGCCTGACCGTGACCAAGTTGCACCAGACGCGGCGCGTCCTCCTGCGCAAGGGCAGCTTCCTCGCCGGCCTGACGAGCAAGGCGCCCGCCTACACGCTGACGCATGCGGTCGGCCGTGGAGGCGCGTATTCGATTCGCGCGCTCTTCACCCGCAGCGGGCTGACGAAGGGCGCGAAGTACGTCATCCACATGGTCGCGACGAACGCGAACGGCACCACGCGGACGCTGACGATGCTGTTCCGCGCCTGAGCGTCGGCCTCGGATCCCGCCCGCTCGTCCTCGTCACGCGCGCGGGCATCGTCGCGCTAGGGGCGGAACAGGAGCACGATCGCCAGGCTGAATCCGGCTGCGATCAGGGCGCCGGAGGCGATGAAGAGAGCTGAGAGCGGCACGGGGTCTCCGGCGTTCGAGGGTTGTCAGTCCGGAATTCCCCTCTGAGCCGACTCGTGAAACCCGGATCGGCGCACTCGTTCGCCCGCGACCAGCTCGTCGCAGACGCGCTTGGTCACGAACAGTGCGATGAGCGGCCCGACCCAGATCGTCACGCGGTACACCCAGATCTGCGTCGCGTAGTCGATCCCGAAGAGCACGTCGACCCGGTCCGCGGAGCCAGAGACGAAGATCAGGAACACCCAGGTGAGGAGCGCGACGCCGATCGCCGTTCGCCAGGGATTGTCGCGCGGGCGCTCGAGCAGGTTGTGGAACGCGTCGTCGCCCGTCACCCGGCGCTCGAGCCACGGCCAGAGGATGAGAATGCCGAACACGATCCCGGGGAAGAGGACACCGCCCCAGAAGGGATTCGGCACGAGCGTGTAGTGGCCGATCGTCAGGTCGAACCCGGGCACGAGCCGGAGCGCGCCGATCAGCCAGCCCAGATACCAGTCCGGCTGGGCGCCGTTCGTGCCGTCGCCGACGTGGTACGGCCCCCACAGCCACACGGGGTTGATCTGCACGAGCCCGCCGAGCAGGAACAACACTGCGAATACCCAGAGCATCAGCCCGATCGAGCGCGGCGCCTGACCGGGGAACGCCGGGATGCCGACCACGCGCCGCTCGCTCTCCCGCACGCTGCGCTTGAACTGCGTGTGGTGACGGCTGACGACGAGCGCGAGATGTGCTGCGAGCAACCCGCCGATCAGCACCGGGAGCACGAGGACGTGCGCAATGAACAGGCGCGGCCAGAACGACGACGAGCCCGGAAACGGACCGTCCCAGATCAGGTTCGCGAGGTTCGCGCCGACGAACGGGATGGACATCGCGACCGAGTAGCCGATCGCGAGCCCCATCCCCGAGAGCAGGTCGTCGGCGAGCGAGTAGCCGGCATAGCCCTCGAGCAGCGCCAGCATCAGCATGCCGAGACCGAGCAGGTATGTGAGATCACGTGGCTTGCGGAACGCGCCCGTGAAGAAGACGCGGAGCACGTGCAGCACGATCGCGGCGACGAACACGTTCGCCGCCCAGTGATGCGTCTGCCTGATCAGGAGCCCGGCCTTCACGTCGAACGAGATGTGCAGCACCGACGCGTATGCGTGGCTCATCGTCGCACCGTCGAGCGGCCTGTACGACCCGTGGTACGTCATCTGCGCGACGGAGTCGTCGAAGAAGAACGTCAGGTAGAGCCCGGTGAGGACGAGCAGGATGAAGCAGTAGAGCGCGACCTCGCCGAGCAGGAACGACCAGTGGTCGGGGAAGACGTAGCGAAGCGTCCTCTTCAGCAGCGGCGCCGTGCCGGTGCGCTGGTCGAGGAAGCGGACGATTCGGCGGATCACGAGTGCGCCTTCCCCATGCGCACCCCCCACCACGACGGGCCGACCGGCCCGGAGAACGTTCCCGCGGCGCGCAGGTGCCCCGCGCCGTCGATCTCGAGCGGGAGTTGCGGCAGCGGCCGTCCCGCCGGGCCGAACAGCACGGCGCCGCCCGCGGCAGGGTCGAACGTCGAGTAGTGACACGGACAGACGAGCGCCGGCCGCGGCTGGGTCGGCGCGAACGTCGGCTTGCGGTACAGCGCGATTGCGCAGCCCGCGTGGGTGCAGATCTTCGAGAAGGCGACGATTCCGCCGGGCGCCCAGTCCCTGCGGTCGCGGATCTCGGCAGGCGGCAGTCGCACGACGACGATGGGGGAGCCGACGAGCTCGCGGTCGGCTCCTTCGGGGTATGCCGTATAGAACGCGCCCTCCTCGATCGCGTCGGCTGCGAGAGGCCGGCCGCCGTCGTCGACGAGTCGGCGGCCGCGCCGCCACGCCGTGCGGTAGAGGTCGCCGGTGCGCAGCAGCGGCCCGAACGATGCCGCCGGCGCGAGGAGCGCGGCGCCGAGGGTGCCGAGCGCGCCGGCGCCCGCCACGGCGACGAGCCGCTTGCGCGTGAAGCGTGAGCCGCTCTCCTCGACGATCTGCTCGATCTCTCCCTGTGCGTCTGGTGACTCCGACGGGTACGGCTCGACGATCTCCTCGGTGACGACGAGCCGGTGTGCGATCACGGTGCTGGCGAGCGCGAGGAGCGCGAACGCCGATCCGATCGAGAGGCCGAGCCACTGCGTCTGGTTCGACAGGCGGTCGAGCGCGTAGACCACGATGAATGCGGCTCCCGCGACCGTTGCGAGCAGGAACAGGAGCAGCACGACGTTCTCGGCGCGGCGATCGGGCTCGCCCGCGGCGACGATCCGCGGCTTCGGATCGCGCGGCGTCGGACGCTTGCCGCGTCCTGCGACGAGGACGGTCGCCGTGATCAGCCAGTCCCTGATCCGGGTCATGCGCGCAGCCTCCGCCCGAGCAGGGTGCAGATGCCGACCAGCGCCGCGGCAGCGAGCAGCCACGTGACGGCGCCTTCGGGCCACGGGCCGAGGTGCCCGATCGCCCAGCCGCCGCGGTCGTCCGGATGCTTGGCGTAGTCGACGTACGCCACGATGTCGTTCAGCTGTGCCGGCGTGACCGCCTTCGTCGAGAAGCGCGGCATCAGGTAGGGGCCGATGCGCACCGCCTCCGCGATCTGACGGTCGGTTGCATCGGTCAGCGGCGGGACGCGCGCGCCCGTGACGTAGCCGCCTTGCGCGATTGCCTGATGGCAGCCCGCGCAATGGTCGGTGAACAGCCGCTGGCCCGCCGAGACGTTCCCCGGATGAGGAGTGGGGATCGCCGGCCCGTTCCCGAGCGAGGCGACGAAGCCGACGAGCGCACGGATCTCCGGTTCGGTGAACACAACGTGCTTGCGGCTCGGCTGGTCGTGCGCGTTCGCGAGCGGCATGTAGCCGGTGCGGAGGTAGAAGTCGGCGGCGCGCGCTCCCGATCCGCGCAGTGGTGGACCTTGGCCGTCGATGCCGTTCGCGCCGGGCGTCGGTGTGGGGACTCCCTGCCCGTTCAATCCGTGGCAGCTCGCGCAGTTGGCGGCGTAGAGGGCGGCACCCCGGCGGTCCTTCGCCGCGGCGGCGGCCGGCAGGAGCAGCACCACGACGAGCGCGGTGAGGAGCTTCACGACTGCACGCATGGGAGGTGGGTGAGGCTGCCGAGCCCGTCGAGGCCGACGAGCATGAGGAAGAGGACGTTCCCGACGAGCGCGGCGACGGCGAAGAAGCGGAGCCGCCCTTCCGGCCCGGGCGCGTCGTGGCCGACGCCGCTCGTCGCGCGGTAGACGACGATCGCGGCAGCCTGTGCCGCCACGACCGCGAGGACGCCGAAGCCGGTGAGCACGCCGCCCCACAACGCTGCGTGTGCGACGCGGCCGCTGCAGCCGCCGTCGCTCACGAAGAATCCGAGCACGTGCTCGGCGGTCCACGCAAGCGCGCCGCCGAGGAGCGCGTACCACTGCAGCACCTCGAGACGCGTGCGGCTCACAGGCGCGCCGACTCCTGCGTGAGCAGGACAGCGACGGAGATCGCGCTGACCGCCCACCAGTAGAGCGCCGCCGACTGCAGGCCGACGAGACGGTACGGCGTGAGCCGCCGTGCGAGCTGGACGAGCAGCCACGCGTCGATCAGCAGCCCGAGCAGCACGTGCGCGTGCCCGAACCCGAGCATCGTCGTCACGATCGACGAGTACGTGGAATGGGAGGGCGGCGTGTCGTGGATCGCGTCCACCCAGTCGTGCACCTGCCAGACGAAGTACCCGAGCTGGAGGGCAAACCCGGCGGCAAGGAATCGCCACGCGGCTTTCGTCCGACCCGACCGTCCCGCGCGCCACGCCAGCTGCACCGGGACGGCGGACCCGACGAGCGCCGCGGTCAGGAGAACGGGCACCAGCAGCGCCGGCTGTGCGATTCCCGCCGGCGGCCAGTGCACGTTGCGGAAGCGGAGGTAGACGTACGAGCCGATCAGCGTCCCGAAGAGCGTCGCCTCGGTTGCGACGAAGAGGGCCATCCCCCACCAGCCGTTCGGCCGGGCGAGCCATCCGGCCGAGAACGCCGTCTCCCGCTCGTCGCCGTGCCACGCGAGGAGTGCGAGCAGCGTGATCGCCGCGAACGCGGCGGCGACGAGCACGTGCGTGGTCAGCACCATGAAGAACGCGGCGGTGACCGCGACCGCGACGACGATCGGCCACGGCGACTCGGCGGGCATCTCGGCGATCGGGCCCGTCAGCGCGTCGTTCACCGTCGATGTCGGCGTCTGGTGGCCGTCTGCGAGAACGGACTCGCCGTGGTGGAGCTTTTCGACGTCGTGCGCGCGGTCGACCGCGTCCCAGTTCGGGTACGCGCTCGTCACAGTCGGGACGACGGCAAAGTTGTAGTGCGGAGGCGGTGACGGGATCGTCCACTCGAGCGTGCCGCCGTTGAACGGGTCGCGGCCGGCGGGAACGTTCCGTCGCCAGCTCACGACCAGGTTGGCGAGGATCAGCAGGATCCCGGCCGCGAGGATGAACCCGCCGATCGTCTCGAGCAGGTTGTAGACGTCCCAGCCGAGCCCGGCGTCGTACGTGTAGACGCGGCGCGTCATCCCGAGCAGCCCGACGATGTGCATCGGGAAGAACGTGAGCAGCGTGCCGGCGAAGACGACGGCGAAGCTCACCTTGCCGAGCTGTTCGTCGTAGAGACGGCCCGTGACCTTCGGGAACCAGTAGTAGATGCCGCCGAACAGCGGGAAGACGGCCGCGCCGAAGATGATGAAGTGGAAGTGCGCGACGACGAAGTACGTGTCGGTCGCAGCCTGGTCGAACGGGATCGCGGCGAACATGATTCCCGTCAAGCCGCCGAGCACGAAGAAGACGATGAAGCCGCCGATGAAGAGCAGCGGCGTTCGGAACAGTGGCGTCCCGAGGTTGACGGTGAAGAGCCACGCGAAGACCTGGATCGTCGACGGGACGACGACCGCCATCGACGCAGCCGCGAAGAACGCGAGCGTCGTTGTCGAGATACCGGTCGCGAACATGTGGTGCGCCCACACGCCGAAACCGATGAACGCGACGAGCAATTCGGCCATCGCGACGAGCGGGAACGCGAGCATGCGCCTGCGCGCGAACGTCGGGATGATCGACGTTGCGATGCCGAACGCCGGCAGGACGATGATGTAGACCTCGGGGTGGCCGAAGATCCAGAAGAGGTGCTGCCACAACAGCGGGTCTCCGCCCGGCGGGCTGAAGAAGTCGAAGCCGGCCTTCCGCTGCAGCTCGAGGAAGACACAGTCCATCGTCAGCGCCGGCAGCGCGAAGATCAGCGAGAGCGCTGCAGCCAGCATGGCGAAGCAGAACAGCGGCATCCGGTTCCACGACATGCCGGGCGCCCGCAGCTTGAAGATCGTCGTGACGATGTTGATCGCTCCCACCGTCGACGCAACGCCGTTGAGGATGAGCCCGAGCGCGTAGAAGTCGACGTTGAGGCCGCCGTCGTAGCGCCTCAACGCGAGCGGCACGTAGTCGAACCACCCGGCGTTCGGCGCCTGGTGCACGAGGACGCTCGAGTACATGAACACACCCGAGCCGAGGAACAGCCAGAAGCTCAGCGCGTTCAGCCGCGGGAACGCCATGTCCCGAGCGCCGATCATGAGCGGGATCAGGTAGTTCCCGAACGCTCCTGTCGTCATCGGGATGATGAAGAAGAAGATCATCGTCACCCCGTGCATGGTCAGGAGCTCGTTGAACCCGCCGGGGCTGATCACATGCTCGTCGGCGGTCGCGAGCTGTGTGCGCATGAGCAGCGCCTCGGTGCCGCCGAGCGCGAAGAAGACGAGCGTCGTCCAGAAGTAGAGAACCCCGATCCGCTTGTGGTCGACGGTCGTGAGCCAGCCGAGCACGCCGGGCCGCGCTTCCCACACGCGCTCGAGCGTGACGAGGCTGCGCTCCGCGGTCGTCGTCAATGCAGGCTCCGGAGGTAGGCGTCGATCGCAGCCCACCGGGCGTCACCGAGCCGGACGTCGGGCATCCTGCTGCCCGGCTTCGCCGCCTGCGGATGCCTGATCCAGCGGTCGAGGTTCGCCGGTGTGTTCGCGAGCGTGAGCGCGGCGAGCGTGCGGCGCAGCTGGAGATGCGTCAGGTCGGGGCCGACGTCGCCGCGGGCGGCGGTGCCGCGGATCTGATGGCAGTCGCCGCACCCCGCCGCGAGAAAGGCTGAGGCGTTGCCGGGCCGCGCCGGTGCGGCGTTCGCGGCGAGCCAGCGGCGGAACGCCGGCTTCGACTGGACGACGACCGCGACCGCCATGTGCGCGTGCTGCAGCCCGCAGAACTCCGAGCACTGCCCGCGGAACACGCCCACGCGGTCGGCGTCCAGCACGATGTGCCCCGTCTGTCCCGGGATCAGGTCGATCTTCCGGTTCAGCTCCGGGATCCAGAAGCTGTGGATCACGTCGGCGGTCGTCCCGGAGAGGTAGACACGCGTGCGCACCGGGATGTGGATCTCGTTCGCGGTCACGGCCGCCGTGCCGGGGTAGCGCACCTCCCACCACCAGTCGTGCCCGACCACGTTCACGGCGAGCGACGTCGACGACTTGTTCGGAGCTGCGGTCGACGTGATCACGAACACGTCCGACCAGATGAACAGCGCGACGAGCAACGCGACCGGAAGCGCGATTCCGAGGCCGACGACGAGGCGCGTCGCCCCGCGTTCGCCGACTTCACGCGGCAATCCCGGACGTGCGCGGCGCGCGTAGCCGAGCCAGAGCAGTGCGACGACGAGTGCGAAGCCGACCGTCGCGCCGCCGAGCATCACCCAGAACAGGGTCGTGATCGAGTGCTCCTGCGGCGACGCGGGCGCCACGGCGTTCTGGTTGCCGCCGCAGCCGGCGACGAGGAGCGCGAACGCGCCCGCCCCACAGAGAGCTAGTGCCCGGCGCCCCCGGTCGTTCGGCGTCTCCCTGTTCGTCACCGCTCGAACGCCATTACCCCGACTCGCGGGCGCGCAACCGCTCCTTCTGAGGAACGACCGTGTACCGCGGGTCGCGCGCCGACTGGAACCCCGCCCTGAAGACGGAGAAGCGAAGCGCCAGGCCGCCCGCGAGCATGAGCAGGCCGCCCGTCTGCGCCGCGACGGGCCGGCGTCCGGCGAGTGCGAGCAGCCCGGCCCCGAGTGTGGTGCACGCGCGAGCGATCCGGGCGTGACGGCCGGCGGCTCCTTGGTCGTACACCTCGCCGACGAAGCCGAGCCGACGTCGCATCTCGCGCATGATCACGCCCTCGGCCACGGCTCCGGCGACGGCGGCCCGACGTGCCGGGCCCGCGAACCGGGCGGGTGTGACGACAGCGGCGGCGGCGCCCGCGGTCGCGGTCGCACTCGCTCCGAAGAGCCACGGCAGCTGGTCTCGCGCCTCGCTCCACACGGGAATCGAGGTGTTCGCCACGAGCGCGCCGGTGTACGTTGCGAGCGGCGGGCCGGCCGCGAACGACGCGATCTCCGCCGCCCGTCGCACCGGCGCGAGGACGCCGAGCAGTTCGAGCGCTGCCGCCGTGCTCGAAGCCCCTCCCGAAACGAGGAGGATCCAGCTGCCGACGCTCATCGGCGACGTGACCTTGAACATCCTGAACATGTTCAGGAAGCGCTCGGGCCGGCCGAGGTCCTTGACGAGCAACAACGGTGATGCGACGTCGGCGACCGCGCCGATGTAGAGAGCGCGCTTCGCCAGCGCTTCGTTTCCGGTCAGCCTGGCGACGCCGTGCAGGACTGCGGATGCTCCCGCAATCCCTCCGGTCCAGAAGTACAGCGGGATCTCGGACTTCCAGACCGGCTCCTTCACGATGCTCCGCCCGTAGTACGACTCCGTGGTCACTCTGCTCCTCCGGCGAACGCCAGCGCCACACCGGCCAGCAGCCCGGCCGCGGCCAGGGCGGTCGTGCGCCAGAGCCCTGCGAGATGGCGGGTCGGCACGACCGGGTCGGGCGGCAGCCCGTACACCTCGGGCTCGTCGAGCAGGAGGAAGAATGCGCCGAATCCTCCGACGCCGTCGTCCGGGTCTTCGCCGTACAGTCGCGCTCCGTTCCAGCCTTCGCCCTCCAGCTTCTCGAGGCGCTGCTGCGCGCGCTCGCGCAACTCGTCCAGTTCGCCGAACTGGATCGAGTCGGTCGGGCACGCTTTCGCGCATGCCGGCTCATGCCCGTCCTTCAGGCGGTCGTAGCAGAGCGTGCACTTCCAGACGCGGCCGTCTTCCTTCGTGCCGAGCAGCGGCAGGGCGAGCGGGGCGTCCTGCGGCGACGGCGGCAGGTGCCGCTTGTCGATCACGCCGAACGGGCATGCCGGCACGCAGTACCCACACCCGTTGCATACGTCCTCCTGCACGACGACGGTCCCGAACTCGGTGCGGAAGAGCGCGCCGGTCGGGCATGCGTCGAGGCAGCCTGCATGCGTGCAGTGCTTGCAGACGTCGGATTCCATGAGCCATCGCAGAGGCTCAGGCTGACCATCTGTGTCGGTCCCGTCGGCGTCGACACGCAGAGGCTTGCGCTGCTCGATGAACGCGACGTGGCGCCAGGTATTCGCATCGAGTTGCGACGTGTTGTCGTAGCTCTCTCCCGTCCAGTCGAGGCCGTCCGCCGGGATCACGTTCCACTCCTTGCACGCCACCTCGCAGGCCTTGCAGCCGATGCAGACGGTCGTGTCCGTGAAGAAGCCGACGCGCGGCTTGGCTTCCCTGCCGTACGAGGCGGTACTCACTGCGCCCCCGCCCGCTGCCGCAGGTCACGCACGAACTTGGGCAGTGCGGCGCCGCGCGGCCGCCGACCCGGTCGGATGTCGCAGGTCAGCGCCTTGACCTCCTGGATGTGGACGTTCGGGTCGAGCGCCATGTGTGCGAGGTCGTTGGCGGCGTCGCCGGTCGTCAGGCCGCGGGCGCCCCAGTGGTACGGAAGCCCGACCTGGTGCACCGTCCGGCCGTCGATGCGCAGCGGGCGCATGCGTTCGGTGACGAGCACGCGCGCCTCGATGGCCGCGCGCGGACTGACGATCGTCGCCCAACCGCCGTGCTCGAGCCCTCGTTCGCGGGCGAGCCCGGGGTGGACCTCGACGAACATCGCCGGCTGGAGCTCGGCGAGGTAGTCGAGGAAGCGTGTCATTCCGCCTGCTGTGTGGTGCTCGGTCAGGCGGTACGTCGTCACGACGTACGGGTAGACGAGCGACTCGGCAGGGCTGTACGGATCCTCGGCCAGGTCGTTTGTCTGCCGCGCCGGGTTCGACTGCTGCTCGTAGAGCCTGTTCCGGAACGGCGACTCCTGCGGCTCGTAGTGCGTGGGGAGCGGGCCGTCCTCCAAGCCCTGCGGGACGTAGATCCAGCCGAGGCCGTCGGCTTGCATGATGAACGGGTGGCTGCCGGCGATCGCGTCGGGGCCTGTGGCGTCGTCGGCCGGCGTGTAGTCCGGCGGCTTCTGCTCGTCGAAGTCCGGCACGTCGTCGCCGGTCCACTTCTTCTTCCGCGCGTCCCACCAGACGTAGCGCTTCCGTTCGGACCACGGCTCGCCGTTCGGGTCGGCCGACGCGCGGTTGTAGATCAGCCGCCGGTTGGCCGGCCACGCCCAGCCCCACTCGGGAGCGACGGGGGCTTGCTCCCAGTGGGGCTTCCGCCGCGCCGCCTGGTTCACGCCGTCGGCGTAGGCGCCGCAGTAGATCCAGCACCCGCATGACGTCGAGCCGTCCGGCTTCAGCTCCTTGTACGAGCCGAGCGGCTTTCCGTCCGAATCGCTGCCGTTGATCTCGGCGAGAACCGCTTCCGCGCTCGGTTCCTGCAGCACGCCGCTCGTGGGGTAGTCCCACGTCAGGTCGAGGATGGGGCGGTCCTTGGCATCGGTCGACCCGGCAAGCCGCTCGCGGATCCTTCGGCCGAGGTGGTAGTAGAACCAGAGCTCGGAGCGGCAGTCCTGCTTCGGCTCGACCGCCTTGAAGTGCCACTGCAGCAACCGCTGCGTGTTCGTGAACGAGCCCTCCTTCTCGACGTGGCTCGCCGCCGGCAGGAAGAAGATCTCGGTTGCGATCTCCTCCGTGCGAAGCTCGCCAGACTCGATCTCGGGGCCGTCGGACCAGAACGAGGCGCTCTCGATCTCGACGAGGTCGCGAACGACGAGCCAGTCGAGCTTCGCGAGCGCCAATCGTTGCGCCTTGCCGTTGGCGGAGCCGACCGCAGGGTTCTCGCCGGCGATGATGTACCCCTTGACGGTTCCCGCGAGCATCTGCTCGACCGTCCAGTAGACCGAGTGGTCGTCGTCGATCCGCGGCAGGTAGCCGAAGGCGAAGTCGTTGTCGGGTGTCGCAGCGGAGCCCCACCACGCCTTCAGGAGCGAGACCATGTACGAGCCGGCGTTGCCCCACCAGCCTCGTTCTGCCGACGAGCGGTCGATGTAGTCGTCGAGGCCTTCGTACTTCTCCGTGTGCGGCATCTCGAGGTAGCCCGGGAGGATGTCGTAGAGCGTCGGGATGTCGGTCGAGCCCTGGATCGACGCATGCCCGCGCAGGGCCATGATCCCGCCCCCCGGCCGACCGATGTTTCCGAGCAGGAGCTGGACGATCGATGCGGTGCGTATGTACTGAACGCCGACGGTGTGTTGCGTCCAGCCCACCGCATAGGCGAAGGCCGATGTGCGGTCACGACCCGAGTTGCGGCAGAGCGCCTCGGCGACCGCTTCGAACTCTGCGACGGAACACCCACAGGTCTCCGCGACGACCTCCGGTGTGTAACGCGCGTAATGGCGCTTGAGGATCTGGAAGATGCAGCGCGGGTGCTGCATCGTCTCGTCGCGTTCGGGAGGGTTGCCGCTGCTCATTCCACCCCCGTGCGCGCCGTGTGCTGCGTGGCCTTTGACATGTGATCCCGTGAATCCCTGCTCGCGTTGGCCCGCCGCGCCGTGCACCGGAACACCCGCGTACTGCCACGTCGTCACGTCGTACCTCGCCTGTTCGGGATCCCAGCCGGAGAAGAGACCGCCGTTGTCCTCCGCGTCGACGAAGTCCTCGTGGACGATCACCGGTGCGTTCGTGTAACGGCGTACGTACTCGTCGAACCACTTCTCGTGGGTGAGGATGTAGTTGACGATCCCGCCGAGGAAGACGATGTCCGAGCCTGCGCGGATGCCGACGTGCCGCGTCGCGACGGCACTCGTTCGCGTGAACCTCGGGTCGACGTGGATCACCTCAGCGCCCCGTTCCCGCGCCTCCATCACCCACTGGAAGCCGACCGGGTGGTTCTCGGCCATGTTCGACCCCATGATCACGATGCAGTCCGAGTTCGCGAGGTC